>Ga0302325_10000566_pt1 | contig 102054 bp, 93 predicted proteins | sample Palsa_T0_2_FD_201948 | JGI IMG/M metagenome (GOLD analysis project Ga0302325, IMG submission 201948) | Peat permafrost microbial communities from Stordalen Mire near Abisko, Sweden - Palsa_T0_2 | ecosystem: Environmental > Terrestrial > Soil > Palsa > Peat permafrost | place: Sweden: Abisko...
GCGTTTGACGATGTTGACCCGCGACACAAGTTCTCTCCTGCGAACCGCATTTTAACGGACAGCAGGAAAGACCGCAAATGATGTAATTGACAGCAAACAAAGAGGGTGGGTAGAATCCCAGATTCTACCGCCGGATGTACCGCTATTCATTCTAAAAGACAAAGCCAAAGAATTCGTGCAGCGTCTGGTCTAAGAAAGACAGCCACTGGACCTCACAATTTCCTGCGGTCGCGACCTGCACAATCTGCCGGTGAATGTCGTCGGCGGTTGAACATCAAGAAGCCCTGCGGCTGGATTCTATTTGCCGACCATGTGTTTCGCGTCTTTTTCGTTCTCCGTGCACCAATATTCCATAAGCTCGGTGCCCGGCCTCACGCGATAAATATAGGAGGTGGTCCAGGGGCGCGCATATGCCTTGGGATCCTCGACCGTCACCGTGTAGCGGAGCGTGTTTTCGTTTAGCCGCCGGTAACGCTCCAGCAAGTGGAGTTGATCGCTATGCGGATGGCCTGACGAATCGAGCCAGGACTGTTCGTCATTGAATCCGGTTACGTCGATCACCAGTTCCGGACCCTCGTAGCGGCCCACTGCATCGCCCATCCATGTCCACGCATCCTTATTGTGCTTGCGCCCATCCATCGGCACAATGCGGTAGGTGTGCAGCCCTCCTTCATACAGGAAAATCACTTGATTGTCGGTCTGCACAATCTGCATGGGATATGGCACACCCTGTGCGCGCGGCAGGCCGCTAGGCTTGCACTGCAAGTTCGGATCGTTTTTCTGGTAGTTCTCCGTGCGCTCGTCCCACAGCTTGCGGCCCCATTCTGTAAAGGGAACCTCCACGGTTTTCTCCGCATAGCGCCCATCGGCCATGTCTATAATCCAGCCGCTATTCCAGACGCCGCGCAAATCCGGCACACCCTCTTTGAGCCAAAAGGTGGGTCCTTCCACGATCGGCGCCTTCGCTCTCGCGGGGCCTTGCGCGTGGGCCTGCGCCGAAAGCAACCCCGCCATCATCACGCCTAGCGCCCCGGTCGTACACGCGGCCAACCATTGCTTGCGCATTTCGCTTTCTCCTTGAATTATGCGAATCCTTGCCCCAATCGTGCAGCGATCGCACTCGGCTCGGTAGTCGGACTGCCATCGACCACCAATAGAAAGAATTGCGCGCCAGGTGTTCTATTTCGAAGCTCTCGGCCAGACGACGCCCTGGTCTTTCTTCGTTACGGCAGCCAGTCCCTTGTAGACGAATTTCTGGACACGCTGGCCGCGATAAGTCTCCGTGGTGTAAATGTTGCCCTTCGAATCGGAGGCGATGCTGTGCACGGCATAGAATTGGCCAGGCTGGCGGCCGCCGTCCCCAAAGCTCGTCAGAATCTCGAGCGTGTCGCGCAGCATGACGTAAATCTTCTCATTGGCGCCGTCTGCCAAGAAGATGTACTTCTGCTGCGGATCTTTGGAGAAAGCGATATCCCAGACCGAGCCATCACCTCGTGTATTTTTGGCGATGAATACCTCTTTGACAAACGTGCCATCCGGCTTGAAAACCTGAATGCGATCGTTCGGCCGATCGCAGACATACAACAGGTTGTCATTGGAAAGTTCGGTGCAGTGAACTGGATTTCGGAACTGCTGCGCTGGCGGATCGTCAGGCTTGTATGGCCCGAGGTTGGTGTCGTCGGGCTTATTCCCGTAGGCGCCCCAGTGCCGCTTGTATTTACCAGTCTCCGCGTCGAAGACGATTATGCGGTGATTGCCGTAGCCGTCGGCGACGTACAACTCATCGGTCTTGGAATCGATAAAGAGTTTTGCGGGCCCCTTCAAATTCTCCACGTCGTTGCTGCCCTGGCTCTTGCCCGGGTGACCGATCTGCATCAGGAATTTCCCGCTTTGCGTGAACTTCAGAACCATGTTGTCGTTGAAGGGAGCCGGCCCGCGAGGAGCAGTTTCGCTCGGAGCAGTACCGCGAGGCGCCGGCCCGCGGCCGTTTCCGCCGATCCAAACGTTTCCTTTGTAATCGACCGTGATGCCATGATTAGAGTCGGGCCAATCGTAGCCTTCGCCCGGGCCACCCCAGCTCGCGACCAGATTGCCGGCTTGATCGAACGCTAAGACAGGAGGCGCCGGGGAGCAGCATTCCGCCGCGGGCGGATTGGCCGCCGCATAGCTTTCCATTCGTTCGAGTGAACCCGCCCGGTGAATAATCCAGACATGATCCTGGGCATCGACGGAAACGCCGATCGTGTTGCCGATCACCCAGTGATTCGGTAGGGGCTTGGGCCACATCGGATCCACTTCAAACCTCGGCGCCATGACTGTTCCAGCGTGGTCTGAAGCTTTCTTGCCGAGCACCACCGAGCCTGCTGCTAGGACGAGGACCGTGGCGCAAAACGCGCCGCCCGTCCGTCGATTGATCTGCATGGTCGTGAGCCTCCTTTGACAGCTTGTCTGTTAGCCGCCATAGCGCGGTTTGCTAGTTTATCAGCCGTACTAGTAGGGAGCAATGATCAAATCGGATTATGATCAAATCGGATTACTCCCAGCCACTAACGGATTCACCGGTCAATTTGATTCGATTCGGGCGGCGCGATCTGGGGTAAGATTCATGCACGTGCACCTAATGAATCCCATTGGCTTGGCCGCAGTGATTATCCTGCTTCCCCACCTCGCGGCCGCTCATAACATTCCTAACGACGTCACAGTGCAAGCATTCTTTAGGCCTGAAGGAAAGCATCTGCGTCTGTTGGTTCGTGTACCGTTGCAGGCGGTGCGCGATGTCGAGTTTCCACAGCGCGGGCCAGGCTACCTGGATCTTGACCGAATCGACTCGATTCTTCCCGATGCTGTGACGCTGTGGATAAGCGGTGCACTCGACGTTTACGAAGACAATGTGCTTCTGCCCAAGCCCTCCGTGCTGGCGAGCCGCGTATCGCTGGAATCCGACCAGTCCTTCGCGAGCTATGGCCCTGCGCTGGCGCATGTTCTTGGCCCAAGACTTGCGAACACCACCAACGTGGTGTGGGACCAAGTTCTGCTCGACACAGCGTTGGATTATCCGATTCAATCGGACCGTGGCCGTTTTTCCATCCACTCCGAATTGGCTCGGCTGGGAGTGAGAACCGTTACCGTGCTGCGATTCCTGCCAGCCGGCGGCGCTATTCGGGCTTTCGAATTTACGGGCGATCCAGGTGTGGTTCAGCTCGACCCGCGCTGGCATCAAGCGGCCTTGCGGTTCGTGAAACTGGGGTTCATGCACATTCTGGACGGCACCGATCATCTGCTCTTTCTCTTCTGCCTGGTGATACCCTTCCGGCGCTTCCGCGCTCTCATCCCGATCGTGACCGCGTTCACGGTTGCGCATTCAATCACGCTGATCGCGTCCGCGTACAATCTCGCTCCTGGCGCGCTCTGGTTTCCGCCTCTGATCGAGACGCTGATCGCTGGCTCGATTGTGTATATGGCGCTGGAGAACATCGTGGGAGGAGCCACCGTGCATCGCCGTTGGATGATCGCGTTCGGATTCGGTCTCGTGCACGGGTTCGGCTTCTCCTTTGCACTCAAGGAAACGCTGCAGTTCGCCGGCTCGCATCTCTTGACGTCGCTGCTTGGGTTCAATATCGGAGTCGAGCTCGGGCAACTGCTGGTGCTCGCGTTGATGGTGCCGGTGCTCGAATATGTGTTCCGGCACATGGTGGCGGAACGGATGGGCACCATTATCCTGTCGGCATTGGTAGCGCATACCGGCTGGCATTGGATGATGGACCGCGCGGATCAGTTGCGACAGTTCCGCTTCGAATGGCCGGTGCTCGATGCAGCAATGCTCGCGAATACCCTGCGCGTGTTGATGGTGATCGTGGTGATTGCCGGCCTCATGTGGGCAGCGCGCGCAGTGCTCAGGGACCGGGCGCAACGGAAAAGAACTACGGGCCACGGCCAGCCGGCGGGCGGCGAACAAGCGTCTATTTGACGTATTGTTTCAAATCCTTCGGCCGACTGTGCCCTTGCGCCATAGAGGCCGCTAGTCTCTGAGCCAACTTTAAAACCAATTCTTTTTGAATACTTAGCTGCTAAGGGATTTCCAATTCTTCACGAGATAGTCGGCAGTGCGCCACGCGAGTGCTTGTGCGGTGAGTGTAGGATTGCGCGCCCCGCTGGTACCCATGACCGATGCGCCTAACACGCCGAGATTCGGCGCCTCGTGGGAAAATCCCCAGCGATTGACAACGTTGGTGTCGGCATTGTCGCCCATGCGTGTGCCGCCGTAGGCGTGGGTCGAAACACCCGGAACAAACGGCGGAGTTTGGGCAACTTGGATCGCACCGGCGGCCTGGAACCACTGCTCCATTTTGCTATTCGCGTTCTGGGTCGCGAGCCGTTCATTTTCCCGCATCCCTCCCGTGTTGATACGGCACACCGGATCGCCAAGCGGGTCCGTGATTTCGTCGTCCAAATCCAGATACATCGTTTCATATGGAAACGTGTTGGTCTGTATGTAAGTATTTGATTGCCGGCCGGCGTTCTCTTGGATGAACTTCTTCCAGGCCGAACCCCAGCCCGGCGCGCGCCCAAAAGTGTTCATCGCCGCGGCATCGATGGGATGACGCTCCGTCATTACATGCAGGCTGCTCCCGCCGATGAAGCCCATGCCACTGTGATCGAAATTATCGTCCGCCCACTCATCGCAAGTCGTGCCCTGAGCGGGCAGTCCGTACCATGTGTTGATATCGTGTGGAAACAATGCCGTGACAAAGCTGTTCCAGTGGCCGAAATAATGCCGGCCCACTTGTCCGTGGTTATTCGACAAGCCTTTGGGATAGGGCTTCGATTTTGAAAGGAGCAGCAAACGGGAGTTTTCGTAGGTATATCCAGCCAGCAATACGACCTTCGCGGGCTGGAAAAATTCTTCGCGATTGCGGAGGTAACGGACGCCAGTCACGCGTCCATTTGCATCCGTCTCGATGCGCGTCACGTGGGCGTTGTCGAAGATCGTAAGATTCTTCGTCTTTTGCGCTTCTGGAATGGTGGTGACTGCGGTGGAGCCTTTGGCGCTCACATGGCAACCACCTGAACCGCAGTACCCGTGATACACACAACTACTTCGCCCTTTTCGGGGCTGAGAGTTAATTGCAGCAGGCGGCGCAAAGGGTTTCCATCCTAATTTTCTGGCCGTCTCAGCCATGTGATCGGTGAAGCCGGCCCCCCGCAGAGGCGGCATGGGATATTCCTTCGCGCGCGGAGATTCAAACGGATTCCCGCGGCCCGTGAGTTTCCCTCCGATATTTCCGGCCGCGCCCGAAACCCCGACCTCATCTTCGACAACGTCATAAAACGGAGCCAGTTCGTCGTAGGTCAACGGCCAGTCTTCAAGCGTTGTGCCGGCTGGAAGCGCAGCGGCTCCGTATCTCTGGGTTGTTTCCGAACGTGTCTTAAAATCCCAGGCCTTGAGCCGCCAGCTCTGGGCCCAGTAGTGGATGGATGTCCCGCCGATAGCGTTCATCATGGGATGCGCTGCCGGCGGGCGAGCTTTTTCTCCCGGCCCGGTGCGCACGGTCGGAATTTCGCGTTGGGCTTTTGGCGATGTGGTCACCTGGCGGCGAACGTTGTTATAGATTTCGTCGGCGTGGAAATCACGATGTGGATCCATCCAAGTACCGGCTTCGATCCCCGCGATTTTCAGTCCCGCGCGGGCCAATGGTAATACTGCGACTCCGCCTGTGGCACCGAGTCCCAGCACCGCAACATCGACCGGCTTGAGTGTGTTTGCCATTATTTATACTGCGGTCCCCAAGCAGAGTGGTCGTAAGGAGCAGGCGCTGCGTCCATGCGCTGCATCTCCGCGTCGACAGCGGGGCGCGGACCGGGATAGCGGATTAAATCCCATCCGGCGAAGGCTCCATTGCCGCCGTAGTAGGGGTCGCCGAACATGCCTTCCAGGGTCAAACGCCGCGCACGGTTGAAGAACGGCCTTCCTTGCGGCAATCCCTCCGCCGTGTTTTCGTCAATTGCTTTTAAAACCAAATCGCGCTTCTCTGCCGGAAGGTCGGCCAAGGGCGCCCCCTGGGTGCCTTGAGCATAAGCATTCACCGCTTCCAACCCCTCCAGGAACTCTGCCTTTTCGTTTGCATTCGGACCCGCCAGCACACGATCGATATAAAGCTGCGCACGGGATTCCACAGCGCCTGGCCCAAGTTCATCGGTGGGGACAAGCCGATCGATGAACGCCTCCAGCGTTTTCATTTCTCCAGGGGTAAGCGCAACGGGTCCTGTCTGTGCAGAGGCCGTGAGCGCGGCCACTGGAACGAACGCGGCAGCAAACAGAAGGTCGCGGCGCGTCAAAGTGTGTTCATCAAGCATGGCGTGAATTTACCAGAGTTGAGTGGCGCTATTGGAGAAACGCCTGCGTGGGGCCTCCCCTGCCAATCACGCGTTGCAGCACGCTAGGGCCTGAGGCCTTGAACAGCTTCTCGGGGTCCACGCTGGAATCGATCAGAAAGCCCATGAAACAATTCTGCATCTCTTCCCAATTCTGAAGTCCCCACACAACTTCTTTGGCTGGATCCGGATTCCACTTGTTGTTGGCGGAATTGTCGTAATGTGCGATGCCCTGGACTTTGGTGCCCTTCGGAATCGTCAACTGCTTTTCCAGATCGTAGCCCAACTGCCAGTTGAAATCGAAGCGGCCGCGGAAAACCGTCTGCGTTTCCCCGGTGGGATACACCAGGCGTACTTCGTAATCCTTCCCGCGCACATGCATGTGCGGTTGAATATAGACCAGCTTGGAATCGAACTGGGCAGTCATCTCGGACACCACTTCGCCGTTGTCATCGTTGGGCTCGATCACCAAATTATTGCCAATTGGTCCATAGCTCGTGACATAGCGGAGCTTAGGCAAATTTTTCGCCAGCACAAGCCCTACGACGGATTTGCTGGTCTGCGGTGTCCCCACGGAGGTGTAGTGAATCTCAAACACGATATCAGAGCCCTTGGGCACGAACTTCGCGGAGCTTCCAAAGTCGAAAGTTTGGTCACCCAAACCCGGATTGAACTTCCCCAGAATCTCGAGCCCGTCGCCGGGCCCCCTCTTCATTTGTTGCGACGGATAGGAAACTCCGGGAGTAGCATCGGCCATCCACTTCGCGCCAGGAGGACGAATCCAAGCCTCCCCGTGGTGCACCACTTTCGAGTTGCCTGGGCGCATTTCGGCCGCACTCACCCACATGTCCTGAGGGAAGTTTGTCTTCACCAGCATGTATTGATAATCGATGGTGCCGGTGGCGGGCACATGGAATTCGGCGGGCATCTCGATTTGCAGATCGGGCTTGATATTCCAGCCGTCGACGAATTTCAAAGGGGCAGGAGCATCCTTAGGATCGCCTTCCGGAGCGCCATTATTGGCCCAAGAGACCAGCGTGGCGATTTGGGTTTCGGTGAGCCGACGTTCGTTGGAGAAATGGCCCACCTTTGGATCGGCAAACCAGGGTGGCATCTGCTGGCTCACAACGGCAACCTTGATGGCCTTAGCCCAGGGCCGCGCGTCAGCGTAGCTCATCAGGGAAAACGGTGCGACTTCCCCGGGACGATGGCAGGTCTGACAGTTTTTCTGCAAAATTGGCAGGACGTCCTTTTGGAACGTAACCGATGGTGAAGCCGCGGTACCGGCAACGGCCAATCGGAATACTGCCATTGTGAGGACACACAAACGCGTCATTGGGAAAGCCTCCCCTCGCTAACCGAGTATCTGCATTGCTTAACGCCCTGTCAATGATCCGAAGTGATTATCCATCAGCCAGCGACGATTTCGACCGGAAGGTTGTGGAGGTCGCGAAATCGAAGGCTGCCTTTTTCACTGACGGGCTCAACGCTAACACCGAGTTTTCTAAGGCGGTCCGTAACCGACGCTCGGTGAAACCCAGCAACCTTGACTGCAAAATGTGAAAAGCTGGGTTTTTGGCCGGCGGGCGCGGGTTCCAAGCCGAGCTTGGTGTCAGCAAGTTTGAACCACACACGCTGCGGACTGCGGTCACGTGACTCCTCGGCGCCGAACAACTTGCGGTAGTACGCCACGGATCTGTCGACATCGGTCACCGACAGCATGATGTGATCGAGACCAATGGGGATGAGTGCCGCGGGCTCCGAAGTGACTCGCCCGCCGGGCATGATGGTGTCGAACAGGCCATGGGTCGAATTGACAAGCTGAAGCCGGAGGTTATCTGGGTCAGACAACATCGGAAGCGCCACAGGGGGTGCCGCAAGACCGGCGGCTGTGATCTCCGCTTTGGTCTCGGCATTGCCAAAATCGGCCTCAACAAAATCCATCACTCCAGTAGCGATGTGGTCGATATAAGGGGTCGCGTTGGCCTGCGGGCCGAACGCTATATAGGCGGCACCCAGACGAACGTAATAACGTTGCACTCCGGTGCGTTCATGAAATACTTGTGGATCGAAGATGCGGCCATAGAACCTCGCCGCTTCGAGCGAATCGGGAACAGTTAAAGACAAATGATCCAGGCCGGAGCTTTGCAATGGCAGCAGCTTTTGTTGAGCAGAGCCGCGGGAGACGAGCAAAGAACCGACGGCGAGGTTGGCGGCTCGGGCGAGCCACTGGCGTCGATCGATCACTCGACTGCTTCTTTCGCTGACTGGGTTCGACACTTCATAGGCTCCGATCACCGGCTCGCCTCTATAACACTACTGGAAACGAACATCTTCTGATCCCCTTCAGGATTCGAATACGAGATAACCGCTCGTCGACAGGCAAGATCAACGTCGAGCCGAGCCCAGTCGCTATCCTTCCGCCACTCCAACACAAGTGAGCTGTGGCCGTAGTTGTCGACCTGAAAATCACCCGCGAATGCGGGATGCGCATTGCGGAAACGGATCAGATCCAAGAGCGCACGTACTACCGGGGCTTGGAGCCGCTCGTGCAATTCGGCCCGGGTATGGTGATGACGGTTGATGTCACAGACTTCGCCCTTCTGTCGCAGCAGATCCAGGTTGTTCGTCCCAGCCAGCAGACCAATGTAATAGACCTGGGGCACTCCGGGAGCGAAGAATTGCATGGCGCGGGCGATCAAATAATCATCGTCGCGGCGGCCCAGGGCTTCGTAATAGGTGCAATTTACCTGATCGATGTCCAAATTGTTAGCAGATGTCCCTGTCGACTCCAGGCTCGCACCGTTGCTCCTCTCGTGAATCGTTTCCACAAGATCGTTGATTTCTTCCAAAGAAAGCAACCCGGGCGGGCCGTCCGCACTCTTTCTATCTGGCCCGACGTCGATCAATCCAATTCCGTCGTGAGTATCGAGCACAGTGATGGCGTTGCGCGGTCTGATTTCCAGCCATTGCTTCAGGCGGCGCGGTGCCCCCGAATAGAGAGCGTGTAAAACAAGGGCTGGCAGCACGAAATCATACACCCAATCCACCTGTTTGGCGATTTGGATCTGCTCAAGGTAGTGGTTGTGGGTTTCGACTAGCACTTCGATTCCAAGCTCGCGGGCCTGGCGCGTGAGTTTGCCAATGAATTCAAGGGTCTCGGGAATCATGAAGCAACTCGTGCCGCGCTTCTTAACGGCGTAACCGGCGGCGGCGAGCCGGATGGAACGAATGCCTGCTTTGTGAAATTGATTCAGGCGCTGATCCAAGTACCGTTTGCCATGTGGGGAGCGGACGTCGATGTCCACTTGTTCTTGGGAGAATGTAGTCCACAAGAGCCGCTCAGTTCCATCGTCCAGCCGCATTTTCGTGAAGGGAAGACCTGGCCGCGGGCGATAGATTTTCAGCAACTCCGCTTCGGCTGCGCCATCTGGGAAAACGCGGCCGTAAGTGAGAAACATGAATGCGTAACAGGACGCGTCGCCACGCTTCCGAAAGTCGGCGAACTGCGGCGACCGGTTGGAAATGTGATTTACGTTCAAATCGGCCATCAGATCCGTGCGCTCGGATAGTGCCCGCACATCGTCCCACGAGCCCAACCGTGGATCGACCTTGGTGTGATCGATTGGATCGACGCCCGCGTCGGCGGCGCCCAGTGGACAAAAGAACGGCAGCAGATGGACGCCACCGAAAAGTCCTGCAAATGGTCCGTTCGTCAGCAATGCTTGAAGTTCGCGAAATCCACCGCCCGACAACCGATCGACGTAGGTGCTGAGCTGGACCTGGTTCTTCATGGCCGTCGGCGGCCTCCCTTATTGGCAATCTACTTACCAACAAGATGTTTCAAGTCGCGGTTGTTCTCCTGACAGATGTATTCCATCACTTCTTGATTTTCGTACCAGGTGGCGAAGGTGACGACCGTCCACGGTTTCGTATAGTAATCCGGATCTTCTATAGTGGCTTCGACTCGGAGAGTGTTGGAATCACTGCGTGTGAAGCGTTCGATTACGTGCAGCTTTTCACCATGACCGTGTCCGGCCGCGTCCAGCCATGTTCGGTCGTTAAGACCCATAGTGTCGACGACGAGCGTATCCCCTTCCCACTTACCGGTTGAGTATCCGAGATAGGTCGGATTAGGATCCTTAGGCTGTTGCCGGCCATCCAGCCAAATGTTGCGCCAAACATGAGCTCCGCCTTCGTATACGAAAACCACACGTTCCGGAAGCTGGAGGATTTCAGTTGGATAGGGCGTGTACATCATTCGTGGAACGCCGGGCGGCAAACAGAAGCCCTCGGGATCCTCTTTCGAATTGGTCGCTTGTGCGGCCTCGAACGCTTTTCGGCCAACTTCAGTGAAAGGCACCTCGACTGGGGTGGTGTGTTGCCTACCGAGACTCCCGTAACACTTTTGATCGCCCAGAGCGCAGCCCTGCTTCTGCATGTCGATAATGTATGGCACTCGCCAAATGCCTCTCATCTTGGAATTGATGCCCTGGGAATTGCCGCCCAAGTCGGGCTTTCCTGAATTAGCCCCGAGATACGGATCGTCCGGGAGGTGCGGTGTGGACGCATGGCGCGCACCGGGAACATTCTCATCCTGAGCAATACTGTATTGTGCCGCAAAGAAAGCCAGCGCTAACGTGAATACGGGAACTCTTATTAAACGTGTCATGTCTCGGTGCCCTGCCTCGATATTCTTCGCCAGCCTATTCCAGTTGCTTAACCGGAATGTCGAAATGCGCTGTGTTGACGACGCCCTTGCGTTGGAACTGTACCCACACGCGATAGGTCCGGGCGCGCGGAAAATCCAAGCTGAATTCAATCTGGGGGCCCCCATCGGCGATGAAGGGATGCGTGTGGATCAGGTCTATCAAGTCGTCGCTGGCTGCCAGCATGTGCGCCCAGGCGCCGATATACTTCTCCAGTCCGTCGGCCGGTGTGAGTCGAAAATAAATCAAGGTCTTTTGCGTGGCGACCGGTTGCGGCGGGTCGGTAGTCATCTCCACTTGCATGTTCTCGGTCTGCTTGGAGGAATAATCACGCGGCAGTTCCACCGGCGCTGGGGGTCTTCCTGCAACGATCACGGTCTTTGCGATCAATTGCGGCGTGGCGCCATCCGGATAAAAGTCGCCCAGCACGCGATACATACCGGGTTTAGGAAACGCCAGGGTATACAGAAATTCGCCATTCGGCTGCAACACCGGATGATCGTGCAAGAAGAATTGCAGATCCTGGCTCACCACAAACATGTGAAACAGCTTTTCGTGGACAATCTGGAACGTCGTTACCGGCCGGTCTTTCCACGGATCGTGTACCGAAAACTTGAGCTGCTCGGGCTGATTCGGTTTCGACGCTCGCGGGGTCAGCGTTAGACCCAAGTGGAATTCCACCGGCTCCGGAATGCCCTCGCGCAGCTTCATCCCACAGCGACGGCAAGTGCCAGGCTGGTTGGAGCGAACGTCGGGATCCATCGGGCAGATGAAAACATTGTCTTGCGCCCATACGAAACTTGGCATCCCGAGAAAACCAAAAAACACCAGTAGCAGAAAGAAATGACCTGCCGTTCGCAGGTTTTGATAGCGTCCCATAATGACCCAGAGCGATCAGGCAGGCGGCTTCAGCGGCTAGCCTTCTTCATGGCCAGGTTGCGCGAGAAAAACGGCAGGACCTTGGACTCAACCCGCTCGGGAATCCTATTGGTGTGGTCGCCTTCGTAAGTCTCGAACGTGTGCATGATTCCGAAATCGGTCATCATTTGTTCCATCTGCTTATTCAGGCCGGTCAGGCCGTATTGATCCTGAAGTCCGACGTCGAGCATAACGGCGTGATATTTTCTGAGATTCGTGACGTACTGATCGATCATGGCCAGCGGTGAAGCGGCATGCCATCTTGCCACCACCAGCGGTTGCAAATGACCGTCGCTTGTCGGCTCGTCGAAAAAACGCGGCAGATTCTTCGGATTGGGTGAAAACGCCGCCGACCACGCGAAGTTCATTTGTGAGGCTCCGCCAGTGTCTGTTGTATCGTTCTGTTTGGCGGCCGCTGGCGGCGCGGGAAGAGGATTATTGATCAAGCAGCAGGCGCTCATGATGTACAAACTCGAAAATACGTCCGGGCGCTTCATGCCGATTCGAATGGCTCCATAGCCGCCCATAGAGTGGCCCGCCAGTCCGCGGCTCAACCGATCGGGAATCGTCCGGTAGTGGGCGTCCATGTACGCTACCAGATCCTCGGCGACATACGCCTCCCAATCGCCGGTAGTGACAGAGCTGGAATACATGCTGCCGCCGTATTTGCTATATGCGTTCGGCATCACGACGATCATCGGTTTTGCTTCGCCGCGCGTGATCAAATTGTCCATCGAGGCGGGCACGTTGGCGCCGGGCATGTCAGCGCCCGGAATGGAGACCCCCGTGCCAGTCCAATATTGGTCGGTGAAGAGGTAACCGTGCAGTAGGTACACGACGGGATAGCGATTGCGATTTGCATCGTAGCCCGGCGGCAGGTAAATCGTAACGTCCCGGTCCGGCGAATCTCCTTCCAGGTTTCCCTCAAGCGATTTTCCGTGGACCTTGATGCGTTGGACGCTTCCCTTCGGCTGCGGCTTCGTTTCCGCAAACAGTAAAGCCGTCGCTGTAAGAATCAACGCGATGAGTTTCATCGTGCCTCTTTCCATTCGGTCACCGCGGGGTTTAATGCTTCCCCTGATTTTCTTGCAGATCCGGATTCGATCCACCGACAAACAACCTTCGGCCATCCTTGAACGTGATACTGCTGGCGTTGGCCCTGAAGTCGCCCGACTTGGCTTGATAGCCCTGCGCGATCACTTCGGTTCCGACCTCGAGGGATTTCTTGGTGAACCCTCGACGAATCAAAATCCCCGGAGGACCGCATTCCACCATCCAGTTCGTCACTTGACCGTCTGGGCCCACCACATCGATATGAATCCAGGCATGGGGATTGATCCACTCCATCTCCGTCACCTTGCCCTCAAGTCGCACCGGTTTGTTACCGTCGAACTCGGCCGCAAAAGAGTGATGCGCCCTGAGCGGTAGCGCACCAAGAAGAACTGCGGCGCAAAGGACAGCGGCCAATATTGGGTAACTCGGCTGGATAAGCTTCATCGAGATCCTTTACGGGCGTCCTCCGCAGCTTTCCGCTCCGCGTCGGATCCGCGAAGAATGTCTTGCAGGGCGTAGTTCCCTTCGTGACAGGCGTACTCGACCATCTGGTAATTCGGGTCTCCATGCAGGGGGAAGGCAATTTTCCAGGGTCTCGTATAGGTTTTGGGGTCGTTGACGATCGCTTCGTAATTTAGGACATTTTCGGCAACACGCGTGAAGCGCTCGGTAAGAACCAAGTCCTCGCTGTAAGGAGTGCCCCCGCCGTTGCTCAGCAAGCCGAGCTTACCGCCCAGGAAATTCGCGGTTTCGACCACCAGCGTGTTGCCCTCCCAATGGCCCACCGGATCGCCCATATAGGAGCGAACGCCCGAGCCGACGTGTGGCCGGCCATCCACCGGAATCACCCGAGTCTCGTGAATCATCTCGTAGCGAATCACGACCAGGCCCGGCGCCTGCATGATTTGATTGCCGAGGTTATACCCGCCCGGCTCGCCCGGCAAAATCGATCCAATTACACCGCGTGAGATGCAGCGGTCATACAGGTTGCTTTCGTAAGGCTCCACAAGCGCCAACACATCGTCAATCCAGGAGTCGTTAGAGCCATGCACCTTTCTTTCGACGCCGTAAGTGAGATGAAACTTAGCGTCTCGATTCTCGCCCAGTTTGATCGCTTCCGGGGTCAAGGAAGGAATCCTGCCGTCAGGCGGATCCACAATCAGCGACGCTTGCCGGGTTGGTTTGCCGTGCTCCAGCCACCATATCGGAGAGCCGATGTTGCCTGGTAAATCCTGCGCATCGTCCCCAACCAGTTTGGCCCGCGCCTCTTTTTGCGCATACTCCTTGTCGTTCAGGAGCGCACGCGTGCCGAGCTTCGGATCGCGTTGGAGGGGCGTCCCAAGCAAGTCCGTGCCAGGCCACATCCCTTGGAGATCTGGATCGCCCCAAGTGGTCTTGGCTAGAGTCCACGCCGTCACCATTGCAGTTGCTCCAGCCTTAGGCGAGGAGGCCGGCGATTGAGCGGCAGAATGAACCGCCATCGCACCGGCAACAGCCAAGAAGATGACACATTGCGGCAATTCGCGAAGAGCAATAGGCACAGACATGCGGATCAAAAGATCATTTCTACTACTGCTGCGGCTCAGGTTCCGGCTCAGGCTGAGGCTTAGCCTTGGACTCGGGCTTCGCCTTGGACTCGGGCTTCGCCTGCGCCTTTACCGCAAGGCCTCCGGTGATGCCATCTACCTGATACCCGGTTTGAATCTTCCGGATTTTGGCGATCTCGGCTGGTGTAGCTGTCTTGGGATCCACATTAGCGATGCTGCAGGTGAACCCTCTCAACGTGCATTCCGAGGTAGTGTGTTTAATCCCCCGTTGCTTCATTTCGTCGCTCATTAGCTTCACTACGTCGGCATGCATGATCACCGCGTTGTTCGGCACGAAAGTCCCCACACCGATGGCATAATCAATGGGCATTAGGGGTTCCACGCTGGAACCGAACGCTCCATCGTTTTTCTTTCCAAGATCATGCGCGTTGAGGTCTGCGCCTTTGTCGATGAGGTAGCGAACAATGTTGATGTCGCCGAGGTTCGCAGCCGCCATCAAGGGCGTGATGCCGTAGCTGTCGGCGTGATTCACGTCTTCGCCCAGATCCACTAGCAGTTTCACTACCTCCAGCCTTTCGGCGGGGGGCTTCTGCCGGTGATAGCCGTTGATAAACGCCAGGCCGCAGGCAGCCGCCAGGGTGGTCTCGCGGTCACTGGACTGAATTTGGTGGTCCGCTCGGTGAGCAAGCAACAGCTTTACCAGCTCAAGATCGCCTGCGAATGCGGCCCGCATGATGGCAGTGGCAAAGACGATGCGAGGCGAACCCTCGCGCATGCGGGCGCGAGGCGTGTTGTTCACCAGGGCATTCGGGTCCGCTCCCGCATCCAAAAGCTTCTTGATAAGAGGAAGTGGATCGGTGGTTACCATCCACGGGAAGTTCGGCGCGGTCTCCATATTGCGGCGATCCACGGCCCAAAACAACGGGGTAAACCGCTGGGCGTCGGCATGGTTCACGTTCGCGTGACTGTCGATGAGCAGCGAGGCCACATCGTAGCTTCCGTTGAAAAGAGCAAGTTCCAGCGCGTCTTTGCCGTCGCCCCCGAGCGCATTGACATCCGCTCCCTTCTGGATAAGAGTGCGCGCGGACTGGATGTCGTCTTCCCGCGCCGCAAACATGAGCGGCGTCATCCACCCGCTGGCAAATTCTTCGATCTTTTGATCGGGTTTCGGCGCCACCGGGGCTGTTCCTTCAAATCCCCTGCCGGAGGCCGAGGGCACGAAGTTCGATTTAGCGTTTACTTCCGCTGCGTGTTCCACCAGTAGTTGGACCACCTCGGGATGGCGCTCGGCAACCGCCCACATCAAGGCCGTTGTGCCGCCCCAGGTCTCCTTCGCATTCACCGCTGCTCCGTGATCGAGAAGCACCTTCGTCGCATCCAGCTTGCCGGTGCGGGCAGCCATCATGAGGGCTGTGTCGCCGGTCTTCGAGACGGGGGCATTAGGATCAGCTCCCGCCAGAATGAGCCGCTCGATGATGGCGGCATTCCCGTTCATCGCGGCCAAAAGCATTGGCGTTGCACCGGATTGATTGGCCGCCGAAGGGCTAGCACCGGCGCGAAGCAGCGTCTCCGTCATTTCCAGGTCGTCCGCACGAACGGCCCAGTGCAAGGCAGTGGTGCCGTCGGCTTGCGGCGCATTCACGTCGGCTTTTTGTTGCAGCAGGGTCCGTAGGGCCGAGTTGTCTCCGTGCATGGCGGCATCCGCCACTTCGCTCCGGCCGGCGGCGCACAGCCACCCGGCCATGAACAGGGTGATGGCAACCGCTGCGATTCCGTGGTTCCTGGCTCTAGGCATTCTTTATTTATCCTCGTTGGTTCCCCACACCCGCGTGAGCCACTCGACCAGCTGTTCTAGCTCCTGGTCCGAGAGCTGGGCGCCCCGTTCCCTCATATCCACCAGCGTGACCCGCCAGGCCTCCACGGCCTTCCGCGCCGCTCGCACTTGCTCCAGCCCATGACATTTTGTGCACGCCCGATTCAGAAGCCGGATGGCTTCCGGATCGGAAAAGAACGTCGTGATCTCCTTGGGAACGTAAGTTCGCGGAAATGGCTTGGTGCCCGGCCCGAATTTGGAAACCAGCCAGTCGAGTAGGAGCTCGCGGTCTGGATCGGAAAGGTCAGCTTCTCCTGCCTTATGTTTGTCCGCAATCAGTTTCCGCCACGCAGCCCTATCTTGAGCGTAGAAAGCGAAGTCGTCGATTCCATGGCAGCCGGTACAATTCTTGCGAATGACTTCCCACACCGGCCCGTCCGGCCTCTGCACTTTGGGTCTCGCCGCGCGGCCGCCTATCTGCGCGGCCATCGGCCCAGTAAGTAATAGGAGCGCTGCGGCCGTCCCAATGACAGCCGGCGCAGTTCGATTCATAACGATAGAGGCACGGTGCTGGAGCCGAAGCTTTCCATCTCGCCCACCTGCCGGCCGGCGACATCGTATTTCGGAAACTTTTCGATGCCGTACTTGTGCAGAACGGCGAGCAACATATTCGACGTGCGTTCTGTATTGTCGGGAAAAACTATGTGGCGGTTCCCCTTGAAGTTTCCGTCCAAACCGCCGAGCAGGATCACGGGTACTTTGACATGCGCATGGCGATGCGAGTTGCCCATATTGCTCCCCTTGTAGATCAGGATGTGATCCAGCAGTGTGCCATCGCCGTCAGGTGTCTTGCTCAGCTTCTCTGCGAAATAAGCAAGGTTCTGGACGTGGTACCGATTGATCTTGGCGTAGTTGGCAACGTTGTCGGGCTTATCTCCGTGATGGGACGTACCATGCCAGCCGCCGTTGAACCCTGAATCGGCGAAACTGGCTCCCGAGAGATCTTTGCCGAGCATAAACGTAGCGGAGCGAGTGAGGTCGCCTTCGAAGGCTAGCGCCAGCAGATCGTACATCAGCCGGTAATGCGCAGTCTTGTTTTCGGGCATACCGAAGGGTATTTCTTCAGAAGGTTCTTTGATCGATCTCTCCATCGAGATTCGGATGCGGCGCTCGATTTCGCGGATGTTCTCCAGATAAGTATCCAGGCGCGCCCGGTCTACCGCCCCCAGCGGCTTCTTGAAATAAGAGATCTGCTGGGCCACCGAATCCAGGATGCTGGCATTCTGTTTCCGGCCAGTCTTCCGTTCTTCGGGGCTGGTTCCATCACCAAACAGGCGCTCGAACGCCACGCGCGGGTTTACCTCGGTCGGGAGAGGCTCCACCGGCGAAGCCCAGGAAATGGAATTGGTGTACGCGCAGCTGTAGCCCCAGTTGCAATTGCCGTAGTTGCCATCTTCTTCGACCGCAAGCTGAATGGATTCCAGGATGGTATCGCGGCCGTACTTCTTCGCAACGAGCTGATCGACCGTCACCCCCAGATAGGGGCTAACGGCATTTCGGCGCGGGCGCATGCTCGAAAGCAGAACCGCCCCACGGGCGTGGTCCCCCCCAGGCTCCTCGGTCGTTGCCATCGCCTCTGGCATATCCATGCCGCTGATCAGCGTCACATACTTGCGAAACGGTTCCAGAGGTTTGGTAATGAAGGAAAACTCGAAATCCGGCCCCTCCTGCAGCGGGCTCCAATAGCCCGGCGCGGCGCCGTGCGGATGCCAAATGCCCATAAATCGTCGCGCCGGCACCGCAGCCGTATCCTTCAGGGGTGTCTGCGCGGGGATCATTGAGTCAAGAATGGGCAGACCCAGAATGACACCAGCTCCTCGGATGAACGTGCGCCGCGGGATGAATTTCTTCTCGATAAAGTTCATTTGGCCTCCTTCACAACTGGCGTGGCTGCAGCCACTTCTTCGTCGATCTCTTTCGTGCGCATCTGGAAGGGTGCGCTCTTCACGATACCCATCAGGATCGATACAAACCGGTCGTCATCGCGGTCAGCATCGCGCACTATAGAACGGATAACGGGCATATCCTGGTACTCGACGCCCCGTCCAAGCGCGAACGTCATCAGCTTCTCGGTGATCATTCTGACGAATTGCGGCGAGTAGTGGAGAAGCGCCTGCCGCAGCTCGATCGGGCCGTTCACTTTCGTTCCGTCCCACAAGACGCCCGAGGTATCGATGGGGACTCCGCCGTCGCCACCCTCCTTGGTCCGCCATTTGGCATCCGCATCGAAGTTTTCCAGCGCAAAGCCAATCGGGTCCATGAGCTTGTGGCAGCTTGCGCACGGCTCATTCTTGCGGTGCAGCGTCATCTGCTCGCGCAAGGTCATGATCTTGTTGTCGCCTTTCGAATCCTCTAAGGGCGGCACATTGGGAGGCGGTTCGGGAGGCGGCGTGCCCAGGATGTTTTCGAGCACCCAGACGCCGCGCTTCACCGGCGAAGTTCGGAAGTTCTGCACCCAGGTGAGCGCGAGAACGCTCCCCTGACCTAGCAGACCCCGGCGATAAGCGAGGTCTGGCCCGAGTTCTACCCGCCGAAATTGCGAACCGTAGATATTCGGGATGCCGTAGTGCTTGGCGAGTCGCTCATTCAGGAATGTGTAGTCCGCAGTCAGCAGGTCCACCACGCTGCGGTTTTCGTTGATGATGCTCTGGAACAGCAGTTCAGTTTCCCGCCGAAAACCCTTCCGCAGTTCGTCGTCCCAATCCGGATAGAAGACTCCATCCGGAGAAGTCGCCGGCAGATTGCGAAGATAGAGTAACTGATCGCCGAAATTGCTCACCAAAGCATCGGCTTTGGGATCGGCAAGCATCCGGTGCACCTGCCGCTCGAGCACCGGCGCCAGATGAAGCTTGTTCTGGCTAGCGACTTCAATGAGTTCGTCGTCCGGGATGCTGCTCCAGATCAGGAAGGACAAGCGAGAGGCCAACTCCAGGTCCGTAATGCGATAGGGCTGGCCCGCCGTTATGCTCGCTGGCTCCCGCTCCGCTCGGACCAGAAATGGCGGGCTGGCCAGGATGCGGCGCAGGCCCAGCTCGATTCCATCCCGAAAAGTGCCTTCGCGCCGGCCTTCCAGATAGAACGCCTGTACCCACTCCCAATCAGCGGGAGTGAGAGGCCGCCGGTAAGCACGCCGCATCAGACTGGTGAGGATTTCTTTGGCACATGCGTTTTCCTGGGTCTCATTCGAGGGATGACACGTAAATACTTTGCGAATCGAGGGCGAGTCTTCCGGCCGGGTTGGCTTGAACGGCCCCTGGATTCTCAGAATTCCAACAGCCGGATAGTATTCCAACTGGGGAATTGGATTATCTTCGAGCGACTTGCGCCCGTATTGCCGGATGAAATCGAGGGTCGGACCGTAGTTGGCGGCCAGAAACGTGACTCCCACCATATGGGAACCGGCTTTCACCGGCAACGAAACATCGATGGAGCCATCGCGGTCCGACGAGTTGTTCGCACTTAAACCCACGCCTTTGTAGTCGCGCATGGCGACCAAATCGTTGTCGATAAGGAATTCCAGTTTTTCGCCGGGAATGAATTTGCCAATACCGAGGTTTTGGACAGAGAATTTGTATTCGCCATCGGACGGGAAAGTATGGCGCACCGCCATCCCTCCTCGCGTCCCGAAGGGCAGGCCTTCGATGTGCTGGTTCTGCGAGGAATCCGTGGGCGCGATGTAGGCAGCGGCTGTGGGTGACTTCCAAAATCCAACCGCGGTCCGCGCGATGCGCGTTGCGGCGTTCGTATAAGCCTCTAAGAGAGTGGGCGAAATGGTCAATGAACCCGCGACGTTATCGAAGCCTCGCGCCGAATCGTCCGCCGGGAGAAGCGTGCTTACGTCCATCTGGAGATCGAGCAGGTCTCGAATGGCATTTGCGTATTCGGTGCGATTGAGGCGATGTAACACGACCGAGCCGGGATTGGGATGTGCGGCCGCCTTGCGATCGATCTCGGCCTCTAACCAGTCCCGAAGCTGCTCGTATTTCGCAAGCGCGGGACGCGGCATGCCTGGAGGTGGCATCATGCCGGCGCGCATTTTCCGGATCACCGGTTCCCATGTCTCGGGATGGTCGCCAACTGAGTTGATGTCCGCCGATTGCAGCGATAAGTTGGCGGTTTTCAGCTTGTCGTTATGACATACCACGCAATATTGGTTCAGCAGCGCGCGCTCTGTCGCCGGGCTCACCTCGGCATTGGGGGCTGGAAGGAGTGCGGGCACAAGGAGCAGCCCAATGGCGCCGATCTTCTTAAGCATTCCCCTTCACCTCATAATTCGCGTGCGCCTCCCCAGAACCAGCGCCGTCTTCGAAGTGCTCGTGCAGATGTTGATGCTGGTCGCGCAACCGGTCGCCGCGGGCGGCGGCGACTTTGCGATGCGCCGCGCTGAGATTCGCCTGTTGCGTACTCTCAGAACTGACCGCGCACGCAGAAATCAACTGCTCTAAATCTGTCGACTTGCAATTAGGGCACTCAGCAGGCGTGGATGTTCGCAGAACCAAGCACTCAAAGCCGTGCCGGCACTGCTTGCATTGGTATTCGTAGATTGGCATAAAGGAAGTTTCCCGCCGAGCCCCGGCCGAACGAGGCACCAATGACGGATTTTATTGTATGCCCGCCATAATCTGCATGCAATGATCAGTTCGGATCACGCTTGAGGCAGTTAGTCCCTCGGATTGCGCTATTGAGTGGGTGCCGGTTGGTCCGGGTTGGAACCACCGAGAAAAAGTCGCTTACCATCCGAAAATGTGACGGAGCCGCCATTAATCTTGTTTTCACCATCTTTCGCCATGTAGCCCTGGACCACAATTTCGGTGCCCGCTTCTAAGGATTTCTTGGTGAAGCCGCGGCGCAAGAGAATGTTCGGACTACCAGTCTCCACCATCCAGTTCACCACCTTGCCGTCGTCCCCTTTCACGTCCATGTGGATCCAAGCGTGCGGGTTGATCCACTCCATATCGGTTACGGTCCCCTTCAGAGTGATCGGCTTCTTGGCATCGAACTGAGCGGTAAATGAATGGTGCGCCCATGCCGGCATCAACATGAATAGACCGCAAAGACAAAATCCGGCGAGTTTCTTTGTCATTGATTAATTCGCTCCCTTTTGCGCCGCTGCTTCGGCGGCCTTCTTCTCATCGGCACGCGCGCCAGCCAGTGCGTCGTGCATAAAGATATTGCCTTCGTGGCATGCGTACTCGTAGATGTAGTCGTAATCGGCCTCGCGCCGCAGCGGCAACGCGATCGTCCACGGCTTGGTCCACGTGTTTGGGTCGTTGATCGTGACCTCGTAGTTAATTGTGTCGTCGGCAATTCTTGTAAAACGCTCCACCAGATGCAATTGGTCCGTCGCGACTGCGCCCGAATCCCCAAAGCCACCGCCTTGCGACCCGATGAAGATCTGCCCGTTGAAATTGGTGGTGTCCACGACCAATGTGCTGCCTTCCCAATGCCCGTGGGAATCGCCCATCCAACTCCGAATCGCCGGGCTGGCATGAGGGCCGCCGTCTAACGGGATCACGCGCGCTTCGTGAATCATCTCATTGCGAAAAACCACGTATCCCGGACCCTGAACAATCTGCTGACCATTGTTGTAAGCGAACGGCATGACCGAACCGACGGGGCCCAAGGTGATGCAACGATCCCAAGTGGTGAGGTCCAACCAGGTATCCGGCGAGTCTTTCTTTTCGTTCCAGTGTTTCTTACGCGCGGCTTCGCGGGCCTGCGCCTCGGCCGTGAGCGCTGGAATCCGGCCATCCGGGGGATCGACCACCAATGAGGCCTGGCGATTCGCCTTCCCATAATCGAACCAGCCGGCCGCCAGCGGCACGAACCCTTTCGGGTTCCCTGTTTCGAGTTGATGGAATTGCTTATCGCGCGCCGCTTTCTGGGCTACTTCCTCGTCATTGAGAACGGCCCGCGTGCCGAGCTTGGGGTCTCGCTCCATGGGAGTCTGGAGCATGCTGGTGCTGGGCCACACGCCCTGCAGATCCGGATCGCCCCAAGGAGTCATGGGCTGCTTCCAGGCCTTGGATGCCGTTACTGTTTTAGCGACGGGTTGCGCGGAAACCACCATTGCTGTCGCGGCAAATACAGCTAGCACTATCAGGCGATATCGATAATTCATTGGCAGATCCTCTCGTCCAGCATGTGTTTTCCCTCACGGGGGTGTCAATGATCCGAAGTGATTACCACGTGCCGTCCTGCGTTAGAAAAGAAAATGGCTACTTTGCGGTCTGCTTGCGGAACTCTCCGTAAAGCAGTTCCTCCGCAAACGGTATGCATTTGAATTCCAGCAACTGGAAACCCTTTTCGACACGCCGGTAGAGCGTCAAATGGATTTTCCAGGGTCGCGCGAAGACCTTGGGATCTTCCATTGTCGCCTCGTAAGCGACATGGTCATGGTCCGTGAGCGTATAGCGCTCTACGACATGAAGGCCCTCGCTCGAGAAATCCCCCGCTCGATCCAGCCAAGCTTTGCCGTTTAGGCCTGTGACGTCCACCACCAGCGCGTCGCCGTCCCAATGCCCATTCGACATCCCCATCCAGCTGTCGGCGCCAACCTCACGTGCCTTTCCCATGTTCACCTGTCGACTTGCGGTTGCATATTGGTAGATGAACAGCACGTCCCTATTAGATTGGACGATCTGAAACGGATAGGGCAGATACGCCGCGCGGGGGATACCTGGGAGATAGCACTTCGCTTCCGGATCGGCTGCCCTTCGATTCGCAAAATTCTGCTTGCGTTTCTCGGCCGCGGCGGGCAGATACGGGATCGAGCCGCCTTCCACGATGCCTTGCCCGGCAGGCACAGCAGCAATCGCACCCATTTCCCACATCGGTCCGGCATAGGCCGAGTGATCCTGCAGATCCCAGTTCGCCGTACTCAAAGATTCCCAAATGCCATTGAAATCCGGCTTCCCGCCTGCCATTCTTGGGATTTTCGGCGCGGCAGCTTGTCCACTGGCTGGGCTGTTTCCCAGGCACAGGATTATTAGGAAGCTGCCGGACAAGGTGCGTAGCAGATGTGCGCTCATTTATGTTCGAAATTTACGCCTTTCTAATCGATGCCTTGGTGCGGGACTAGAAGGTGAATCTCGCACCAAGTTTCAGGAAGTTGGCCTGCAGGATAGTTTCCGGGTCGTAATACGACGGCCCGACCGCCGGGTTCCGGGTCAGGACCGGATTCACGTTGAAGAGGTTGTACAAATCAGCCATGAGCTCCAGGCGGGCATGTTCTTTGATTTGAATAATCTTGCTAACCCGGAGGTCCACCTGTTCGACGCGGTTGGTCCACTGCCCCGCAGCGGTCGGCGAAGCCAACGGAAAAGTGATGCCTCCCGGCGTCGCAATCGGCCGGCCCAGCGTGGTGACAGTGCCAGGCGACGTGGCACTGGGGTTTGTGATCGTATAATTGGCCCCAAAAGCAGACGTATACGAACCGTTGGAATAGGTCCAATTCGAGTTATTGGGATTGGTCGATAGCCCTGCAATCTCCTGGGGAGGGATGCTCTGAAACACACCGCTCACCTGGATCTTCCACGGCAACGTGTAGCCACCCGAGAGACGGTAGGACGCCAGCACCGGCGGGTCGTTTACGCAGTAGAGAAGCGTCATCGGATTGTCGAGCACAGCGCAGTTCTTGATGACGGTCTTTCCAGCGCTGACCCCAGCCAGGACGAAAAACTTCCCACTGGGGTGTACGTTCACGTTGACGTCGAAACCGTTGTACGTCTGGCTGGTTGTTCCGGGAAACTGATTCGCGAACTGGATCACCTGTTTGCTCGCGACACCAGCCAGCGAGGGAATGATATCGTAGGCGCCGCAAATCTGTTGGCCGCCGAGGCTACCCAGTTGAGATTGGCCGATTGCAGTGCTGGCCAGTTGGCTGGCGGGCGGCGCGGTGAAACAGAACGGGGTGAAGTCGGCGGGCGTGACGCTCTCGTTGTCCGTGACGGTTAGGTTGCCGAACGTCCGCCGGAAATATCCCGCCTCGAGGGAAATGCGGTTAGCCAACTGGTGCTGTATCACAGCGGTGTACTCCCAATTGAACGGCCGATGCTGCCAGCCTGTAGCCACATCCGGGGCGTACGAGAGCGTGGAGATCGACTGGCCGAAGTTGGGGTTGATCGCGCCCGTATAGTCGCCGTTAGGTTGCGGGTCTAGCGCATTGCCTAGCGGAGGGGCTGTGATGTTAGTCGTGGGGAGCACGTTGCGGGTGGTTGTGCTGACGCTGGCCGTGACCGGATTAACAATTCCGCTGAAGAAATAACCCTGCTGGGTGACGTATCGGCTAACGCTTGCCTTGAGCGCCGTTTTGCCGTTCCCGAAGAGGTCGTATGCCACCCCAATTCGCGGGTCTATGTCTTTCCAGTCCGGAAGGTTGTTCTCAGCCGCGAACGTGTGCGCGGGAGTAAAAGCCGACGCGGGCTCTCGCTGGGCAGGGATTGAGGCATTGAAGTAATCGAATCGCAAACCGTAATTAATCGTCAGGCGGTGCAGCGTCCACTTGTCCTGAGCGAAAATACCCAGATCGGCGTTCACGTTCTGATATAGCGTAAAAGGAGCAGTGCTCAAATTGACCGACACCGGAAGAGCGCCCCCGGGGGTTTGCACCACGTTGTACTGAACGTCACTGCTGGTCTCTTGCGTGGGGTTGGCAGTCGCACCGTTATGGAAGTTGATCCCGACCCTGAGGTCATGCTTTCCGGTCGCATAGTCGAGCGCCCCACGGACTTGGGTCTGGTGTGCAATCGCGCCTCCCAGGAAAACAGGGCCGAGACCGGCTAAAGGGCCAAAACCACCGGGGAACGGCGCTATCAAATTCCTAAAGGTCGTCAGATCGAACACGGAAATAGGGGACGTCGGGCCAATCCCAGAAACGATGGGAGAAAACAAGTTGTCTTGGCGGTTGAAGGATATGGCGGAGTCCCAGACCAGCTTCGGGGTGATGGTGGCCTGCCAGGTCGCGGATCCCATCCACACGCGGGGATAAGTCAACTCGGTGAACGACTCTGCGGTGTAGAGCGCAACAGCCGCAATTGTTGGACAATTGCATTTATGGACATCGTCGAAGAAGACGGATACCTTGTTGCGCGGCGTCAGCTGCGCCGTCACGCGAAGCTGGTTGTCTGAGTCGAAACCACCCGTATGCAGCGGCTTCGAGAGGTTCGGATTGTACGTGGGGAGGAGTGGGTTGATTGAGTAAAAATCAACTCCGGTGACGCTGTCGTTGGTACGGTAACGCTGCGCGTAGTAGAACCACACTCGGTCCCTAACGATCGGCCCGCCGATCCCGGCGGTCTCATCCACCAGCTTGTCGAACCCCGCAGGCGCGGCCAGTCCTTGCGCCGCAAGTCCAGAGCTGTAATTGCTCCTCTCAAAGGCACCGTTCGCGCCGTTGGCAAAAAAGGTTCCGTGGAACGCGTTGCCGCCCTCGCGCGGAATCACGTTCACCCGCACGCCGCCACTGGCCGACTCCGCGGAAATGGCATCTGTTTCATAGGACATCTCCTGGGTGGCCGCGGGGTTGAGCGAAAACGTCGACCATGCTGCGCCTGAATTAGCGGTGGTACCCATCCCGGAGATATTTAGCCCGTCTACGTTGAGCGTCATATCAAAACCATTACCGCCGTGGGTCGCTAAAGTATTTCCCCGTTCCCCTTGCGAGCCGCCAACATCGTACTGGTCGGCCGCCAGGCTCGGCATCGTCGTCCCGAGCGTCGCGAACGATTGAGCTGTCGGCAGCGCATCCAGTTCCTGGTTGAGGATTGTTCTGTGTTGGGCTGCGTCCTGCACGTCAATCACGGGCGCCTGCGCTTCAACGGTGATCGTATCTTTCACGGCTCCGACATTTAGAGTGGCGTTGATGGGCGCCGTGAAGCCCTCAGAAATTTCGACGCCCTCTCGCTGAAACGTACTGAAGCCGGACAGCGTAAAGGTCACGGTGTAGGTTCCGGGACGCAACTGATCGACCCGGTATTGACCAGATCCGTCGCTGACCGCAGTACGACTCTTTTCGATCAGCACAGGACTGGAAGCTTCCACCGTGACGTTCGGAAGGATGGCACCGCTATTGTCCTTCACGACGCCTGCAATCGAGCCGAACTGGGCCAGTCCCAGCACCGGAAAGATGATCATTGCTGACGCACTTGCCATAAGGCGCCAGATTACGTTACGCATACATCCTCCTGAGATCAATCTCATCCCCGTCCCCATCCCGAAAACGCGGAAAGGACATAGCTTTCCGCTTATATGACAGCGCCGAGTCGGAACTTGTGAACACCATACTGTTCGCGATCGCAGAGCCTGCGCCATTCATCGATCCGGCTTACAGCAAACTTTTCGAGCCTCTCGCTGTTTTGCGGAGCGCACTATTGTTTAGGGCAACGGTAGGGGAGTTTATCAGCAGTAGTAAGGGCGAACAATGATCAATTCGGATCACGATGCTTCGCTCGGGTCACGAAGATCCACATTGTCCGTGCGGCCAAGCCAGGTCCCGCCGTTTCTTGAGAAGAGCTTACCCTAATCCGATTTGATCATTGCCTGTGAGCAACGAGTGATATAGAGTTTCGGACGAGTGTGTCGGCTAGTCGTTACCGTTCAACAGTCCAGAAATCGACGAGGGGAGAGTTTTCATGATGCGTTTGTGTATTGCAAGCTTGGCGCTATCCGCGATGGCGGTTTTTGCTCCAGCGGAGACACCAACAGTTACGTTCCATAAGGACGTCCAGCCAATTTTGCAGAACCACTGCCAGGAATGCCATCGTCCGGGCGAGGTTGCCCCCATGTCGCTGCTGAACTACGAACAAGCGCGCCCCTGGGCAAAATCGATCCGCCAGGCGGTACTCACGAAGAAGATGCCGCCCTGGTTCGCCGATCCCCACTTCGGGAAGTTCGCCAACGACCGCTCTATCACCCAGGCTGATATCGATACCCTTGTAGCTTGGGTGGATGCCGGAGCGCCAGAAGGCAATCCGAAGGATGCGCCTGCTCCTCGCACGTGGGTGGACGGATGGACCGCTGGCAAGCCTGATCTCATTGTGGAAGCGCCCGAAGCCTTCAATGTGCCGGCCAAGGGGGATGTTCCCTATCAGTGGGTGGTCGTTCCCACGAATCTGAAAGAAGACAAGTGGGTGACTTCCGCCGAAGTCAGGCCCGGCGATCGTTCGGTAATTCATCACATCGTAGTTTCTATTCGCGAACCGGGCAATCAATGGATGGCTGACAAAAAGCCCGGTGAATATTTCGGGGGCACCCTGGCCATCGAACGGGGCTCTAAGCTCGCCGGAAGCCCCGAAACCATGGGCGGGTACTTTGCCCAATACGAGCCCGGCTCGGTTGTCACACCGGCCGATCCTCACGTTGCGACTCTTCTGAAAGCCGGCTCCGATATCGTCTTTCAGATTCACTACACGCCGAACGGGAAGGCAACCACGGATCGTACGAGGATCGGCTTTATTTTCAGCGACAGGCCGCCGGACATGAAGTATATCAACGTAACCGCGATCAATCCCACATTCGTCATCCCGCCCGGTGCTGACAACTATAAAATCGAAGCTTCGACCACGGTGAATTTCGACGGCGACCTGGTAAGCATCTATCCCCACGCGCATCTGCGCGGGAAGGCTTATGAATTCCGCGCCGTGTATCCCACCGGAGAGGAAGAGACGCTGCTTAAGTGCTCCTATAACTTCAATTGGCAGCTCACATATTTCTTAGATAAGCCAAAACGCATGCCTAAAGGTACGAAAATATTCGTTACGGCGTGGTACGACAATTCAGCCAACAACCTCTTTAATCCCGACCCGACAAAGGCGGTGCGTTGGGGTGAGCAGTCGGCGGAGGAAATGATGATTTCCACGGCTGTCTTCAAGGTGCCCAACAAGCCGACCGAGCGTGCGAGCCAGTAGCGTACTTGGGAGAACAATCCGTACTCATGTTGAAACACGGCGGAACGATCGCGCTGAGTGTAGTTTTCGGAGTTCTGGCGCTGCTGACTGTTCTCACACCAATCGGCCTGTCGCAGGTTCAGAAACAGGCGAATCGGGCGCAGCTTGCGGCCGACGGACACCCGGATCTGAACGGGATCTGGCAGGCGCTGAACACCGCAAACTACGACCTGGAACCCCATTCCGCGCGACACGCGATGGCGCTCCGGCCTGGGCCACACGGCCCGGTGCCAGCTAAAGAGGTGTTGTACCTCGGGGCGGTCGGCGCGGTCCCCGGCGGCATGGGGGTCGTTGAAGGCGGCGTTATTCCCTACAAGCCCGAGGCGTTGAAGATTCGCAACGAGAACCGCGAGAAGTGGCTGGAACGTGACCCGGAGATCAAATGCTACTTGCCGGGAGTGCCGCGCGCCACTTACCTGCCCTACCCGTTCCGCATCCTTCAGAACCGCAGCGCGTTTGCCATCGCGTACGAGTACGCCGGGGCGGTTCGCAATATCCTTTTGAAGGACCCCGGGCCGGCGCCGGCAGACTCTTGGATGGGGCAGTCGGTCGGACACTGGGAAGGCGAGGCGTTTGTGATCGAGACTACGGGACTCAACGGGATGGCGTGGCTCGACCGTTCCGGAAACTTCACCAGCGAAAACGTGAAAGTCACCGAACGGTTTACGCGGACCTCGCCGGATCACCTGCTTTACGAAGCCACCATCGACGACAAGGACACGTTCACTCGGCCGTGGAAGATAAGCATGCCGCTCTACCGTCGCATCGAGCAAGACGCGCAGTTGATGGAATTCAAATGCGTCGAGTTCGTAGAGGAACTGATGTTCGGGCAGTGGCGCAAGAAACCGCTGCCGCGCTAGCACTGAACATAATCTGGAGGTAAGAAAGCGATGCTGATAAGAAACAAACTGATGCTTCTGGGCGCTTGCACGGCGCTGGCCGTGGCCCTAGCGCCGCCTGCGGCCGCACACCACGCCTTTCCCGCTGAGTTCGACGCAAACCGTCCGGTGCTCCTCAAAGGCAAGATCGTGAAGGTCGAGCTGGTGAACCCGCACGCCTGGATTCATATCGCGGTTACGAAGCCGGACGGTAGTACCGAAGAGTGGATGGTTGAGGGCGGCTCGCCGAACACGCTGCTGCGTAAAGGCGTCACGAAGGCCACGTTGCCCATCGGCATCGAGGTGGTCGTCGACGGCTACCAGGCCAAGGACCACACCAACCGCGCCAACGGCAGCGACATCACGTTACCCGATGGCCGGAAGCTCAATTTGGGGTCGTCACGGGGCACCGGCGCCCCAGGCGAAGCAGAGCCCCCGAGCGAGCCTCAAAAGTGATGCGTGGTGGCGCTTACTGAAGGCGCCGCGGAGGAGATAAATCGATGCGTGTCCAACTCTTCGTGTTAGCGGGGTTGATCCTGATGATGGGGCTCCCTGCCGCCAGCCAGCAAGGTGGCGGGATTCCGCGCACGCCCGACGGCCGGCCGGATCTGACCGGCATTTACGACGCCAACACCCTGACACAGATTGAGCGGCCAGCGAAGTATGGTGGCCGGGAAGCCCTAACCGATGCGGAGGCGACTGAGCTCTTGCGCGCTCAGGCGACCCGGGATGAGGAGGCAGACAAGCCGAGCGACCCGAATCGGAAGGCGCCAAAGGCCGGTAACACCCTTGCAGGGAAAAGCTACGACGATTTCTGGAAGAGCTTTGGCAACCGTGTGGTCACCATCGGAGGAGAGAAACGCAGTTCCATCGTCATCGATCCCCCCGACGGCAAGATTCCGCCAATGACCGAAGAAGGGAATGCGCGCGACGACAAGTATGGCGGCTTGGCCGGTCGGTCCGATGTGCTCGAACGCCGCGGCCAGAGGCCGGACGCCTTCGACGACCCGGAGGCGAGTGCCAATTCCGAGCGCTGTCTGCTCGGCTTCGGATGGACCTCGGGCACGCCGATACTGCCGAATTATTTGTACAACAACCTGAAGCAGATCGTTCAAACGCCGACTGAAGTGATGATCGAGACCGAGATGATCCATGACGCGCGCATCGTCCGGATCGGCGGTAAACACGAGCCGTCGAGCATCCGCAAGTGGCTCGGTGACTCGGTCGGCCATTGGGAAGGCGACACCCTGGTGGTGGAGACGACGAACTTCACGGACAAGACGCGGTTCCGCGGGTCGAGCGAGAACCTCAAGGTCACCGAGCGGTTCACGCGGCTCGACGCCAATACGCTCCTGTATCGCTTCACCGTGGAGGACCCGCATACGTGGGCGCGGCCGTGGACCGGCGAGTATACGTGGGCGGCCAGCAAGGAACGGATGTTCGAGTACGCCTGTCACGAGAACAACTACGCCCTGGGAGGGATCCTGCGTGGAGCCAGGGTGGCCGAGTCCGAGGCAGCGGCGGCCAAGTCGGAACATAAGTGACGCATACGTGCGAACTCCCCGCCCTGCTCTTCGCAGCGACTTTGGTCACCGGCAATTTGTTGGCGGTCACGTGCGAAGGTATCGCAAGCTTGAAACTTCCGGACACTACCATCACGATCGCCCGGATCGTTGCGGCGGGTGAATTCTCGGGCTCCGAAAGCACCCCAACTGCCTTGCAGGAAGCGGAGTTCAGGAAGCTGCCTGCTTTCTGCCGCGTGCAAGGTGTAATCCGTCCTTCAAGCGATTCGAACGTCGAATTTGAAGTTTGGTTGCCGGTTTCCGGCTGGAATGGGAGATATCTCGGCGTCGGCAATGGCGGGTTCGCTGGTTCGATCAATTACTTTTCGGCAAACGGGAATGCGCCTAGCATGGCGCAGGCGCTAGCCGCCGGATATGCAACTTCGTCCACCGACACCGGACACAAGGGAGCCATCACCGATGCAGACTGGGCTGTTGGCCATCCGGAGAAGGTCATTGATTACGGCTACCGTGCTGTTCATGGCACTGCCGTGGACGCCAAGAACATCATTGCCACCTTTTACAGCAAGCAACCAACCTCGTATTTCAGCAGTTGCTCGAACGGTGGCCGCCAAGCACTCATGGAGGCCCAGCGTTATCCGGCTGATTATGCCGGCATCGTCGCCGGTGACGCCGCTTGGTATGCCACCCATCTCGCCGCGGCGCAGATATGGAACCAACAGGCCATTAACGCGAGCCAGGATAGCTACATTCCAGCCAGCAAAATTCCGGCGATCACGGCTGCCGTGCTCGACAAATGCGACGCACTGGATGGTGTGAAGGACGGGGTGATCGACGATCCGCAGAAGTGTCATTTCGACGCAGATGTGCTGCTTTGTAAAGGCGGCGATTCGGATACTTGTCTCACTGGACCGCAGGTAGAGGCGCTGAAAAAAATCTATGCTGGCCCGACGAACTCCGCAGGTCGGCAGATATTTCCGGGAATCGTCCCAGGCGGCGAAGCCGGACCAGGAGGATGGGGTCTGTGGGTCATGGGCGCCCAGCGCGGAAGAAGCTTGGATTACCTCTTCGGTGTTGGTGGTCTGGCCAAGATCGTTTATCAAGATCCCGCGTGGGATTTCCGCCGTTTCAGCTTCGACCGCGATGTCGCGTTTCTGGACGATAAGCTCGGGCCAGTACGCAATGCCACGGATGCAAATCTCAAACCGTTCAAAGCTGCGGGCGGTAAGCTGATCCTCTACCACGGCTGGAGCGATCCCGACATCGCGCCGCTTAGCACCATCGATTATTACGAGAGCGTCACGGCGAAAATGAGCGATCGAACCGCCCGGGAGTTCGTGCGGGTGTACATGGTGCCAGGTATGCAACATTGCGGAGGGGGTGCTGGTGCGACCGTGCTCGGCTCGGTACCAAATTCGGGCGCCGACAGCCAACACGGTATCCAAGCCGTGCTGGAGCGCTGGGTAGAGAAAGGTAGTGCGCCCGAAGAGATCATTGCCACGAAGCCGAGTGTCAGGCAAGATAACGTGGTCGCTGGCACCAAGCCCATTTGTCCCTACCCAACAGTCGCTCGCTACAAAGGTTTAGGCAGTACCGATGAAGCGAACAATTATTCGTGTGTAAAAGAACGATAAGCATGATCACTTCGGATCATTGACACCTCCCCGGAAAATGGCCACACTTGGTCGGCGGGAGAACTCGGTCCCGGGTACAGTTGTATAGGCTTGCCTGCCCGAGATAATCCACCGCATGGCCTTCGCTGCCACATGAGGAGAAATAGCACAATGCAATCCAACGTTCTGATCGGGTGCATGATCACTGTAGCTTTTGCCCCGGCTGCGATTCTTGCTGAAACGCCGAAACCTACGTTCGCGAAAGACATTGCTCCAATCTTTTACGCCCGGTGTGCGATGTGCCACAGGCCTGGCGAGGTGGCGCCGATGTCGCTTATGTCGTACAACGACGTTCGGCCGTGGGCCCGCGCGATCAAGGTTCAGGTCGCCACTCGCACGATGCCACCTTGGCACGCCGAGGGGGAGCCCGGCAAATGGCGTAACGATCGGCGCCTGAGTCAGGCGGAGATCGACAAGATTGTGGCGTGGGTTGATGCGGGCGCTCCGCGTGGCGATGATAGCGACATGCCCCCTCCGCCGCAGTTTGCGCAAGGCTGGAATGGCCCAGGCGGCCGTCCACCCGATGTGATCATCGAAGCGCCGGAGATGAAGGTGCCGGCTGAGGGCGAGAGTCCGTGGCAATATGTTTTTGTCAAGCTGCCGTTCCAAGGTGACGTTTGGGTGGCGGCTTCGCAGGTTGTACCGGGCAACCGCGCGGCTGTCCATCACGTTCTCGTACTGGCCACGACATTGCCGCCAAACGCAACCGTCGATGCCGAAGGGCGCATGAAGTTGGGTGCATCACCCGCTCCGGGAAGCGTAGGGAGCCCAGCAAGCGCAGCGGGCGCGCGCTCACCTCAGCCGTCGGGCGACGCCATTCCTGGGGGCTTGGGGGGGTTCCAGGCAGGATGGGAGCCAGGCATCGATACAGCCTTGAGCTACGGGCCGGGTGTGGCGGAGCGTATCCACGGCACACACCTGCTCTTCAATCTGCACTACCAGGCGAACGGGCACGCGACCACCGATAAAACCCGCGTCGGCCTATGGCTTCAGAAGGGTCCCGTCGCTTATTCTAGCGTCGGCGCCGGTGTCGGCTTGGGTAGCGAAACGTTCATCGTCAACGGGAAAGAGCTTACAGGACGATATACGGCCCAAGTGACCACGGACATTCTGCCGCCGGGTATAAAGACCGTGCCGAACATACCCGCGGGCGATGACAACTACCACATGACCGCTCTCCTACCGATTCGGCAGGAGATGGTGTTGTACAGCATCCAGCCGCACATGCACCTGCGCGGGCGATCGATGAAATACACCACTGTCTATCCGGATGGGCGGGAAGAAGAGCTGATGAACTTGCCCCACTACGACTTCAATTGGCAAATCGTCTACGAGTTCGCAAAGCCCATCACGCTGCCTGCCGGAACCATAGTTCGCGTCGATGCAAGGTGGGACAATTCGGCCAACAACAAGTACAACCCGAGGCCGGATCAAGACGTGTACTGGGGCGAGCAGAGCTGGGACGAGATGTTCAGCCCGATCATGCGCGCGGTGGTGAAGCTAAAGGAGCCTATCATGCCGGCCACGCCCGTGGAAGTGTCGTCGGTGCGCTAGGATTCCCAGACGTAAGGATGTCTTCTCATGAAGCGGTTTAGTGGCGTTTTATGGCTCGTTGTCTGTGCAGTCGGCGGCGCGTACGCGCAAGGCCGCCCTTCGGACCCAAAGTCGGATCAGGCGCCGGTTGTCGAAGTGGTTGGATGCCTCGCGCAAACGGGCGCGGACTGGATCCTCGCGAAGGCAAGCGAGCCCGCCGCAACGACTACGTCATTCACGACGCCGGAAGAAGTGAAGGCGGCAGCGGAGAAACCGCTCGGCACTCAGCAATATCGGCTGATCGGCGCCAGCCCCTTCAGTCCCGAGTCCCATAAAGGGCACAAGATGGTGGTCAAAGGTCTTTTGATCAAAAGCGGCAGTGACCCGCATATCAACCTCACTTCGTTTCAGATGCTCTCAGAGACATGCGCAAAATAGGCAAGTGGTTTTTCGTTGTGACACTATTGACGGCCGCGCTGGCCGGGGCAATTCTCGGCCAGAGTGCGCCGGAAGAATCAAACCAACCGCTTTTGGTGCGGGCGACTGGCGAGACGCCTGTTCCCGGGAAGTGCATTTTCAAAGAAGATCTCGATCTGATCGCGGCTCGCCGCGCGCTCAAACGCACCACCCTGAACAACGACGCGGAGGCGCCCTTCGACCCTGATTATATGGTCGGCAGCTGGACATTCGAATATGACATACCCGAGTCCGCCCTAGGGCCCGGAGGCCAGATCTCGGGCACCGAGACAGTTGAGCATGTGGATGGATGCCTATACGAAGGCACGACCCGGGCCAAAGGTCCGAATGGCCCGTTCACGATCAAGTCGACGATGGTCTACGATCCGTCCGCCCACTACATGGTCATCCAGGAGCACGACGGTCGCGGGTTCGACGTCCTCAAGTACGGACGAGTTGGCGGAGACTCAGGCGGGTTTTACACCCATCATTGGGAGGCGGTGCCGTTCACGATCCATGGCAAGAAGGTCAGCTTGAAGGGAAGCACGTTCATGGCCTCGCCGGGCAACTATCGTGAGCGGACCCAGATCTCGGAGGGCGACGACCCCTTCGTCAATCTGGGCACTGTCTGGGTGAAGCGGCAAGGAACGCCAGAGGCGAAGTGATAGCATAAGCGCCAAGCCAGAATGCGTACTGTGAAGGGTCGAAGTACCTTATGAAGCGAGCGGTCGGTTATGTTTTGCTCGCTTTGTTCACCATTGGCGCCTCCCATCTGCTCGCCCAGGGTGCCGCGGAATGGCCGGCCTACGGACGAGATCCGGGCGGGACCAAATACTCTCCGCTTGACCAGATCAACACGAAGAATGTCAGCGCCCTGGTTCGCGCCTGGAGCTATCACACCGGCGAGCCTGGTGGAATTTGGGAGGACACTCCGATCATGGTGGGCGACGTACTATACTTCGCCACACGAAAAAATCGCGTGGTTGCCTTGCAGCCGGAGACCGGCAAGGAGCTCTGGGTCTACGACCCGAAGAGCACTCGCGTTTCGGAGCATCGGGGCGTCTCCTATTGGCCCGGAGACTCGCATACGAAGCCCCGAATCGTTCTGGCCACCGAGGCCCGCCTGATCGAGTTAGACGCCAAGACCGGGAAACCAGCACTGGACTTTGGAGACAACGGCGAAGTCAACCTCAGAACGGGAGTAGCGGACGATTATCCGAAAGCGCACTACGCCATCACGTCGCCTCCGGCCATCTACAAGGGGCTGATTATTCTCGGGCCTTCAACGCAGGAGGGGCCCAGCAAGGGTCCCAGCGGCGATCCCCGCGCCTTTGACGCGCAGACTGGCAAACTGGTCTGGCGGTTCCATGCGGTGCCGCGCCCCGGCGAGCCTGGAAACGAAACCTGGGGGCCTGATGGCTGGAAGGATCGGGCGGGGCCCAGCGCCTGGGGTGCAATGACCATCGACGCCGAGCGCGGCTTGGTCTTCATGCCCCTGGGGAATCCGGCGGACAGTTTCTATGGCGCGGATCGAAAGGGAATGAATCTGTATGCCAACAGCGTGGTGGCCCTCGACGCGGCGACGGGGAATTTGCGGTGGTATTTCCAAATCGTCCACCACGATCTGTTCGACTTCGATGTGGCGGCGCCGCCGTCCTTGATTGAAGCGACCGAGAACGGCAAACGGGTTCCCGCCGTAGTCGAATTTTCCAAAAACGGCCTTCTCTACGTATTGGACCGTCTCACTGGGAAGCCCGTCTGGGGTGTGGAGGAACGTCCTGTTCCAGCGAGCGATGTGCCCGGCGAGGAATCGTGGCCCACGCAGCCGTTCCCGCTCAAGCCTCCGCCTTTGACGCGGATCAGCATGACCAGAGACGAAGTCTCAAACGTCTCGCCGGAAGCGCATGCCTATTGTCTGGAACAGTTCGAGAAATTCAAGACTCTGGGGCCTTTCACTCCATTCAGCATCAAGGAGCCACGCCTCACGTTCCCCAGCAGCATGGGAGGCGCCGACTGGGCTGGCGTGTCATACGATCCCAAACTGGGCTACATTTTCGCGAATGCCTCCAATTTGGGCCAGACCGGACAAATGGCCCCCAGCCCTACCGGTTCGCCGATGGCCTTCCGCAACCAGGGTGCGTACGCCCGTTTTGTGGACAAGCAGGGTTACCCTTGCAATCAGCCCCCCTGGGGAGAATTCTCCGCCGTCGACACTCATACCGGCGACGTGGTCTGGCGGATTCCGCTGGGATCGTATGACGAGATGGAGGCCAAAGGACTGAAGAACCTGGGAGCGATTAACCTGGGCGGCAGCATCGCAACAGGAGGCGGAGTGCTGTTCATAGCGGCTACCGCGGACGCCAAATTTCGCGCGTTCGAGTCACGCACCGGCAAGGAATTGTGGCTGACAAAGCTCGATTCGGTTGGCAACGCTACCCCCATCACCTATCGAGGGCGCAACGGCAAGCAGTACGTAGTAATCGTTGCCGGCGGTCCGGGCCATTTGCGGGAATCCCCGATTCCGCCGAGCGATGTCGTGACTGCGTTCGCGCTACCGTAGTCGGTCCTGGTTACCGGCGATTAGGCATGGAGATCACTCTCTGTCTTCTCGGATCGCGTATTCGGGGCACGCTCCCTGGTCTTCGATCCTGCAACACAGATATCTCTTAGAGCGATGTACTCCTCATAGCACGGCCCGCATTGCACGGCGTGCTTCCACAGGCGGTCTGTTCGAAGGTCCTGACGGCGCACGTTGCGCTCCGCAAGGTCCCGGAGAGCGTTCGTGCCGGGACAGTCTTTTCGTCCTGGATTCGGATACTCGGCCGCAACTGCTCGCTGGTATCCGTATTGGAGCCGATCCCAATGTTCCTCGGATGTTCTCAGCATCCGCTTCCTCACGCTTGCGGGGGGTACCGGGTGCGGGTGATGGTCTTGCGCCATTTCTCTAAAAAATCAACTTCAATGCCACTTGAATCTGCCTGGACGATGTTGTGGTGTTGCTGATGGCACCGGCTGATGGACTGAAACCACCTGCGCTTGGGCTTCCAAAAACCGACGGGTTTAGCGGAATGCCGAAATTTGGGTGATTCAAAAGATTGAAAACCTCCACCCGGAATTGGAGGCTTGCGCCTTCACTCAGCTTGCGAATCGCGGTGTCCTTGTTGAGGGAAAGGTCCATGTCGACGAGATTGGGTCCGATGAGAACATTTCTTCCCACGTCGCCATGGCTCCCGGTCGGAGGAGTTGTGAACATGTTGGGGTTGAACCACTGATTTGGATTTCCCGTAATGACCGTGGCTGGATTGAACACCACTGCATTCGGATTGAGCGCCTGCGCTTGGGCCAGGTTCGATGAGGTCACGTAACTGGCCCGCTCAGTGTTGCCAGAATTAGCTGCATCCGAAAGGCTGGAAAAATAGCCCAGCGTTGGCGAGAACGGGAAGCCGCTTTGCGCCGACACAATGCTTCCCAACCACCAACCTCTGGTCGTCGCTGCAGCCCAGTTATCGCCCTGCACGCCTGGAACACGGTACAGTGCATTGACGCGCAGATTATGTTTCACGTTGTATGGAGTTGGACCCCAATCCAATCGCTTGTTGAATTGTGAATCCGAGACCTGGCCGCTTCCGTCCGCCAGAATGCCAGTAGAATCATCCAGGGACTTCGAAAAAACATAATTCGCCTGGAACTGAAGTCCGTGGCCCAGACGCTTGTTGACTCCGATCTGGAGGGCGTTGTAGAAGGACTCTCCGTGAGTCTCGATCTGCGTATTGGCGCCGAAGTTTGGATTCTCCCGGCAGGTTGGCAGTACGGACAAGCAGCCGAATGCTTCCTCTTGCCCCAGAATGGCCGGATTCCAGTAGGGAAGTCCGTTGACAATCGAGGTAGGAGCAACGGGATTGACGTCTTCACTTTGCCACAGGTGAACTCCGCGGGTTCCCACATATCCGACGGTCAAAACAGTGTTCCCCGGAAGCTTCTGCTCGATTGCCAGGTTCCACTGCGCCACGTACGGTTGTTTGGCGAAGTAATCTACAGAATCGACGCTCGGAGCGGCGTTTCCGGGAGGAATGGTCAAGGGCGTCGTAAGCGTCGGACAGAAAGTCGGGGGGCCACAGGTGAGCGAGCTGAGCCCAGCCAGGGGCGGCATGCCCACCGAACTCCACTGGAGCACATTCTGAACCGACGCGATGTCATAGAAGATACCGCCGCCGCCCCGGACCGCGGTCATGCCATTTCCGAAGATATCCCATGCAAATCCCACGCGAGGGCTGAAGTCCTTTAAAGAGGGATTTCTTATGTCGGCGCCCTGAGAGGTGCAATTCGGCAAGCCGGGCGTCGCACAGAGCGCCGGGGTCGCCAGCAGGTTGTTGTAAAACGCGTAATCGCGGCCGTTCGAGTCGTGAGGCACAGTGAAAAACTCGTATCGCAAGCCCAGATTCAGGGTGAGGCGCGAGGTCAAGCGATAATCGTCGCCAGCGTAAAAACCGGCCGTATAGTACTTGTAATTGCGGTTCTGCGCTATGCCCGGATCAACTGAAGATATCTCCTCGACCACCGGATTTCCACTGAGGAAAAACGGAAGCGCCGGAAAGACCGTCAATCCGTTCTGGAAGAAGTTCGACTGCATGGGGATATCGAAGCGGTTCAGCAAAGTCCCGAATTTCAGCGAGTGCTTTCCCTTGGTCCAATAGATATCGTCGCTCAAGGTATAGACGTTCTGCTTATCGAAGAGCGGGACAACGCTCGTATTAAAGGAAGTGTACCCAGGAATAATGATGTTTCCCACGGATACGTTGGGGTCCCCGAACGACAGGCCGGGCCCCTTGAGACCCACCGAGGCGTCCTGGTAACTGATATAGGTGTGGCTATAAGATGCTCGCGCCGTGTTCAACCGGCTCGGGGTGAAAATGTGAGTCTCGGATAAGGTGGAGAAGTTGCTGATCGAGTCCCAGGCGTTCACGATGCTCGGATAATCCCCGGGCGTGGGCTTCGTTTCATTGTCGGCCGTGAAGCGCGCAAACATGGAGTCGCTATCCGAAAAGTGGTGGTCGACACGCATTTGGCCGTAGTACTCATTGGTCCTTACCGGCGATGAGCCAGCGTAGTTGTTAATAACGGCTCCCGGAATATTCGGGGATGGGAACAAGGCGAGCAGCGGCAAAATGGAGGGCGCCACGGTGGTGGTGCCAGCAGGGCCGATCCCGCACGCGGCATTGTTTACGATCCCGCCGGACCCGGGAGCCGGATGACATGCCGCAGACGGCACCGTGGCAACTATCGGCTGGTTCAGGTTGTCTTTCAACTGTTCATAAACCCCGTAAAAAAGGTCTTATCTTTCTTGATCGGGCCGCCGAAAGCGCCGCCGAATTGATTGCGCTGGTAGAGCGGTATACGGCGGCCGAGGATGGAGGTGGGAGGATCGAAATAATTTCTGGCGTCCAATACACTATTGCGAAGGTAATCAAAAACGTCGCCGTGAAATGAGTTGGAGCCGCTCTTGCTCACGATGGTCGTCACGCTGCCCATGACCAAGCCATACTCGGGTCCGTAGGTGTTGGTCAGGACACTGTACTCGCGAATGCCATCCACGCCCAGGTTCGAACCGCCCACATAAGTTACTTGGGAGCCATACGCAGTGCTCATCCAGGCGCCGTCGAGCAGGATCGCATTGGATCGAATGGGAGCGCCGTTCACGGAATAAGTCGTGCCGCCACTGCCGCTGCTAGTGGGGCTGGTTTGTGTGACGCCGGGCTGCAACAATGTGAGCGCAACCGGATTTCTGCCATTCAGTGGTAAGTCTTCCACGCGCTGCTCATTGACCAACGATCCGACGGTGGCATTGGTGGTATTCACCGCCTCAGCCTGCGCCGTAACCTCCACCGTCTGCTGCGCTGTGCCGACTTCCAAGTCGATATTGACGACGGCTTCCTGAGAAACATCCAGCTTGATGCCGGCCCGTTCCGCAGTCTTGAATCCTTCGCGCTGAACTTTGATGTCATAGGATCCGACTGCCAGTGCGTTGGCACGGTACGAACCATCCGCACCGGTGTCAAGATGCCGAGTCGCACCATTTTCGGTATTGGCTATTACAACATCCGCGCCTGGCACAGCAGCACCCGACGTGTCTCTCACCACGCCCAGAATCGTCCCGGTAGGGAGCTGCGCGAATGCCAAAGTCGGGACAGCCAGCGAAAACAAAAATTTTCGAAAGTGTGCCATCATTCCCCCTGTGTCATCCGCGCTGAAATCGGGGCGTTTAGTGTTCTCCCCCATGCGACGAACGCCGCCATCGCCGCGAGGATAAAATTCAAGGGAGTCAGCGCGCCTTCACCTCTGGTGAAATGCAGGATCGCGCCGAGCAGCACGACAACACCAAGTCCGATGGCCGCTAAACGTGTCAGTTTCGGTTGAATCTTAGTCGCTGACGGCAGGATCAGACCGAGAGCGCCAGCCAGTTCCGCCAGCCCGATGAATCGGACCAGTCCTACTGGCACATCGGGCACCCAGCGCATCGTCCTGGCGACCTCATCGAGCGGCATAAATGCCTTCATTGCGCCAGTCATGAGGAACAACACTGCCAAGAGGATCTGGACGGCCCAGAGGGCAATGTGCATGGCCCTGCTTCTTTGTCCGAGGTCTACTCTGGTTCTTGAAACCACGCGGTCCAAGCAGTTTCTCCGTTAAGACAAGCGCACCATTCCCGGCGCAATATTCAGAGATCGAAGCGCAAAAGAGACGCGCCAGCCGGTACTAAAACGTTGTTGTTCCAGCAAGTCTGGAGCGATAGAATCGGAAGGTCAAGGTTAAAGCAGTTAGCATGAGAAAAGGCGCTTGTTAATTCTCGGTAACGCGCTTTTACTTCAGTGGGCGGTCTAGCCGAGAAAACCGATGCCGCGGCCCGCAAGACCGACGCCAAACCATAGGCACAATGCAACGGCTGCGGCGACTTTTCCGCCCGTGGGCGCGATCTTGTCTTCCGCTGCCACGATGCGATTGTATATCGTGAACTGAAACAACAGCGCTGGGAACAGGAACACCATTTTGACCCGAAATGACGTGTTGCCATAGCATTTCATCGCTTCGGACAAAAAGAGCAAGATGCCGGAGACCAGCATCACGACGAGACTCCACCGGTTCCAGGGACGCAACGCGTTTGCGACTTCCGAGATGGCCTGTGTCTTATACACCAGGCCGAATTGACGCAGCGTCAGGACCACCAGCGAACCGAGCAACACCGTGAGCGCGAACAAATGGAAGTTCTCAATGATCGGAAACGCGACTCGCGAATTGCGAATGGCCTGGGAGACCATCGTGTCGTCGCACCACTGAAAGAAAGGGACTATTGATGGCATCGGGTTAGAAAGTGTATGCCATGGTTCGGCCACAAGTGATGATAGCCGCCCACATGATCAGGGACGCCCAACCGGCCACACGAGCTTCCATGGGAGGAACAAGCGCGTTATCCCATTTGTCCACTTTGCGATAAATGCCGCGTTCGAAGGCAATGGCGTTGATCGCCGCCACGATTAGGAGAATCACCTTGGTCTTGAAGAAAATGCTGTTGTAGGCCTTCACCGCCTGGCACCAGAACAGAAAGATCCCGGTGATGGTCATGATGGCGAAGCCTGTGAACATCCAGGGCTTGATTTGTTCGTAGATCTCAGAGACCGGGCGGCGCTTCATGATGTAGCCCATCAGGCGCAGATCCGAAACGAGCAGCAAGCCGACGGAGATTGACAGGGCCAGGACATGAGTGGTTTCAACGATTGGGAATACCCAAATTGACTCGCGGATAGAGGTGCCGATGTAGGTGTCCTGCAGCCACTGGCACGCGCTTAAGATGGACATCGATATGCAAGTTTGGCGGACCTCTGTCAGCGACGCAACGTTAAAGCGGTTAGCGGCGGGTCAACTCGCCAGGTTACCGAGCGATGTGCGACAGCCGCGTAACCCGCTCTGGCTCTGATATTTGGTCCCTCGGGAGGGTTCACCGCATCGGAGTTGCGCGCCCCTGAGGGCGGGCGTATACTCAATGCACGATGGGGGGGCAAAGTCTGCCGGCTCTCGGGAGCTTAACTGAAGAGCGGATGGAAGTTGAGGCGGTTCTTAGGTCTGGGATCTTCGATCGAGCTCCCGGGCTGGAGCAGTTGTTCATTTATATAACGTCCAAGTTTCTTGAGGGTTCCGCGGACGATATAAAAGAATACAATATTGCCGTTGAGGCATTCGGCCGAGGCGCGGACTTCGATCAAAGCCGGGATTCTATCGTTCGGGTCCAAGCGCACCGGCTGCGGGAACGCTTGGCTGAGTACTATCTGTCGGAAGGCCGGTCCCATCTCGTCCAAATCGAGATTCCAAACGGCCGGTACACTCCCAAATTTCGATTTGCTGCGCGCGATGCCGCTACTAGTCCTATGGCGCCTCCCGAAGGGCTCGCCCTGACCAAGCCTAAGTCGTCCGTTCTGAGCAGCCCTGAAGCTCGATTGTCGCTCCCTGCCACGACCGGCGTATCAGTGGATTCCCTTCGGATTCTCGCCGGCCTTATGGAAGGAGACTACATTGACAACAGTGGACGTCTCTGGCAGAGAGACCAATTCTGGCAGGGGGGGACGCCATTTTTCTTTCCGAATCATCTGATCTTTGGAACCCGCGATCAGCGGCTTTACCGAAGCGGCAGGGAGGGGGAATTCAGTTACCACATTCCACTTGGACCGGGCGTGTACGAACTCCGTTTGCACTTCGCTGAAACTACTTTTGGGGAAACCAGCCGGGCCGGATTTGGGGGTGAATCCTCTCGAATTTTCTATGTCCTGATCAACGGAAAGCCTCTAGTCAACTTCCTCGATATTGTGGCTGAAGCCGGCGCAAGCACCGCAAACATCAAGATGTTCAAAGACATTGCGCCCGCTTCGGATGGTGCGCTTCATTTGAGTTTCTCGTCCCACTCCTACATTCCCTTCCTGAACGCGCTAGAAATCTCGCCGGGCATACCCGGGAAGATGCAGCGGATTCGCATGGTCGCGCAAAGTCATGGGTATATAGACAAGAGCGGTCACTATTGGGAGCCCGACCATTATGGGTTTGGCGGCCAACTGGTCAAACCCACCGACGAAGCAACGGAGGTTCCGGATCCCGGAATCTACACCGGGGGGCGATTTGGCAATTTAACATACGTGATCCCGGTTCCTCCTGGCCGTTACGGCTTGAGACTTTATCTCTCCGAGAGGTGGGAAGTGCGTGAGAACGGCACGCAGTTCGATATTCTGTGCAATGGCGTAGCACTCGAGCGAAGATTTAGCATTCTCAAGAACTCTGGAAAGTTGAGCCGGGGCATTGTTCTGAGCTTCGACGGGCTGGAACCGAATTACCAGGGAAAACTAGTCCTGTCTCTTGTGCCGAATCCAAATTACGCCTTCATCAATGCGCTGGAAGTCATCGATCAGACCGACGATCTCCCATTAACCGTTAATAACTCGTAACCATCCCTCGTCCTTAGTTACCTCAGTTTTCGGCTTGCCTCACGGAATCCCGCTAACAGCTTTAACCTTGCGTACGGTTGACCGGAGAGCAAGAATTCAACTTCAGCTATCTCCCGCTGTCCGTAGTTTGCGCGGCGGGCCTCATTAATCTGTAGGAGATGGAATGAAAACGCAAGGCATGCTTTTTGTTGGTTGTCTTTTGACCGTGGGATTGGCGGCGCCTGCCTTCGGGCATCACTCCACCACCATGTTCAATATGGGCCAGCCAACCACACTGGAAGGCACCGTCAAGAGCTTTGAGTGGAAGAATCCTCACGTTTACCTGTACCTGGACGTGGTGAATGCCGCGGGCAAGCCTGAAGAATGGATGGTTGAAATCCATAGCCCGGCTATTATGCTCCGACGCGGCTATACGAAGGACTACTTCAAAGAAGGGGATAAGGTCACGGTGGTCGGCGGGCAGATGAAGGACGGCACGCATATGATGCGCCTCCTCAGGGGCAACAAGCCGGACGGCACTAAGTTTTATGGCGATGACTTTGCTCCCGGGACGACGCCCCCAACGACCGACAAGTAGCTGAATTGTGAACCGAAAACGAGCCAACGAGATGACTCTCAAGACCATGAATCTTCGTACTCATGCCGCTCTGGGCCTGGTGTTCGGCTTGGGGCTGACCTGGGCGCCCAGGCTTTCGGCCCAGAGCCTTCCGGACGGCGCCGGAAAAGCGCAATTGCAGACCGTTTGTACTACCTGTCATGGCATGGACAAGGTTGCGGAGAAAGGTCGCCGGACCCCTGGCCAATGGCGGGGGGTTGTCGCGCTAATGAGGGCTTACGGCGCCATGGGATCCAATGAAGACTTCGCCGCAATTCTCGGCTACTTGAATACGAACCTAAGCAGGATGCCGACTGCTGAAGAGGCCGCGAACGAGGGTGTGGACGGCGCTCCGCCTGCGAAGGAGCCATCCGCCAAACTGCCTCTTGAGCAAATGCGGGATCTGTCCGGCCCGTGGATGACCTCCATGTGGTACACCGTCCTGAACATGGGTCCGCGCGGAAGCCTTCCGACTCAGCAGCCCCAGATGCATGGCGTAAAGGACCCGAGCGCACCGGTGCCCAGCCTTTTTACGCCCTGGGCGAAAGCTATCGTCGCGAAGTACTCGATGTACACCGATCCAGTCCTGACGTGTAACTCTCCAGGACCACAAGCATACGCTGCTCCCTACGCTTTTGAAGTTATCCCGAGCCCCGGCCGGCTCAACATGCTCATGGAGTACTACCACGTCGTTCGCAGAATTTACATGGATGGCCGCGAGCATCCGAAGGGAAATCCCGACCCGAATGCCATCGGCCATTCGATCGGCCACTGGGAAGGAGAGACCCTCGTGGTGGACACCGTGGGGTTTAACGATAGCCCGGTCCAGCTAATCCCGCACAGCGATGAATTGCATCTGGTGGAACGCATGAGACGCATTCGGGACGGCAATGTCTTGGAGATCGAAGTAACTCAGGAAGATCCCAAGGCCTTTACGCAACCGTTGACACAAACTATGTATTTCAAGAGAGATCCCAGCCTCGAAATGATTGAACATAACTGCGACGGTGAATTGGACTATTCTTCGCATGCCCCGAAACCCGCAGTAAAGTGAATGTCCTAATGGCGGACCGTGTAGTTTCTCGCCTGCGCTGTTAGAGGGATGAAATGGCGCGAGGGGTCTTTGTTCTATTACTGGTAGTAGGCGAGTTTTGTCGCGTTGCGGCGTTGAACCCTCGCAAAGCGCTCACCCAGTATTCAATCAGCCACTGGACTCAGGAACAAGGACTTCCGCAGAACACCATCAGTGCCATCGCCCAGACCGCAGATGGCTACCTGTGGTTAGGTACGGATGAAGGCTTGGCCCGTTTCGACGGCTACGAGTTCGTCGTTTTTAGCCGCGATGCGGGCAAACTGCCCTCGAATTCGATCCTCGCTTTGGTTGCGGCTCCCGACGGCACTTTGTGGATCGGCACGCCCAGTGGGTTGACCGAGTATCGCAGTCGGACGTTCCGCACCTACACCCAAAAAGAGGGATTGCCGGGAAACTCAGTCTCGAGCCTGTTCGTGGATCATGCCGGCATTCTATGGATCGTCGCCGGCGGGAATCTCAGCCGCTTCGATGGGAGCAGGTTCACCAATTACCTGCGGGAGCGTGACATCCCGATAAATGTGGTCCGTTTTGTGACCGAGGACGCGCGGCACATTCTGTATGTGAGTGGTACCAACTCTGTTGCCCAGTATGTGAACGGAAAGTTTCTTGAACTGATTCCGGCGGCCGCCTTGCACGCCGACTTTCCGGGTAAGATTTTGGCGGATCACGCCGGCAATCTCTGGATTCTCGGCGTGCGGGGGCTGATTCGCCGTTCACCGGACGGCAGGATTATGCGCTATGGGGCTCGCGAGGGCCTTTCGGATTCGTTTGGGCTGAACACGATTCTGGAAGATCGCGGTGGCAGTATTTGGGTTGGCACGGATGGTGGGTTGGCGCGATTCGAAAACGGGCAATTCCACACCCGCGCGCAAGCTAGCGGAGAACAATCCGAAGTCCGCTGCCTATTAGAGGATCGAGAGCGCAATCTATGGATGGGCGGCAGCCCAGGCTTGATGCGCCTGCGCGATGACGTGTTTCGAGTTTATGGCAAAGAAGAGGGACTGCCGAGCGATGAACCGAATTCCATTTTTCAAGATCGCCTCGGGACCACCTGGGCCGGTTTCCTGGATGCCGGGTTGTGGCGGTCTGATCGCTCTGGCTGGCAAGCATCATCGTCTGCCAAGGGCCGCGTCTTTTCTATTCGGGAAACGCATAGCGGTGAGTTGCTCGTGGCCACACGCGATGGTCTGCTCCGGGTGAAGGATGGCGCTTTCCGGATGTTTGTGCCAACGGATCCGATGGGGCGGAAGCGGGTGTTCGATGCCATGGAAGACTCACACGGACGGCTCTGGCTGGCGCTTCCCAACGGCTTAGCGGAACTGCAAGGGGAAGAAATGCGCATTGTGATTCCTGCAGCCGGACCCCTGATGGAGAATTCGTTTGTCACCTTGGCGGCGGGGCTCGAAGGCTCTCTATGGGCAGGCGCCATGCGTGGCGGCCTGTGGCGCTTGACTCCCAATGGACGCCGTTTGTACACCACTGCCGACGGTTTAGGCAGCGATCAAATCCGCTCTTTGTATCAGGAACCCAAAGGCATGTTGTGGGTGGGTACGCTGGGTGGTGGCTTGCACGCTTTCCGTGACGGAAAGTTCGTCAGATTCACCGCTCGAGACGGCCTGTTAAGCGACAACATCTCCAACATTCTGGACGACGGTGAAGCCCTATGGCTGAGTACAACGCGCGGCATCTGCCGGATCTCGAAACAGCAATTGCGCGACTTTGCAGCTGGTCGGATTACGCGACTGGAGCCACTGAACTATGGCGCGGCGGATGGCCTGCGCAGCGCCCAGTCCTCACCAGAAATTGGGTCGTCGGGAGCAAGCCGGCAATCAGACGGCAGCCTGTGGTTTGCTACCGCGCGGGGCATTGCCGCCTACCATCCAAAATGGCCGGCTCGAGCGAGGTTGGCGCCCCCCACCTACATCGTGGACATGACGGCGGATGACCGTCATTTTGACTGCGCCGCTCACCCGCGCATCCCGCCTGGCCACGGACGCGTGGAGATTCGCTATGCGGCGATTTATCTCAGCGCCCCGGAGCGCGTGCGCTACTTTTATAAGCTCGAAGGGCTGGATTCGGAATGGATCGGTGCTGAGAGGCGGCGCACCGTCACCTACAACAACCTGGGCCGGGGGAATTATCGATTTCGTGTACGAGCGGAGGCGCCGGACGGGATCTCCAATGAGGCATCATACGAATTCGAACTCCTTCCGCACTACTACGAATCGAGCTGGTTTCGTTCGCTCTGCGCAGCCTTAGCCGCCATGGCCGTCTGGATGATCTATCAGCTCCGGATGCGGCATGTGCGTTCCCATTTGGCGGCTGTCCTCCAAGAGCGCTTGAAGCTGGCTCGGGAAATTCACGATACTCTGGCCCAGGCCTTCGTAGGCATTTCGGCTCAACTCGACGCACTCGAAACCTGCCTTCCGGAAAACTTGCGTCCAGCCCATATATATCTGGAGCTGGCCCGACGCATGTCGCAGCATAGCCTGACAGAAGCGCGGCGTTCCGTGATGGATCTGCGTTCGGCGGCGTTGAATAATCAAGATCTCTCCGCGGCGCTCCAATGCGGAGCGCGGAACTGGACCCAGGGATCAGCCGTGGACGTGGAGGTGGACGTCCGAGGAGACGTGCGGACGTTATCGGAGGATGTGGAACACAATCTGCTGCGCATCGCACAGGAGGCGGTCACGAATGCCCTGAAGCATGCCCACCCCAGCAAAATCACGGTGAGGCTTCTTGGGAACGATCGCAATTTGACCCTGCGAGTGAGCGACAACGGCTGTGGTTTCGAGCCGGAAGACGCCTTTGTGGGGATGGGAGGCCATTTCGGATTAATAGGGATTCGCGAACGCGCGGAGCGCATCGGCGGCGAATTACGGCTGGAAAGCCAACCCGGTCGTGGAACTCAGGTAGAGGTTTCGGTACCGCTGTAATGAGCTCGAAAATCCGCATTCTTGTGGCTGAAGACCACCTCGTGGCGCGGGTGGGAGTGAGCGCCATTATTAACCGGCAAACCGACATGGTGGTCGTGGCTGAGGCAACGAATGGGAAGCAGGCCGTGGAACGCTTCCGTAAGCACGCTCCGGATGTCACGCTGCTGGACATGCGCATGCCGTTGATGTCGGGTGTGGAAGCGGCGATCGCCATCCGCGGCGAGTTCCCTAACGCCCGGTTGATTGCGCTCACATCGTATGGCGGAGATGAAGACGTGCGGCGAGCACTGGCTGCTGGCGTGAATGCCTATCTCACCAAGGACGTACTCAGGAAGGAGTTGCTCGATACCATTCGGACGGTGAACGCAGGGCGAAGATACATTCCAGAGGCGCTTGCGGCTGCATTGGAGGCACAGAGCGACGGCCCAACATTAAGTGAACGCGAAATCGAAGTGTTGGAACTGGTGGCCAGCGGACTGGCGAACAAGCAGATCGCCTATGTCTTAAATATCGCGGAAACCACCGCCAAGAACCACGTGAAGAATATCCTGCACAAACTTGGCGTGCACGATCGGACACACGCGGCCACGGCGGCCATTCAACGCGGAATCATCCATCTATGACATCCCGATCATGATCCGAATGGATCATTGTTCGCCAGAAATGTGGATGATAAACTCCATTGGCCCGCACGACCCAGAGGAGATATGAACCACTTTAGATTCATCAGGACCTTGTCGGGATCCCACCTGATTGCATGCACATTTCTTGTTGGTTCGCTCTGGGCAGCCGACCCCGACGGCGCCGCACTTTATCAGGCACACTGCGCTGCCTGTCACGAAAACGCCAACGCGGAATCACATGCACCGCAACGCGAGCAGATCGCCGCGCGCAAGCCCGAATCAGTCGTGGCTGCGATGTTCGACGGCGCGATGATCGTCCAGGCGTCCGGTTTGACCCTGGAAGAGGCACGGGCCATCGCGCGATTTATTACCGCGAAAGAGTTTTCCGCGGTTTCCGAAGTTTCCATGGGAAAGTGTGAGGCGCCCGGAAAAAAGCTTTCACTCGCGCCCGGCGATTGGCAGGGATGGAGCGTCGAACCGGATAATTCCCGTTATCAGGCCAAGCCCGGGCTAAGCGCCGCCGATATCCCCAGGCTCAAGCTGAAGTGGGCCTTCGGCTTCCCAGGGGATAGCAAAGCATACGCCCAACCTGCCGTGGTGGGTGGCCGCTTGTTCGTGGGTAGCGCCGGTGGGAAGGTGTATTCGCTGGACGCCTCTACCGGGTGTACGTATTGGAGTTTCAAAGCGGACGGCCCGGTTCGCACCGCCATCAGCATCGCCCGGTCGAAAACCGGGGGCCGCTACATTGCATATTTCGGCGATCTGCATGCGACGGCTTACGCAGTCGATGCGAGCACTGGCGCTCTGATCTGGAAAATGAAGGTTGACGATCATCCCTACGCGCGCATTACTGGCTCGCCACTTTTTTATGACGGCCGGTTGTTCGTTCCCATGGCGTCCATGGAAGAAGCATCGGGAATGACACGCGGGTACGATTGCTGCACGTTCCGCGGGAGCCTGGCTGCCCTGGATGGAGAGAGCGGGCGCCAGATTTGGAAATCATACACCGTGCTCGACCCTCCCAAGGCCTACAAGAAGAATAGAGAGGGAGGGCAAAAGTACGGCCCCGCAGGTGCGGGAGTCTGGTCGGCGCCAACCATCGACACCAAGCGCAAGCTTGTTTATGTGGCAACCGGCGATTCTTACACAGACGTTGAAATCAATACCAGCGACGCAATAATGGCGTACAACATCGATAACGGAAGCTTGGTCTGGGTCAGCCAAGTGACCCCCAAGGATAATTACATCGTTGGCTGTCCCGCCTCGCCAACTTGTCCCGATGAAGTGGGTCCCGATTATGATTTCGGCAGCTCTCCGATTCTGCGCACGCTCCCGGGCGGTAAGCAGATCATCATTGCCGGGCAGAAATCAGGTGTGGTTTGGGGCCTCGATCCGGACCAAAAGGGAAAGGTCCTCTGGGATACGAAACTGGGCGCTGGCAGCGTAATGGGTGGCGTCGAATGGGGACACGGTGCCGATGGCGAGAAAACCTACGTCGCTATCTCCGACGTCGCCGCTCGTGAGGGCGCGCAGCCTGGCATCTCGGCGCTAAAGCTCGCCACCGGTGAGAAGGTGTGGAACACGCCCGCACCCAAAGTGACTTGTGCCACGCGAACCGGATGCTCTCCGGCTCAAGGGGCTGCCGTATCGGTGATTCCAGGCGCGGTTTTCTCAGGGGCGGTAAACGGCCATTTTCGGGCCTATTCCACCGAGACCGGCGAGATCCTTTGGGATTTCGACACCGCGCGGCCTTTTGACACCGTCAATCAGGTTGCAGCCAAAGGCGGTTCGATCAACGGCGCAGGCCCGGCTATCGCGAACGGCATGGTGTTCACCAATTCCGGCTACGGCTTTGTCGGCCAAGCCGACGGCAACGTCCTGCTCGCGTTTTCGGTCGACGGGAAGTAGCGGAGCTCTCGACTGTAAAGACATATGAGCTACTTCAAATGCTTCCGGATCGCATGCACATTTCTGGTGGGTTCTCTCTGGGCCGCCGACCCTGACGGCGCCGCGCTCTATCAATCACGCTGCTCTGCGTGTCACGACAACAACAGCGCGGAAGAACGTGCACCGAAACGGGAGCAGATCGCTTCGCGCAAGCCCGAAGCAATCGTGGGCGCGATGTTCGACGGCGCCATGATTGCCCAGGCGTCCGGGTTAACCCTGGACGAGGGACGCGCCATCGCGCGATTTATTACCGGGAAAGAGTTTTCCGCGGTTTCCGAGGTCTCCCTGGGAAAGTGCGAAGCGCCGGGGAAAAAGCTTTCATTCGCGCCGGGTGATTGGAACGGGTGGAGCGTCGAACCTGACAATTCCCGTTATCAGGCCAAGCCCGGTTTAAGCGCCGCCGATGTTCCACGCCTCAAGGTGAAGTGGGCCTTCGGCTTCCCCGGAGATAGCCGGGCATTTGCCCAACCTGCCGTTGTGGGAGGGCGCGTATTCGTGGGTAGCGCCGGCGGGAAGGTGTTCTCACTGGATGCATCTACCGGGTGCCCGTATTGGAGTTTCAAGGCTGACGGCGCGGTTCGTACCGCCATCACCATCGCTCGATCGAAAACCGGCGGCCGTTACATTGCATATTTCGGCGATCTGCGTGGAACGGCGTACGCAGTGGATGCCAATAGTGGAGCTCTGATCTGGAAGGTGAATCTGGACAGCCATCCTTACGCGCGCATTACTGGCTCACCGATTTTTTATGAGGGCCGATTATTGGTGCCAATGGCGTCCTTCGAAGAAGCATCGGGCATCGCGCCCGGGTATGAATGCTGTACGTTCCGTGGGAGCCTGGCTTCGCTCGATGCCGAGACCGGGCGCCAGCTTTGGAAATCATACACGGTATTGGATCCCCCCAGGGCCTTTAAGAAGAACAAAAACGGCGGGCAAATGTACGGTCCCGCGGGTGCAGGCGTGTGGTCTGCGCCTACCATCGATGCCAAACGCAAACTTGTTTATGTGTCCACCGGAGATTCTTATACAGACGTTGAACTCAATACCAGCGACGCAATACTAGCATTTAGGATCGACAACGGAAGCTTAGTATGGGTCAGCCAGGTAACCTCCCACGACAATTTCATCGTTGCCTGTCCCAACCGATCGCCGAATTGTCCTGAGGTTTTGGGTCCTGATTATGATTTCGGCAGTTCTCCGATTCTACGAACTCTTGCGGGCGGTAAGCAGATCATCATTGCGGCCCAGAAATCGGGTGTTGTTTGGGGCCTGGATCCGGACCAAAAAGGGAAGGTCCTCTGGAATACGAAAATCGGCGCCGGTAGTGTACAGGGTGGTGTGGAGTGGGGACACAGTGCCGACGGCGAGAACACTTACGCCGCTGTCTCGGACGTCAGCGCGGGGGCGGACGCGCAGCCGGGCATCTCTGCGCTGAAGCTCGCCACCGGCGAGAAGGTCTGGAGTACGCCCGCTCCCAAGGTGACTTGTGCGACGCCGGCTGCATGCTCACCGTCCCAATCGGCGGCCGTTTCGGTAATTCCAGGTGCAGTCTTCTCGGGCGCGTTGAACGGCCATTTCCGCGCCTACTCGACCAAAACCGGCGAGATCATTTGGGATTTCGACACTGCGCGGCCTTTCGATACGGTCAATCAGGTTCCCGGCAAGGGTGGATCGATTAACGGCGCAGGCCCCGCAATAGCGAACGGAATGGTGTTCACCAATTCGGGCTACGGCTCAGGCCGCCAGTTGGACGGCAACGTTCTGCTTGCATTTTCGGTCGACGGGAAGTAGGGCGATGGCACGCGCTTCGGATAGGCTGCGTAGTCCTTGCGAATGTGCTGCCTCAGCATCCGACGTCTCGTATTTCAAGCTCTTGCCGTCACCGCTTTCGACTTTCTGTCAAATACGCCACCACTTGATCCAGTTCCGCGTCGCTGATTTCAGTCTTGCGTGTAATGGGCATGCCGAATAACCCATGCCGGACCACCGTCTTGATGTAAGCCGGCTTTAGATCGGTTCGCTGCTCCAATACCGCGGGAACTTTGCCGTGGTATTTGACGGTCAGCGCCGCCGTCCCGGGTAAAGCGCCTTCGCCAAGCATTCCGCGTTTGGGAGCGATGGCTCCATGACACGGCGCGCACCATCTGTCGAAGACCACCTTGCCGCTTTTCTCGGAAGGCGTTTGCGCCAGTGAAGAACCGCCAACCACTACGAGTAAAATCAGCACTCGCCTCATGCGCGTCTCCCTCTCATATTTGCCGGCCAGATTCCATACCGGCCCGGCGAGATGATGCCGTTGGGATCGATGCCGTCCTTGATCTTTTGATGGAAGCGCAGCAGGGCGTTGTTGTTGAAAGAGTACTTGCTCATCAATCGATCCTGGAACGCGGGGCTGGTGCGATAGCAGCCCCAGCCGTGTTCTGCGCAGCGGTCCATCACTTTGGCGAACAGTTCGCGGCTACGGGCGTTCTTGGCGGCATTGCGATACGTGGGAACCACCGTGGCCACGATGAAGCAGCGCGAATAATAGTTGATGGGCGTGAAGAAGGGATGGTGTATGGGCGGCGCGCCCATTCCCCGGTAGGTTTCGTACATCACGCGGGCGGCGTCCCAAACCGCGGAGGCCTTGCGTGGAACGTAGGCAAAGAAATCCGCGTGGCCATCGGCGGGGTCCGCGTTGGTTGCGGGATTACGCGCCACCATCATGAAAATCTCCAGCGCCGGGATACCCAGGCGCGGCTTATCCGCCTGCGCCGCCTCCTTCTCTTTTGGAATGGGCATCGCCAGGAGTTGGCCATCCTGGAACGCCGCGCCCGGAATCGCCTTCGCGAAACGCCGCTTGGCGGCTTGCCAATTGGCGCGCACAGTTTCTTCCGGGCCATAAAAATTCAGTTCCACCGACCATGCGGGCCGCTTCTGCGTAGCCACGTAATTTTCCAGCGCGTCCACGGTGGGCCAGCCGTTTTGCATCAACGCTGCCAAGGCAGGCAAGGGAGGTCCCATAAACCCTCCGCCTACGGGGCTTCCGTATTGGGGCATGCCAATCAGGCCCAGATCTTCGAAGTAGCTGACTTCCTCCACCAGCGGCTCGAAATCCTTATAGCGCGGAACCGTGATTGTGCCGTTCAAGTAACTTTCCGGCATGGGCATCAGCCAGAAGCCCATCTTGGTGACGATGCCGAAGTTGGATTGCGTGAACAGGCCATCGATATAAGGACCGGCGCCATAGCGGTATTCCTGCCAGGTTTCCGAGTTGGGCAGGGCGCCCATGCCGGTACGGACCAGGTCTCCTTCCGGCGTCACCACTTCCATTCCGCAGTGCGAGCCAAAATGATCGCGGTAGTGGGCGGTGGTGTAGCCAACACCATGATCCAGGCTGTTGCCCACGGGGCTACCCCAGCCGGGGTCCGGCACGTCGATCATGACCTTCAAATTACGCTCGCGGACGTAGTTGTAGAGATCGAAATACGAAACGCCAGGTTCGACCAGTGCGAACCCGCGCTTTTCGTCGAAATTGAGAATGCGATTCATTCGCTTCAGATCGACGACCACGCTCCCGCGCATCGTAGGCGCCGAGCCGCCATAGGTGAGGTTGCGCCCGGTGGAGATGGGATACAACGGGATGCGGTATTTGTTAGCGGTACGAACCACCTGCTGTACTTCCTCCACTTTCGTCGGAGCGACGGCGGCGGAGGCAACCCTCTCTTCCGGTTCGCCCCAGTAAATGGAGTAGGAATCGCGATAGAGCGCGACGTCTTCGTCCGAAGTGAACACCCAACTCTCACCTACGGCCAAGCGGAACTCGTTCAGTGCGGCGTTAAAATCCGCTTCACTTACATTTGGTGGCAGAACCATTGGAATTTCCTCTGAGCTACCTTTTCTAGGCAATCACCCACGAAACCAAAGCCACCTTGTTTTCGGGAGAGAATGGCCCCGTGTGCTTAAGAGCCGACGTATTTTTGGGCTCACTTAGTTCGAACTGACTGGCGAGAACTGCCATTTCACGCCCGAATTTCGATTTTGGCGTGAGTTTGCGTGTTGCTTCCACCAGCGAGGCTGGCCCAACGGCGCTGTGTTCTACGTTTCCATATTCGTCGATCACGTGATCGACCCGGTACCGCACCCGCAGTCCCATACTCCGCGCCAGTTCTTCCAGGCAAAACAAAGTAACGCGATCGGTTAGTCCGGCAATCGGCCCGCGGCGCTGGCTCAGCTTGCTAGGAAGGTCGCGGTACCACAGCTTGGCGATATCATTCGTGGCGCTGAAAGTAAGCACGCGCCGCCTTAGCAACTCCCCGGCGAAGTCCACTGCCGGCTGGAATTGCGCCGAGAAAACAGCGCCATGGATCAGACTGGGCGAGCCGGCCCGGGCCGCAAGCGGCGCCCGGGAGGAGATGCCGGCCAGTGCTCCCAGCGAGCTAACAGCGCCAATTTTCAAAACGCTTCTTCGGTCGACCATCCCTTGTTATCTCCTCCGTGCCTAACGCAGGCCTAACTAATAAGTGTGGCGTCACGGCTTGACTCGAGACAAGGGTGTAAACGGTTAACGGACGATTATGTCAATAGCCGCGCGCTTACAATGTCCAAGTAAGGACCAATGAAACTGAACCACTTCTTGTGCGCCGCGCTGCTGAGCGCGCCGGCGTGGGCGCAAACGCCGCCCGAGATCCCCTATGAATCGGTGCCGGATTACTTCAAATACCCGGCGGAGATGAATCTGGGCGAGATGGCCGCGGTGGCCGTGAACTCCAAGGGGCATGTCTTCATGCTGTCGCGCTCCGGACTGAGCGGCCCTCTGTTCGGCACCCTCGCCACGCAGTTGCTCGAGTTCGATGACAAGGGCAAGTTCGTGCGCGAGATCGGCAAGGGCCTCTACGGCTTTGGTTTCGGTCACGGCGTGCGCGTCGATCCAGCGGACAACATCTGGGTGGTGGACAAAGGCACGAACATGGTGATGCGCTTCAACCCCGAAGGCCACGTGACCATGGTGCTTGGCCGCAAGGAAGAGAACGTGGAGGAGCACCACTACCCGACACGCTATAAGACGCAGAACCAGGTAGACGGCTACTTCAACCAGCCCACCGACATCGCCTGGGACTCCGCCGGCAACTCGTATATCAGCGACGGCTACGTGAACGCGCGCGTCGCCAAGATGGCTAAGAACGGCGACTGGGTGAAATCCTGGGGCACTTTCGGCAAGGAACCCGGCCAGTTCAACACGCCGCACAACATCGGCATCGACCGCCAGGGCAACGTCTATGTCGCCGACCGCGGCAACGCGCGGATTCAAGTGTTCGACACCGACGGCAAGTACCTGCGCGAGATCAAAATCCATGTGCCGGCGCCACCGGGTGTTGTGGCGACGCTCGGTCCCACACCGCCGCCCCTTGATGGGCCCAGCCTGCAGGGCGCACCGGGTGCTCCCTGGACCATCTGCATCACCAACGGCTCCACGCAGTACTTATATACGTCCGACGCCTACCCGGGCCGCATTTACAAGCTCACGCTAGACGGCAACGTCGTAGGCATGCTCGGCAGCGCCGGACGTGAGTTGGGCAAGTTCAACTGGCTGCACGGCCTCGCTTGCCCGACAGAGAACCTGCTGTACGTGGCCGATCTCAATAACTGGCGCGTGCAAAAGCTGATTTTGCATCCAGACAAGGGGCACTGATGCACTCCTGCAACGCTTGCAACAAGCGCGCGTCGCACTACCCCTCTGCAAGATGGAATAGTCCGAAACGTCGCGAGTTCCTCGCGATGATCGCGGGGTTGGGCGCGGCTTCGCCCTTTGCGGCCGGTCTCCTGAAAGCGCAGCCGCCTCCGGCGTCGAATCCAGTGCGCCAGGAATGGCTCGACCTTCGCAAGGAGCCCGTCCTTAAACCCTCCCTCCCGATCATCGATCCGCACCATCATCTTTGGGTTCGAGGAGCTTGGCGGTACCTGATCGACGAGTTGTTGGCCGATACCGGCAGCGGCCACAACATTGTGGCCACCGTGTTTGTACAGGCGCGTTCCATGGAGCGCGACAGCGGGCCGGTGGAAATGCGTCCCGTGGGCGAAACCGAGTTCGTCAATGGTGTCGCCGCCATGTGCGCGAGCGGATATTGCGGAAAAACGCGCATGGCGGCGGGGATCGTCGGCCAGGCGGATCTGAGGCTCGGGCATAGGGCGGAGCCCGTTCTTACCGCCCTGATGCGCGCCGGTGGAGACCGCTTTCGCGGCATCCGCCACATCACCGCCTGGGACGCCGATACGTCGTTGAACAATCCGGCATATCCCGCCGGGCCGGGCCTGCTCGGAGACAAGACCTTTCGGGAAGGCTTCGCGCTGCTGGGCAAACACGGCCTGTCTTTCGACGCCTGGCTGTATCATCCGCAAATCGGCGAACTTGGCGATCTTGCCGGCGCTTTTCCGGGCACCAGGATTGTGCTGAATCACTGTGGGGGTCCGATCGGCAGCGGGGCCTACCAGGGCAAGCGCGTCGAAGTGTTCCCAAAATGGCAAGCCTCGATCAAGGCGCTGGCGGCCCATCCGAACGTGTTCGTCAAAGTCGGCGGGCTGGGCCAAGCGATCAACGGAATCGGGCTGAACGACCTTACCGAGCCACCTTCATCGGAAGTGCTTGCGAGCACCTTCCGGCCCTATGTCGAAACCTGCATCGAAGCGTTCGGCGCTGCGCGCTGCATGTTCGAAAGCAATTTCCCGGTGGACAAGGTGTCTTACAGCTACCCGGTGTTCTGGAACGCATGCAAACTGCTGGCGAAGAACGCAAGCCAATCGGAGAAGGCGGACCTTTTCTCCGCGACAGCTGCGCGGTTTTACCGGCTGACCGGGGTCGCCATCTGATCGCCGCCGGGCGCCAGGTAAACCGGTAAACCCACTTCAACGGCTCGCGGATTTAGATGTCGAGCCTTCGGGATGAAGGGTGACCTTCTGCACTCGCCAGTTATTCATATCCGCGATGAGTAGAGTGTTCTCCGATGGGCAAGCTATGCCGTGCACCCAGCTGAACTGGCCAAGCTCGTGGCCGGATTCGCCGAACCAACCCAAAATCTTGCCATCTTTGGGATTGATCTTGTAAATCCGGCCCGGTTCTTCGTCCGCGGCATAAAGATATTGCGGCATTGTGTTGGTCATGCAGAGGGTCCAGGGGGCCGTGACATCGGGGGCGTTCTGCCGAATGTTGCCAAGCACCGGGTGTCGCGATTTGTCATATGGGACGTTCAGCAGGATCAGGCGCAGAAAATTGCCGTCACCGTCAAACACTTGAATGCGTGCGTTCCCCCGATCCGCTACATAAATATTCCCGTCGCGGTCCGACACGATATTGTGAGGCGTGTTGAACTGGCCTGTAGCGGTTCCGCGCGAACCCCATGACTTTATCCAGTTTCCATGCTTATCGTATTTTGCAATCCGTGAGTTACTATATCCGTCGCTCACATAGATGTTGTCTTGCGCGTCCCATGTCACGTCCGTCGAGCCGTTAAAATAGCCGTCCACTTGTCGAGGAGGATTTTGTGCAACCTTACGGGGATCGAAGTACTCGGGAACATCGGGCCCTTCCGGGCGGCGTCCCAGGTTCATCAGGACCATGCCAGCCGGATTGAACTTGATTACCGTGTTCGCGCCCTTATCGACGACCCACAGGTTGTCGTAACGATCAAATCGCACCGAGTGCGCGTAGCCTAGGCCGTAAACCGCCTTGGCTAACTCCCGTGTGAACTTGCCGCTGGAATCAAATTCCAGCAACTGCGTGGTCGCGTTTCCATAGATTGGGCCCACCGTCGCGCTGCCAGGATGATTGAGCACCACGATGGTCCCCTTGGAATTCACGGCGACGCCGAGCACTTCACCCAGGTTCATCTGGTAGTTCAACTTGAGAAAGCTGGCATCAAAGTCGGCAGGGATTTTGGGCGCGCTTTGTTGGGCTGACAAACTTACCGTAACAAGCGAGAAGGCAAGGAGTCTACTGAGGAGTTCGCTGGATCGTTTCACTTAAACCTCTTTGGTGATTAGTTTTGACTGCTTACTTACCGTCAACCGAAAATGCGAGCAGCACGTTACCCGGCAGCCCACCGTAACTTCCGTACCCCGAAGCCACGTACAACATGCCCCCCGCGACCACGGGACCAGGACAATCCAGCGCGCCCCCTTTGGCGGGGACTCCGTTCACCGCTGTATAGTCGTGGGCCGTGCCGTAATCCCAAATGACGCTACCGTCCCGCGTGGAATACCCGCGAATGTGGCCATCCTCGGAGCCCGAGAAAACCACGCCCTGAATCGTCGTCACCGCCGCGGATTGCGCCGGACTGCAGAACGGCCTCCCGCCGCAAGAAGACGGGGCAGCGGCCCAAATCTTTTCTCCCGTTGCGATGCTGATCGCAAATAGTCCACCGCCCCGATTTGGATCGAGAACGCGCTTCTCGGTTTGCTCGAAAGACGGCTTGGTGAACGAAATGTCCGAATTGGCAGCATACATGTTTACGCCGTCCGTGGCCGATCCCCACTGAATGCCTCCCAGCGGGCTGCCACGCCCAACGCGGTATTCCCATAAGATCTGGCCATCCCTGTCGGGATCGAGCGCGCGGGCGATGCCGGATTTTTGGCTCACCAGCAACACTCGGCGACCGCTGGCCAGTTTCACCAGGATCGGCGGCGCGCCGATATCGAAATCCGGACCGTTGCTATCAGGGCATCCGGCCTTGTTATTCATGCGACAGCCGACCGTATAGGCGTCGCCCGCCGTGAGTTGTTTGGCCCACACGATTTTTCCGGTTTGCAGGTCGAACGCGAGAATCGCGTCGCTGGTGTTGGTGGGCGGATCGGAAAAGTTATCTCCAGTGCCGGCATAGAGCACCTTGCGCTCCACATCGACGGTGGGCGTGGACCAAATGCTCGCTCCGGAGGGAGCCCAAATCGGCGTTCCAGCTTTATTTTGTCCGGTTACTCGGGGCTCTTCGGGAATGGTGTAGGTCTTCCACAGCACTCTCCCAGTGGCCGCGTCCAGCGCCGCAAGCGCTCCCCGGCTGCGGCAGCAAACTGTTTTCAGATCCACCGAACCTTCACCGGCGGCAGTGAGAGGAACGTAAAGGCGTCCGTCGTAATAGGCCGGCGCGGCGCTGATCCCCGCGCTCTGACCGGTTTCATCCACTTTCGTCTTCCAGATCACCTCCGCCGTCTCGGCATCGATCGCGTATGCAGTTCCGCGTCGGTCGCCAAAAAACGCGACGTTACGTGTGCGCTGCCCCGTGATTGAGGCGATGGTGAGCGATGCGCGCACAGGGGCGTCAGGTTCGAACACCCAGTATTGACATCCGGTCTTTGCGTCGAGCGAGTAAATGCGTCGGTTGGCGCTGGGCACGAAAAGCCGCCCTCCAACGACGGTGGGCTGGCCATTCGAGATGTACGCATCCGGGAAAGCAAAAGCCCACTTCAGTTTGAGCCGGGGAACTTCCGTGGCGCTGATACCTGCTTGCGCGGAGGTTTGAAACCGCGAGTTGTTCAACTCAACGCCCCATCCATTCCACGAAGGACCCGCCGTCGAAAGGGCCGGGCGCTCCGCGGGGCACGGACCGAGGTCCGGGGGCGTGCTTTGACCGAGCACTCGGCCCGTGATGAACCGTGCGACTTCCCGCTTCTCAGTGGAGCTTAGCGACGATCCTTGTTCGCGCATTAAGCCGGACTCCAACGCTCGCACGATCGTCTCGGGCGAGGTCAGCGCGAGCGCTCCGCGATCCGGAGCCCGGGTGACGCTCGAAGCTTCGTGGCAGACAGCACAGTGCTGTTTAAAAATCGAGGCTCCGTCAGGATCGGCGGAAAGCAGCGGCGTCACAATAACGCCAAACGCAAGGACGTAGGCAAGTCGCCCGCCTCTCACCGTATCCACGACCCGTTGCGTCAATTCTATTTGACCCGGCAGGGGGAAGGGTTCCATTTGGACCCGTCTGCTTCCTTCTTATAGTGATCGCTGGTGAGGAAGTCTCCAGCCAGATACTGCGGGTCCTCTACAATGCTGGTGAGCAGGAGCCACGAATCTCCGTTTGCTTCGTTGGTGCGAGTAAAGTATTCAGTGAGCACGGTGTTTTCGCTGTATGGCACGCCGTTCTTTCGAAGATATCCGGGCGTCAAATAGGTGGTGACTGCTTTTAACGAGCCTGGTAACTTTCCATTCGGCGGCGGAGGTGGAAGGAAACCCATGTTGGTTGGCCGGCTCACGTCCCATTCGGCTGCTGAGTACCCCTGCAAGCTAGATGTTTGTACCTTCGGCTTTCCAGCAAAGTGGAGGAGACGGGTTTGAGTGCCCTCGTCGGTCTCGATCTTCAAAGTGTTCTCATCTTGCCACGTGATGTGTAGGCGTGTCGGCAATCGCATCAGTCCAGGGGCCCCATAAGCCTTGCATGAATTGCCGTCGGCTTGGTCCTTGGAAGGATCCCAAGATGCGGTGACTTTGCGGCCTTCTGGGTTGAGCGGAATGCTAGTGAAATCGCCCTTGGCTGGCGTCATCATGCGCCACCGCCAGTCTTCGGTAACCACCGAGACCCAGTATCCGGTGATATCCTCGGGCGCCGTATCCCTGGCCGATCGCGGCGGCGGCGGACCCGGCGGCTGTTGCGCCTGTAACATCAATCCCGCCAATAATAAAAGTAAAGTTCGAAAAGGCATGCCCAGTCCTATTTCTTCGGGTTCAGGCTCTTGTAAACGGCTTCGATGAACGAATCTGTTGTCCAAGAGCCCTTTGAGGAGCCGAATACCGCGTCGTAGTCGAGCGTCGGCTGAGCGGCTTTCACTTGCTCGAGCGACAGTCCTTTCTTCACGCCGTCCTGGATGCGATCCCGAATGATGGTGACCATGTCGCGGTACTCCACCACGTCGGCCTGATCCACGACGCGTCCATGGCCGGGAATCACGTAGGTGCCGCCCTCCTCCTTATCGGCAGGCACGGTAATGTCGATCACACGATTGAGACCGTCGAGAACCCCTTGGATGTTACCGCCGCGCTGCCGGTCGACGATCGGATAACTCGTGGTAACGTACAGGTCGCTGGTACTGATCACGTCTGAGCGACGGAAGAAGACGATGCTGTCCCCATCGGTCTCGGCCGCCGGAATATGAATGATCTCAATGGCCTCTCCATTGAAGAACATCTTTTTTTCTTTGGTGAAATACGTATCGTTCGGCCAGGCCTTGGTGGGTGTGGGAGCCTTGCTGCCAGTGGGCGCGCTCATGCGATTCAAGACGGCTTCATGAGCTATGACGGCGGCGCCGACACCGGCGTCCCCAATATCGCCTGTGACATTGCCTCCCGCCACCGAGCTCCCTGCTTCGAACACCTGCTCATTGCCTCCCACGTGGTCTGGAGCAACGTCGGTATTGATCAGATAGCGGATTGGACCCTTTGATAGCTTACGTACCTCGGCTAGAAGTTTGCTCGCATTCTCCGCCGTCCCGGAATTGACCAGGAGCACCCCGTCATTGCCCACCTGGGCGGTCACATTGCCGCCCGCACCCACGATCATGTACACGTTGCCTTGTACATGGAAGGTGTGTAGCTCCTGAGCTTGGACCATAGCATACGCAGCTGCGACTCCTACGCCGAGCGTCACCCACCTTCTCGATATCATTTGGGCGGCGCCTCCATCTTCTGCCGGTACTCCGGATACATGGTTTCCGCGCCACCTCGTGCCGCTTCTTCAGGAACGTGATAGCGCTGTGAAAACTCCTTCAGGAAGGGATTGGTGCCGGGCAGATGATTTGGAACGGCGCCCTGCGGACGATCCACCTCTTCGACGGCTTCGCAGGGGTACGCGGGAATCTGTTGATCGGGATTGTTTACGAAGTCCGTCGTGCGAATGAAGGGCTCGGTAAGGTATGCCGGATCATTCACGATCGTCGCCACCGTCAGGTATTTGCCGTGGCGAACCCAGTGTTCTGTGATGACGGCCTTCTCGCTGCGCGGCAGACCGTTACGGCGCACCCAGGCCGTCTTGAGATGAGTTGTCGTGATAGTTAGGACGTCGCCTTCCCATTTACCAGTGGAAAAACCTTGCCAGGTGTGCGGGACGTAGTCGGGCGGGTGCGGCCTTCCGTCCATCCAGATTACACGCTCCGGAGCTTGCCAGAAAATGTGCGTGTGGTAGGCGATCAACTGCTGGGTGACAGTGTCGACTTCTTTCCAAACTCGCATTTGCGCCGGGCCGCGTATCCCGTAGTCAGACGGGTGTGGCTTGCATTGATGCTCGGGCAGAGTTAGAAGAGATGCATCCCAGCTGTCGCCGTGCAGCCGCGCCGCTGCGTTGATAGGAATCCCGAGATAGTCGCCGATATCGGGACCTGGGATTCTCTCCAGGAAGTCCTCGTCGAAACGATTGTCCCATTCACCTGCAATGTCCTTCTGGGCCAGGAGGGGGAGAGCCGCAAGGAAACACAAAGCCACGCGCTTGGTCATTGAACCTTCGCATTCTCGCGTGCAAGATAAGCCGCGAGAGCATTCAATTGGGCGTCGGTGATTTCCGTCTTGCGGAAGAAGGGCATTATTGAAACACCCTTGCGCACAAAGATTTTCGTTACGGCCGGAGTGAGATCGGTTCGTTGATCGAGAATCGTCGGCTTGGAGCCTTTGTATTTAGCCGCCAAAGCTTGCGTGCCCGGCTTGCCTACCCCATCTCCATGGCAGTTCCAGCACCAATACTGGTACACCTGTTTGCCCTGCTCGACCTGCCCGGCATCCGCAGCAACCGCATTCATGGAGAAGACGCCTAACGCACCTATGAGAGCCCAGATGATTTTCATACTTTCTTCTGCCCCCGCATTTGTTTCGGCCAAATTCCGTACCGGCCGGCAGAGATGATCCCATTGGGGTCCACTGCATCCTTCAACGTTTCGTGCAAACGCCGCAGCGCGTGGTTGTTGTACGAGTAGGCGTCCGTCACTTGCTGCTGAAATGCGGGCGGCGTACGGTATTCGCCCCAGCCGTGGTCGGCGCCCACCTGGATCAGATGTTTGACCAGCTCTCGGGTTTTCTTGTTTTGCTCGATATTGTTCCGGTAGACGGGAAGGCCCATGATAAAGACGAACGCGCGGAACATCCACGTGGCCGGAACGCTGAAGGCCGAGACCAGCGAAGGCATGTTCATGTCGCGAAATACCTTCATGAATACGTCCTGGGCCTCCAGAATGGCTTCGCCGCTTTTGGGAATAATCGGCGAGAACCATAGATGACCATCGGTGGGCGATGGATTGAACGCCGAACGCGCGCCGATCGTGAATATGGACATATTCGGGACGCCGATTGCTACCTTGTGTGCCTTATCGAGTTGCGCATCGGTGGCAGGGAACTTGATAAAGTCGCCTTCGTTGAATTTGACGCCGCGAATGCCGGCGAATACTTCCTTGGCGTATTCCCATTGGGCTCGAACAACCTTTTCGCCGCCGTAGAACTGCACGGTCAAGCTAAAGAATCCGCGATTCGTCTTTTCGGCGTGCTGCTCCAATTCGGCCGCGGACGGTCCGCCAGGCTTGGCCAACAGCGAACGCAATTCCGGATCGGGCGGCCCTCCGAAACCGCCTAGTGGGCTGCCATACTCAGGCATCCCAATTACACCAGCGTGTTCGAGGCGGTTCCCGCCCTCCACCAGAGGAATGATGTCGTTTCGCTTGGGCACGATCACCGTTCCGGTCAAATAAGCTTCGGGAGCCGGCAACAAGTGAAAGCCCATCTTGGTCACCACGCCGAAGTTGCCTTGACTGAACAGTCCATCCACATAGGGGCCGGCGCCGTAGTGGTATTCTGCCCAGGTCTTGGCGCCTGGCAGCGCACCCATACCCGTTCGAACAATCTCGCCATTCGGGAGGACCACTTCCATGCCGCAATGGGAGTAGAAGTGATCGCGGAAGCCGCCGAAGCCATAGCCCACGCCATGGTCCAGCGCATTCCCAATGAGGCTACCCCAACCTGGATCGGGTACGTCCGCCCAAACTTTCAGGCCTTTCTCCTGGATGTGCCGATACAAGTCGAAGTAGGCGACGCCAGGCTCCACGATCGCGAAATGCCGCTTGTCGTCCACCTCAATGATCCGGTTCAGGCGCTTCAAATCGAGAACAACGCTTCCCGAGACGTTTGGTGCGGAGCCGCCGTAACCCAAGTTCTTTCCGGTCGAGATGGGATAAATTGGAATTTTGAGCCTGTTCGCAACCCTGACTACTTGAGAGACCTCTTCTGCGGTATTGGGCGCCACCGCCGCCGACACGAGGATTTCTTCCTTTTCTCCCCAAAAAGGGGAGTATGCGTCTTTGTAGAGCGCCACGTCATCGTCGCTTGTGAACACCCATTCCTTCCCGACTACGGTTTGAAATTGTGAAACGGCTTCTGAAAAATTTGTCGCGCTGACATTAGGAGGTAGAAGAGGCATAGAGTCTTCCTTAAACTAGAGGCAACTGAGCCGCCAGGCGCGGCGCAATGATCCATGAGACCATAGGGCCGGGCGCCCATAGGCGATCCGGAGAAGGATCGATAAAATTTGACTGCGATTTTTCCGCTTGCCATGGCGGTAGCGCAGCGAGTAGACCGGCAAATCCGCAGACCCAATCCCGCTGAAACACGGCGGCGCGTTCAACCAACTGTCGGGCGCCTGAGACCTCGTGTTGGGCCTGACCGTTCGCAAGAGCAGCGTGGTCGGCGCGGAAACAGAGGCGCATGCCGCGGTCATTAGCCATTGTTTCCAGACAGAACAACGACGTCGAAAGCGTTAAACCGGCTACCACCGCGGATCCCCGACTCCAGCGTTCGGCGAGATGTTGATACCACACGTCGGTAACATCATCCGTGATTCCTTGCACCTCCAGTCCAAACCGCATGGCCTCGTTGCCGAAGGCGATCGCCATGGGGGAGGTGGACTCGACGATAACGTTGTCGACGCGAACGCGCGGCCCGTTCTGAGCCAGTCGCGCTGGACCTATTGGCTCGTTTCGCGCTGCAAGAGCCGGCAAAGCCGATGCGGCAAGAGTTAACTGAAGAAATTCTCTGCGGTTTGACAAGAGACACCTCCTAAAGATCAACTTCGAACGCCAGTATGGCGTTCCCCCGTAGCCGGGGACCAAGAGCAAGACCGAAGCGCAAACACCAGACCAAATTGGAGCGCCCCTTAACTCATTCCTCGACATTCGCTGGCACACAGCAAAGCTACTATCGAGGCCAGAAGGACTCAACCCCTTCGACAGTTAACGTTAACCGTTTACTACTGGACTGTCGCCGGAGCCTGTGATAGAGTTCCCGATGAAGACGGTCAGATGATGTCGAAAAGCCACGCTTTCAAGAGGTTGCGGCGAGTTCCGTCTCTTGGCCCTGAGATATCGTTAGAGTCCATCCGTGCCGAACTGGAAAGTATCCTTTCTAGCAAGACATTTCGCGTCGCGACGGGTCAAAAGGACCTCCTGCGATTCGTGGTAGATGAGACTCTTGCAAATCGGGCAGACTTGCTCAAGGAATATTGGATCGGAGTAAAAGTGTTTCGTCGCGGTGAGTCTTTCGACCCGCGCATGAGCTCCATTGTTCGCCTTGAAGCGCGCAAACTTCGTGCGAGTCTTGCCAAATACTTCGAGACGGAAGGTGTGCAAGACCGTGTGTGCGTCGAGATTCCGAAAGGGGGCTATGCTCCTGTTTTCAGCCTGTTGGGCGAATCTTCTGCGCTTCGCCCGTCAACACGGACCGCTTTAGCCAGACCACAGCCAGCGAATCCAAGACTCGCCGGGGCTGGTTTGGAACGGCGTGCTACCGAGGAGTCCGCCAGAGAAGTCACTACAGTCTCCATAGCGGTTTTGCCATTTCTGGATCGCAATGCCGATCAGGAAGTCCGGTTTTTCGCCGATGGGCTGACCGATGAGCTAACAGTTGCGCTTGGCCGCATTCCGCATTTGCAATTGGTGGCGCGAAGTTCCGCAGGTCGCTTCCGGGGAGAAGACATCGACGTGCGGGAGATGGGGCGCCTCCTGAACGTTCAAGTAGTAGTCGAAGGCAGCGTTCGAAAATATGGGCACACGTTTAGAATCAGCGTGGAGGCAAATGAGACGAAGAGCGGTTACGTTTTGTGGTCTAACAGTTATGATCGCAAGGCTACCTCAAGAAACGTCCTTCTGGTTCAGCAAAAGGTTTCCGCCGCTGTTACGACGGGGCTGCTCCGGCACATTTTCGACCAAATACCTTCCAATACGGCTGACGATGCATCTGTAACCACTCCAAGGGATCGCCGAACGGAAGTCCAGACGGTTCCCGAAGCGCGGAACTTAAAGAAGGTTTACAGGCCTGACCCTTTAGAGGGCTCGACGATTTACATTAATGAGGCTATCTCGCGACAAGTGCGCACTGCGCGAGATTATGTCGATCTTGCAAAATCCTTGGTAATACAGCCCTTCCGCGAAGCTGCCAGCATTCGAGATTTGGCCGCGCAAATCAAATCCACGGCGTCGAAAGCGTTGAAGTTGGACGGCAGCTTAGGAGAAGCACACGCCGCGATGGCTGTATATCTGATCTCGGACTATGATTGGCAACGTGCTGGCGAGGAATTTCGGAAGGGTATTGAACTCGCGCCAGGTGATTCGACTGTCCGGTCCTGGTACGGCAACTACCTGATGAACATCGGTCGTACGGAAGACGCAATGATCACGCACAAAACGGCAGTGGAACTAGACTCGCACTCTGCAGAGGCCATCTGTTGTTACGGAGCCGCATTTTATTACTCGAGGCGATTCAATGAGGCCATCGCGCACCAACGCAGGGCTTTGGCCCGTGATCCCGACTTGGTTCGAGCCCACGTAAATTTGGGTTTGGCGTGTATCCACAAGGGGAGTCACGTTCGGGGCATGACAGAGCTTGAGCGGGCTCGAGTGTTGACGAATGACGCCGTGCATCCTCGTGCTCATGTAGCGTACGCCCATGCCATCATGGGTAATCGCGAGCGAGCTCTTGATGTCCTCGGGGCATTCCTCCGCGAATACCGGCCTGATAGCTTTCCGGCACTGGCTATTGCGGAAATTTACATCGGACTTGGTAACAAGGATCAAGCCTTTGACTGGCTTCATCGGGCTATTGATCAGAAAGACTGGACAGTCTTTCTGAAATCCGATCCGCTGTTTGATGCCTTGCGTTCCGACCCTCGCTTTTCAGAGCTATTGCGACGGGTGCATTTGTCGTAACCGGCCGCTTCGGATTTCCCCAAACTCAATCGAGTCGCAGCATTTCAACAAAGCGTTATCGTTAACCGTTCAGCATCTTGAGAATGGGCCTACTTCAAGACACACTACCAAAGATCTACAGGGGACCTTGAGGTCCGTGTTTCCCAGAGGAGGCCTAGTCACAGTGCGACTGTTCAGTAAGTTCATCTTCCGCGCGGCTTTAGCTTTGCTTTTTAGTCTTTCCACTTTTAATGCCCTCGCCCAGACCTCCGGCACGGGTGCTTTGACGGGTACGATAACCGATGCCACCGGAGCCGTAGTTCCCGGTGTGACGGTTACGGCCACGAATAACGACACAGGCCAGCAACGTACAGCGAAAACGGGTTCCGATGGGGTGTATAACCTCAGCCTGCTCCCGCCCGGCACCTACAAAGTCCAATTTGGCGCGACCGGATTCAAGACTTCCGAGGTCGGCGGCGTGAAAGTGAACGTCACGGAAACGCCTGTGCTCGATAAAGTACTTGAGATCGGGTCGCAAGCCGAGCAGATCACCGTGGAAGCGAACGTCGAAACCGTCCAGACAGCAAGTTCCACTTTGGGGACCGTGGTCGGGGAACGAGCGGTTACCGGATTGCCGCTCACTTCGCGTAACTATACGCAGATTATTTCGCTCGCCGCCGGCGTGAATGCCCCGGTCAATAACGCTTCCGCGGCCGGAAACGGATCGCAGGACGTGAATGTCAATGGCATGGATGCGACCCACAACAACTACCAGATGGACGGCGTTTCCATCACAGGCATCGGTGGCGGCGGCACTGCCCAGGGCTTTTACTCAGGAATCGGAATCCCCAGTCCGGATGCCCTTGCAGAGTTTAAGATTCAGACCACGCTTTATGACGCCGGTTACGGACGCAACCCCGGCGCTAGCGTCAACGTCGTTACCAAATCCGGAACCAACGCATGGCACGGCACTGGGTTCGAGTTCTTCCGCAACACGGCGCTGAACGCAAACGACTTTTTTGCGAATCGCAGCGATTTGGGCAAGCTGCCGCTGAATCAGAATCAGTTTGGCGGTGTGATTGGCGGCCCCGTCATCAAGGACAAACTGTTCATTTTTGGATCTTATCAGAGGACCGATCAGAAGGACGGCTTAGACCCTGACGGACTCTCCACCGGCGCCACTCTTCCCCCAATTCCCGGCGGGAACCGCAATGCGCCCGGATTTCAGGCTGCGCTGGGCCAGGCTTTTTGCAATCAGCCCACGTACTTCAAGCAGATCGGCCCCCCCGGCCTGGGTGGCGTGCAAGTCGCCTGCGATGGATCCAACATCAATCCAGTCGCTATGAATATCCTGCGCCTGCAGAATCCGAACGGGAGCTACTATATTCCCGGATCCACAACCGGGACCTATTCAACCACGACGTTTAGCGATCCCGTCATCTATAACGAAGATCAATATCTGGTCAATGGCGACTACTTGATCAACAGCAAAGAAACGCTCTCGACGCGCTACTTCTACTCGAGAGAACATCAATCCGATGGTGTCAATTGCCTGATCTCCCAGACCACTTGCCTTCCAGGCGCTGGTCAGAACGATCATTTCAACAACACGAACGCGGTCTTGAAACTGACCTCGCTCCTTACAAATAGTTTCGTCAATGAAGCCCACATGTCGTTCCAGCGCAATGAGGCCTATCTTGGCACGAAACAGCAATTCACCGATTCGGGAGTCGGAATCACAGGAGTATCTCCGGGAATCAATTATTTAGCGCCTATCACGGTACTTGGTCTATTTGATACCGGCGGCGCAACTGACCCTGACTTCAACTTAAGCAATCAATTTCAATGGGGCGACCAAGTGTCATGGTCGCATGGGAAACATTCCATCCGCTTCGGCGGCGAATTCGAGCACATCCAATGGCCGTGGGTGTTCCCGGGAATTTCCAAGGGTTGGCTCTTGTTCGAGACTTTCCCCGACTTTTTGCTGGGCCTGCCAGGGTGTGCTCCTGGCACGTTTCCCGTTAGCTGCAATGGCGGCAATCCGGGCGGCACGAATGGAACGCCCTTGAGCAATATCATCGCTACCGTGCTGGCGGTCAGAACTCCGCCCAGCGGCATCGTGCACGGGTACCGCCTCAATGACGCAAATTCGTTCGTCCAAGACGACTACAAGGTGAGTTCCAGACTGACCTTGAATCTCGGCCTTCGATGGGAGTTTGACGGCTATCCCACCGACAAATACGGCAACCTGACGAATCTTTGGCTGAGCCAAATTGCTTCGGTTCCGGTTCCCGGCAACTCTCCGGCCACGGGAACTTATGCTGGGTTCGTGGCGCCGGCAAATTACCAAGGAGTACCCTTGCCCACCGGCGTTCTGAAAGGTTCCAGTAACGGACCAACCCGCACCGGAGCACCCTGGGATAACTTTGCCCCCCGAATCGGTTTCGCATGGCAGCCCATCGGCAGCAATAAGTTCGTCGTTCGTGGCGGCTACGGATATTTCTACGACCGTGTAAACGGGAACTCGCTCATTCACGCCGTCGAACAAAGTCCGCCATACTCTCTTACGCTTGATAATAGCGGGCCAGCAATAAGCTATGCTTCTCTCGCGACGCCATACCCCAATCAGCAACTCGGGTGGGGTTCGCCTCGGTTTGTCAATTTTGCGACCGGCGCGTCTTCGAACCTGAACTATCCTTTCATGTCCGAGAACTTCGTCACCCCGCTGGTGCAATCGTATAACTTGCAGATCCAGTACGAATTCCTGCCGACGTGGGTACTGGAGGCTGGATATGCGGGTTCGCATGGCATCCACTTAGTGGATTCTGGCCGTGAAGTGAATATCGCGCAGTTGGCCAGTCCGAGCGATCCCATTAACGGTGTCACGACCAATACGGTTGAGAACGAATCTTTAAGGGTTCCGTTCCTCGGATTCGCGCCGAATGGCTTGCAGCAATCCGGTTCCGACGGAGACATGAAGTACAACAGCTTGCAGGTCACAGTCAGGAAGCAGTTTTCGCATGGATTCCAAATGCAGGGCGCCTATACGTGGGCTCGCGCGTTCACCAACTTGCAGGCCAATGGCGGCACGAACTTGGACAGCAACAATCCGAACAACGCAGCGCAACAGTATGGATTGAATCCTATGTATCGGCCGCAGCGGTTCATTGTGAACTATAGCTGGGACATTCCTTATAAAAATCAAGGGTTCTCCGGGAAATTGCTGGGTAGTTGGAACCTCTCGGGAGTTACCACCATTCAAGATGGGCAGCCTCTAACGGTACAGGATACGCGAGGCGGCTCAATTTACTGTGGGAGCTGTCAGGCTTCCTTTTCGAACGTTTATTCGACCGCGGAGATGGCGAATGGAGCAACTTACGCCAATGTACCCACCTCCGGCGGGGTGGAAGCGCGGCTGGGCGGACTCAGCGGCGGACCCGGCTTTATCAATGCCGCGGCGTTCGGCTCGGTGCCCGTCATTGGCGACGGAACCGGTTTCGGCAACTCTGGCGTGGGCATCCTTCTTGGTCCGGGCCAGTTCAACTTTGACGCTTCGGCCATCAAAACCACTCGGGTGGGGGGAATCAGGGAAGACGCGACGCTCCAATTCCGGGCGGAGTTCTTCAATCTCTTCAACCATGCCCAGTTCGCGAATCCGGTAAATACCGACATATCTAAGCCGGACTTCGGCTGGATCACAGGCGCCTCCGTGACTCCTCGATTAGTCCAGTTTGCGCTGAAATATATCTTCTAGACACAGCAGTGGTCTCTCGCGCTGCTCGCGCCATCTGGAGTTGGTCTGCTTATATGAACTGGGCTAGTTGGATCCGCTGATCTCGGAGTGTGAGCGCGTGCTGTGAGTGGCCTCCCTGGGCTTGATAATGACTAGTTTCGCCTGGCCGGTTTTGCAATCTTAGGCTCGAAACTCGTACTGAACGAGAAGACAATCACGTCGTTTTCTTTTTAGAAACACAATTTAGTCTTTCTGTTCGATCGCCCCATGAAGCCAATCAAATGTTTGCTCTTGGTCGCCGAGTCCCATGTATGCTTCCGCAATCGCTAATGCCGGAAAACTATCCCTTCTGAACTCGTGGAGGAACACTGATTCGCCGATCAGTGAATTCGAGCGCATCACGCCAGAAATTCCAGTGCGGACCCGGTAATATGTGTGCCAGTTGTGTGCGGCGAACCTGCCAACCGTGCTTGTTCAATGGAGCTAATCTGGGTTTTAGCCAATGTCCTTCACCTCGTGGCCGCTTGCATTTCACCGGAACTTGTCCGACGCCGTTTCTCGAATCAATCGTTCCATGGCTCCCCGCCGTGTTCCCGTATTTCTCTATCACTACACGTCACTAAAGGCAGTGCTCGAAATAATCCGCTCGCGCTCGATGTGGGCAACCTCGGTCGAACAGCTACAGGATCAGGCAGAGATTTGTTACGGCGCCGATATTGTGCGGGAGGAAGTGCGTCGTCAACGAGGGTTGGCACAATTCTCTCAGCAGGTGCTCAGCGCTATCCCGGAACAGGTAATGTCTCGGCGAGCACTGACGTTCGTAACGTGTTTCCGCCCTAAACTGGACGAGAACGAGCGTGCTCCATACTGCCTAATGTTCAACACCCTGGCGGATCGTGACGGATGTCCCGAATGGAGACTCATCGTGGTGTCTTCGGCCATGGCCGCAGTATACGTGGCTTCGAGTTAGTCGGCAAATGCGAAGTGGAAGGGCAAATGGAAGGGCTGTTTTGTCGTTTCGTGGCTGTAAATTATTGATTCAATGGTGGGCGCGACAGGACTCGAACCTGTGACCTCCTGCGTGTGAACCAGGCGAGGTTCCCTAACACCATGATTATAGAACAAATATTTTGGCAAGAAACTTCAAATTAGATACCAAAAATGCGTTTGTGGCTGGGCAATTTGGCTGGGTCGTTTTGCAAAACTGATAGACACTGCAGCTCACGCCATACCGCCCGGAACTAGAGGCGCGCTGTTCCGGTACGCCGGGAGACCGAAATCCGATCGTAAATGGCCACGTCACCGTGGTTCTGCCTTCCGCCAAGTGAAGCGCGCGGGTGAACGCTACGACTCGGCAATTTGCACGCGAGTGTTCCGGTGTCATTGGGCGGTCCGGCAACAACGTCGGCAGCTCACAGTGAACCATCACGAGCGGCTCATCGGCTGTTAGCGCAGCAGTTTCTCCCGCGTCGGCTGTCAAGACACACGGCACGAAGACCGGGAACGCCATTGAGCGCCAAAATAACCGCGAGGTCTTGCAACCGATCTTGGAGTGGATCGACAAGGACGTGGAAAATAGACGTCGATCGCTGCTGTGCGGCCTGGTGAGACGGCCTTGAAGCTCGCGGATCAGGGCTTCCTCTGGGTCGGTACGGAACATAAGAAGATGCGTTATGACACGATTCTGACCGGCCAGATGTACGTCTAGTATTTGATCCCAGAACAGGTTCGCCAACCTTACCCGGTGGTGCTCGTCCACGGCGGGAGTGGACAGATGCTCCACTACATGGGAGTAGGCGCCGGCAAGCGGGCTGGGCGCACTATTATTTGCAAGCGGGCTTTCGCGTGTACCTTAGACCGCCCAGTTGAACTCAGTAGAAAGCTCTCCCGGCCATTGATCGTATCGCCCAGGAAGAGTAAGCTCTCAGAATGACTTCAGCCGAAGCGCGTTTACACCTGCGCTACTTCGCTTGGGCCTCGCGCAAGCTCGTCGAGGCGGTCGCCGCTATCCCCGATGCGGATTTTGAGAAACCCGTCGGAGTATCGCACAGCAGCCTGCTTGGCACGCTCGCGCACATTCTTTGGGCCGATTGGCTTTGGTTCACACGCGTCGTGGAGCCGATGGAGAAACCTGGTCAAACGCGCGAGGTGCTGGAGACAGTCTGGCCCGATCTCCAGGACAAATGGGTAACCTGGGCTGATTGCGCGAGCGATGCCGAGATCAACCGCGTGGTGCAGTATAAGTCGATATTGGACGGCCAAATGGCGCGCACCCTGGCGTGGCAGATCGTCCTGCATGTAGTCAATCATGCGACTCTGCACCGAGGTCAGGTGATGGGAATGCTGCGGCAGGTGGGGATCGCTCCCCCGCACACCGACCTCATGAATTATTACCGGGAACTCGCGCCTACGAGGGACCCTTAGCCTCTAGCCTGCGGAAAAAGTTTGCAGAATCGCCCCCGCCATTGCTTAACTAAAGTCCGGTCTGGGTCCACTCCGTTGGCCGGTTTTGCAGTGATCACCGAGGCTGTTGAGGTCTGTCGTCTCCTGGTATTCGATTTTGGTTGAGCGCCGACGAGTTAGCGACGCGCCGAGCGCACCGGCTCGGCGTCCGGGAGAGTGTATGCGATCGCCAGTGCGCTCCAACTTGCCGCTCCGGCCGATATGAACTGGTTGTTGCCGAACGGATAGCCGCTTTCAAAATACGTTTGCGTGGGATACGCCCTGGTTTTCACCAGCCAGGAACCATCCTGATACTGAATGCGTTGCAAAAATTGAACGCCGTTGAGGTAAGCGCCGTTCGTGGCAGCGATTCCAGCAAGGTGCAGTGCATACAGAGAGATTCCTGTCGCGTAAGCGTCCGGTTCCATCGCATCCCGCTGCGCCCATCCTCCGCCGGTCCGCTGCTGGTCGAGTATTTGCGTGGCTGCGGCGTCTACTTTCGAGCGCGGGGCTTTAGTCCACACCAGACCCATGAGTTTCATGGCGCGCTCTTCCGCTGAGTGTGCATCCACTGCCAGGAGCCAGCGTTGCGCTCGACGGATTCTTTCCTGCACCTCAAGGCCGCTGCGGTTCGCGGCGGGATACAGGGTCAGCGCTCGCACGCCCATCGCAGTCGCGGTAACCAACGAATCCTCCATCGGCGGGCGGGAAACGCCGTTGGGCGTCCAGGAGCCATAGGACATTTGCAGGGCAGCCGAAACGTGAACTAGTTCGGCGGCAATCTTGTCGAAAGGATGATTTTCGGCCGCTAGCGCCATCATCGTGTATCCGATGGCGATGATGTTTCCTCCGGGCTGGTCGCCCTGCATCGCCAATTCACCCACCGTTCTAAATGAGGTTTCGATCTGGTTCAGATTCTTGATCGCCATCTCCTCCTTGATCGCGATGCCTTTTTTGCGCGCCTCCGCGGCGGCCATCGCAACCAGCGCCTGGCTATGACAACTGATACAGGCGCGCTTTTCGTAACCCACCGGCGCCGTGGGCAGGAGCAAATTCACGGCCCGGCCCACCGAAATGCGAGGGTCCGCAATTCCTCCGGCTTCCGGGCTGGGGTACGTCTTCTGGCGCGGACCGTGGCCGTGCATAGCTCCAAACTGTTTGAGCACGGCGAGCTTATCGGGGTCGGCGCGGTACAACGCCCAATCCAAGGGCCGCTCGCCGTCAATGTCTTCGGCGTTGGGGTCGGCGCCTTTTTCGAGCAGTAGCTTCACGGTCGCGGCCCCCGCTTGCTCGGATGCCGTCGCGGTCATCAGCGCGGTTCGATTGTACGGCGCCGCCCGGGCATTTACATCAGCGCCTTGGGCGATCCACGCTTCAATCAGCTTGGGATCCTGCCAGTGAGCTGCCATCGCAAGAGCGTCCTTCTCCACGTTCGCGCCCTTTGCGAGCAGATACTCCACTGTCGGCGCATAATGTCGCGCGTAGCGCACATTGGTACCGTAGCCGGGTTCATTGGGATCGCACCCGTGCTCCACCAGAAAACGGACCACGTCCACGTCGGCTGAAACCGCCGCCCGGCCCAGTGCGTGCATTCCCCGGCGATCCTTGGCATGGACATCGGCGTGATGATCCAAAAGCAGTTGCAGCACCGCCACCGATCCGGGATAGCTGGCCGCGATCAGCAGGGGCGTGCGCCCTAGATTAGTGGAGCGCGCATTAACGTTGGCCCCGGATTGGACCAGCAGCTTGACCTTGGCGAGATCGGGAACTGCCCACATCACAGCCGTGGCGCCCGCTTTATTGGTCGCGTTGGGATCGGCCCCACGGCGAAGCAGAACCTTGACGCAATTTGCGTCCGCGTAGAGCGCCGCGGCCATCAAAGCGGGCGTGTCCTCGGCGTCCCGCGCATTCGGATCGGCGCCGTGGTCGAGCAGACGCTTCACCGCCGAAGCATCGGAGTTCTGAATGGCCTGGAAGAGCGGCTCCGCTGCTGGTGCTTCCGCAGCGAACGCCCTAAATGCGAACAACAACGCAAGTGCTGGTGCACGGATGGACATGTGACCTTCAGTTCCCCACCAGATGCCGGACGTCATTCTAGTTTTCCACGCAGAAGAACTGTGGCAGTTCCATGTCGGCGGCCAGCGTTTGGTTTACCCGAATGGTCCATGGTTTCGCATAGGCCTTCGCATCGTCCATCCTGATATCGATTTCCAGCTTCCCAAAACTCGGTCGATGATATCGCTCCGTCACTTCGGCTGCGTCGGTCAACGGAGTGCCACTGATATTCTGCCACAAACCGTCCTTATAACCATTGGTCTGGGCCACCTATTGCCACGACCGGGATCTATTTCGGAGACAATCGTCCCAAGTCCCTGCTATACCCCTCCAGGCACTCATATTCCGCGATCATGTCGTCGCCAACTGGATGGTTAAAGATTCCATCCATCGCCCTCCAAGGTGCCTTTAAGACCTGGGGATCTTCAACGAGAGCCTCGTAATGGATCCTTCCGTCGGCGGTCGGCGTATATCGCTCGACGACATGCATTTGATTACTGTGAATCGTTCCGCCACCCACAATATAGGTCTTGTCGTTGAAGCCGATGACGTCCACTACCAAGGTGTTGCCCTCCCAGTGACCCACCGAATCGCCCATATAAGTCTCATCCAGCTCGTCCCGATGACCGCGCGCATCGGTGGGTATGTCGCGAAAGATGCACATGGCCTCGTAAAGTATGACCACCTCTTTGGGAGACTGGATAATTTTGAATGGGAAAGGCCACGAGGTCACGCGAGGAGTTCCCAGCATGAAACAGTGAACTTCCGGATCGGCGCCGTTGTCTCTGGCCAGCGCCTGAACCTTTGGCAGCACGGAAGGCAAGTACGGAGGGGGTTCCCCTAGCCCATCGCCGTTCCGGACGCGTCCAGCAACCAGGCCGATACCACCGATCCACATGCCGGAGAGGTCGGGTTTCCCGTTCGACATGATCGGCAGCGGCTTGGCGTTGGCTTCTACTTTCTTCTCCGGAACCTGAGCCGAAGCGGGAAACACTCCAACGCCCAGAGCGATGATGGCGAACGATAGATACGATGTCCTCATCAAGTCCTCTCCCGCTCCCTAGCGCACCGGTGGGCCGAAGGGCTTCTTGGTACCGTCCTGCATGGTAAATTCCCTGCCGGACATGAGGTTCGAACCGTCCTTGGCAGCATAGCCTTCCATGTGAATCACGTCGCCCGCTCTTATGAAGTCCTTGGAGATCCCATTCCGGCGCGCCATGCCGACCGGGAAGCCTTCCACGGCCCAATTCACGACATTCCCGGCGCTATCCTTAACGTCGATGTAGATAAAAGAATGTGGGTTAATCCACTCGACTTTGGTAACCACGCCATTCACCGACATGGGTTTGGCGCGATCGAACTCGGCATCGAATGAATGGTGCGCCCATCCCGGGATCGCGAGCACGGAAAAGGTCAGGCACACCGCTATCGCTGGCATTTTCATCATGGAGCTCCGTATTTTCATAAGCTTCCGTATTTTCATAAGCTGTAAACTGTCAACGAACATTCGACGACGCATCTGTGGCGCGAAGCCGATCATTCGGGTCCGGGCAGGCAGTATCACGAAGCTACCGGGCTTGTTCTTTTGAAATACCCTATCGGAGGATTATGGGATCGTGCACTGGCTGGGGTCAATCCTCCACGAGGATCGGGAAGGTTACATAGAGAAATGTTGCGGTTATTGCGGCTGTCGTTACGGTAACGCTACTTTACAAGTTCTCCAGGTGTAAGAGGAGCGCCCGAGGATGGCCTATCAAGCAACGCACATCAGTTAGCATGACCAGAGTCACTTGTTAAATCTCGATAACGCGTTTAGGTTGCTGCAGCGAGCGGTCTAGCCGAGAAAGCCGATGGCGCGGCCCGCAAGGCCGACGCCGAACCACAGGCATAGGGCAACGGCTGCGGCGATCTTTCCGCCAACCGGCGCGACCTTGTCTTCCGACACCACAGTGCGACTATATATTGTGAACTGAAACAACAGCGCGGCGATTAAGAACAACATTTTGACCCGAAAAGTGTGTCGCCGTAGCATTTCATGGCTTCCGACAAAAAGAGCAAGATGCCCGATACCAGCATCACGGCGAGACTCCAACGGTTCCAAGGACGCAGCGCGCTAGCGACTTCTGAAATGGGCTGTGTCTTGTACACCAGGCCGAACTGGCGCAGCGTCAGGACGACGAGCGAACCGAGCAAAACTGTGAGTGCGAACAGATGGAAGTTCTCGATGATCGGAAACGCGACTCGCGAGTTGCGAATCGCCTGGGATACCGGCGTATCGTCGCACCATTGCAAGAAGGAAATGAGAGCTGACATTGATAGAAGGCCTCGATTTGCTAAAAGGTGTATGCCATGGTGCGGCCACAAGTGATAATCGCCGCCCACATAATTAACGACGCCCAACCAGCGACGCGGGCTTCCATGGGCGGAATAAGCGCGTTATCCCATTTGTCCACTTTGCGATAAATGCCGCGTTCGAATGAGATGGCGTTGATCGCGGCGAGAACGAGGAGAACCACCTTGGTTTTGAAGAAAACGCTGTTGTAGGCCTTCACCGCCTGGCACCAGAACAGAAAGATCCCCGTGATGGTCATGATGGCGAATCCCGTGAACATCCAGGGCTTTATTTGTTCGTAGACTTTCGTGACCGGCCGGCGCTTCATGACATAACCCATAAGTCGCAAATCGGAGACCATCACGAGTCCGACCGAGATCGAAAGCGCCAGAACGTGAGTGGTTTCAATGATTGGAAATATCCAGATCGACTCGCGGATAGACGTGCCGATGTAGGTGTCTTGCAGCCAATGGCACACGCTCAAGATGGACATCGATATGGAACCTCCCAAGGGCTAAGCTGGCGACAACAAGTCTGGGAGTGGACTGACTCCGCCCTACGGTTCGTTCGCTCCGCTCAACGGCAGGTTGACGGATGCCATTTCGAGCCCTTGACGTTGATGCGTGTGAAGTATTCCGTCAGAACGGGGCACAGCACACTCGTGTGCGCACGGTCCGGGGTATCTTCATTCGACGCCTCTCCGTTAGAAGATGTACTTTAACGCGAACTGCATAATGCGAGGATCGTATACCGTGCTCCCGAACGCACCCAGGCCCGTCCCGAACGAATAGGAGGATGACGGGTTCGGCTGGCCGAAACCTGGCAGGATTACAGCCGTTTGCGGGGGGTATAGATTCACGAGGTTGGGAAAATTGAACGCTTCCCCTCGGATCTCAAGGGTCTGGTGCTCCCGAATTCGGAAGCCTCTGGTCAGGGCCATGTTGAGAACGATCGATCCTGGACCCACCAAGGCGTTGTTCCCTAAGTTGCCATACGTCCCCGGAGCTGGCGAACCAGCGAAGGGATTGCCGAAGGCCGCGGGATTGAGCCAGCAATTCACGGACTGGGGATGGCAGTAGGGATCGGAGAGGACCATTTGGGGGCGCTGATTGAAGCCTTGGCCCTCCAGCGCAAAGTCAACGAGAAGGTTCGCCGAGATGTCGGTACCGCTCTGTACCACGGCGGAGATCGAGAGCCGCCAATCGCCGGCGATCATTTGAACGGCACGGTTGGAATACTTGGGCGAGTCCACCAGCAGCGTCTGGCTGAACACCCGCCGCGTGTCGGAGTTCGGGCAATTCCCGCGGTCCGCGTGGACGTTGCCCGGGATCGTGTTCGGTTCCTCGTCCTCCACGGCGAAGAAGCCAAGCGCGGTGGTGTAGTTGTCTGAAATGCAATGTTGCCATGTAAAGTTGGTGCTGGAAGTGAAGTGGTTGGCGAAGCGGTGCGTCGCGCCCAACACCAAGCCGTTATAGTTACCCGTGCCGCCCTCATTCTGCACAATCGTCGAGCCGTAATATTGGCCATATTGAGGATTCAACGTATTGAAATAGCGGCGCTGGTTCTCGGTTGCCACCGCACAGAAGAAGGCCGGACAGATACTGGGCTCATAGAGGTCGGGATTGTCTTCTACGTTGAGCCACAAGTGGCGCTGCTGATTTCCCACGTAGCTCGCCGATAACAGCCAATCCTTGCCGAGCTGTCTCTGGATGGTGAGGTTGTACTGATAAACGGAAGTTGGGTTGGTGTTCTTCGGATAGACGAACAAGGACGGATACTGTTGGAATATGGAATTGACACCAGTACCAACGCGGTTCGGATACGGATCGCCGCCCGGGTAGTTGGACCAGGGATTGGCGAAATTGGGCGTGGGAACCGTCACCGCGCCGCCGTAGGGTTGCTCGAAGCCCAACTGATCGAAGGCCGCACTCGGGAAGTCGGAAAAGATCCCGAAGCCGGCGCGAATGGTCATGCGGCCATCGCCCTTGGGATCCCATACCAAGCCTAGACGCGGCGACCAGTTATTCAGCTTGTTGCTGGTATAAGCACCGCCCGAAGGACCTCCTGGATCGCCATTAAACAAGTATCCCGGGGGCGCGTTCGGGAACTTCTGGCTGAAAATATCATGCTCGAAGTTGTACAACGAAAATTGCACCGTCTGGCCGTACGGGTTCGTGTGGGCAAAGAAGGGGTCCCAGCGCAGACCGGCATTGACGGTAAAATTGCGCGTCAGCTTCCATTCGTCCTGCGCGTAGACGCCCAGCAAGTTCTGATGCTGGTCCGAATATTGGGGCGCGTCTTGGGAATAGCTGACGGGCTTACTCAGCAGAAAATCTGCCTGGTTGATTCCAGTTTGGCTGCCATCGAAGGTGAATTCGCCGTTCGAGTCCAAGTACCCCCTGGCAAATGCCCGTATGTTGATGTAGTCAACCCCGAATGTCAATTGATGCTTGCCACGGGTCATGCTCAGGGTTTCGGAAAACTCCAGGGTGTCGTAGGGTTGAAAGGCTGGGAGCACGCCGATTCCGAATGGTGCGTTATTCAGATTCAAACCTGCACCCAAGGTCTTACCCACTTCGGCGGTGGGATAGTTATACACATTGATGCCGAAGTCGCTCCAGAGGGCGGTATTGTTATACGTAGTGATCTGGTTAGAGCGAACGTGACGCTCGGCGACACCTTTCTCACTCAGCGGCTGCGGCACTTTGAATCCGGGCATAGGGCCGTGAAATCGGGTAAAGCATACAAGAACGACGAGGGAGAGTGCTGGCCGGACTGACTGCTGATCGGTATTCCCGGCTGTACCCAATGGCGTGCCCGATGGAGTCCCCGCTGTAACTAGGAGGTTTGATTTCGGGATCGACGTGCGGGCGCCCGTCCAAATAGATCCAGCGAATCTCCCGTACGGCGCAGAATATTCGGCGGATGGCCCTCGACCACTAGCTTGGTGATATTCTCCACAATCCATGCCGCTGTCCCGACCGGATTATCTGCCAAAGCGAAGGCTACCGTTTCCGGCTTGTTCCCATGTTCGCCCGCGTAGTCGCCTTCGGTAGCTCTGTACGCAGCGGAAGCCCGCATCCAAGCGCGTTCGTGCTCTTTAATTTGTTCGTCCGGCGCTGGCCGTAAGAAGGTCGCATTCAAGTGAATCCCGGCCAGATCACCGGGATATTGAATAGCCAGCCGCCCTGAGCCCCATACCTGGAGTAGCCCAGTACCTCGGTCATCAAGTGATGCCACATGCGCGCTATGCTGACCGGACCTATCGGCTTCCCATTAGGCTAAGAGGAAAAGCCGAATCCAGGCAAGGAAGGAACCACCACGTCAAAAGCGTGGTCTGCTGAGCCGCCGTGGCTGGCCGGATCTGTCAAGGGTGAAAATATACTTGACGCACCCAACGCATCGTATCAGGCGACGCTTCGGACTCGGCCTTTACTGATTCGATGGTAGCGCATTGTCGCTATTTGGATTTAGCTCTCCAATGACAGCCAAGTACTTGATCTTGGACGAAAATGATTCCTCCAGCTTGTTTTGCTCTAACCACTTCCTATATTCAGTCATTTTCGCGCCACTTAACTTACCCATCTCCACCGCTTGCTGGTACCACCCTTTGAAGTCTTCGCGCGTGTGATATATGAATCTGAACCTGCCAGTGCGGACAAGCGCCATGATGGATTGTCGTGGCATCCTGACGGTCGGGCCGATTTGATTGTCACGATGTTTCATGGCTTCTCTTGCTAGTAGGTCCGCAGCCTGAATCCCAACGCTCTCCCTCGTGGCGAATGAAATCTCTTGGTCTATAGCATTAACCAAATCCCACTCCTTCTGCTTGGCCATAAAACCATACAGATAGGTAGCGTTGTATTCCATTTCAAAATTTCGATCAAATGTGAACTTGACGGTCTCTCGGGGGATATGGAGGTGCGCAATCCCGGCCATCTCGTAAACAACATCGTGAAAACACAAAAAGTACGGCTGCTCTTGGTCGGCGGCGGGAAAGATGTCCCTAAACGCGCCTAAGTCCATCGAAACTGCTACGCCGAGAAATCTAGCGTCAGCGATTAGTTTGATTAGATCGGCATACAGTTTTAGATTCTCCGGGTGGGGCGACGCGGCATACTCTCCTCTGTCGGACTCGCATTCCGCTGCATGGAATGTCCAGCCTCCAGTTCTTGCCCTCCACCTTACCTCTAGCGCGTCCCACTCATCCTGTCGTCCTATAAGGGATGCCACAGTGAATACCCGTTCGGACCGCTCATCGTGACTCTCATCGCCAAATGCGGTCAACACAATGGCAACCCATCGTCGATTTCTGGACTCCCTGATCGTTTTAGGGGCAACACCGTCCCCATCGTCGCGCTCTCCCGTGGGGGCGTCAACTAAGTTATCGCCGAAATTTTCGAGTCTCTGTACCAATTTTGTAGCAAGCTTGTTCACGCGTAACTCACTGATGGGCCACGAGTAGCACGCAGAGCATGGTTTTGGAAAATCGAATCCATAAAGCGAATTTCTTCCCCCTCAGTATTTGAAGGGGAAACGGAGTGCGGCCACAGCTATATTGCCGTGGCGAAGGCTCTTCACGACCACATTTGGGCGAATGACGCTCCACGGGGGTGATCCACCTGCGCCGACTCTTCGCTCGCGTATCTCCGGCAACCGCGGGACGTGCAACCTCAAGCGGCGAAAGCCGCAGGCCGGTGGAACGGAAAAAGATGAGCGACACGCCCGTGTTCCGCAAGTCGCGGCCCGCAAGCCTGAGGGCGTCCCAAATGATGACGAGCCACGCCGCCGCATGGGCGTTTGGCGGGTAGCCACGTTCGAATTCCCGTAAAGCTGTTATCGGCCCGTCTCGTGCCTAGGAAACGTTAGTTGGAACCAGTCGATGGCTAACAGCATTGGCATGGACCGGTAGACTGACGGCCATGCACCGACGCGCAGTTTCAAGAAGAGAAGAGAAAAACTGAAATGAATCCCGTGACTGAAGTGAAAACGAATCCGAATGCCGCCACTGAATTGGCGGTTGTTAATGGCGGAGCAACCGCTGCGACAGCATCGTCAAAATCGACGGCAAGAGCCGGAACGGTTTTCAGTGTCACACCGGGTCTGCCCCAACTCTTCCAATCAAACTTCGATTACCAACTGGCAAGAGGTATGTTAGCCGGCGCCTATGGAGATGGCGGCGCAGTTGGTGAGTCATACTCTACGGCGCGACGGATTAGGGACAGAGATATAGAAAGCTGGACTGTTGAGTGGACCGCCACCGCAGCCAGGATAGAAGGCATAGCCGCTAACTGTCTTAGCAGTGGTCATATTGTGAGTGCTCGCGAGGCGTACCTCCGTGCATCCGTGTATTGGAGAACAGGCTTTTTCTACCTCGAAACCAAAGACGCACGCCAATTCGAAATGTACCAGCGCCACCGCTCATGCTTTAGGCAGGCAGCAAAGCTGTTCAATCCGCAGATCGAGCCCGTCAGCATTCCCTACGAGAACGGCAAGACACTACCGGGGTATTTCATGCGCGCCGCTGCAGACGGTGTTCCGCTTCCGACAGTGATGATTCTTGGAGGGGGCGACACTACCTGCGAGGAACTGTATGACTTTGGTGGTGGCGCCGCAGCTGTTCGCCGAGGCTACAACGCATTGTTGTGGGAAGGTCCGGGACAGGTGGGCGCATTCGCCGCGGACAAGACTCTGACGTATCGCCCGGACTATGAAGTCCCCACACGATATGCTGTCGATTATGTTCTATCACGCAAAGATGTTGACCCGAAGCGGTTGGCGCTCTCCGGACATAGCATGGGAGGATACTTCGCGCCACGTGCTGTGGCATTCGAGAAGCGTATAACCGCTGTGATTGCAAATTCGCTGGCGCCGCTGATGGTGACCAGCCTCTTGGCATTGCTGGGCCTCAAAGACACGTCTGGCGAGGACCTCGAAAGCAAGGTGGACCTCTCCGATCCAATGAAGAAGTTTTTTGTGACCAACGTTCAGGAACGGTGCGGTATGGCTGGGAAGTCACTCGCCGCCTTCCTCGACAATCTCAGCCATTACACCCTGGCTGGGCTTGAGGGGAAGATTACTTGCCCGTTCTTATACATGGGCGGTGAAGGCGAAGGACCATCCGCGAACGCCACGGCCCACGAGTTCTTCGAGAAGTTGACGTGCCCGAAGACCGAACGAGTGGTCACTTCGGCCGAAGGCGGCGAGGCGCACTGCCAGATCAATAATCCCAGCCTCAAACACCAGATCGAGTTCGACTGGTTAGACGGGGTCTTTAAGAAGAACAAAGCATAGTCTGGTCAGGAAAATCACACCGGCTGCCAGTTTGGTGATGGGCGGATGGCCACTGAAGTGCCTCCTCGGGGGAGGGGGTATCCGTCGGTTTTTCGTTCCGAAGGCTCCACTCCGAAGGAAACACGAAAGAAGTGCCAATGCCGCTTCCTGATGTTGCAGTACCCGAGACGACTCTTTCCAAGAGCAATCCACCCACTGTCGTCCCGACCGGCGCGTCACCCGCGGGATTGACGAGCAAGGAAGCTCGGAGTCAGCTTGAAAAAGTGGGCCCGAATTCGATGCCCGACACTGCGCTCCACCCGCTGCGCAGAGTGATCGATAAGCTGTGGGCTCCCGTTCCGTGGATGCTCGAAGCCGCGATCGTGCTTCAACTGGCGCTTCACAAGTTTGCCGAGGCGGGCGTCATAACGGGCCTGCTCCTATTCAATGCCGCAATCGGGTTCTTTCAGGAAGGAAGAGCTCAGGCAACACTGGCGGCCCTTAAGTCGCGTCTCGCCCTGAACGCGTCAGTTCAGCGGGATGGTGTATGGAAGATCGTACCTTCAGCGGAGGTGGTGCCAGGAGACCTGGTCAAGCTGTCTCTGGGCGCGGTCGTAGCCGCAGACGTAAAGATCGTGGACGGATCGGTCCTCCTCGACCAATCCATGCTCACTGGTGAATCGGTGCCTGTCGAGGGCGGCGCCGGGGCCCAGACTTATGCGGGCGCGCTCGTGCGCCGCGGCGAGGCCACCGCAAAAGTGATCCAGACCGGATCGCGCACCAAGTTCGGACACACCGCGGAGTTGGTGCGTACAGCGCATGTCGTGAGTTCCCAACAGACGGCCGTTCTCCACGTCGTGCGCAACCTCGCAATTTTTAACGGGGTGATCATCGTAGCTTTGGTAGGCTACGCCGGTGTTCGCGGTATGGCCTGGAGCGAGATTATCCCGCTTGTGCTCACCGCTGTGCTCGCGGCCATCCCTGTCGCTTTGCCGGCGACTTTTACGCTTGCCACCGCGCTCGGCGCCCGAGCTCTCGCAAAGCTGGGCGTCCTTCCAACCCGGCTTTCCGCCGTCGATGAAGCGGCGACCATGGATGTACTGTGCTCCGACAAGACGGGCACTCTGACCTGCAATGAATTGTCGGTAAACAGTGTTCATCCGATGTCCGGCTTCGATGAAGCACACGTGCTGGCGTTGGCGTCTCTCGCGAGCGCGGATGGCGGTCAGGACCCTGTCGACGCTGCGATTCGTGTCGCCGCCAAACAAAAGAGCGAACCCAATCCGGCGAAGCTGATCAAGTTTGTACCGTTCGACCCGGCTAAAAAGATGTCGGAGGCGAGCGCCACCGACAAAGACGGCCAGAGCTTACGGATCGTCAAGGGCGCATATGGGACGGTCATCGCTCTTACCGAAGCGTCCCCGGCAAGCTCGGCTGCGGTCGATGAACTTGAGAAACAGGGATTCAGAGTCCTTGCAATCGTCGCAGGGCCAACTTCGAAACCCATGCAACTCATCGGACTCGTCGCGCTCAGTGATCCACCGCGTTCCGATGCCACGGCGCTCATCACCGAGCTGGCAGGGCTGGGGGTACGCACGATTATGGTGACCGGCGACGCACCCGCTACCGCCACTATCGTCGCTCAGGCCGTGGGCCTGGGCGGACCTGTCTGTCCTCCCGGCCCGCTTCCGGGCGATGTGCAACCTGAGCAATTCGCGGTATTTGCCGGCATCTTTCCAGAGGGAAAGTACGACCTCGTCAAGGCCTTCCAGAAGGCCGGTCACACGGTCGGGATGTGCGGAGATGGCGCGAACGATGCCCCCGCGCTCCGCCAGGCGCAGATGGGCGTCGCCGTATCCACGGCAACGGACGTCGCGAAGTCTGCCGCGGGAATCGTACTTACTACGCCCGGCCTCGTTGGCATTGTGGCGGCCGTGAAGGAGGGCCGGTCGGCATTTCAGCGCATCCTCACCTACACGCTCAATTCTGTCACCAAGAAGATCGTCAACGTGCTTTTCCTCACCATAGGACTCATCGTCACCGGGCACGCGATCCTCACGCCGATGCTCATGGTGATAATCATGATTACCGGGGACTTTCTAGGTATGTCCGTAACCACCGACAATGTCCGACAGTCGTCAAAACCTAACCGGTGGCAAATCGGGAAGCTGACGCTGGCATGCACCGTTACGGGAGGGTGTATGCTCGCCTTTTGCACAGGCGTCTTGCTGGTCGGTAAATACCGGCTCGGCCTTGACATCGGCGCGCTCCAGACCCTCGCCATGATCGCTCTCGTTTTTGGCGGCGAGGGGACGCTGTATGCACTTCGCGAACGACAACATCTGTGGAATTCACTCCCCGGCAGATGGGTCATTGTTGCGTCGATCGGTGATTTCTTGATCATCTCAACACTGGCTGTTCGCGGGCTCGCCATGCAGTCTCTTCCCGTTGCTGTCGTTATGTCTGTATTCGCGGCAGCCATACTCTTCGCTTTCCTGATGGATCTAGTCAAAGTACCTGTGTTCCGAAAATTTCAAATCGCTTGAGGCGGCAAAGGCTTCAAACCTATTTTTTTCCGGCGCAGTGATTTCCAGGTTTGGACGTCGATGCGGCTTGTGGAGGCGCAACTTGGACTCAGGTTTCCCCCGTCAGGATTGCGATTTCTTCCATTTTTTCCAATCACTGACGGTAGCCGCCGCCATCTCCTTGACGGCCGTGCGCATCCATTTACCGGAGCGGCTGTTCAGGGTCCGCGGCGATTCGCGCGGGTGCCTTGGCGCTGCCCAGATGGACGTTCGCCGCCTCCCAGGCCATGGCGTGAAGCAGTTTGTCCTGATCCTTCTGGCCACTCATCGTCTCGATTTCAATGGGCGAGGAATCTGGCGCCAGTTGGCGGACCAGCCACTTGCCGCTCAGGCGCACGAACGGATCGGGGCAGCGGATGGCCTGATCCAGAGCGAGCTGGTAGTAAATTCGGGACGATGCCGCGGGCCGCGCCCAGAGACAGGCGGATGGTATCGCGGCCTTTGCCTCCAGGGCAATTTGGCCGCCCTGCCAGTCGGCGATACCCACATAGCGGAGGTGTCCTAAGCTTCCGACGCCGGCTATGCGGCGAACGACCCGGTATGGCAGCTTCGGGGCCGGCAGCAGGCGGGTGATCGCCTCACGTGCGTCTGCAGGAACGTCTGCGCGGGAAGCGGGCAGGGCGTCCATCTTTTTCCAGAAGTCCGCGGGTATATCGAGACAGTTGAGCGCGATATTGCGCAGCCATTTGTGTTTTTCTTCAAGGACGAAGGGCTTGCCGCCCGCGCTGAGACATGTGCGGTAGCCATCCAGAATCACGTCGGCGACATTACCGAGGCCGACCTTGATTTCGCCTTCCGATGCATCCAGGATCGCGCTGACGCCTAAGCGCACCAAGTCGTTTGCATAAGGCAACGGGTAGGCTTCATCGAAGTCATCAATACCCCAGATCAGGCGTCCAAACCCGTCCCGCCACGTACCGAAGCTCGCTATGTGCAAATCTCCGACCGCCAGCACTGCCGGCGCTTTGCGCAGCTCCGGGCAAATTTCGGGGAACAACTGTGTCCACCGGTAAAACGTGCCCCGCAGGAACTGGACCGGACTTTCAGCCATCTGTTTGTGTTTTATCAGATAACTGGCTCTTGACCACATGAGTGTGGCGGCCGACCCAGCCCTCAAAATTCTTCGTCGCCGTCAGAATATTCATAGCTGTCCCCATTGTTGGCTGTCTCTTTCGTTCGCTCCGTTGCTTTCCACTCCGGGGGCCATTTTTGTCCGATAGCGATTTCATGATAACCGCCTACGAAGCAGGCGGACAACGAGACCAGCGGCAAGATATGTCGCGCCGCCGAGAGCCAGCGTTGCCGGGTAGGCGCCGCCGCGCTATCCGGGCGCGCGTCTTCTTCGCTTTTCCGGCAGCCACCTTTCCGATGATCATGTGACAGGGTTTTTCGCGGCCAGGGTCCGGGGTCAAGGGCGCGGTTTATGTGCGTTCATCTTGCCCTTGATGCAGGGCACGGGCCGCATACGCTGGATTAAGCCGGAAACGGGGCAGGCTGCCGCATGGCGTGAGACCGCAGAGAGAGTCGAGCGAATTTGCTCACGAGTGCCTAAAAGGTAGTCATATTGTCAGCCCGCGCGAGGCGTTCCTGAGAGCTTCCACCTACTGGAAAACGGGCCAATTCTCGACAGCAAAGACCCGAGACAGCTCGAAATGTACAAGCGTCACCTCCGCCGATGAAGGTATCACAAGCGGCATCTGGCCGGAAGAGCGGACGCCCCTCGACAACTCTTTGGCAGGCTGCCCACGAACGACGCCGAACCTGGCTCCAGTTCGCCGCCCTGTAGCTCACTTTCCGGCCATCCGGTGGGCCACAAGACGCATTACGACAGATTCACAGCTTGCGAGTTTGGAACTTGCATGGAATCGAATCGGCGATCAGCCATCAACACCTCGCGACCTTGCCATGGGCCGCGCGCGTTGTATCCAGTGTCAAGAGGCTGTCGATCAGGACCGGCAGGAGGGGACGGAATCTCCCCGCGCGATTCCCCTCCATGCCGCGTGAACGAGAGTGGATGTTCGTGAAGTCATCCAAAACCGGTAGCAAGAGAAGCGGACGCCAGAACCTTCTGGCCGGCTTCTACCTTGCGGCACACCTCAAGTCGTCACCAAGCACTACCCGCGCCAACGAGAATATCCCCACCCGCCGCCACCGAGCAAGAACAAAACTAGAAGAATAATCAATATCGTCGACATTTTTTCACCTCTCTCCATCAGTGGGAGTGCAGATTGGGGACCGAGCTGAATGTGTGCGAGCGCAGGAGAGGGAAGCTCCCGGAAATTCAGTGCAGTCCTGTCATAGGCGAACGATTTGCTATGCGTCAGTGATAAGCTAAACGCCCGCTGGGCATGCACCTTGCTCTGGGAGGGCTCTCAAGCGTGACTATATGAGGTCAAGTGGCCGGGTATGGTCACAACGGCCACCTGAGCGAAGAGAGTCGAGAATTGAAGGCCTCAGCTCTGTAGATCTCAAGATTCGTCCAATTACCTTGCCATCACGTCCACCTGCAAAACCCTGCCGGTCGCTTCCAGCGCGCCTCATCTGCCGGAACCGCCATTTCGGGGCCCGCACCCGGGATCTTGCAGTGTCAGCGGAATGGACCCCAGTTTTTGTTCCGAAGATTCCGAGTGTTCTCTTCAACCGAGCGCGGCGAACCCATTCTTTCCGCTGGCGGACTGGGCATCCACATGCTCGGAGTAGGCGGTATGCAACTCTCACAGATTACAAAAACTGGGATACTCGCGTCGAGTCTGTTGCTGTCATTTTGGATAGGTCCACTATACGCCCAATCGACAGACGACAAGACGAAACCTGACAACACCTCCGTGAACAAGCGCGATCAGAATCCCGGCGAGGCAACCGCGGATCAACAAAAGATGAATGCCGCAGATCGCGCTTTGACAGCGAAGATCCGCAAGGCTGTCATTGCTGACAAGAGTCTCTCCACCTACGCCCACAACGTCAAAATCATCAGTCAAAACGGGACCGTGACCTTAAAGGGCCCGGTGCATTCTGACGACGAGGTGACGTCGATCATGGCAAAGGCAACCGAAGTGGCTGGCAGCCCAGACAAGGTCGTTAACCAACTGTCGGTGAAGCCGTAAGGCCTCACCCGAAGCACGACGTTCGCTCACAGTCAAAAGAGGAGATCAATTATGGCAAGCAAAAAGACAGCGGTGTTTGGTATTTACCACAATGCAAATCAGGCGGAACGGGTCGTTGAGCGGCTCCGGGAGGAAGGTTTCTCCAATGACGACATCTCGGTTTTGCTCCAGGACAACCAGGGAACAAAAGACTTTGCCCATGAGAAGAACACAAAAGCGCCGGAAGGTACCGCCACCGGTGTTACAGCCGGCGGAGTGATCGGCGGAACTCTGGGCTTGCTGGCCGGGATCGGCGCTCTTGCGATTCCGGGACTCGGTCCGTTTATAGCTGCCGGCCCGATTATGGGCGCGCTTGCCGGCCTTGGAGTCGGCGGCGCTGTCGGTGGCCTGATTGGCGCACTCGTCGGCATGGGTATCCCCGAGTATGAAGCCAAGCGTTACGAAGGACACATTAAAGCGGGTGGAGTTCTGCTTTCCGTTCACTGTGACACGTCAGACCAGATCACGCGGGCCAAGGATTTGCTAAAGCACACGGGTGCCCAGGACATCTCGTCGTCTGGCGAAGCCAGCGCGGAGTATCCCGCAACCAGCCACGTCGCGTCGCACCGCTAGAGTTGCGTCGGCAGGTGGCGGAGGTTCCGCCTGCCACTCGGCAGTTCGGGATGCGCGTAAGAGTGCTAACTGCACCAACGGAGAATAGTCCAAGCCCCAGAGCCCAATTCGCCGTAGGGCAGGCCATCAATATCTAAATCTAAAAGGAGAGCACAAATGAAACCAAGCACGAAGGATCAAGTCCAAGGCAAGCTCCATGAACTGAAAGGCAAGACGAAAGAGAAGGCGGGACAACTCACAAACAATCCCGGCCTAACGGCCGAAGGCCAAAACGAAAAACTCGCGGGCAAAATCCAGAAGAAGATCGGCCAGGTTGAAGAAGTCTTCGAGAAATAAACGAGCTGGCGCAACAAACGGCAACGCGGTCAGGAACCGCAACGGGCTAGCGGGAGAGCCCAGCTGGCCGCCGGCCATGGGAGCATTCCCGAAGCTAAGCTCCGTTCCAGTTTTGGCACTGGCCAGCAGTTTCACGTGAACCGGTCCGAATTCGCCAGTGGCTCGTGACGTTTTCAATACAGTGTTTGCTAGTTCAACGTGGTTGAGCCGTGGCCGGTAGGCTGGCATCCATACGACGGACCACGTTAACGTTGGCTGCGGCGTTCGCGGCAGACGCTCAGCTCACCAACGCTATCCCGCGTTCGGGCAAAGGCGGGAGACGATATGCCCCGCTACTTTGGCATCAAAGCTCGGCATGCAGATCGGTGTCGATATGGCCTCAAATGTCCTGAAGGAATTCTGGCCCGATGCAAGCTGGAGGTTCTCCAAGAAGAATCGACAATAGTTTGCATGAAGCCGCGAGCACAAGAATTACGTTGGAGAGTTCCCGAATTCTGCATCATTCAAAAATCCTTCCGGGCGATCCCGAGCTTCCGCATCATGGCGTTCAAGGTCGTGCGGGGTACTCCGAGATGCGCTGCCGCAGCGCTGATCACGCCATTGGCCTCCCGGAGAACACGGATGATATATTCACGCTCCATTTCCGCGAGCGTGCCACCCGCGGCTTCGACTGCCTCGGCCCGAAGTTCAGTCAGTGGAGCACGGACCGCGGACCCCGGAGAAAGAATGACCGACCTCTCAATGAAGTTCTCGAGTTCACGCACATTCCCGGGCCAGGGCCAGTTGATCAAAGCTTGCATTGTGTCCGGCGGAATCGTTTTAGTTTGCTTATTCATCTTTCCAGAGTATTTGTTGGTAAAGTACCGGGCGAGCTCTGGTATGTCCTCGGGGCGGTCCCGCAGCGCCGGTATCGTGATCGGGAACACTTTCAGCCGATAGTAAAGATCGCTTCGAAAAAGCTTATCCCCCATCATCTGTGTCAGATTCCGGTTGGTCGCCGCGACCAGCCGGACGTCAATGGGAATCGTTTTGGTGCCACCCAGCCTCTCGAACTCCTTCTCCTGTAACGCCCTCAGCAACTTTGGTTGCAAATCTAATGGGATGTCGCCGACTTCGTCCAGAAACAATGTCCCACGGTGCGCCATCTCAAAACGACCGATCTTCTGCGACAATGCCCCAGTAAAGGCTCCTCTTTCGTAACCGAACAGCTCGCTCTCTAGAAGTCCCGTTGGAATAGCGGCACAATTCAATGTAACGAAAGGGAGGTTCTTGCGAGGACTCATCCTGTGGACGGCGCGCGCGATCAATTCCTTTCCAACGCCAGTCTCTCCTAGGATCAGCACCGTGGCATCGGTAGGAGCCACAGTTTCCACCTGTCCCAATACCCGCTTCAGAGCCGTACTTCTACCAACAATCTCCTCAAAATCGTCGCTGCCGGCATCGTCGTCGATTTTCTGTGCCCCGTCGCCCGCGAGCACCTGTACAATGGCGATCCACCGAAACGGAGATAGGTTTAAGAAGGCGATCGCCACTAGAACGCTGACACGAGTTCCGTCCTTGCGAACGAATTCTTTCTCAAAGGGCGTGCAGGCCCCGTACCGCAAGCCTTCTTCATGAGCGTCTGCATCCAGATGTAAATATTCCGCGGGAGTAAGATCCGGCCAGTACAGCCGGCCCGCACCAAGGTCTTCTTGGTTATAACCGACCATATTGAGGAACGCGTCATTCGCCTCCGTAATATGGTCGAACTCGCCTGACACAACACCGGCGATCGTCGATTCCTCGGCGCGCTCTCTAAGCAGCACGCTGCCGCGCCGCGACTTTTCATCCCTCGAGTGACGCGTGCTGAAATCACGGACTACTCTCGCAAAGCCCTGGAGGTCACCGCTCTCGCTTCGGAGGGCCATCGTGAGTACGTTCGCCCAAAATCGTCCTCCGTCCTTCTTCACATGCCACCGTTCGTTTCCGAAATGCCCCTGCGTTGCGGCCCTTTTCAATTCTTCCTGCAGTTTGACGCCCGAGGCATCTTCGCCTGGATAAAGACAGGAGACAGGCTGACCGACGATCTCCTTTCTCTGGTATCCATAGATACGTTCTGCTCCGGAATACCAGTCGACGATATTTCCGGCGTATCGAACAAGTAAAGCGCGTAGTCGCGGACCCATGCCGGATCTTCAGAAGCCTTCGCGTGCTTGGTTGTTTTGTCGCGTAGCGATTTGTCGTGCAGAGCTAATACGTGACGTACCGGTAGAACGTTTCCCTTCGCCGTGTACTCAACCTCTCGCAGGCTCCCGTCGGCACCTACCAACCGAAACGTACCGTGCTGTTCACCTCGTTGCAGGAAGGCGTGCCAGAGCTGCTCAATATGAGGCCTGAAGCTCGGTTCTGCAAAATCGTCAATTCTACGGCCGATGATTCGGCTTCTTGGAAGACCGAAAAGCTTGGCTGCACCGCAACTTGCATCCCGATAATTGCGGTCATTGTCCGCGATGAGGATGGGTTCGGCAGGCTGATAGACAATCGCCCGGAACAGCAGCTCAAGCTGTTGCAGGCCGTGATTTAGTAGCCATTCGCCACTCTGTGGCTGGGAGGCCGCTGAGTCCACTATGCTCCTCTCTTTCCCGAATTCGCAGTCTCCAACTCAATTCTGGCATAGCGTGACAGAACCTGATCACGCCGCAAGATAGCGATTGTTATCTTCTATTAACAGCGAGCGGGAAATGCGTTGCTGCTAACGCGATGCGAAAGATTAGGAGGCCTCAAACAAAGGTCGAATTTCACATGGCCAAATTCGACTCGTGCAGGATCTTCGGCCGAACTACCTGGTTTCATCAATTGCGACGCGAGCGTCATGCAAGGCGGATTCCCTGGCAAGTTCCATAGTCGGGAAGTCGTCATTGCCATGATGGAGGTGTTGGTTCGCTCCGGGTTCCTTACCAGTGTGTAATCGCACCTCCATGCCCCGTGCTCAAGTTGATGAAGTTCCATTTCGATCTGTAACTTCCTTGAATCACAATTACCCCCCTTGTCGAATCGCAGGACAGACGCGTTCGCAAAGCTGATCGGTGGGCCAGGCTGTCAGTCAGATTGTGTGATCCCGGTGGGCGGCCACTCAATGACATTGCCTCCTGAGAGGACGGACGGTTGACTAGACCTTTTCATGGTGCGGAATTGGTAGCGCTCAAAGGACGCGGCGAAATCGAACGGTCTGCGGCGAACGACCCAGCCAGCAGCGAACAGTTGAAGAGGAATCCTTCCGTCGAGGAGCAAAGGCCACTCAATCTTCATCTCCAGGAGTACTCCCACGCTGATTTCGAGTTGGGAGACGATGTGCGGGCAGACCACTAAGACGCCACCACTGCTCATGTTGATCGCACGGCCGGTTCCAGAGAAAACACTTCCCGAGATAGAGCGGAAGCGAACGCGCAGGTCCAGTGGAAAGCGAACCGTTGCCCGGCGTTCCGCCTGAACGGGCCGGTTCGAGACTATCGCGCCATGATGGGCCCCTGCGAGCGAGAAGGTTGTGCTTGATGAGGAAGGCATTGGTCTATGCGCAAGCCCTAATGGCGCGGCCCTTCGCCCGGATCGGTTCACAAATCGGAGCGCAGCGGGCCAACAGGTCCACTTCGAAGACGTTATAAACCCGGTTATCCAACATGACCTCGAGTCCTTCGGGCAAACAGGAAGATAGCCCGATGACGCGAAGTGTCGCTCCGTACGGGAGGAAAACAATCCGTCCCTTTGCGGCTTCGTCGAAACGAACGGCTACGAAGGATGTTTTCGTACGGTACCTTGGGTTAACATCAGCTCCGCTTTTCTTGGGTGCGCCAGTAATTGTCGCTGTCGATGATGCAGCTGCTGTTGTCATGATCTGATCTGCCTTTCCAAGGTTTTGGTGCGGCGTCGCAGGGGCTATGCTGCGGAGTGGTTTCTCTCCGAGTGAGCATTCGTATTCAGCACTTGGGTAACTTTGTCGAGCAGTTCATCGGGGCGAAAAGGTTTCGCGACACATTCCAATCCCCGGTAATTGCAGCCGGTGTCTCCGGACATAAAGAGAACTGGCAAGCTGTGATCCATGCCCAGAACGCGATCAGCCAGTTCAAGGCCATTAATGTTCGGCATGACTACGTCGGTGAGGAGAAGCACTATCCTTGATTGATGCTCTTCAAAAAAGCGTAGACCCTCTTGTCCGTCGGCCGCCGTGACCACGGTCCATCCAGCGGTCTCCAAGAACCGTTTTGTGAACGAACGAATCTCGAGGTTATCATCCACCACCAGAATTGTTCCGCATCGTGAGTCGCGTGTCATGGCTTGCGCTTCCTTTCGCGGCATCGCGGTCCACTCTCAGCGAACGGCCAGAGGATGTATCCGCACCTACACCTACAGGTATCTGGTTGACCAAGTATCTAGGATTCGCCGCGTGGCCGTCTGTTCAAAACTGCACACTGCACTAGAATGCCATGTATGCTGTTGATTGCGCAGGGCTTTTAGGGTTGCCGCAGCCCTGTTACCTGGTACCCTTCGTCGCTTTGTATACTCGATCTAAAGAGATGAAAAAGCGTTCAATCGCGCCGAAGCTCCCGGCGAAGTTCGATCCTAAGGCGTTTCTGGCGGAAGTTGGAAAAGGAAGAGACCAGACAGACTACCAGAAGAACCAGGTGGTGTTCTCCCAAGGTGACCCAGCCCAGGCCATCTTCTATATTCAAAAAGGCAAGATCAAGCTCACGGTCGTTTCCAAGGAGGGCAAGGAAGCGGTAGTTGCTATTCTAGGCGCCGGCGACTTCTTTGGTGAAGGATGCCTGGCCGGCCAATCTGTGCGCATGGTCACCGCAACCACGATGTCAGAGTGTTCGATCATGCGGCTTGAGAAAGCGAGCGTGGTCCGCCTCCTTCATGAACAGCCAGCGTTCTCTGATCTGATGCTTCATCATTTGCTCTCTCGCAATATTCGGATCGAGGAGGATCTGGTGGACCAGCTCTTCAACTCCAGCGAAAAGCGGCTGGCAAGGGTTCTCCTCCTCCTTGCCAATTTCGGGAAGGATGGCAAGCCCGAGGCGGTGATTCCAAAGATCAGCCAGGAGACATTGGCTGAGATCGTTGGCACAACCCGCTCGCGAGTTAGCTTGTTCATGAACCGGTTTCGCAAAATGGGCTTTATCGATTACAACGGCGGCCTGGAAGTCCACAGTTCGCTGCTCAATGTCATCCTACACGACTAGTCAACACCTCTTTAAGTCAAAGCATGACTGGGGCCGAGTGAGCGCCAAATTCTTAACGAGGGCCAGACCGTGCCTACACTGATGTCCTCCCTTGCGAAACGGGGCTGTCGTCCCCGATGAGGTTTCACTTCCACTGAAGGAGATTGGTGATGGCATCTTGAGCCAAAAGGAAAACACGGAGGGACGAAAATGCGAATACGGCAGGCATAGAAAATCGAAATTGCTGCCATATCAAAACCGCCATTCTCGGACATCCCGGGATCGCTCCCGTTGTCCTGCATAAAGCGCCTGGGAACAGGGCATCTGCTGGGCCTCCGCCCTCCACCTTCGAAGGGTCCCCGGAGTGCTGTCTCTGTGGAGAGGAAGGGCGTCACACGTGGATCGGAGACATTCAGACCTGCTGTCGGAGTTGAGATACGCAATGGACGAGGCCTTCGGGAAGACGGGGCATAGGAGCGTGCAGATGGTCAGGCGTCATATCCGCAATGGCAGTTTGTTTCGGAAGAATAGCACGGGGAGGCTCGGGCTGGAGCCTGTTCACTGCCTTGCCCGCCATTTAGCCTGTTGATCAGATATGGCTATTCCTCCGGAAGTTTGTCTTCGAGTTCACTGGCAAGTTGATGCACGTCCGTTGTTTTACTAAAGGACTGAATCTCTTGCTTGGATGAATCCACGTTCACGCCCATGTGTTGGCAGAGTTTCTGCAACATTTGGAGGATGGTTGTTAGTTCCTGTTCAGAAAGCATGCCGACTTGAAGATCCAGATGCGACCTCCGCTCGGACTGGCGGGCCATTCGACTTTGACTGATTAGCACGAAGATAGTCAGAAACACGCTTTCGGAAGAGACGACGAGGGCTAGGATGCCGAAAGGGAATGGATCAAATGCTTTGAGTCCTGGGATTACGTGGAGATTTAACAGGCTCCAGCTGGATATCAGAATCAAGTGAGCCAGTAGGAATCCCAAGTTGCCCACAAGCTTTGTCATTACGTCGCTAACTCGCTCAGTGGGAGTCCGGCGACCAAGGGCGTCATGCTCCAGTTGGGCAATTGCCTCAATGTTGTACTGCGTAGGATTCTCAGCGGCTCTGCGCGGCAATGGATTGTCCATGGGTTGCTCCTAGAAATCATCCTTGAGATACTGCGTCCGCGAGAGAGGCCATTAAGGATGACGAGGTATGCGAGTTTGAAGCCAGGCGATCCAGTCACTATGGCGTGTTACGATCAGGCTCGCTGTCTCTGGTACGCTTTTTGCGGGCGTGTTTGTGAGCTAGCGCTGCCTTGGCTCGCTTCTTCTGGCCCGGCTTCAAATAGAACGAGCGCCGCTTGATCTCCCTGATAATGTCCTCGCGCTTGAGCACGCTCTCCAGGCTCTCACCATCGTGAAGTTGAACTTCTGCCAACGGAAATCACCTCACTTTGCCACTCGCGCGGTCGCGTCTTCAGCGTAACAGCTTCGTGTTGGATACTCCGGCCGGAACACTGATTACGGTCAGTGCGATCTCAGTCTGATACGGTCAGCCGTGGCCCTTTTGAAAAACCTGTCCACAGCAAAGAGCATCGGCGTCGTGTCGGCCGCGGTCTTTTACGTCGTCGCGGGCCCGCTGCATTTCCTTAAACCCGATGCTTACTTGAAGATCATGCCCCCTATATTCCGTGGCACGTGGCGATGGTGCGGCTGACCGGCGGGCTTGAGAGACTTGGCGGTTTGCGACTACTTGTCCCGCAGATGCGCCGGGCGGCGGCATGGGGACTGGTAGCGTTGTTAATCGCAGTCTTTCCAGCCAACGTCTACATGGCCACCAATCCAATCTTGCAGGCACCTGCCTTGCCTCTGCGTGTTTCTGAAAACCCGCGTAAGTAATTAGAACATCGATGGAAACGAATCGTAGACATGTTGGACCGACTGAACCCTGGGAAGCGTGCGTGCGGTGTTCTTACGCTGTTCGCGGCGGCGATTATGCTCTCCGTGCAAAAGAACGCAGATTTGGGCGCCTCCAGGAAGAGGACATTCTGGGGTTACTTTAACGTGTTCAAGAAGAAGAGAAGCATCGATGCGAAAGAAGAACAGTGACTTCACGGGCGGCTTCTAAGAATGGCCTCGCTGCGGTTAAGCTCAAGCGCACTTCGACCGCTGGTGATCGGGCGATAGCCGCCATTCCCCAACACAGTTCGGCGACTGACGTTTGACACACCGTTATTTTCGGACCAAAACAGGCTCTGACCAGCCGCTAAATCACCTCGTTGCGGCTGGCCATCGCCTATCTGCCCAGCTCTTAATCCCAGTAGGGCTTGGCGCCGTAATACGTGAAAACTTTTGCACCCCAGGCTTGGTCAGCCATGTTCGGCCAGTTATCCTTGTCGAAACCAGGAGCGCGCTTGAGCAACTCCTTATCGACGTTCAAAATGAATCTCTTTTCAACCGTGTCGAGGGCGAGGGAACTCCAGGGAATGGCAAATAACTTGTCACCCATGCCCATGAAACCCCCGAACGACAGAACCGCGTAAGCGATACGGTTCCTCTCCAGGTCGATCATCAAATGTTCGATTTTTCCGAGATCCTCCTTTTGAAGATTTACGACTTTATCGCCCGTAAGAGTATCTGCCGCCAGTACCCTCGGTTCATGCGCGACCTTGGTTTGTGCCATGTTGTCTCCTTATCTTTCATCGGATTCTCATTTTTGAATTCCGGGTATCACCAGATGTAAGACCCCACGGAATCCTGCTCTTATTTAACTGCTGGAGAGTCGAGCTGTCTGATCAAAATTGAACACCACGCCAGAGCTTCGTTTGGAATGATTTCAGCTCAAACGCTCTCTTGGTGAACAGTTCAGCTTCAGCGATAAGCTGACGAGCACACATATTGGTCCGGATGGCTCGAAGGTTCTTTTTTCAACCAAGTTCGGCGGCAGCAACTCGGACTCTGCTCTTCCCGGCAAGCGTATCGATACGGCAAGCAAAGACCATCGAACATCGCAGCAAAATCGCTGACGGAGTTCATTAAGGCGATGGGGAAACAATCAACGTGCCCACCTGGGTCGCTTTCAAGTGATCGCCGCATCCGGCTGACGATCCGCCCTACTTCGGGATCAAAGGCACGGATAACGGGGATTGAAGTCACTCTGAACTCAGAACCGGCTCTTGAACCGAAGGTCTACTACACTAGAAAATCACGGAGCTATTGGCGAAAGAGCCGGGAGCATCAATCCCGTGGAATTCCGCAACACCTGCTAGCTTTCGCCGGTTGGTCCTCAACAGGCCGCCAGGTGAGCGGCTAATCGGGCGGCAAAAAACTCGCCATAGTTCGTCGGCGCTGCGCGGGCCGTTAGTTAGAAGATGTCGCCTTTCGATCCTTCACTTCCATTTCATTGATGACCTAGCGAACGCTTGGTACCGATGAAGCCACTGTCCGTGCCTTCGCCCGGCGGAATTCACTGCCAACCTTACCGGTCAGAGTAACTTCGATCATGATTCGCGAATTCACAGTGTGAACGCGCGCCGCGAGATAAACTCGTCGCTAGCGTCGACATCCGCCAGCGTTTTGTCGTTCTTCCCGAGACAAGCTCATTTTGTCTGGTCTATCAAGAAGAACCACTACCGACTCTTCACTAGGAGAGCAATCCACCCACAGCAATAATCGCCCCAGCCAAGGGGCCGTAAGGGACGTTATGTCTGGTCTCCTTGCTGGCGTGAATCGGTCCAACATCGAGGACTTTTTCACGCGTCTGGAATCCAAACGCACCCCAAATCACGATTACGATTCCAACCACTATCAGAATGATCGCCGCTGTCTTCATGTCGGTTATGCCTCCATCGTCGGGTGGAACTATCTCGCTGGTTAGAGGTTGGGGAGTGGCTAACGTTACACAGGCTTGCCGCTCGGCGCGATCGAAGATTTCGTGCTCCTTTAGAAAGGCGTCGACCTGCATCCGCGTCTCGAAAACAAGGAGCCGCCGAAGCTGCGCAGCAGTGAGGGCATGCGACAGATATGCCTCAAGCGCCCAGGCTTTCGAGCGCCGCACGACGCAGATCGTTCCACTTCGACTCAAGCCCTACGGCGATGTCCTCCGGCAGCTCAATCGTAATCTGCATGGTTGCCGTCCCCTGCTGTCAATTGTCTCAGGAGCAACTTTCTACGGCCACTCGGGCCAGCGCATCCAGCACTGGCTCATGCGCAAACGCTCGGTATGCTCAGGTAACTGGTTGTAGCGCGCCAGCGGGTACCGGCCCTTGGGCGCGGGTATGTGATCGTCCTCCCTTCTGAAGAGAACGGGGTTCGCGCGCGGCAGACTTTCGCGGCGCCGGGTCGACCTTGCCGACGGACGGAATAGTCACCAAATCCAACTCGTCGTGAACATCGGTGGCCGGCGCCAGGTAGCGCATCGTGGTCTCAAGGGACTTGTGGCCCATCCAGTGTTGCACGGTCCGTACATCGAATCCCCTGCGCAGCATTCCCGTGGCATAAGTCGACCGAAACGTCTTCAGATCAAATTTTGTCGGATCGAGTTTTGCGCGCTTCGCGATAGATTTGCAGTGGTCGAGCATGTGCTGTTCGCGGTTTCCGGTAGGGGATGGGAACACAAATTGGCAGTTCGGGCGATGCGCGTGCTTGCGAAGCTCTTCGATGAGTTCCACCGGGGCCGGAATCTCACGATCTTCCCATCGCTTCGGGTAGAATCCCAGTTCCGGTTTCGAGGTCACCCGCACAGTTCGCAACTCGAAATTCACGTCGCTCCAGCGCAGGAACATCACTTCCTGCTCGCGGAAACCGGTCAGCAGAAACGTGGCGAACAAGGCGCGTTCCTGATCAGAGCACGCCGCAAAGAAGCGGGCAAGCTCGTCCTGGCGGTATATCCTTACAAGCGGCGTGATGCGCTCCGGTAGCGGTAGCTCCTTCGTGATCCCGCTCCTACCATGGCGCTTGAGAAACTGCGCGACGATGACCGCGTTGTGCAGGATCGTATTGGATCCCAAGCCATGATCTTTCTTGAGCGTCACGACGAAGCGCGTTAGGTCGTCACCGGAGATCGCGTCGATCGAGAC
>Ga0302325_10000567_pt1 | contig 101932 bp, 81 predicted proteins | sample Palsa_T0_2_FD_201948 | JGI IMG/M metagenome (GOLD analysis project Ga0302325, IMG submission 201948) | Peat permafrost microbial communities from Stordalen Mire near Abisko, Sweden - Palsa_T0_2 | ecosystem: Environmental > Terrestrial > Soil > Palsa > Peat permafrost | place: Sweden: Abisko...
GCGAGCAGGCCAATCGAGTATTTCGAGAGGAGACCGATTCCGAGGCACGCACCGGCCCACCACCAGGCTGCGGAGCGGCCCGCGACGAGCGCGCGCTCGAGAAAGTACAGCGAAGCGGCCCAAGCCGCGGTGAGCGGCGCATCCGGTGTCATGAGCAATCCAGACATGAAGAAGAACGGCAGCGTTTGCATCAACACAGCCGCCACGAGCGCGCTTGGCTCCCCAAACAGGTGCTTGGTCAATCGATAGGCGAAGATGGATGCGATGATCCCGCAGCACAGTGCCCCGATGCGCACGCCGAAGGCCGAGTCGCCGAAGGCCGCAGTGCCTAGCCAAATAAGCCACGCCACCATTGGCGGGTGATCCAGATATCCAATGTCCAGATGCCGTGAATAATTCCAGTAGTACGCCTCCTCCGGGAGGAGTTCGACCTGACCGCTATACACCAGCCGTAGGACGAAGGCATAGGCGATGACCCCCAGGGCCAATTCCCGCCATCGCGGCGTGCTCCCGAATCGCCAGGCGGAGCCCGACAGGCAGAAGGCGTCGCCGGGCTGCGTGAGCGCCGCGGTGGCGATGATCGCAGGAAAGATGGCCAGTTGCGCCGGCCAGCCCCAGACAGCCGTCAGCAGCGAGAGCACGCCTCCTCGCAGGAACAGTGCGCACAGGCTCACCAGCGCCAGCCGGCCATGCAGCCGAAAATCGGCCGTTCTGCCGCTTGCCGCAAGCTGCGCGCGGATTCTGACGAAGTAATTCAATGCCGCGGCGGCGGCAAAGCTGGTAATCTGCGCTCGGTCCGCGCCGGCGCCGCCGGCGATCGCCGCATAGAATATCAACAGGTCGGCAATCGGCCGCGTCGCGGACTTGTAATCGGCGCTGTGCGCGGGTTGGGCTGTCACAGGCGTACGCCCGATTATCCGTCTCAACCAATCGGGGTCAATCCGCCACTTCAACTTTCAAATACCTACGCAAAGCCGAAATGTACACGCTCAGCCAGCGATCGTTCCCCAGCACATCGCCTGCACAGAGTTCGCGGCCGCAAGCAATCTTGACGGCGCAGGACTCTGTACGACAAAGTACACTCAGTCGCCATTCGACCGCAAGCGCCATGACGCCGACACCGCTGAAAAAGCATCATGACCTGCCCAGGGGCCAAGAGCAACCGGCGCGAAGATTACCGGCAACGGCGTGGCGTGCGGTATCTTTGCGCATAACTTGAACAGGGCAAACCCGGAATGAACGTCGTCGAACAGCAGCATGCGCTTGCGCCTCGGCCCGATGAGGTCAACAAGGCGGTGCACATCCACGCGCTCCGCGGCCCCGAGCTGTCGATCATCATTCCAACATTCAACGAGTGTGGAAACGTCGCCGAGCTCGTGCAGAGAATCAGCCGGTGCCTTGCGCAGCGTTCATGGGAAATCATCTTTGTCGATGATGATTCGCCGGATGGTACGGCGGATCTCGCGCGGGAAATTGCCTCGCAAGACGCGCGCGTCCGCTGCATCCAGAGAATAGGGCGTCGCGGCCTGTCCTCAGCCTGCGTCGAAGGCATGCTCGCGTCTTCGGCGCCTTACCTAGCGGTCATCGATGCCGATCTGCAGCACGATGAGCGCCTGCTGCCGACGATGCTGGACACGCTCAAGCAAGACGACTTGGAAATCGTCGTGGCCAGCCGTTACGCGCCGGGCGGCGACATTGGTGATTGGGACGCATCCCGGGCTCGAATCAGCCGTCTCGCCACGCGCTTTAGCCGCGTGCTGGTCCCCAAGGAATTGACCGACCCGATGAGTGGCTTTTTCATGATGCGCCGCTCTGTCTTCACCTCCGCGGTGCGCAAGCTCTCGGCGATTGGCTTCAAGATCCTCAGCGACCTGTTCGCATCCTCCCCGCAACCGCTGCGCTTCACGGAGCTGCCGTACCGCTTCAGGCTGCGCAATGCCGGGGAGAGCAAGCTGGATTCGGTGATCGTGTGGGACTACGCCATGCTGCTGCTCGACAAATCGATCGGCCGGATGGTGCCGGTGCGGTTCCTGGCCTTCTCGATCGTCGGCACCCTTGGGATGGCGGTGCACTTCGCCGTGCTCATCGTGCTGCTGAAGAGCTTGCACCGATCTTTCGTCGAGAGCCAGGCGATCGCCGTGCTGTGCGCCATGACATTCAATTTCGCGGTCAACAATGTGCTTACTTACCGTGATATGCGTTTGCACGGCGCGCAATGGCTGCGAGGCTGGCTGTCCTTCGTTCTGGCCTGCAGTATCGGCGGCCTGGCGAACGTTGGTTTGGCATCCTCGATCTATCGCTCGGATCATGAATGGGTGCCCGCGGCTATCGCCGGCATCCTAGTTGGCGCCGTCTGGAACTATGCCGTCACCAGGATTTTGACCTGGGGCCGGACCCGCAAATAGGAGACCCCGGCAGTTATTGGCCCACGCAGGTGATGTAACTTTGCAATACAAAGTATAAGATATGAATGTGAATGCGCACAGGCAAGCCCAGAGCTTGGCAGCGCATAGTGGTCTAGAGTTTCATTCAGGAGCTTTAAGAAAAGAATGAATTTTATGTTGCTGGCGACAGCGCAGCGGCCAATGCGCCTCCCGCAGTACGGCAAGAGCGGCAAATTCACGAGAATGAAGTGGGCAATCGTGGGATTGGTTGTCGGCGCAGGCTGTCCCATTCTCGGTCACGCCGAGGACTCTCTCCTCGACACTACGCTCGAAGATACCAAACTGTATTTCACCTCCCCGTTGAGGTGGGACGAGGAGGATTGGCTGTATTTCGGGGGCGCCCTGGCCGCCATTGGCGCGGCTCATTCGTTTGACGCACAAGTGCGTGACCATTTCGCAACGGGCTCGAAGGCGATCTTAAACGGCGGCCAGGATGAGAATAGCCTGCGCGATGCTGTACCAACGGTGGCGCTGATCGCGGGCACTGGACTCTACGCCGCGGCCCTCGGTGATCGGGACGGATATCGGGAAACCTGGTCGTTAATTGAAGCCGGGGCATTCAGTGGGGCTACCGCGGAGGTATTGGGCTATGCAATAGGGCGGGAGCGTCCCGATGCGACCACTTCCCCGAATGAATGGGGCAAGGGAGGCGACTCATTCCCATCGCTCCATACCACAGTCGCCTTTGCCGTCGGGACCGTGTTCGCGGAGTCAGGCAATGATGAGTACCGGTGGATTCGACGCATCATTGGCTATGGAGTGGCAAGTGCGACTGCGTACGTTCGAACCAGTGAGAACGTGCATTGGCTGTCGGACAGTGTGGCGGGCGCCGCGCTCGGGATTGCCACCGCGCGATTTGTGTTGAACCGGCAGGGGGCACAAGATCGCGGCGCGCTGCAATTCCAGCCGGTAAAGAACGGCTGGCTAATCTCCTATTCGATTCGCACGCATTAGTCCAACGCGATGCCGGCGAGCGCACCCATGATCACCACCCATAGCGGTTGAACACGCCACGCCATGAGCAATACGAAGCCGCAAAGCGCCACGATAAGATCACCGGTCGTGTGGATCGAACTCGTCCACACAGGATTGTAGAGAGCGGCGCCGAGGAGGCCGACTACCGATGCGTTGATGCCGCGCATCGCGCCTTGACCCCATGCGCGCGAGCGCAGTGTGGCCCAGAAGGGTAATGTGCCCACGAGCACCAGCATTCCCGGCAGAAAGATTCCGATGAGACCCAGCGCAGCGCCCGCCACTCCTTTCGGTGTCGGCCCAGCAACGGCGCCGAGATAGGCGGCGAACGAAAAAAGCGGGCCGGGAACGGCTTGCGCGGCGCCGTAGCCCGCAAGAAAAGTGCTATCGCTTACCCAACCGGGTGGCACAAGAGCATCTCGCAGCAACGGCAGCACGACGTGCCCGCCCCCAAACACCAGTGCCCCGGACCGATAGAAGGCATTGAATAGGGCCACGTCGGGATGCGAGCCGAAACGCAGCAATAGTGGGAGACCGACCAGCAGCAAAACAAATGTCGTGAGCGATGCAACCCCAACGCGGCGCGAGACCGGTATCGACATCGGTGCGTCCAAGGCGACCTTTCGTGCTCGACAGAGGAGAAGTCCCGCGACGCCGCCGAGCAGGATCGAGGCGATCTGCGTAATGGATGAGCTGCTGTACAGGGTCAGAGCCATTGCCAGGACAGCAATGGATGCCCGCTGCCGGTCTGGGCATAGCGTGCGTGCCATGCCGACGACGGCCTGCGCGACGATTGCCACTGCCACGAGCTGCAGCCCATGCAACAGCCCGGTACCGACCGGTCCCACCAAGGCGTGCGCGCCGTAGGCAAACAGTACGAGGGCAATCGCGGATGGAAACGTAAAGCCGACCCATGCCGCAAGACCGCCGAGATAGCCGGCTCGCACCAGTCCAATCGAGAATCCCGTCTGACTGCTGGCGGGACCCGGCAGAAATTGGCATAGCGCCACGAGGTCGGTATACGTTGCATCGTCGAGCCAGCGGCGGCGCATGACGAATTCGTCGCGAAAATAGCCGATGTGCGCCATCGGCCCACCAAATGAGATCAAACCCAGCTTGAGGAACGCCCGCAGGACCTCGAAAGCGGAATGTTTCGCTGGGATTTCGGACCGGGTGGGTCGGTGGCGATCGTCGTTGGGCATCACCTGGGAGGCTGAGAGATTCGACCAAATTTGCTGACAAACTGTTTCATAAACGCTTGTAGAAATCAATCGAATCCGCGGGCATTACGCGACGGAAGCCAGACTGCGCGTGCCAAGACCTGAGTGCGCCGCCAACTTCGTACGGTTGCGCCCGTCGGCCTTGGCTCGATAGAGTGCGCCGTCGGCGCGGGCGATGAACTGCGCCGCAGTTTCGCCGGCCGCAAATTGAGTGACGCCAAAGCTGCAGGTGATCGATCCGACTGCATCGAAAGCGAGATTGCCAATGGCTTCTCGCAGCTTCTCAGCGACCTGCAATGCCATTGGACCATCTGATCCGGGCAGCAAAATCAGGAACTCCTCTCCGCCCCAGCGGGCGAGTAGATCCATGGTTCGAATCAGGCCCGGCACGAATCTGGACAATTGGACCAACACCTGATCCCCGACCACGTGTCCGTGAGTGTCGTTGATCTTCTTGAAATGATCGATGTCAAACAACACCAGCGAAAGCGCGGTGTTGTACCGCTCGGCGCGTTGGATCTCACCGACCAACGAGGGACCTAACTTGAGCCGATTGTGTAGACCGGTCAGCGGATCCGTGGTCGCCTGAATGCCCAGATCCCGCGCCAGCTCCTGCAGCTTCAACCGGCGGTCCAGCTGGAGGTCGTCATGGATACGCCGTCCTCTGCCCAACAAGTACAGCAAGGCCATGATCGCGACAAGCAAAGTGATCACGATACCCAGAAAGCGCGACGCGAATATCTCGCGGCTCGGATTGAGTATCACCAACGACCAATCGGTGTGGTTGGCGAAGCGGCGGCGCACATAATTGAGTTCGCCGTCGACGTTAGTCCAGGTTGCATCGACGATGGTGTGTTCCATCATGGGATGATCGGTCACCGTGGCCGGACGCTGGGCCACCATTCGACTTGCGTCGCGCGATGGCCAGAGGGCGCGGTTCAGCGTGTCCGGATGGTTGCTCATCATGACCACTCCATCGGGATCGACGAGAAAGTAGGGACGATCGAACTGCCGCAGATCCAACTCGAAGTTTTCGAGCGACTTGATCAGCACCGCGCTGCCAACAATACTCCCGTCAACTGCCCGGATCGGCTGGCTTGCATAATAATCGCGCGCGCCGTTCTGCGGATCGAGTGCGAACCAATACTTGGGCACACTGGTCATTGAGTTGGGGAATAGGGGCGCCGATCCGTAAGCGGCCGCTCCTGAAAGGGTTTCGCGGCGATTGGCGACCGCGATTACCGTTCCGGAACGGTCCAATATGTAGCCACGCTTGGCACCGGCCGCTTCGGCATCCAGGTCCAGGACCGAGAGGCCGGGTGCATTTTTTTGCTGGTCACCGCCGGCCAGTAAGGCCACCACGGACGGGGAGCCGGCCAGCGCCTTGACCATTGCTTCGATGGTGGCTGTATCGCCGGCGAGGCGGCCGGCGAGCAGATCGATGTCGGTGCGCGTCTCTTTCTGCACATTCTCGCGATACACGACGCCCAGATGTTCAGTCAGCATCCAGCCGGACACCAGAATGGTGCTCATGGCGAGCAAGGTCCACACGAATTGCTGGCGGACATAGGTCGTATATCGTGGCGACGCGACATCCGAGGCATGGCGCTCACCCCAGATCGCCCAAATTGATAGCGAGATCCAACAGGCGAGAAGACCACGCGCGAGTTGGATCGGCATCCCCGTGACCGCTTGGAATGCATGTTGATTGATAATGGTTGAAGGCCAGATCGAACCAACCGGAACGATGGCGCCCGCGGCAATTGCGTAAAGCGCGAATCCCGCGCATGCGCACAGTGCAAACCCCTTTGCGCCCCTCGGGTACAAACTGGCCTGCCAGGCCAGTACCAGACTCGCGCCCACTGCAGCTACGAAGCCGATCGCATACCGCGCGACAATGCCGGCTGCCGCGACGCCTTGAGCGAATCCGACGGATGCGATGGATAGAGCGAGGAGCAGATAGATCCAACGTCCTGGCGGCTTGAAGCCCAGCCGCATAGCTTCCAATCGAGCAAATTCCATCAGCAGCATGAAAGAGAGGGCCGTGAGTGCCGTCCGCGCAATCGCGAAGGCAGCGGAATCCCCGACAATGAGCGCCGTCAAGTCCAGCCATTCGCCGATGCCATGGAGCAGGGCGAAGGCTCCGAGCACCGCCCATGCTTGACTGTCGTCCTGGCCTCTCGCCGCGACCCAGCAGGTCGCGGCGAGCAGAATGAAAGCCATGCCGTAGAAGAAGAAAATGAAATCGAGCTGATTAGTGAGAAAGGTGGACAAACGGCCTCCCCCGGGACAGACGGGTGCCCCTTGACTCAGCGGCGCTATAAAGCAGGCGGTGCCTGCTCCATGGGACCATTCGTCCGGGGCCCTCTTTCTTCATGCGCAATGTCCAATCGCAGATCGTCAGCCAGCATGGGCTCGTCAACCGTGCACCGATAGTGCGTACGTCGCAGGTGCGCAAGAGCAAGCAAGGGCAGTACGATGCAGTCAGTCGCGTTGCAGCAACTCGCGTCCTGGTTGGCCTGCCGGCGGCGTCACGTGCGGAGCTCCAGGACCTCCGTAGATTAATGGATACCATCCGCCCAGGTAGGACCCCCGTGAGGGTCTTGCCGGCTGAGGGATTCGAACCCCCGACCTACGGTTTACAAAACCGTTGCACTACCACTGTGCTAAGCCGGCGTATGGCTGAAAGTTGCGATCGAGCATGCCGTTAGGGTAACCCGGTCGTTACCGCGTACCGCCCCGGGCTTCATAGGCGGCGACATTCGATCACTGCCGACTGCATCGGTCAAGATTAATGGGCTAGGGGCGAGAGCATTCGGGCATTCCACTTGTCGATGTCGACACCTTTGATCAGCATCCACAGGCAAAATGATGATTCGCCAACCAACGGCGGCAGCAGGATGGCCGGTATCAGCAGATCAGCGAGAGCAGGGGCAAAAAGCGCCGCAAAACAGGCAACCAGGTAGCAGAAGCCGGCGAGCTGCATCAAGATGCCGATGAATTTTGGGAAGTAGCCTGATCTGAAGATCAGGTAACCATTTACGATGCAAGTGAACCCGAAAAATATCAGCGCGATATTGAAGGCAATATTATGAGACTTCAATGCAAGGCCCGCGAGTACTTGAAGCTGCCGCGGTTCAAATGCCGCCAGGTAATTGGCATTCGCCAGAGTCGGCAGGACTATGAGAAGAAACAACTTGCTTATCGACTCAACGGCGAGGGACACCAGATTAAACAATACGGCCAGCAGGACCAGGCTCTTGTTAACCGGTCTGAGCAATAAATATTCAATCCACAATAACGGCACGGCCAATAAAGCGACGAGCAGGTCACCGGCAACGCTAAGGCGCCACAAGTCCGGCGAGGCCAGAATGTTGTGTGCTGTGGCCGCAGCGTCGCCCGACACCACAAGCTTGTTTGCGACGAAGCCTTCCGCGAACGCACCCAGTACGATGATTGCCAGGTACAGCGCCCCGCCTGTTCGGGCGTAGATCTGCGGCGAACTTGCAACGGTTTTATTCATCTTCCATATTAATGAGTGGCTTCACCGCGGGATATCGCCCGAAGTTTGGGTCCGCCGCCAGGACGCCATGCTTGCGAGCACGCCATCGCGGCGGATCAAGCCATGGAACAGTGCCGCCCCGAAGTGGACGAGAATCAGCGCGAAAAACCCATAGGCGAGGCAGGTATGCAGCTCGCGTAGCAGGGCATAGAGCGCCAGGTCGTGCGGCAATATCGGCGGTAGATGCAGCGGTCCGTATAGGATGATCGGGTAGCGCGCTGCCGAGAGCATTCCCCAGCCGACCAGCGGCGTAATGAACATCAGTACGTATAGCAAGACGTGCGAGGCGATCGCGGCCATGCGTAGTACAGGCGTTAGGCTGTCGGGCAGAGCCGGGGGCGGATTGATTCTGCGGTTTACGAATCGAATCACCACCAGAATCAGGATGGCGATGCCGAGCGGCTTGTGGATCGAGACCAGAACCTTGTATCGCTCGGACACCGAAGCTGCCATGCCAACGCCGATGCACAGCATTGCAAGAATCATCACCGCCATCAGCCAATGAATGACCCGAGACGGAGCCGAGAATCGTGCTTGCTGGCCGGTCATAACCTGCCTCGCGCCGGCACATCCTGTGGGGTGATTGCGCTCGGCGGCTTCTCACGCTGCTCGCCTGCGCGCAACGTAAAGGAACGGGCATAGACCGCTGATCGGGCGCTCAAGATGGGGTCGTCCGAGGACTCGATGCCGGATGGCAGCACCAAGGGATCGTAGTTGATATCGGTGCACGTCCCGGTGGCTTCGCTGGACACCTGGTCAATCGTCACCGTGCCGGCATCGATCTGTGTGCGGTCGCTGGGCCAGGGCAGCGTGGCATCGTCGGTGGGATCACCCGGTTGGCCGACGGTGACAAGCAGTCGCCATTGCAAGGGATGTTCAGTGACCTGCGCAATTAGACCACTGAACAAGTAGTTCGTGTCCGTAGGCGCAGATTGCGCCGTGCTTTCCGCCACGAAGGCCTGCGCCGGCACAAGCGACCAGCGGATGGGGACAGAGGCGCCTGCGGCGCTGACGAAGCGAAAGGCGTTGAGGCCGTTGAAGGTGGAATTGGCAAAGCCGGTCGAGATGGGGCGGTCCTTAATGAGTGCGAAGGCCTTCACGGCTTCGGGATGAGCGGCCAGAAATGCCTTCATCCTGGCAGGATCAGGCTTGCCGGTGGCCGGATCGGGCGCTGAGGCGACGGTTTGGTCGTAAAAGCCCTGAGCAGAGTTCACAATAAATACCGGAATGTTGAGGGCCGCGATGCGCCATTCCTCGGCGCCGCGCGGTGTCAGGCGCAATGCCAACGCGCGCACCGTTCCGGGGGCATCTGTCTGGAAAGGCATGCCGCCGGCCAGCGAAAAGCGGCCAACCAACGGCATGCGGCCCGGCTCGAAAACCGCCGCCTTGGACAGAGCGCTCGCCTGCCCGTTGCTGTCGAACCAACCGGAAGCGCAAAGGCCCTTCGCGTGGTTGAGGCGAAAACCAGGATGGATCCCATTGGCCTCCTGAAGGGCGGCGGCCATGCGATCCTGCGTCAGACGTCCCGGCGATAGCCAGCCTCCGACGTAGGCGAACGCCACGGCCGCGAGAAGCATTGCCGCGCCGATCGCCCCTAGCCGGAGCAGTACATCGCCGCTCGTCAACGCGCCTTTGGCGGCGGGCCCATCTCGCGATCTATCCTCTGGCATATGACGCTCTTCGGTGTTTGCAGCCCACGGTCCGGCACGGAGAAGTTCTTCGTCTGTGCGTTATCGTACATAATCCAGGCGATTACTGCGCGCTCAGGCGCCGCAAGGATTTTCCAAACACTGGAAACAACATGCCCGCCGCGGCGACGATGCCCGCGTGCAGCAGCCAGAAGTTTGTGGCCGACCAGTGATCGTAGAGGCCGCCAAGCCTGCCGCTGATCGTTCCGCCAAAAAAAATCGCAAGAAAATACACGCCGACCATCATCGCTTTCATGGAGGGGGGCGCCATCCTCGCAAACAATGCGATCGCCACGGGTTGCACGTGCAGGTAACCAAAGCTTTCGCCGAGGTCGGTGATCACGATCCACAGCAATGGAACTTGATGCGGGGCGCTGAAGATCAAAGTCGACAGCGCATCGAGGGCCGTAAAGGCTCCCATGATCAGGCAGCCGAGCTTCAGCTTGCCAATTTCGTCCGGCTCGCGCCCCGTGGCGGCGAGCCAGCGCCAGAAGAGCAAGACAACGGGCACCAGAGCGACTGCCGCGAGAGACGCCAAGGACTGCACCCAGGCCACGGGCATGTTCCAGCGCAGGAGCCCCAGATCGACATGGTCGCGCGCCCAAATATTATAGGTGTTCCACTCCTGGGTATTGACGACCCAGTAGGCCGTCAGCAGCGGCATCAACACGAGCAGTGCCACGACGGTGTGGCGTTCCGCCCTGGTCAAACTGCGCTGCTTCACCAGCGCTCGTCGTGGCGCTCCTTGAGGAAGGTTTGGCGCTCCGACCAAGTAAATAACCAGCCCCACCAGCATGCCGATCCCTGCAAATCCAAACCCATAGTGCCAGCCATAGCTCTGGCCGAGGGCGCCGGTGATCAGCGGCGCCACGAACCCACCCAGATTCACCATCGAGTAGTAGATCTGCATCGCGTGCGTGATGCGCGCATCGCCGCTCCCGTAGAGCGCTCCGACCTGTGCGATCAAGTTGCCGCGCAGAAAGCCCGCTCCCAAAATCAGCAACAGAAGCGCGAACAGGAACGACTGATCGAAGGCCATGCAAAAGTGGCCCAGTGTCATCAGCACGCATCCGAGGATGACCGCGTTGCGGCGACCGAGCAGTCGATCGCCAATCAAACCACCCAGGACCGGCGTGAAATAAATCAAGCCTATGTATAGGCCGAAAGTCTGCGTCGCGAGCGCCTCAACCGTCAGCGGTCCTGTGATCCATTGCAGAAGGCGCCGATAGGCCGCAAAGCCGACGATCTTTTCAATGTGTCCGGGCAATAGCAGTTGCTCAGCCATGTACAGCGTGAGCAATGCGACCATCCCATGGAAGGAAATTCTCTCCCACAGCTCCGTGCCCGCCAGCGTTGCAAGTCCACGGGGGTGCCCAAGGATGTCCTTCCCCGACGTAGGCACGGCGCGCGGCTCAGGTTGGACAATCATGAAGTCGCCAATATACATGGGACTCCCCGGATCAGGGTTGCCGAGCTTTGGCGCCTTGCATACACTTTGAGCGCTCTTAAGCCGGCACCGACCCCGCGTTCAATAACCACCATGAGCAACCTGACCGACCTCGTCACCAGGACGTTGCGCAACAAGCGACTGCACCGATCCACCGGCGCGATAGCAGGGCTAGCCAGCGCTTTTTCGGTGATGGTGGGCACTCTCGCCGCCTATGCGACGCCGAAAGGCTGGGGTCGCGTGAGCATGGCGCTGCACATGACCAAGAAGCCCTTCCTGCTCAAAGTGGCGCCGCTGGTGACCGGGGTCGCCGTTGCGCTGGCGACGGCGGCGGGGTTGATCGGCTTCCTGGTCTGGTGGCTGGAGGGTCGCGAGGCCCCGAAAGAAGGCAGCGACCGCGAGTCCTAATGCCAGCTGCCGACCGCCTCGCGCGCGGCCTGGTTGAGCGGTCGCGCGATGAGCCCGCTCTGCGAGACGTTGATCTGATAGAGCGCACCGTCCGCCATGGGCAGATAGGTGGCGCTGCCATAGAGCGCATCCACCCATGGCACCCAGGAACGGTAGTCATGCGCCAGGGTCCATAAATCCACGCGTTCGGGCGGGTTCAAGGAATAGACGCTGCGCGGCAGGTGTTGCTCATCCTCGATACTTGCGTAGCGGCCGCTGACTCGTTCCAGCCGGTAAGCCGCGTTGAAGCCGAGCAGATCGGCAATTCCATGCCACTTGAGCACCCGGGCATCGATTTGCCAGTCATCGCCGTGCAAAGTGAAGCTGGCGTGCTCACCGGTGGGGTAGGTCAATACCGCAGTGAATTCTCGTTCGCCGCTGCGCGTCAATTGCAGCTCTGCCGCGGGCTGCTCATGGGTCAGACGCTGATAGGTCTGCAGATCCACCGCGATCAGCCCCGCGCCGGCCGCGGCTAACAACAGCACGAGGGCAGTCGCGCCACCGAGTGCTCCTCCCATCAGGCGCCGCCGGCGCAAGCGGCGAATGGCGGCAATGAAGCACAGCAAACCTAACAGCGACAGAACGACGATGAGTGCGATGAGCGTCAAAGCTAAGAGCTCCAACGGAGGCGGGAACCGGAACCGAACCTCATGGGACTAACAAAACACTTAGCCCGGCTCCGGCGTCTCGTTGCAGACACCTATAGTGTGCTGTGTTCGCACCGATTTGCAAGTGTTGCGACGCGCGCGATCCGGTTTGCACTCCGTATCGTCGAGCGGGGGGGCAGTGTTTTTGCGATAATGACTGCATAGCGATGCGTATGCTCGAGAAAGGGGCCTCCTAGGCAATGTGGATTGTTGAACTTGCGCTACGGCGGCCCTACACATTCTTGGTGATGGCGCTGCTGATTCTGCTCGCGACGCCTCTCGTATTGCTGAAAATGTCGACCGATATCTTTCCGGAAATCAACATTCCGGTCATCAGCATCGTCTGGACCTATACGGGCTTGTCGGCACAGGACATCGCCCAGCGCATCACTTCGGTCAACGAGCGCAGCCTCACCACCACGGTCAACGACATCGAACACATCGAATCGGAATCGTTGTCAGGCTTCTCGATCATCAAGATATTCTTTCAGCCGAATGCGAATATTCCCACGGCCATCGCGCAAGTGGTGGCGATCGAGCAATCGCAATTGCGGCAGCTGCCTCCCGGAATCCTGCCGCCGCTGGTCATCAAGTATTCGGCCTCCAGCATTCCCATCATCCAGCTCGGCCTATCCAGCGCCACCATGACCGAGCAGGCGGTGTTCGATTCTGCCGTCAACTTCCTGCGCCCGCGGCTGGTGACGATTCCAGGCGTGGCCATTCCCTACCCCTACGGCGGCAAGCAGCGCGTCATCTCCATCGATCTCGACACCAACGCCTTGCTGGCCAAGGGACTGACGCCGAACGACATCGTGAATGCGGTGAATACCCAGAATCTGGTGCTGCCCTCGGGCACCGCCAAGATCGGCGCCACGGAATTCGTTCTGGCGACGAACAGCTCCCCGGACACCATCGCCGGACTCAACAACATCCCGGTGCTGACCCGCAACGGCGCCACCACCTATCTTTCCGAGGTGGCGCATGTGCGCGACGGGTTCTCGCCGCAGACCAACATCGTGCGCCAGAACGGCGAGCGCGGCGTGCTGGTGTCCGTCATCAAGAGCGGCGGCTCCTCGACGCTGGACATCGTCAGCGGGCTGCTGGCGCAGTTGCCCATCGTCCAGCAGATCCTGCCGAAGGAGCTGAAGATCACGCCGCTGTTCGACCAGTCGGGCTTCGTACGAGCCGCGATCAGCGGCGTCGTGCGCGAGGCGGTGATCGCCGCCTGCCTGACGGCGGCGCTGATATTGCTGTTTCTCGGCAACTGGCGCAGCACCTGCATCATCGCCGTGTCCATCCCACTGTCGATCTTGACCTCGATCATCGTGCTGTACGCCTTGGGGGAGACCCTGAACATCATGACCCTCGGGGGTCTCGCGCTTGCGGTGGGCATCCTGGTCGACGACGCCACCGTGACCATCGAGAACATCGAGCGGCATTTGCACCTGGGTTCCGATTTGCACAAGGCCATCCTGGACGGCGCCGGCGAAATCGCCATTCCCGCTTTGGTCTCCACGCTGTGCATTTGCATCGTTTTCGTGCCGATGTTCTTTCTTTCCGGCGTGGCGCGCTACTTATTCGCGCCGTTGGCGGAGGCTGTGGTGTTTGCCATGATCGCCTCCTACATCCTGTCGCGCACGCTGGTACCCACTCTGGTGATGTTGCTGATGGATCACGCGCCGGCAGATGCCGGTGCGCGGCAGAGCCCGCTGCAGCGCGTGTACCGCGCTTTCGACGCGCGCTTCGAGAAAATTCGCGGCGGATACGCGGTGATTCTCGCGGAAGTCCTCGCCCGGCGGCGTGCGTTCGCAGGCCTGTTCCTGGGCTTCTGCGCCCTGTCCTGCTGCCTGGTGTTCATCCTGGGCCGCGATTTCTTCCCGAGCGTGGACGCCGGCCAGATCCGCCTGCACATGCGCCTGCCATCGGGTGCGCGCATCGAGGAAACCGCGCGGGTGGCCGACGAGGTCGAAGGCGCCATCAGGACGATTGTGCCGGCAGCCGAACTTGGCGTGATTCTCGACAATCTGGGCGTTGCCGTCAGCGGCATCAACAAGTCCTACAGCAATGCGGGTACCTTCAGCAGCCTGGACGGCGAGATCCAGATTTCGCTCAATGAAGGGCACCGGCCGTCGTCGCGCTATGTGGAACAGATGCGGCGCGAACTGCCGCGGCGTTTTCCCGGCGTGGAATTCTTCTTTCAGCCCGCCGACATGGTGACTCAAATCCTGAATTTTGGGATGCCGTCGGCAATCGATGTCAAGGTCACCGGTGCCAATTTGCGCGCCGATTACGGGGTCGCGGCGAAGCTCATGAAGCAGATTGAGCGGGTGCCGGGCACAGTCGATACGCACCTGCAGCAGAGGCTGGATTTGCCGACGTTGTCGCTGCACATGGATCGAACCCAGCTGCAGCATCTGGGGCTCACTCCCAACGACTTGACCTCGGACCTGCTGGTGTCCACGGCGGGCACGACTCAGACATCGCCCGCCTTTTGGCTGAGTCCCGCGAACGGCATCGTGTATAACTTGGTGGTGCAGTCTCCGCAGTACACGGTCGACAGTTTGGATGCGCTGCTGCGCACTCCGGTGCGGCCCGCTTTGGCGGCGGCCGGGGTGGGTGCGGCGCCACAGTTGCTGAATAATCTGGTCGAAGTAACTCCTGCGGCGCAGGAGGCGGTGGAGTCGCGTTATAACCTGGCTCCCACCATCGATATATATTCCAGCGCCGAGGGTCGGGATATGGGCAGCATTGCCACCGATATCGGACGGTTGGTGGATAAGACCCGCCCTGAGTTGCCGCGCGGCATGAGCATTGCGGTCACCGGCCAGGTACAAACCATGCGATCCTCCTTCGTCCAGCTCGGGGTGGGCCTGGTGATGGCGATCGTGATGGTGTACCTGTTGATCGTAGTCAATTTTCAATCCTGGGTGGATGCCTTCATCATCATCACGGCATTGCCGGCGGCACTGGCCGGAATCTGCTGGATGTTGTTGTTGACGGGCACGACATTGAGCGTGCCCGCGTTGACTGGGGCAATCATGACCATGGGCGTGGCCACCGCGAACAGCATCTTGGTGGTGTCCTTCGCCCGTCAGCGCATGGGCGAGGGGCTCGACCCCATCGAAGCGGCGCGCGATGCAGGCGCGACCCGCATACGGCCGGTGCTGATGACCGCTCTGGCAATGATCATCGGCATGATCCCCATGGCGCTGGGAGTGGGAGAAGGCGCGGAGCAAAATGCGCCGCTCGGCCGAGCGGTGATCGGCGGCTTGCTGTTCGCGACCGTATCGACATTGTTCTTCGTGCCGGTGATATTCGCAGGCACGCACCGCCGTCTGGAGCAGCGCAGACACCGGCTCGTCGCCGGCACGCCGCCCATTCCTGAAGGGAACACCTAAGATGTCCGAAGTAGAATCATCTGCGGTGCTTAGGCGTGCAAAATACCTCGTGGGCGGGATTATCTGTCTGCTGGTGATCGGCGCCATCGTGGTGCTGATCCTGCGCGGCGTGCACGCCGCCGCGTTGGAAAAATCCACGGCCGTGCACGCGCGGCAATACGTCACGACGATCACGCCGCAAGCCGGCGGCGCCGGCCAGCCGCTGACTCTGCCTGGAACATTGCTCGGCGTCACCGAATCGACGATTTACGCGCGCAGCAACGGTTACATCGTGCGTTGGGCGAAGGATATCGGCGCGCCGGTCAAGAAGGGCGACCTGCTGGCGGAGATCTCCGCCCCCGAGGTGGACCAAGAACTCTCGCAGGCCGAGGCGACCCGCGCGCAGGCGGCAGCCAGCGCCAGCCTGGCCAAGAGCACGGCGGACCGGTGGGAGAGCCTGCGCAAGAAGGACGCGGTGACCCAGCAGGATCTGGATGAGCGAGTCAGCCTTTACCAGCAAGCCGAGTCGAACCTGGCCGCCGCGCAGGCGAACGTGGAACGGCTGCGCAAGCTGCAGGAATTCAATCACGTGATCGCTCCCTTCGACGGCGTCGTGACCCGCCGCGACATCGATGTGGGCGATCTTGTCAACGCGGGCAATGGCGGTACGGGTCAGGCGCTGTTTTCGGTGGCGCAGGTGGATCCGCTGCGCCTGTATGTGTACGTACCGCAGGCCTACGCGCCGCAAATCAAGGAGGGAGATGCCGTCACCGTGACCTTGGCGGAGCGGGTGGGCGAGGAGTATCGGGGCCTCATTGCGCGCACCGCCCGCGCAATCGATACCAACACCCGGACCATGCAAGTCGAGATCCGGGTTCCCAACCCGACGGGTGCCTTGCTGCCGGGATCCTATGTGCAAGTGACCATGCCCATGGGCGTCAATTTGAAATCCCTGGTGGTACCGACCAATGTCCTGTTGTTCCGGCCTGAGGGTACCCGGGTGGCGGTGGTCGATTCCAACGGCCGCGTGCACCTGAACCCGGTCAAATTGGGCACTGACTTCGGTACCGCCGTGGAAGTCTTGAGCGGCATCGGCAGCGGCGACCACCTCATCGTGAACCCGGCGGACGCGCTGTCCGACGGCGACGTGGTGACGCTGGTGCCGCAGTCCCAACCGCAGCCGCAGCGGGCGAAGGCTTCTTAGAGCGATGTGTGCGCGACGCGCTGCAGTTTGCGCCGCCGCCCTCCTGTCGGCGAGCTGCGCCGTCGGTCCCGACTATCACAAGCCGCCGGCCGAAATCCCCCCGGCCTGGCAGCCCGAGGCGCCGTGGCATGAAGCGGTCCCGAACGATGCCGCGCTCAAGGGCCGTTGGTGGGAGCTTTTCCAAGATACGGAACTCGATCCGCTGGTGGAGCGGGCGCTCGCGAATAACCAGAATTTGCGCGTCGCCGCCGCGCGGCTCGAGCAGGCGCGGGATGAAGTGACGGTAACCCGTTCCGCCTACTATCCGCAGGTGGATGTGACGGCATTGGCGGACCGCAGCAAGACTTCGGCCAACCGTCCATTGGCGGAGTATGCGCAACCGAATTATTCCACGGTGCAGAACAATTTTGTCTTGGGTCCCACGGTCAGCTATGAGGTCGACCTGTTCGGCCGCATCCGCCGCGAGGTGGAAAACTCGCGTGCCTACGCGCAACAGGCGGCGGCGGACTTTGAGAATGCACGCTTGATGCTGACCGCATCGCTGGTGACGGATTACTTCTCGCTGCGGGAGCTCGACACCGAAATCGGCGTGGTGCAACACAGCCTGGATTTGCAACACGATGCACTGAATTTTGTGACCGCGCGGCATGATCTGGGATTCGCCACCGGACTTGATTTGGCCCAGCAGCAGGCATTGGTCGACTCCAGCGCAGCGCAACTGGAGCTGCTGCAGGACCAGCGGGCTCAGTATGAACATGCGATCGCCACCCTGGTCGGAACCCCAGCCCCGGGGTTCGCCCTGGCGCCCACGGCGAATGCCTTGGCGGTGCCCACCATCCCGGTCGGCGTGCCATCGGACCTGTTGCAGCGCCGTCCGGACGTCGCCTCGGCCGAGCGCGCCATGGCTGCGGCCAACGCCCGAATCGGTGTGGCCAAGGCGGCTTATTTTCCGACCATCGATCTCGGACCCAGTCCCGGGGTGCCGAACGCCGGTTGGGAAAGCAATACGCTATCGACCTTGTTTGCCGCGCCGAGCCGCCTCTGGTCGATCGGACTTTCCGCGACCCAGACGCTGTTCGACGCGGGCAAGACCAGCGCCAACGTGAGGATCGCGAAATCCGACTATACGGCGGCGGTGGCCAGCTACCGTCAAACCGTGCTCTCGGCGATGGAGGAGGTCGAGAACGGCATCACCGGCCTGGCCACGCTCGATCGAGCTGCGGCTCACGCCGATGCCAGCGTGCAGAGCGCGCAGCGTGCCTTCGACATCGCCAGCGACAGCTATAAAGGTGGCATCGCAACGTATCTCGACCTGATCACTGCGCAGCAGACCCTGCTCACCGATCAGCGCCAGGCGGTGCAGATCCGCGGCCAGCAATTCACCACAGCGGTTTACCTGGTCAAGGCTTTGGGCGGCGGATGGAGCGAGGATGCGGCGACGGTGTCGAGCAATCGATGATGTATACGCTGTTTTACAGCCCGGGAACTGCGAGCATGTGTGTGCATCAGGCGCTGATCGAGGCCAACGCGCCGTACCGCCTGGAGCTGGTGGACCTGCAGGCCGGCAAGCAGCGCGATCCGGCCTACCTTAAGCTCAATCCGGGTGGAGTCGTGCCGACCTTGCTGATCGATGAAGTGCCGTACGTCGAATCGGGCGCACTATTGATGATGGTCGCGACCCGACATCCGCAGGCCGGTCTGGCGCCCGCGGAGAACTCGGCGGCACGCGCCGGCTGGTATCAGTGGATCGTGTATATGGCCAACACGCTGCAGCCCGCGTTTCGATTATGGTTTTATCCGGCTGACGTCAGCGAAGAGGCAAGCATACAGGCTGCCGTGAATGCCGCGACACGCCAAAAGATAGAAAGCATCTGGACGCGAATCGATGCGCATCTTCGGACCGAGGGCCCTTACTTGTTGGGCGCACAGTTCTCCGCGGCGGATCTGATGCTGCTCATGCTAATGCGCTGGTCTAGAAACATGCCGAAGCCGGCGACCGAGTGGCAAGCCCTGAACCAATACGCAGCTCGCATGAAAGCCCGGCCAAGCTGGAAACGGCTATGCGAGGTGGAAGCACTGACCGAATGGGCTTGAACGCCGTCAGAACCAATCCTTTGGGTTCTTTAGAAGCGCAATCTCGCTCGCGGACGAGCGCCGGTCGAGTATTGCATTACGGTGCGGAAAGCGGCCGAATTGATCGATGATCTCCTTGTGTGCGATTGCATAGTGCGTCCAACCCGCATTCCCCAGGCGCGTAATCAAATCGACTGAGAGCGCCTGATCCTCGGAATTTTCGCTATGTTGGAACGGCATATATAAAAACAGCCGCTCCTGCGGATTCATGCCAAGGTCGAATCCCTCCCCGATGGCGCTTCTGGCCATTTTCAGCGCGATTGGATCGGCCGCAAAGGCGCGTGCCATGCCCCGGAATAAGTTGCGCGAGAACTGGTCCAGCACTATCACGCCGGCCAACAGCGCCCGCGGCGTCGACTCGACGCGCCCTTCTTGCGCGACGAGCCGCTCATGCAGGGAAAGAAAGCCGGAGCGGATCTTCGCATCGACGTCCGCGCTTTTCGCGAACCAAAAAGCCTCCCCCAGCTCGTCGAACCAAAAGCGCAGGACCTGGGTTGCCCAGGCCGGTTCGACGTTGTCGCTGGGCAAGCCGGCCAGACGCAGAGAGGCTGCAAGCTGCTCGGCGTCAGCGGCGATCTTGAACGGCTCTTTGTGCATGAATCGCGCGATCGAAAAATCGGATCGCATGCGCAGGCACTCGGCGACGGCGGCCTTGGCTCGCTCCAAGTCGCCCAACCTGGCATGGCATGCTGCGATCAGCGCGGTGTAGCGATGGGTGCGAACGCGCGCGTGACTGAGATGCGACAGGGCGTCCTCGTAACGCTGCATGCTCATGTACGCAAGGGCAATCGAGCGCCAGTACCAGGGCGGATCGAAATACGGGTCGATCTCCCGGGCTCTGGCGAACCAGCTCAAAGCCTGTTCGGACTGCCCCGCGTAAACCAGAATGGAACCCAGGTCGGCGGCGTTCCATTGATTGTTCGGATTGATCTCCACGGCACGCTGCGCGTATTGCACGGCCAGATCATGCGATCGTTGTCGCGCGCATATGTGCCCGAGGATCGCATGGCAGGTGCTCTCGCCGTCATCCAGAGCGAGGGCCCGCATTGCCAGCGCATACGCCTCGTCCAGCGTGGCATCCGAATCGTCGCGGTCGGCGGACCATTGCGACTGACGCAGCGAAGCCAGCAAGGCGTGCGCGAAGCCGTATGCCGGGTCCAGTTCAATGGCTTTCTGGACCAATAGAATTGCCTGCGCGATACCATCCGGATCGTCCCAGGGCAGCGCATTGGCCCTCAGCACACACTCGTAGGCCGCCAGGCTTGCGGGCGGCTTGCGGCGCGACCGCTCCACATCGGAGGCCTGCACGCGGCCGACCAGCGTGCTGACGATGGTTTGCACCACCCGATCCTGCACTGCGAAGATCTCATCCAGCCGCCGGTCGAATCTCTCGCTCCAGACATGATTGCCGGTGAGCGCGTCGATCAACTGCACGCTGATGCGGACGCGTTCGCCCATGCGCCGCACGCTGCCCTCGACCACAAAATGCACGTTCAATTCACGCGCGAGCTGCTTGATGTCGACACCCACGCCGCGATACCGGAACGAGGCCGAGCGGGAGCGTACGGCCAGAAGCCGCCATCTCGACAGTTCGGTGATGATGTCCTCGGTGATGCCGTCGCTGAAATATTCCTGCGCCGGATCGCCGCTCATGTTGGCGAAGGGGAGCACGCAGATCTCGATGCGAGCCGCATCGCCGTGCGTGGGACGCCCTGCAGCGGCGGAATTCACCGGGGCCGGCGGCAACTGACGCGTGCGGGCGATCACCGAGCGCAGTGTGCGCAGCAGCTCCTGGACCTGCGGGTTGCGGTCGTCCTTCCACTCATCGAGGTCGATGGTGTGCAGCGCGCGCACATCGATCGGCAATTCGGCGCCATCGAAACGCACCGGGACGAGAATGCCGCGGTCCGCGCCGTCGCGCGCCTCGCCGCGCACCCAGCGGGAAGTCACCGACTGTGGCGTCCACACGACGAGCACGGCGGCGGCGATTTTCAGCTCCGCCGCTATTTCAACATCAAATTCCTGGCCGGGAGCGATGACGGGGTCCCACCACACGGACCAGCCCTGCGCCTCGATCGCGGCGACCAGCGCTGCGACGCGCGTTTTGTCGCTGCGAGAGTACGAGACGAAAACATCTGCCATGGTCGTGCAATAGTAACCCGCCGCGCGACGGCTCGACAGCAGCAACGCCCGTGCAGCAGTTAGACCCTCGCGAGGGAATCGATGGCGACCGGCGGCGCCAGCGCGTGCGATTGGACAAAGTCGACGCCGAGCGCCGTCAACCATTCCAACTCCGGGGGAGTCTCCGCGCGCTTTGCGACGGTGTGCATGCCGAGCACCCGGGACATCTGCACCACGGCGGTAATTGCGGCTTGCGCGATTTTGTCGGTGCGCATTTTCGCGGTGATTTCGGGCGCCAGCTTGACGTAGCGGACTCCCGGGAGGCGCAGCAGGGCGAAGCATTCGGTACGCAAGGCGAAGTCGTCGAGCACCAGGGGACATCCGAGGCGGTGCAGCGCCACCGCCACGTTGCGGATGCGAGCGGCGAGCTTCACGGCCGTCATGACGTCGATCTCGAAGGCAATAGTTCCCTTGGGCAGTTGCGACTTCATCAGGCATAGCTCTACAAATTTGATGAAGTGTTCGTCGTGCAAAGCGGTGGTGGTCAGGTTCACGGAGAACAGGGCGCCGTTGGTCTGCCAAAACTTCTTGTTGCGCACCAGCCAACCCATCAACTCCGTCAGCACGCGACGGTCGATCATCGAGCCGAGACCATGCTCGACTGCGGCTTTCAGCATTGCTTGCGGAGCCGAGTTTGGCGCATCGCCCGACTTGGAGCGCAGCAGCACCTCGAAACGCTGTAATTGGGTGCCCTTGGCCAAGGGCATCAAGCGCTGCACGTGCAGGCCGATCGGGGTGCGGCGCAGGGCGGCGTGCAGCCGCTCGATTTCAGGCGTAACGGTCTGTGCCCGTCTTTGGGGCGCGGCGTTCGATGCTGGCGCGCGCGGCGCGGGCGGGGCAGCCGGACGCGCGGCGGCGCGTACCGGGGCGCGCGGCGCAGGGGGCGGCCGAAGCAGCGGGGCCGCAGCGCCTGCGGGGCGCATCTGGGCGAATTCCGCCAATGCCCGCTGCAGCTTGGGCGTTATCAGCCGGATCGGCCCGCGTGAATCCTGGCGTATGACGCGCGTATCCATGACGATCATGACCGCTCCGACCATGGCCGCGGCGGCATTGATCACCCGCAGCAGGACGGCGGAGCGCGCATCGCCCAGGTCGTAGGTCAATATCGGTGGCCCGTCGCGCTTGGCAAAGACGTCCATGGCCTCGCGTACCGCATTATGCTCGTCGGGCCCCATGGAGCTTTCGGTCAACCACAGCACGTCTCCGCGCTCATCGTGCAGGGACACGGAATGAGCGCGGGCGGGCTCCACGGCCGCCCGCACCCGCTGGCAGACCGCGTCGAAATTGACGAGTGCACCGTCCGTGGCGGTTAAGGGATTGCCCTGCTCCATAGATCCTGCTCTGGGAGTGAGCCTGTATATCTACCGTATGCGACATTTCCCTGGTGTGATGCTCTTCGCCAAAGCCTTGTAGGACGAGCGTCGGTATGACATATCCCCGGCGGCCCGCGGTGCTTGCGGCTACACTTTGGGCATGGCCCAGGACGCGAAAAATCGACACTACCGCTATTACGATTTTGTGATGGCGGCCTACGTCTGCGTATTGCTGTGTTCCAACTTGATTGGTCCGGCCAAGGAGACCTCCATCGAGGTGCCGCTTTTCGGCACGGTGACCTTCCTTGCGGGCGTGCTGTTTTTCCCGATTTCCTACATTTTTGGGGACATTCTCACCGAGGTATATGGCTACGCGCGCGACCGGCGGGTGGTATGGGCGGGATTTGCCGCTTTGGCTTTCGCGTCGCTGATGGCGTATGTGGTGGTTCACCTGCCCCCGTCGGCATCCTCATTTGCCAATCAAGCCGCGGTCGAGGCCATCTTCGGCAATACGCCGCGAATCGTGGTGGCCTCGATCACCGCCTTTCTCTGCGGCACCTTCATCAACAGCTACGTGCTTGCGAAGATGAAGATCTGGACCCAAGGCCGTTGGTTATGGACCCGCATCGTCGGCTCGACCCTGTGCGGAGAGCTGGTGGACTCGGTGATATTTTACTTTGTCGCCTTTTACGGGCGCATGCCGCCTGCGCATTTGGTGGCGATCATGTTCACGCAGTACGCGCTCAAGAGCGGCTGGGAAATCCTCGCTACGCCCATTACCTATCGCATCGTGGCCTTCCTGAAGCGCGTGGAGAACGAGGATTACTACGATATCGGCACGAACTTCACGCCATTCTCGCTGAAAACCTGATTCATCTTCACCGCGCCACAATTTGCCACAGCGGCGGCGGACAGGTGCCCGAATGTTTTACTGAAATAGCTCCCAGCAGGCGGCGAAGGTCGTCGCCTCGAATGGTGAAACCAATGAGGAGCTGTCATGAAGACCGCATTATCGAGAGTCGTTTGGACGGTGGGTTTGATGGGCGTCGGCGTTGCCGCCATGGCGGGAGAAACCAAGACGGCGCCGCCCCAGGAGCCGATGGGCTTTGTGGCCGGAGGCGTCATCGGCGGCCTTGCGGCGGGACCGGTTGGGGCCGTCATCGGCGCCGGAATTGGCACCTGGCTCGGCAGCCGCGTGCACCGCGCGGGCGAGGCCGCCAAAGCGGAGGCCCAGGTCGCCGCTCTTCAGACCGATAAGTCCGCGCTGCAGGGTGAAAACACGGCGCTGTTGACCGAGAAGAGCGAGCTGTCCGACACCAACCAGGCGTTGAGCGCGCAACTCGACCAACTCTCGCAGCGTGTCGAGGCGGCGCAAGCCGTGCAGGACGGCGGCACTGAAGCGGTGGCCGCAGGGGTCCTCGACGGGTTGCAGGGCGATGTGCTGTTCCGTACCGGCAGCGCCGAGGTGAACGCCGAGATGGCCGGGCAGATCCAGGTTCTGGCGCAGGCCGTGGCAAAATCTCCCGAGCTCAAGGTGCGCTTGGACGGGTTTGCCGATCCTCGGGGCACAGTGGATGCCAATCTCAAACTCTCCGAGGAGCGCGCCAACGCGGTTCGCGATCTGTTTCTCGCGGCAGGCGTCACCCCGGAGGCGCTCGAAGTAAACGCCTTCGGCAAGAGCCAGAGCGTCGCCCAGGACGCGGACGGCTACGCGATGGAGCGCCGGGTTCGGCTGACCTTGCAAGCGGAGTGCGGAGACCCCGATGTAGCCCAGGTCGGCGCCAACAACTAACCGGATGCGGCCCGGCGCGCCGGGCCGCACTTGTTTCCAAAGGCGTGCCGCGCCTACGATACGCCATGAGCGGACACCCTAAAGTACTCATTCTCAACCGACAATTGTCGGGCGAATCCGCCAATCCCTCGCCCGAGAAAATACTTTCCGGAATTCCGCGCACCCGTGTCTCGAACCAGTATGCGGATGCCAGCCAGCAATTTTTTTGCGGTATCTGGACCAGCACCACGGGCAAGTGGAAGGTGAAGTACACGGAACATGAATTCTGCGTGTTCATCGAGGGCCGGGTGCGCCTCGAATCGGTCGACGGCGAGAAGTTTGACCTGAGGGCGGGCGATGCCTGCGTGGTGCCTGCGGGATTCGAGGGTACCTGGGAGGTCGTCGAGCCGTGCAAGAAGTGGTATGCGATATTCGAACCGAAAGGGCAAGCATGAGCGATGCACGATGCGCGAGGCTGCCGGCGGCGGCGTGCCTGCTGATTCTCGTGGGTGCTTTTCTGCCCCGGGCGCAGGCCGCGCCCGAGGCAACCGGCATCGCCTGGTTTGAAGGTGATGTGAATGCCGCCTTCGCTGCGGCCAAGGCGACCAACAAGCCGGTGTTCCTGTATTGGGGCGCCAAGTGGTGCCCACCGTGCCAGCAATTGAAATCGTCGGTGTTCCTGCGCAGCGATTTCATTGAAAAGTCCAAGGAGTTCGTCGCGGTTCACCTGGATGGCGACGATCCCGGCGCGCAGCAATGGGGCGAGAAGTTCCAGGTGGTCGGCTATCCGACGGTGGTCATTCTGCGCGCCGACCACAAGGAGATCCTGCGCATCTCCGGCGGTATGGACCTATCCCTTTATGCCGATCTGCTGGACATTGCCTTGAGCGATGTCAAGCCCATGGCGGATGTGCTGGCCGCGGTGCACGACAGCGGCGCCGCCCCCGCGCATGCCGATTGTCAACGGCTTGCCTACAACGCCTGGGACTTGGGCGACTATGCCGAGGCGCAACGTGCATCGCTTGCCGCGGATCTGGCGCACGCCGCGAGCCAGTGCCGCGACCTGAACTCGACCGAACGCGCGCGTCTCACCGTTGCCTCCGCCGCGCTGAAGCAAACGCCCGAGACCGTCACGCAGGTGATCGGCATCGTCGAGGACCCCGGCGTGGCGCCGCGAATCGCAGACGCACTGGAGAGCCTGGACAAGGACTTCTTCAAAGAGGTTCAGTCGCGCGGTGACAGCGTCGCGGCTCAGTTCCTCGCCGCCTGGACGCGCACCATGGACAGCGTCGCAAACAATCCCGCGGTGATCGATGCCGATCAGCTGTATGCAATCGGCACGAAACTCGAGTTGGTGAAGCAGTTGGCCAAGGACGACAAGGTTCCGGCCGATCTTGCCACCGCCGCGCGTGCGCGGATCGCTGCGGCTCTGGCCAAGAATCAAGACCCGTATGTGCGTGCGGGGATCGTCAATGCGGCGTCCCACATCTACGATCAGTTGGGCGATGACGCAGCCGAGTACGCCATGCTGAAGGCGGAACTCGCGACCGCCAAGGCGCCGTACTACTACATGGCGGATCTCGGTGAGATAGAGGAGAAGCGCGGCCACAAAGCACAGGCCTTGGCCTGGTTTGAGCGCGCCTACGCGCAATCCCAGGGGGTCGCGACGCGATTCCAGTGGGGCACCCTGTATCTCAACGCGCTGCTGCGCATCTCACCCACGGACCGCGCCCGCATCAGGAAAACCGGCATCGCGGTCATTGCCGAGCTCGACGGCCCGGAGCGGATCCAGGCGCGAACCAGGATGCGGCTGGAGAAGCTGGATGACGGGCTGCGCAAGTGGAATGCCCAGCATCAGTACGATGCGGACATCCAGGCGTTGCACGCTCGCACCCGCCAGGTCTGCGGGAAGCTGCCGAGCGGCGATGCCGGCTTTGCCAGCTGCCAGAAGTTCTTGAGCTAGCCTTAAGCGCTCTCGCGAATCACCGCCGCCAAGGTCTCGACGATGCGCGCCACATGCTTCGGCTCGATGACCAGTGGCGGCGAGAGGGCGATGGTATCGCCCGTCTGGCGCACCATCACGCCGCGCTCGAAGCACTTGAGGAACACCTCGAAGGCGCGCGCGCCGGGCTTGCCTTGGCGCGGCTCGAGTTCCACCGCGCCGATCAATCCATAGTTGCGCACATCGATGACATGCGGCAGCCCGCGCAACGAGTGCACGGCGCTCTCCCACTCCGGTGCCAGCGATGCCGCCCGGGTCAGGAGCCCTTCCTTGGTGTAGACGTCGAGCGTGGCGAGCGCGGCGGCGCAGGCGACGGGATGCGCCGAATACGTATAGCCGTGAAACAGTTCGATCGCATTCTCCGGGCCCTGCATCAATGCGTCGTAAATCTTGCGGTGCGCGAACACCGCGCCCATCGGCACGGCGCCGTTGGTCAGGCCTTTCGCCGTCGTCATCAGATCGGGCGTGACGTCGAAGGCCTGGCTTGCGAACGGCTTGCCGATGCGGCCAAAACCGGTGATCACCTCGTCGAATATCAGCAGAATCTCATGCTTCTCGCAGATCTCGCGCAGGCGCTTCAGGTAGCCCACGGGCGGCAGTATCACGCCGGCGGATCCGGAGATCGGCTCGACGATGACGGCGGCAATGGTCGAGGCATCGTGCAAGGCGATGAGTCGCTCCAGCTCGTTCGCAAGATGCATGCCCCAGTGCGGCAGGCCGCGCGAATAGGCGTTGTGCTCGATGTCCAGCGTATGCGACAGGTGGTCCACGCCCGGCAGCATTGAGGAACCGAAGATCTTGCGGTTGTTGACGATGCCTCCGACCGACATGCCGCCGAAACCGACCCCGTGATAGCCGCGCTCGCGGCCGATGAAGCGCGTGCGCTGTCCGGCGCCACGCGCGCGGTGGTAGGCGATGGCGATTTTCAGCGCGGTATCCACCGACTCCGATCCTGAGTTGGTGAAGAAAATACGATCGAGGCCGGGCGGGGCGATCGCCGCCAGCCGATTGGCCAGTTCGAAGGCGATGGGATGTCCCATCTGAAAGGCCGGTGCGTATTCCATGGTGCCGAGTTGCCGGGTCACCGCCTCGGTAATCTCGCGCCGGCCGTGGCCGGCGTTCACGCACCACAGGCCTGCGACCGCATCCAGCACCTCGGCGCCATCCGCCGTCCAATAGGACATCCCCTCGGCGCGCACCAGCAGCCGGGGATTTGCCTTGAACTGTCGATTCGCCGTATACGGCATCCAGAATGCGTCGAGATCGCCTTGCGAAAGGGCGGGGGTGAGCCTGGCGTTCATGCGGGGTCCTTCGGAGGGTTCAGGCCATCGGGCACCCCAATGATAAGAAAAATCGACACCAAGCTCAAATTTCGGCTATTTTCCCCTCAACTCGTTCCAATCTGTTTAATATAATAGACATCATGAGTACTGATGTCGGTAGCCATTTGAAGGCCGTGCGCCAAATGTACGGACTGTCGCAGCGCGAACTCGCCAAGCGCGCCGGGGTCACCAATGGGCTGATCTCGCTCATCGAGCAGAATCGCGTGAGCCCCTCGGTCAGTTCGCTCAAGAAGGTGCTGGATGGTATTCCCATGGCGCTCGCCGACTTTTTTACCCTGGATCTGGCCGGCAAGCCGCAGGTGTTTTTCCCGCGCGAGGAATTGGCGGACATCGGCACGACCAGCGTCGAACTGCGGCTGGTCGGCGGCCGCTTGGCGAACCGCTCCATGTCCATTCTGCACGAGCGCTATGCGCCCGGCGCCGACACGGGCGAGGAAATGCTCAGCCATGCGGGCGAGGAGGGCGGAGTCATCGTGAGGGGAAAAATCGAGCTCACCATCGGCGGCGAATCGCGGATACTCGGTCCCGGGGATGCCTATTACTTCAAGAGTTCGCTGCCGCATCGCTTCCGCAATATCGGACGGGATGAATGCGAAATCGTCAGCGCCAGCTCGCCGCCCACATTTTGATTCTTGATGTAGCATTCAGCCCATGAGCACCGTCACCGTAGCGGCCACGCAGATGGCCTGCAGCTGGGACCGCGACGCGAATGTCGCGCGCGGCGAGGCATTGATCCGCGAGGCCGCGAGCCGCGGCGCCCAGATCATCCTGTTGCAGGAACTGTTTGAAACGCCGTACTTCTGCAAGGATCACGACGCGCGCCATTTGGAACTGGCGAAGCCCCTGGACGGCCATCCGGCGGTGGAGCATTTTCGCGCCGTGGCCCGCGAGCTCGAGGTGGTGCTGCCGATCAGCGTGTTCGAGCGCGCCAACAATGCCTTCTACAATTCGGTGGTGATCGTCGATGCGGACGGCGCCGTGCTCGGCAGCTATCGCAAGTCGCATATTCCGGAAGGGCCCGGCTACCACGAAAAATTCTACTTCTCGCCCGGCGACACGGGCTTCAAGGTGTTTGCGACCCGCTATGCGAAATTGGGGGTCGCAATATGCTGGGACCAGTGGTTCCCCGAGGCGGCGCGGTCCATGGCCCTGATGGGCGCCGAGATTCTGCTCTATCCGACGGCCATCGGTTCGGAGCCGCAGGATGCAAGCATCGATTCCAGCGGGCATTGGCAGCGCACCATGCAGGGTCATGCCGCGGCGAACGTCATGCCGCTGGTCGCCTCGAATCGGATCGGCACCGAGCAGGGCGAAAAATACACCATGACTTTCTACGGCTCGTCGTTCATCGCCTCGCCCACCGGGGAGAAGCTGGCCGAAGCGGATCGGGTCAGCGAGACCTTTCTCACCGCCGCCTTCGATCTGGAGCAAGTGCGCCGTTATCGGCAATCGTGGGGGGTGTTCCGCGATCGGCGACCCGATCTCTACTACCCCCTGCTGTCGCTCGATGGACGCGGCTGAGACGGCGGTTCCGCAAAATCTGGTCTTCGTCGATCTGGAGACGACCGGCGGCAACAGCGCCTACGATCGCATCACCGAGGTCGGCCTGGTGCGCGTGCAGGACGGTGAACTCGTGGAGGAGTGGAGTTCGCTGGTAAACCCGGAACGCCCTATACCCGCCTACATCGAGGCATATACCGGCATCAGCAACCAGATGGTGGCGGATGCGCCGCGCTTTGCGGACATCGCGGCGTTGGTGCGCGACAAGCTGCGTGGAGCCGTGTTTGTGGCGCACAGCGCGCGCTTCGATTACTCCTTCCTGCGCAGCGAGTTTGGCAGGCTCGACATGCCGTTCTCCGCCAAGGTGCTGTGCACCGTCAAGCTGTCGAGGCGCCTGTTTCCAAGCTTTGCCCGCCACAACCTGGATGCAGTGATGGAGCGCCACGGGCTCTCCTGCAGTGCGCGTCATCGGGCCTTGGGCGATGCACGCGTGCTGCACGAGTTCTGGCGCAAGCTGCGTCTCGAGATCGCGGACGAAGTGCTCGACGCCACATTGAGCGTCCTGCTCGACGGCCCGAAACTGCCGGATCACCTGCCCGCCGGGCTGGCCGACGAGTTGCCGGAGGGGCCCGGAGTGTATCGATTTTACGGCGAGGGTCGCGCGCTCTTGTATGTGGGCCGCAGCAATTCGCTGCGCACGCGCATGCTGGCGCAGCTCGCGGTGGCTTCCGAGGTACGCGCTGTCGATTGGCTGCAGACCGCCGGAGAGCTCGGAGCGCGCCTGCGCGAAAACGATTGGATCAGGCGCCAGAGGCCGCTTCACAACCGGCGCGCGCCGGGCAACGCGCAGTCGTTCACGATGCGCTTCCCGTCCGACCGGTCGGGGCATCTCGAGCTCATTGCCATCGGCGCGGTCGGGGCGGAGCAATTGCAGCATTGCTTCGGGGTGTTCCATTCCGAGAAGGATGCTCGCAAGGCTCTGCTCGATATCGCGCGCGCGCAGCAGCTATGCCTCAAGGTGCTGGGCTTCGAGCCCAGCGAGGGCTCGTGCTTCGCATCGCAGATGGGAAACTGCAGGGGCGCTTGCACGGGCAAGGAGCCGCTCGCGCTGCACGATTTGCGCGTCAAGTTGGCGCTGTCGGCGCTCAAGCTGAAAAGCTGGCCGTTCCCCGGGCGCATCGCATTACGCGAGCGCGACCCTTTGGGAGGCGCGAGCGGCGCCGCGGATGGCGGCGCCGATCTGCATGTGCTCGATCGGTGGATTTATCTGGGCACGGCGCGCTCCGAGGAGGATCTCTGCGCGCTGGCGGCTCAGGAATCAGACGGCCACTTCGACCCCGACGTGTATCGGATCCTGGTGCGCTATTTCGCGAAGCATCCTAATCTGGATTGGCGCCCGCTCAGCCCCGTTCCTGTCTGCTCGTGAGCGAGGATGTGCGCTATTGGTTCGCGACAGCGCCGGTGGGCGCAGCCTCGGTGCTGGCGGAGGAGCTGGCGCAATTCGGCGCCGGCGAGATTCGCGCGCGCAGCCATGACGTCAAGTTCCAGGGCACGCTCGAGGTCGGCTACCGGGCCTGCCTTTGGTCGCGCACCGGCACCCGCGTGCTCTTGAGCCTGGGGCAAATCGACGCCACCAGCTCGCAGAGCATCTATGAGGCGGTCAAGCGCATCGACTGGCGCGAGCATCTGGCCCCCGGAGCCACGCTGGCCTGCGACTGCAGCGGCGGCAACGATGCAATCCGGCATACGATTTATGGCTCGCAGCTGCTGAAGGATGCGGTCTGCGACAATTTGCGCGATGCCACCGGCGAGCGGCCAAATATCAAACCGGAACGTCCCGATGTGCTGCTGCACTTGCATGTCGAGGGACCCACGGCTCTGCTGTCGGTGGACTTCTCCGGCGAGAGCTTGCATCGGCGCGGCTATCGCGCCGAGGGCGGCCGCGCGCCGCTCAAGGAAAACGTGGCGGCGGCCGTGCTGCTGCGCGCGGGATGGCCACTCATCTACAGTGAAGGTGGATTGCTGCTCGACCCGATGTGCGGGTCGGGCACTTTTCTCACCGAAGGCGCATTGATCGCGGCGGACGCTGCGCCTGCGCTCGATCGCGACTATTTCGGGTTCTCCGGCTGGCGCGGCCATGACGCGGAGTTGTGGCAGCGGTTGTGCGCCGAGGCGCGAACCCGGCGCGCGGCGCGCGCCCCGCGACGCTGCATTTTGGGGTCCGATATCGACGCGGAGGCCGTGCGCATGAGCATCGCCAATGCCGAACACGCGGGTGTGGCGGACTGGATCCACGTGGAGAGACGCTCACTCAGCGACCTTGCCCGGCCGGCAAGCGGCACGGGGCTCATCGTGACCAATCCGCCGTATGGTGAGCGCATCGGCGCCGAGCACGGGCTGCCGGCGGTGTATTCGGAGCTGGGAAAGACACTGCGTGAGAGCTTCAAGGGCTGGCAGGCCGCGATCCTGACCGGCAATCCGCCGCTGGCGCGGAATCTTGGAATTTATGCCAAACGCACGCACGCGGTGTTCAACGGCACCATCGAGTGCCGGTTGCTGCGCTTCGATCTGAACGAAGCGAGCGAACAGCGCCCGGCCGAAGCGGTGCGCGCCGATTGGTCCGCGCGGCCCGGGGCACAGATGTTCGCGAATCGGCTGCGCAAGAATCTGCGCCGCCTGGAGCCGTGGGCGGAGCGCGAGCACATCGACTGCTTCCGTGCGTACGACGCGGACATGCCGGAATACTCCTTCGCCATCGATCTGTATGGCCGCGGCGTGCGCCACGTCTATGTGCAGGAATATGCCGCGCCCAAGACCGTGAGCCAGGAGAGCGCCGCCGAGCGCCGCAGAGAGGTGCTGGCGGTGTTGCCGGATGTGCTGGGCGTGCCGATCTCGCAGGTGCATTCGCGCGTGCGCAAACCGCAGAAGGGCGCCGAGCAATACAAGAAACGCGATAGCGCCGCGGAACGGCATGCCGTGCAGGAGGGCGGCCTGAAGTTTTGGGTCAACTTCCGCGATTACCTGGATACGGGCTTATTCCTGGACCATCGGATTCTGCGCCAGCTGCTGCGCGACTGGGCCAAGGACACCGATTTTTTGAATTTGTTCTGCTACACCGGCAGCGCCACCGTGTATGCCGCCGCCGGCGGCGCGCGCAGTTCAACCAGCGTCGATCTGTCCAATACCTATCTGGATTGGGCGCATGACAACCTGCTGCTGAACGGCTTTGGCGGTCCGCAGCACGAGTTGCATCGCGCCGACTGCTTGCAATGGCTGGAGGAACAGGCCGAGCGCGGCCCGCGCTTCGATTTGATCTACGTCGATCCGCCGACGTTCTCGAATTCCAAGCGCATGGAAGGCGTGCTCGACGTGCAGCGCGACCATGTCGGCATGATCCGCCGCTCGTTGCGGCTGCTGCGCCCCGGCGGCCGATTGGTGTTCTCGACCAACTACTCGCGCTTCAAGCTCGATTCCGCGCTGCTCGCGGATTTGGTGGTCGAGGACATCAGCGCTCGAACCATCCCCAAGGACTTCGCGCGCAACGCGCGCATCCACCGCTGCTATGTGATGAGAATTTGACATATCGTCCTGCCGAACCACCCTTGAGTGTTTAAGATTTTGTAGCTATTGACAGATTTCGGTGCCTGTGAGCCCCGGGGGTCCGGGTGCCTTTTTGCGATATTGCCGCAACGCAGCAATGACGCCTAAGTGCTGGAAATGCCTAAATCTTAGGCGATTTTGTCAACCTTCACGGGACGAGGCAGTGCCGGTGTGGTGTAATACGGTCGTATAGAAAGCCTCGGCATCTCGCTGGGCGTTTAATATATTAAACATGTCGCGTTTGCCGCTTATCGGGATCCCAGCCGATCGCCGGCTAGTTGGAAAGCATTACTTCCACATGGTCGGCGAGAAGTACATCGACGCTGTCGCGGCGGGCGCGGGCGCGATACCGGTGCTCGTGCCGGCCTTGGGACCGGAACTCGATTTGTCTTCGTTGCTCAGCGCCTGCGACGGATTGCTGCTTACCGGGAGCGCATCGAATGTCGAACCACACCATTACGGAGGACCGGCAAGTTTGCCGGGCACATTACATGATCCAAATAGGGATGCTACGACGCTTCCGCTGATTCCGCGGGCGGTCGCCGCCGGGCTGCCGGTGCTGGCGATTTGCCGCGGATTTCAAGAAATGAACGTTGCCTACGGCGGCACGCTGCATCAGCGGCTGCACGAGGTACCCGGTCACCTCGACCACCGCGACGACGAGACTCTGCCGCTCGAGGCTCAGTATGGTCCGGCCCATGAAGTGCTGCTGGAGCCTGGAGGAATGCTGCGCAAAATCGCCGGGTCGGAGCGCCTGCAGGTGAACTCGCTGCATTGGCAGGGAGTCCGGGAGCTGGGTGAGGATTTGCGCGTCGAGGCGCGGGCTCCCGACGGCGTCATCGAAGCATTCCGGGTGGCGGATAGTCCCGGGTTCGCTCTCGGCTTGCAGTGGCATCCGGAATGGCAGTTTGAAAAGAATCCTTTTTCTCGCGCGTTGTTTGCCGCATTTGGCGCAGCCAGTCGACAACGCGCATCAGCCGCAGGGTGATTTATGGCCAGCACGATTCAGCAATTCTTGAAGGAACACGGTATCTCGGAAGTCGAAGCGATCATTCCGGACATGGCCGGCGTCGCGCGCGGCAAGCTGATGCCGGCGGAAAAATTCGCGGAGGAAGAGGGCATGCGCCTCCCGGAGGCGATTTTTCTGCAGACCGTCACCGGCGATTACCCCGAAGATCAGAGCGCAATGAATCCGTCGGACATCGACATCGTGCTCAAGGCCGATCCGACCACGGTGCGCGTGGTGCCGTGGGCGGCGGAGCCCACCGCCCAGGTGATTCATGACTGCTTCTACGGCGACGGCCGTCCGGTCACCATGGCGCCGCGCTATGTGCTGCGGCGGGTGCTCGAGCTCTACGAGGCGCATGGCTGGGAACCGGTGGTGGCGCCGGAACTCGAGTTCTTCCTGGTTGAACCGAACATCGATTCCGACTATCCGCTGAAGCCGCCGGTGGGCCGTTCCGGCCGCCCGGAGATCGGCCGGCAGGCCTACAGCATCGCCGCGGTCAACGAGTTCGATCCGCTGTTCGACGACATGTACTCATTCTGCGAGGCGCAGGACATCGAAATCGACACGCTGATTCACGAATCGGGCGCCGCGCAAATGGAGATCAACCTGCTGCACGGCTATCCCATGGGACTGGCCGATCAGGCTTTCCTGTTCAAGCGCACGGCGCGCGAAGCGGCGCTGCGCCACAAGATGTATGCCACATTCATGGCCAAGCCGATGGCCAAGGAACCGGGCAGCGCCATGCACCTGCATCAGAGCATCATCGACACAAAAACTCGCAAGAACATTTTCAGCAACCCCGATGGTTCGCCGTCGCCGCTGTTTTTCGGCCATATCGCCGGATTGCAGAAGTACCTGCCGGGAGCCATGTCGCTGTTCGCGCCGAACGTGAACAGCTATCGGCGCATCAGCCGCTATTCGTCCGCGCCCATCAACGTTCACTGGGGCTATGACAATCGCACCGCCGGCCTGCGCGTGCCGATGTCCGGCGCCGAAGCGAGAAGGATCGAAAATCGGGTGGGCGGCGCCGACGCGAATCCGTATCTGGCCATCGCGGCCTCGCTGGCCTGCGGCTATTTGGGAATGGTGGAGGCGTTGAAGCCCTCCGAGCCGATATCGGGGAGCGCCTACGACCTGGCAATCGCCCTGCCGCGAACCCTGGCGGAGGCGCTGCGCCTGCTGCGCGAATCCAAGCCGCTGGTCGACCTGTTCGGCGACCGCTTCGTGCTGGCCTATACGGCCGTCAAGGAAGCCGAATACGAGACTTTTGCGCAGGTCATCAGTTCGTGGGAGCGCGAGCATCTGCTGTTGAATGTCTAGCATGTGCGAGCCGCGAGCATCAAGGAGGCCCTGTCGCCCGGCCGCCGGCTGAGATATAAAGGGGACGAGGGGTGGCGGCAGGAAAATAAGGGGATGCCTTTGATGGGAAGCGTAGCTCGAACGGCGATGCTTTGGATGGCGTGCGCATTGCTGCTGTGTGCCTGCGGCGGCTCGAAGAGCGGCTCCGCTTCGGCGCCTGCGGCAGGCGGCGGCGCCGAGGCCGGCAGGGTCCTAAATCTCTACATCTGGTCCGACTATCTCGCCCCCAACACCTTGTCGGATTTCGAAAAGCAATCCGGCATCAAGGTGCACGTCGCCTACTTCGACACCAACGAAACCCTGGAGACCAAGCTGCTCGCCGGCAGCAGCGGATACGACATCGTGGTGCCCACCGCATCGTATTTCGAGAGGCAGATTAAGGCCGGCGTATATCTCCCCCTGGACAAGTCGAAGCTGCCGAATCTCAAGAACATGGACCCGCAGCTCATGGCCAAGGTTGCCATGCACGATCCCGACAATGCTCACGGCGTCATCTACCTCTGGGGCACCAACGGCATCGGCTACAACGAGAAAATGGTCAAGGCGCTGCTTCCCGATGCGCCGCTCGACAGCTGGCGCATGGTGTTCGATCCGGAGATCGCCTCGAAGGTGGCCAAGTGCGGCATCAGCGTGCTCGACTCGCCCGCGGAGATGATGCGCGCGGTGTTCAACTACCTGGGCAAGGACCCGAATTCGCAAAAGCCGGAAGACCTGGCGCAAGGCGAAGCGGTGCTCATGAAAATCCGGCCCTACATCCGCAACATCAACTCCTCCGAATACATCGAGGCACTCGCCAACGGCGATCTGTGCCTGGCGGTGGGCTACAACGGCGACGTCATGCAGGCGCGCGACCGCGCTCACGATGCCAACAAGGGCATCGACATCAAATACAGCGTGCCGAAGGAAGGCACCATTCTGTGGTTCGACATGCTGGCCATCCCGAAGGATGCGCCGAATCCGGACAGCGCCTATGCATTCATCAACTACATCATGACGCCGCAGGTGATTGCCGATATCTCGAACTTCAAGCGCTACGCAAACGCGAACACCGCGGCGCAGCCGCTGGTGCTGGATTCGGTCAAGGACGACCCCGGAATCTATCCGCCACCCGAGCTGCGGCAGAAGCTCTCGGTACAGTTGGCGGATTCGGCGGAACAGACCCGCGCCATCACCCGCATCTGGCAAAAATTCAAGACCGGCCAGTAAGCGATGACGACCTCCGGCGGAAGCATCGTCAAAGCGGCACCCTGGAACGATCCGGCCGCGCGGCCCTACATTCAAGTCGATCGCATCACCAAGAGCTTCGGCGATTTCAAGGCGGTCGATGACGTCAGCCTGAAGATCTACAAGGGCGAAATATTCTGCTTGCTGGGCGCATCGGGTTGCGGCAAGACCACGCTGCTGCGCATCTTGGGCGGCTTCGAAACGCCCAGTTCCGGCAAGGTGTTCATCGACGGCGAGGATATGACCGGCGTGCCGCCGTACGAACGGCCGGTCAACATGATGTTTCAATCGTATGCGCTGTTCCCGCACATGAACGTCGAGCAGAATGTGGCATTCGGATTGAAGCAGGACCGCGTGCCGAAGGCTGAAATTCAGCAGCGCGTCGCCACCATGCTCGATCTGGTGAAGCTTGGCGATTTTGCGAAGCGCAAGCCGCACCAGCTGTCGGGAGGTCAGCGGCAACGGGTGGCGCTGGCCCGCTCGTTGGTCAAGCGCCCCAAGCTGCTGCTGCTCGACGAACCCTTGGGGGCGCTCGACAAGAAGCTGCGCGAGCACACGCAGTTCGAATTGATCAGCCTGCAGGACAAGCTCGGCGTGACTTTCGTGGTGGTGACCCACGATCAGGAAGAGGCCATGACCCTGGCGAGCCGCATCGGCGTAATGGATCACGGCGAGATCGTCCAGGCGGGCACGCCTTCGGAGATCTACGAATTTCCGGGCTCGAAGTTCGTCGCGGACTTCGTCGGCTCGGTGAATATTTTCGAGGGCAAGCTGATCGAGGACCAGCCGGAACATGTGCGCATTGCATCGAACGAGCTGGGCGCCACGGTGTACGTCAGCCACGGCATCAGCGCCGCTCCCGAGGCCATCGTCTGGGTCGCGGTCAGGCCGGAGAAGATCTTCATGTCGACCGCGCAGCCGCAGGGCACGGATAACGTGGTGCGCGGCTCGGTCCAGGATATTGCCTACCTCGGCGATTTGTCGATCTATCTGGTGAAGCTGCCGACCGGCAAAGTCGTGCGCGTGACCCAGCCGAATACGTCGCGCCATGCCGAGGCGATCAGCTGGGATCAGCAGGTGTACCTAACCTGGGACGCGGAGAGCCCGGTCGTGTTGACGCGTTAGATCCATGCGACGGCCACCACTGATGCAGCGGTGCGGTGTTACCGGGCGCGGCCTGGTGGTGGTGCTGCCCTACCTGTGGCTGCTGCTGTTCTTCGTGGTGCCCTTCATCATCGTCCTGAAGATTTCCTTCTCGGACGTCGATCTGGCGATTCCACCCTATAAGCCGCTGCTGGAGTGGGTCGGCAAGAATTCGCTCGCCATCAAGGTCAATTTCAACAACTACGCGTTTCTGTTCACGGACTCGCTGTACATCAACGCGTTTCTGAATTCTATCAAGGTCGCGTTCATATCCACGGTTCTGTGCTTGATCATCGGCTACCCCGTGGCCTATGGCATCGCGCGCGCCAAGCCGTCGACGCGCAACATCCTGCTGCTGTTGGTGGTGCTGCCGTTCTGGACGTCGCTGCTGTTGCGCGTGTATGCCTGGATCGGCCTGCTCAAGGCCAATGGCGTCATCAACAACGTGCTGATCTGGCTGCACGTGATCCATGAGCCACTGGCGATGTTGTACACGCCGTTCGCCATGTACGTCGGCATCGTCTACTCCTACCTGCCATTCTTGATCCTGCCGCTGTACGCGAATCTCGAGAAAATGGATTGGCAGCTGCTCGAGGCGGCGGAAGACTTAGGGTGCCGCCCCTGGCAGGCGTTCTACAAGATCACGCTGCCGCTGTCGCGCAACGGCATCCTGGCGGGCTCCATGCTGGTATTCATCCCGGCAGTCGGCGAGTTCGTGATCCCGGCGCTGCTCGGCGGGCCGAATGCGCTGATGATCGGGCGCGTGCTGTGGGACGAGTTTTTCTCGAACCGCGCGTGGCCGGTGGCGAGCGCAGTGGCCATTCTTTTGTTGATCCTGCTGGTGCCCTTCATGATGTGGTATCAGAGCGTGCAGGCGCGGGAATCGGCGGGCGCTCGATGAATTACCGGCATTCGTATTTCATCATCACCTGCTTAGGGCTGGGCTTCGCCTTTCTGTACATCCCCATCCTGTCGATGGTGGTGTTTTCGTTCAACGCCTCCAAGCTGGTGACTGTGTGGGATGCGGTGAATTCGCCGACTCTCAAGTGGTACTACGCGCTGCTCAACAATGAGGAAATTCTCGACGCCGCGTGGATATCCTTGAAGGTGGCGCTCATCAACGCCTCCGGCTCGGTGATCCTGGGCACGCTCGCCGGCTTTGGCCTGGCGCGCTTCACGCAATTTCGCGGCCGATTCACGCTCAACGCGATGACCACCGCGCCGCTGGTCATGCCGGAGGTGATCACCGGCCTGTCGCTGCTGCTGCTGTTCGTCGCCCTCGAACAGTCGATCGGTTGGCCGGCGGGGCGGGGCATCACCACCATGACCATCGGGCACATGACGTTCTCGATGGCCTACGTCACGGTGATCGTCCAGTCGCGTCTCGCGACCTTCGATACGGCGCTCGAGGAAGCGGCGATGGATCTGGGCGCGAGGCCGCTCAAGGTGTTCTTCGTGATCACTTTGCCGATCGTATTTCCGGCGATATTGTCGGGTTGGCTGCTGGCATTCACGCTGTCCTGGGATGATCTGGTGATCTCCAGCTTCACCTCCGGACCGGGCAGCAGCACCCTGCCGATGGTGGTATTCTCGAAAGTGCGTCTCGGAGTCAGCCCGGAGATCAACGTGCTGGCGACTATCACCATCGCGGTGGTGACCTGCATGATCGTCGGCGTCAGCCTGTGGATGGCGCGTGCCAGCAAGCTCGAAAAGGCGGGGGCTACTTGAAGGACAACACGCGCGTCAATCACCCGCCGGTGGTGAATGTCCCTGCCGACAATCGTCCGCTGGTGGCGCCGATCTACCAGTCCGTCAAGTTCTCCTTCGACAACACCGCCGAGACCCAGCGTTTCCTGCGCGGCGAGCGCGACGGATTTTTCTATTCGCGCACCGCCAACCCGACTTTGCGGCAGCTCGAGCTGCTGCTGGCGCAATTGCAGGGCCGGGAGGAATGCCTGCTAACGGGTTCGGGCGTTGCCGCGGTTGCTGCGACTCTGCTGGCGCTGTGCAAGCAGGGCGACCATGTCCTGGCATTCATCGAATCGTATGGTCCGACGCGCTATCTGGTGCAGCACGTACTGGGCAAATTCGGGGTCGGGCACACATTATTGTCGATCGAGGACCTCGACGGCATCGAGCGTGTGCTGAAGGAGACGCCGACGCGACTGGTGGTGTTCGAGAGCCCGACCAATCCGGTGACCAAGATAGCCGACATCAAGCACCTGTGCGCGCACGCCAAGGCAACGGAGTGCCTCACGGTGCTCGACAATACCTTCGCCGGATTTCACAATCACGGCGGCTACGCCGTCGACATCTTCGTTCACAGCTTGACCAAGTACGCATCGGGGCACGGCGATGTGATGGGCGGGGCGATCATCGCCAACCGCGCGCTGATCGCGCGCATGCGCAAGGATGTCGTCAACTTCGGGCCCACCTTGGATCCGCACGCGGCGTTTCTGATCCAGCGCGGCATGCGCACGTATTTTCTGCGCTACGAGCGCCAGTGCGCGATCGCGCTCGCGGTGAGCCGGTTCTTGAGCTCCCATCCGCGCATCAAGCGGGTGTTCTATCCGGGCCTGGAGACGCACCCGCAACATGAGCTCGCAAAACGGCAAGCCAAGGACTTTGGAGCCATCGTCAGCTTCGAGCTGAACGGCGGCCTGGAACCGGCCGGGCGCTTCGCCGAGAATTTGCGCTACTTCGCCATCTCGGCGAGCGTGGGGTCCTGCGAGTCGCTGGTGATGCCGCCGCAGCTGCTCGGCGGCTCGGAATTCAACGCGACACAGCGCGCGGCATCTTTGCTGTCTTCCGGCACCGTGCGGCTGTCGATCGGGCTCGAGGACGCGGAGGACCTGGTGGAGGATCTCACGCAGGCCTTGGAGCGGGCCTTTACCTGAGCTGCGTCCTCAAAGATTGCGGATTAAATTGTCGCCGAACTCGCTGCACTTGACCTCGGTTGCGCCGGCCATCAGCCGCGCGAAGTCGTAGGTCACGGTCTTTTGGGCGATGGTCCTGTCCATGGCCCCGATGATGGCATCCGCAGCCTCGACCCAGCCCATGTAGCGCAGCATCATCTCGCCCGACAAGATGACCGAGCCCGGATTGACCTTGTCGAGGTCGGCGTACTTCGGCGCGGTGCCGTGGGTGGCTTCGAATACCGCATGACCGGTGAGGTAATTGATGTTTCCGCCCGGGGCGATCCCGATGCCGCCGACCTGAGCCGCCAGCGCATCCGAGAGATAGTCGCCGTTCAGGTTCATGGTCGCGACCACGTCGAACTCGTCCGGGCGCGTCAGCACCTGCTGCAGCGTGATGTCGGCGATGGCGTCCTTGATGATGACCTTGCCGGAGGTCTTGGCCGCCTGCATCTGCGCATTGGCGTGCGCTTCGCCCTGCGCGGCCTTGAGGCGCTCCCATTGCTCCCATGTGAACACGTGGTCGGCAAATTCCCGCTCGGCGAGCTGGTAGCTCCAATTTCGAAATGCACCTTCGGTGAATTTCATGATGTTGCCCTTGTGCACGATCGTCACGCTCTTGCGCCGGTTGGCGATGGCGTACTGGACGGCGGCGCGGAACAGCCGCTCGGTGCCCTCCTTGGAAGCGGGCTTCAGGCCGATGCCTGAACTATCCGGGAAGCGGATCTTGGCGAACTGCTTCGGAAAGCTCTGCTTGAACAGCTCGAGGAATTTCTGGCATTCCGCCGTGCCGGCCTCGAATTCGATGCCTGCGTAAATGTCTTCGGTGTTTTCGCGGAAGATCACCATGTCGACCTTCTCCGGGGATTTGACCGGCGAGGGCACGCCCTTGAACCAGCGCACCGGCCTCAAGCACACGTACAGATCCAGCATCTGGCGCAAAGCGACGTTCAGCGAGCGGATGCCGCCGCCGACCGGGGTGGTCAGCGGGCCCTTGATGGACACCAGATATTCGCGGCACGCCGCAACCGTTTCATCCGGGAGCCAGCTGTTGTACAGCCGATTGGCTTTCTCGCCGGCGAAAACCTCCATCCACTGAATCTTGCGCTTTGCGCCATAGGCCTTGTGCACCGCTGCATCGAACACGCGTACGCTGGCGCGCCAGATGTCGCGGCCCGTGCCGTCGCCCTCGATGAACGGCACGATCGGCTGGTTCGGCACGGTGAGTTTGCCGCCGGAGATGGTGATCTTCTCGCCGCCCGCCGGGATTTGAATGCCGGCCGGTTTCGCGTCTGCCATGTGCCTGACTCCTATAAATTCGGCCGCAATGCTAGCATGCGCGGCCGGAGGCTCGCATTGCGCACACTTACTTCCACACCCGCCAGGGACGGTTTCCGCATGCCGGCCGAATTCGAACGGCATTCGGGCTGCTGGATGCTATGGCCTGAGCGGCCGGACATTTGGCGAAATGGCGCCAAGCCTGCGCAAGCGGCCTTCACCGCGATCGCCGCGGCGATCGCCACGGGTGAGGCGGTGAGTGTCGGCGTTTCGGCGGCGCAATTCCAGAACGCGCGCGCGCGCTTGCCGCCGCAAGTGCGCGTGGTGGAGTTGAGCAGCAACGATGCCTGGGTGCGCGACTGCGGACCCACCTTCGTCATCGATGCGAAGGGCAGGCGGCGCGGCGTGGATTGGACCTTCAACGCCTGGGGTGGATTGGACGGCGGACTCTATGTCCCATGGAATCTGGACGATGAGGTTGCGCAGAAGATCCTGGCGATCGAAGGCGCCAATCGCTATCGAACCGACTTCGTGCTCGAGGGAGGCGCCGTTCATGTCGACGGCCAGGGCACCTGCCTGACCACCGAGGAGTGCCTGCTGAATCCCAATCGCAACCCGAAGCTGTCGCGCGCCGACATCGAGGAGCAGCTGCGGCGCTATCTGGGGGTCACCAGCGTGCTGTGGCTGGGACAGGGTGTGTATCTCGATGAGACCGGCGGGCATATCGATGAACTCGCCTGCTTCACCAGCCCGGGACATGTGGCGCTTACCTGGACCGAGAACCGCAGGGATCCTCAGTACGCAATATCGCACGACGCCTTGCAGCGCCTGCGCCGCGCGCGCGACGCGCGCGGCCGGCGATTGACCATTCACAAGATCCATCAGCCGGGACCCCTTTACATGAGCGCCGCAGAGGCCGCCGGAGTGGACGCGCGCGCCGGCAGCCGGCCGCGCAAGGGCGGGGACCGTTTGCCCGCCTCATACATCAATTTCTATGTAGCCAACAAATGCGTGGTCATGCCGCTGTACGACAAGCGCTGGGATGCGGCGGCGGCGCGCATGCTGCGCCGCCTGTTTCCGACCCGCAAAGTGCTGGGCGTCGCCAGCCGCGAGGTGCTGCTCGGAGGGGGCAACATACACTGCATCACCCAACAGGTGCCGCGCTCAAGCAGCCGCTGACCGATTAAAATGGAACTTTGCCGCGCGCCGGCTCTCGAAAGTCTTTATTCTACGCAGCCTCGATCAACCCGACCGCTATTATTGGATGCTGTAGTGTACCCATCGATTCGACATCCCCGCCTTTCTATGGCCGCGCTGCTGTGTGCGGCTGCCGCCATGACCGCAGGTTGCCATCATCCCAGCAACATCAGCGGCTACGGCGTCGCCTGGGTCACCGTGACCGATGAGCCCGGGGACTTCGCCGCCTACGACATCATCATCGATTCGGTGACCTTGACCCGCAACGATGGCGCGGTGGTGACGGCAATGGCGACGCCCGAAGCGGTGGATTTCACCCAGCTGAGCAATGTCGCGGAATTCTGGGGCACCGCGGTCATTCCGACGGGCACTTATCTATCGGCGACCATTACGCTGGACTATACGTCCGCCGTCATCGTGCCCATTGGCAATGGAACACCGGTGGCCGCCACGGTGACCGACTCGGCCGGATTGGGCGTCACCACGGTGGCGGTGCAGGTGACTTTCGATCCCGCCAATCCCTTGGTCGTGACGCCGACGTACGCCTCGACCAGCGCCGAACTCCTGACCATCGATCTCGATCTGGCAGCCTCGGGTACTGTAAATACCGCTGTCAATCCCCCGACGATGGTAGCCAGGCCGTGGATCACGGCGGGGGTGCAGCCGGCCGACACCAAACTCATCCGGGTGCGAGGTCCGCTGATCAACTCCAGTCTCGATGTGGACACGTTCACGGTGTACGTGCGGCCGTTCTACGACGAAGTCAACAATCTCGGCACTTTGACGGTGTTCACCAGCCCATCGACGATATACACGCTCAACGGCACCAGCTACCTCGGGAATTCCGGCCTGACAGCACTGTCGCAGCTCTCCGCCGGCACCACGGTGGCCGCGGCCTACACGACGTTCCAGCCGACCTTCAATCCGGCCAACAGCGCTCCCGCCGGAAAATTCAATACGGTCTACGTCGTCGCGGGAAGCACGCTCGAGGATGTGTACACCGAAGGGATCAGCGGCGATGTAATCGCGCGTGACGGCAATACTCTGACGCTGCACAGCTCGACGCTGATTTTGAACACGGCGGACACGTTCAGCTACGAGACCGCCGACACCAACCTGCTGCTGGGGACGGGCACCATCGTCACGGCGGACGACAACCCGACTCTGACCGGGCTCAACTACAATTCCGTCGCGGTGGGCCAACACATCACTGCGCGAGGGCTCTACTCGATACCCGCGTCGGGAATCATCACCATGGATTCCACCGGCACCACCGCCACCAATACCGGTTCGGTGCGGCTGCAATCCACGCAGCTCTGGGGGCCTTTGGTGTCCTCCACCAACGATTCACTGGTGATGGACCTGCAGGCCATCAACGGATGGCCGGTCTCCCTGTACAACTTCTCGGGCAATGGCGTGCCGACTCCGTCTGCCTCGAGTTTTGACGTCAGCACCGTCGACGTGCCCGCTCCGGCCGTGCCCAGCGGAGTGGTTGCGGGCGACCCGCTGTGGATCAACGGCGTGTTCGGTCCGTTCGGGTCGGCTCCGCCGGATTTCCTGGCATTTGCGGTGAACTCGCAGGCCTCGGTGCAGGTCGCGGGAACAACCCCAGGCAGCGAAGGGACCCAGACCTGCGGCGTCGGCAGCCAGGTTTGCGTTCCCGCCAGCTTGCAGGTGGTGTGGGCCGATGGCGGTACCGGCGTGCCATTCACCGGTTTCGGCGATACGGGATTTTCCATCAACTTGACCAATCCGCGCTTGAGCTCCGCGGTCATCCGCATCGGACCGCAGAGCATCGCCTTGAGCTCGCTGCCGGCAAGTGTGCAGATTGTACCGACGACTTTGGCGGTGACCTCGACTTTTGCCCCGCGCTTTACCGTCGGTAACCCAACGACCGCCAGCACCACCGCGACCATAACCGCCTCGACGTTCCTCGACGTCTATAGCGACTATGCCAGCTTCGTCAGCCAGACCAACACGCTCCTGTCCGACGCCAATCCCGCGGTGCAATTCGAGGCTCGCGGGGTGTTCAATTCCACCGCCAACACCTTTACCGCGACTAGCATCAACCTCGTGCTCTAAACTAGCGCCCCATCATGGGGATGCCGGCATCACGACTCGCACTGGCCTTAGGATTGGCCGCGAGCTTCCTGTGCAATTCGTACGCTCGAGCGGCCGACGATCCTCCGGCTGCCGCCGCCCCGCGTCCGCGCATCTGCCTGGTGTTGTCGGGCGGCGGCGCCCGCGGCATGGCGCACATCGGGGTGCTCAAGGTTCTCGAGGAGCTCAAGGTACCCATCGACTGCATCGCGGGCACCAGCATGGGAGCCGTGGTCGGCGGCCTGTACGCGAGCGGCATGACGGCAGGCGAGATCGATGCGACCATGCGCTCAGTCGACTGGCAGGAGGCGTTTCGCGATGCGCCGCCGCGCCGCGAGCTGGCGTTTCGGCGCAAGCAGGACGACCGAAATTTTCTGGTGCGGCTGCCGCTGGGCTTGAAGCACGGACAGATCCTGCTGCCGAAGGGGTTCATTCAAGGCGAGAAATTGCAGGAGACCCTGCGCAAGCTCACGTTGCGCTTTCCCGACGACACGAATTTCGACGGCTTGCCCACGGCATTTCGCGCAGTGGCGACCGACCTGGTCACCGGCGATGCGGTGGTGATGGAGCGGGGCGATCTGGCCATCGCCATGCGCGCCAGCATGTCCGCACCCGGCGTGTTCGCGCCGGTCGAGTACGCAGGACGGGTGCTGGTCGACGGCGGCCTGGCGGAGAATCTACCCGTCGACGTGGCGCGTGCAATGCAGGCGGACATCCTGATCGTCTCCGACGTGAGCTATCCGCTGCAGTCTCGCGAACAGCTGGACTCAGCGCTCGCCATCTCCAATCAGATGCTGGCGATCCTGGTACGCAAGGACTCCGACCGGCAGAAGGCATCTCTCGGCCCAAAGGACATCCTGATCGAGCCGGCTCTGGGCGGCGCGCCGTCGACGGATTTTACGATAGCGGACAAGACCATCGTCAGCGGCGAGGGCGCGGCGCGCGGCATGGCCGAGAGATTGGCTTACTTAAGCATCAGCGACAGCGCCTACCGCACCTACGTGGCGCGCCGCGCGGCCGGCGAACCGGCGGCGCCGGTCATCAAGTTCGTGCGCGTGGACCCGGATTCGAAGCGCTATGAAAAAACCATCCTCGGTGAAATGCAGCCGCTGGTCGGAAAACCCCTGGATCTGGATCTGGTGGCGGCGCGCATCACCGAGCTGTATGGCCTGGGCGATTTCGAGACCCTGGATTACACCTTGGTGGAGACGGGCAGCGGAGAGGACAAGGACACCGGCATCGAGGTGCGCGCGCGGCGCAAATCGTGGGGGCCGAATTACATACGCTTCGGACTGAGCCTGCAGGATGATTTCCAGGGCAACACCCGCTACAACGCCGAGACGCGCTTCCTGCTAACCGAGATTAACTCGCTGGGCGCGGAATGGATGACCGACGTGCAGATCGGCTATGACCCGAAGATTTTCAGCGAGTTCTACCAGCCGCTGGATGCATCGCGCACCTGGTTCGTGGCGCCGAGCGCGCGCATCGAGGCGCGCGACCTGCCCGTGTACTCCAAAGATGTTGAAATCGCCGACTACCGCGCCCGCGAAGCGGAGGGCGACTTCGATGTCGGCCGCGAACTCGGCAACTGGGGCGAAATTCGCGTGGGCTTTCACCGCCTCAACGGCGAAACGCACGAGCGCTACGGGGATCCCGACCTGGTGGTACAAACCTACAACAACGGGGAATACTTCGTAAAATTCAGCTACGACCGGCTGGACAATGTCGACTTTCCCCGCGACGGACAGACATTCTCGCTGCAATGGGATGCCTATCGGACCAATCTTGGTTCGGATTTCGCCTTCGACAAGGTGCAGGCCGATTGGCTGATGGCGCGTTCCTTCGAGCGCAATACCATCGTACTGTGGGCCTCCGCCGGCGAGACGGTCGACGGCAACATCAAGCCCACCGACTTGCAGGATTTTTACTCGTTGGGCGGGTTTCTCAGCCTGTCGGGTCTCGCGCCGCTGGCATTGACCGGCCCCAACTACGCGATCGCGCGCGCGATTTACTTTCGCAAGATCGGTCGCGGCGGTGAGGGCTTTCTGCAGTTCCCCGCCTATATCGGCGCGTCCTTCGAGGTCGGCAATACCTGGGACCGCCGCGGCGAAATCAGCCTAAGCTCGGCACGCAAGGATGCCTCGCTGTTCCTCGGCTTCGATACCTTCCTGGGCCCCTTGTATCTGGGTACGGGCTACGACAGTTCGGGCAACAGTGCGTTGTTCCTGTTCCTGGGCCGCACCTTCTAGGGCGGCGCAGCGGCTAGAATCCGCGGCTCTCCGACAGCCTTTCCACTTTCTCGAACACCAGCGCCGGCCGATCGCCGATGCGCGAATATTCATGCTTGCGCGACATGTCCTCGAGTACCGCATCGCGCTCCGCGGCGGTAAAGAACCAGTGGGTCTTTTGCCAATCGGCGCCGAGCAGCGTTGCGAACGGATCGCCGGGGCGCAGGCGCACGCGGATACCGTAGGGGCGGGGGAGCTGCGGAAGGGTGCGGACCAGATTTTGAACGTTTGCAATTCCCATTATCGTGCGGAAGATAGCCGAATAATCGGCCGGCGGCCAGCTGATCGCGCAACGACTCGCGTGCTAGACTCCGCCGCCTTCCAGCAGAGGTAATCGATGGCATCGTCCTATACGGCCTCCGACATCGAGGTATTGAGCGGCTTGGATCCGGTTCGCCGCCGGCCGGGCATGTACACGGACACTACCCGCCCGAATCATCTGGCGCATGAGGTGGTGGACAACAGTGTCGATGAGGCGCTCGCCGGGCATTGCGAAAACATCCGGGTGACGGTGTTCAAGGACGGATCTTTGCAGGTCGAGGATGATGGCCGCGGCATGCCGGTGGACATCCATCCGAAAGAGAAAATCAGCGGCGTGGAATTGATCTTGACGCGGCTGCACGCCGGCGGGAAATTCAACGACAAGACCTACCAACATTCGGGCGGCCTGCACGGCGTCGGCGTCTCGGTGGTCAATGCGCTGTCCAAGCACCTGGAATGCTGGGTGCGGCGCGGCGGCAAGGAATACAACGTCAGCTTCGCGAGCGGGCGGCGCGTGTCGAAGCTTGAAGTCGTGGGCGACGTGCCGAAGTCCAAGACCGGCACGACTTTGCGCTTTTGGCCGGATCCGCAGTACTTCGACACCGATAAATTCGCGATTCCGAAACTCAAGCAGGTGCTGCGCGCCAAGGCGGTGCTGTGCCCCAATCTGCGCGTGACCCTCGACAATGAATTCAACGGCGAACATGACGAGTGGTTCTACACCGGCGGGCTGCACGAATATCTGGCCGAGGAGCTGGGCAAGGGCGAGTGGCTGCCGGCGGAGACCTTCTACGGCAAGCGCGACATCGAGGGCGGCAGCCTCGACTGGGCATTCGCCTGGGTGCTGGAGTCGGAGCGCGCCATCACCGAGAGCTACGTCAACCTGATTCCCACCGTCGAAGGCGGCACGCATGTCAACGGGCTGCGCGCCGGCGCCGCCGATGCGGTGCGCGAGTTTTGCGAGTTTCGCAGCCTCGTGCCGCGCGGATTGAAGCTGGCGCCGGAGGATGTATGGGACGGCGTCAGCTTCGTGCTGTCCATGAAAATGCGCGAGCCGCAGTTCGCGGGGCAAACCAAGGAGCGGCTGTCCTCGCGCGAGTCCGCGGGGATCGTGCAGGGCGTCATCCAGGATGCGTTCGCGCTGTGGCTCAACCAGCATCCGGACCAGGGAGAGAAGATCGCGATGCTGGCGATCGCCAATGCGCAGCAGCGCTTCAAGGACAGCCAGAAGATCTCGCGCAAGCGCATCGTTGCCGGCCCCGCACTGCCGGGCAAGCTCGCCGATTGCGTCAGCCAGGATCCGGAGCGGGGCGAATTGTTCCTGGTCGAGGGTGATTCCGCCGGCGGTTCGGCCAAGCAGGCGCGCGACCGCAGCACGCAGGCCATCATGCCGCTGCGCGGCAAGATCTTGAATACCTGGGAGGCCGATGCGCGCGAGGCGATGCTGTCCCAGGAAGTGCACGACATCAGCGTCGCGATCGGCGTCGACCCCGCGACCACCGATCTGTCGACCCTGCGCTATCACAAGATCTGCATCCTGGCGGATGCCGACAGCGACGGACAGCACATCGCGACGCTGCTATGTGCACTGTTCCTGCGCCACTATCGGCCCTTGGTTGCCGCCGGGCACGTCTATGTGTGCATGCCGCCGCTGTTCAGGATCGACGCCGGCAAGCAAGTGGTGTATGCCCTGGACGAGGCCGAGCGCGACAAGGCGCTCAAGCGCATCGCCGCGGAGAATGCGCGCACCAAGCCGGTGGTGACCCGCTTCAAGGGCCTGGGCGAAATGAGCCCCTCGCAGCTGCGCGAAACCACCATGGCGCCGCAGACGCGGCGGCTGGTGCAGATGACCATCGACGCGAAGGACAGCCCGGACGCCATGCTCGACATGCTGCTCGCCAAGAAGCGCGCCGGCGACCGGCGTGAGTGGCTCGAGAGCAAGGGCAACCTGGCGCGCATTTGAGCACGCGGCGATCATGAAGGAGCAAGAGCTGAATTTCGAAGGCGTCGAGAAGGAACCTATGAAGTCCTTCGCCGAGCGCGCCTACCTCGATTACTCCATGTACGTGATTCTGGATCGGGCGCTGCCGCATCTTGGCGACGGGCTCAAGCCGGTGCAGCGGCGCATCGTTTACGCGATGAGCGAATTGGGCCTGGCCGCGGGCGCCAAGCACAAGAAATCGGCGCGCACGGTGGGCGATGTCATCGGCAAGTTCCATCCGCACGGCGATGGCGCCTGCTACGAGGCCATGGTGCACATGGCCCAGGACTTCGCCTACCGCTATCCCATCGTCGATGGCCAGGGCAACTGGGGCTCGACCGATGATCCGAAGTCCTTCGCCGCAATGCGCTATACCGAATCCCGGCTCACGCGCTACGCGGCGCTGCTGCTGCAGGAACTGGGATCGAGCACGGTGGATTGGACGCCGAACTTCGACGGCTCGCTGGATGAGCCGACGATGCTGCCGGCGCGCGTGCCGAATCTGCTGCTGAACGGCGGGTCGGGCATCGCGGTGGGCATGGCCACGGACATTCCGCCGCACAATCTGCGCGAGACCGTCAAGGCCTGCGTCGCGCTGCTCGACGATGAGGACTTGAGCACGCGCAAGATCATGGCGCACATCAAGGGCCCGGACCTGCCGACCGGCGCCGAGATCGTTTCGCCGCGCGAGGAACTGGTGCAGATGTACGAGAGCGGCGCGGGCAGCTTCAAGGCGCGCGCCACCTACGAAATCGAGGACGGCGAAATCGTGATCGAGGCGCTGCCTTTCCAGGTGTCCGGCAGCAAGGTGCTCGAACAGATCGCCAACCAGATGCGGCAGAAGAAGCTGCCGATGGTCGAGGACCTGCGCGACGAATCGGACCATGAGAAGCCCACCCGGCTGGTCATCGTGCCGAAGTCCAATCGCGTCGACACCCAGGCGCTGATGGCGCATCTGTTCGCGACCACCGACCTCGAGCGCAATTACCGCGTGAACTTCAACGTCATCGCGCTGGACGGCAGGCCGCGCGTCATGGGGCTGAAGGAGCTGCTGCTCGAGTGGCTCAAATTCCGCAAGAACACGGTGACGCGACGGCTGAATTACCGCCTGGCGCGGGTCAACACCCGGCTGCACATCCTCGACGGCCTGGCGATCGCCTACCTGAATCTGGACGAAGTGATCCGCATCGTGCGCACCGAGGATCAGCCGAAGCCGGTGCTGATCAAGCGCTTCAAGCTGTCGGACGAGCAAGCCGAGGCAATCCTCGAGACCAAGCTGCGCCACCTCGCGCGCCTCGAGGAGATGCAGATCAGGGCCGAGCAGAAGGAGCTGAGCGAAGAGCGCGACGAGATCAACAAGATCCTGAAGAGCAAGGCGCGCCTCACCAAGCTGGTGCGCGATGAACTGTTGAGCGACGCCGAGGAGTACGGCGATGAGCGGCGCACGCGGCTGGTGGAGCGCGAGGCCGCGCAGGCCATCGCCGCGACCGAGCTGCTGACCAGCGAGCCCACGACCGTGGTGCTGTCGCGCTCAGGCTGGGTGCGCGCGGCCAAGGGCCACGACATCGACGCGCGCGCCTTGAGCTACAAGACCGGAGATGAATTTCAGGCCGCGGCCAAGGGCCGCAATCTGCAGCAGGCGGTGTTCATCGATTCCACCGGCCGCGCCTACAGCCTGGACGCCCATCAGCTTCCGGCCGCGCGCGGCTATGGCGAACCCCTGTCAGGCACTGTGGACCCGCCGGACGGCGCCACCTTTGCCGCCGTGCTGATCGGCGAACCCGACGATGTGTGGCTGCTGGCGAGCGACGCCGGTTATGGATTCGCGGTGAAATTGAGCGAACTGTACGCGCGCAACAAGAAGGGCAAGTCGGTGCTCAAGGTCCCGGAAAACGCCAAGGTCTTGCCCGCGCAGCCGATCTTAAGCCCGGAATCGATGGCGGTATTCGTCAACAATGACGGCGAAGTGCTGGCGCTGCCTGCCGCCCAAATCGAGCAAATGAGCGCCGGCAAGGGGCAGAATCTGTACGGCATTGCCGGCAAGAAGTCGGCCGAGCGCGACGAGTACCTGGTGGCGATGGCGGTGGTGGCGCCGGGTGAGGTGCTGACGGTTCACAGCGGCAACAGCGCGCCGATGAAATTGAAATTCGAGGAACTCGCGCAGTTTCAGGACCAGAAGGGCAGGCGGCGCCAGAGATTCTCGCGCGCCTACAAGCAGGTCGACCGGCTGAGCGTAGCCCCAGCCTAGCGTTCGCCCGACATGGTCACATCCTCGGGCGCATTCACGAAGTAGCCCTGGATGAATTCGATGCCGAGCTGCCACAGCACGGCCATGGTGTTCGCGTCCTCGACCCGCTCGGCCACGGTCTCGATGCTCTTGCGTTTCGCCGCTTCGACCAGGCCCTTGACGCGTTGCTGCTGCAGCTGGTTGGTCGACAGGCCCTGCATCAACGAACCGTCGACTTTGATGAAGTCCATGGGGATGTCAGTGAGCAGCTTCAGCGGGTCGCGACCGGCGCCGAAGTGCTCCAGTGCAAAGCGGAAGCCGAGCTTGCGCAAGCCGGTGGCGAGTTCCTTGGTCTGGCGGATGTATTGCGTGGCGATGTCCTCGGACACCTGGATGCACAGGCGCTTGGGCTCGATCTTCAACGATTTGAGCTGCGCTTCGAGCCACGCGACCAAGCCCTTGTCGAGGATGGTGTCCTTCGAGACGCGCACGAAAATACACGAGGCCTTGCGATTGGCGCAAAACGACAATGACGCGCCGAGCACCCAGCGATCGATGTTCTTCATCAAGTCGTTGCGTTCGGCGGCAGCGATGAACTCCGCCGGAAGAACTTCGGTGCCTTGCTCGTCCAGCATGCGCACCAGCACGTCGAACATGCCCTTGTCCTCTCCCAGCAGGCTCGCGATCGGCTGTTGCACCAGTCGGAAGCGATTCTCCATCAGGGCGGTCTTGATGTGCTTGACCCAGATCTTGTCGTAGGCCTGCACGCGCGTGTCGGTGTCGGCCTTGTCGACCACGTACATCTGGTTGCCGCCCAGTTCACGGCCGCGGCGCGTGGCGCTGATGGCGTCGCCAATGGCGGCTGCGACATCCGCGTTGGCAGCGGGCAACAGCCCCAAGCCCACCGTCACGGTGGCGGTCAGGGTCTTGTCGTCGATGGCGAAGGTGTGTTCGCTGATCCGCTTGACGACATTTTCCGCCCATGTTTCCACGTCGCGCGCGGTGCCGCGCTCGAGCAGAACCAGAAAGCCGTTGCCGCCGAACCGGCCGCAAATGTCCGCGGATGTGAGCTGTCCGCGCAGCAGATCCGCGAGCTGCGACAGGAACTCCTCGCTGCTGAGCACGCCGATGGTGTTCTGAACTTCGATGAAGTGGTCCGGCTTGACATGAGCGAACTGGCGGACGCCGCCCTTCATCGCAAGGCCGCAGCGCTCGCGCACCGCCTCGATGAGGTATCGCTGCTGCAGGAAGCGCGTCGACGCATCGCTTCTGACCGCATCCGCGAGCTGCGCCTCGAGGTCGCGATCCTGCTTGTGCCGCGCGGGCACCGCGATGCGGATCGCGGGCTCGTTCTCATGGTCGGCCTTGGTCAAATTCAATTCGAGCGGCAGGGAGGAACCGTCCGAGAGCAGCGCCTGCACTTTCAGCGCGTGGCCGGCCCATTTTCCCTGCAGGCAGGCGACCAGCGCACCTTTAAGCGCGGCGTGCGTTTCCTGCTCGAACATGTCCATCAACGGCGTGCCGGTCAGCGCATCGTCGCCGGAATAGCCGAACAGCTCCTGCCAGGCGCGGTTCGCATCGACGATGATGCCTTCCTGCACGTGGGTGATGGCGTCGGCCGAGCCCTCGAGAAAATTCTGCAATTGTTCGCGGTACTCGCGCGCCGAGGACAGGGTGGTGCTCAGGGCGCGCTCCAGGCGATAGGCGCGCAACTCGCGGGTAGCGACCGCCTGCAGGCGGCTGCGGTTGCTTAAAGTAACGACATCCTGGGCGCCGAGACTCATCGCATCCGCGATCGACGCCTCGTCGATTTTTTCGCGCACCACCAGCACCGGCATCTCCGGGGCGCTGGCGTTACGCACACTCATGATGGCCGAGAGCTCGATCCCCAGCTCATCGAGGAAGGTGACCAGCATTTCCGGATTGATCTGCGTGAGGGCATCGCCCAGATCGCGGGCATCGGGCAGCCAGGTACAGTGCACCGGATGCCCGGCCTTGCGCAGCGTGCTGTTGATCGCCTCGACGTGGTCCTGGGACCTCGTCATGACGATCATGGGAACGGCGCCCGTCTCAGTCACTGGTCGAAATCCTCTCCATAGGGTTCAGACTCCATCGGGTTCAAAGTGTAACATTTTCGATTTCGGCGATTCTGGGACGGGCGTCAAGTCGAAATCACCGATTCGGCGCCTCAATTGGCTTGAGTTGCGAGTTGCGGCTATCATACGCGCCCTTCAACCCGAGGCCCGTGATGGCGAACTACAGCACAAACGAATTCAAAGCCGGACTGAAGATCCTCATCGACGGCGATCCGTATGCCATCGTCGAGAACGAGATGGTCAAACCGGGCAAGGGTCAGGCCTTCAATCGAGTCCGAGTGCGCAACCTCAAGACGGGCCGGACGATTGAACGCACCTGGAAGTCCGGCGACACGGTGGAAGGCGCCGATGTGGTCGACACCGACATGCAGTACCTGTACAGCGACGGGGACTTTTTTCACTTCATGGTGCCCGATACCTTCGAGCAGCTGACGGCTTCCAGGGCCGCGGTGGGCGACGGCGCCCAATGGCTCAAGGATGGCACGATTTGCGTGGTGACCCTGTGGAACGGCGTGCCGCTTCAAGTGACGCCACCGGCGCACATGGAACTCAAGGTGATCGAAACGGATCCAGGACTGCGCGGCGACACCGCGACGGGGGGATCCAAGCCGGCCAAGCTCGAGACCGGGGCCATGGTGCGGGTGCCCCTGTTCATCAATGAAGGCGAGATCCTGCGTATCGACACCCGCACGGGCGAGTATCTCTCGCGCGGCAAGGGCTAGACGCGCAACCACGCGCAAGCAAGCGCGCGGGCCCTGCGTGTTCAGGCGTTTTCGATCGAGAACGCCATGGCACCCGACAATCCGGCGCACCTCAAGTCGAGAGCGACCAGCCGATCGAAGCCGAGCGCGACCCCGGCGCAATCCGGCATTCCCGCATCCAGCGCTGCCAGCAGGCGTTCATCCACCGGCGCTTGCGCTTGACCGCGCGCGCGGCGCGTCGCGAGATCCTTGGTAAACCGCGCACGCTGTTCGGCCGAGTCGGCCAATTCGTGGAAACCGTTCGCGAGCTCCAGACCGTCGATATAGAGTTCGAAGCGCGCGGCCACGGCAGGCTGTCCCGGTTTGAGCCGCGCCAGCGCGGCCTGGGAAGCCGGGTAATCGCACACGAAGCAGGGACTCTCGCGCCCGAGCTGCGGCCCGACGACGAGGCCCATCAACAAATCGAGCTTGGCGTCGCGGTCGAGCTTGCCATCGCAGGCAACGCCATGACGCACGGCCGCCGCGGTCAGCTCCGGGTCGCCGGCGCCGTGGATGTCCACCCCGGCGTAGCGCTCGAGCGCGTGGGCGTAAGTCAGGTGCTGGGCGCGCGCCAGATGGCGGCGCGGCGCCAGTAAGCGCGCCACCAGTTCCTCGACCTCGGCCATCAGCGCGCTGTCGTTGAATCCGCGGCGATACCACTCGATCATGGTGAACTCGGGGTTGTGCCAGCGGCCGCGCTCCGCGTCGCGAAATACCCGGCAAATCTGGTAGATGTCGCCGCTGCCGGCCGCGAGCAGGCGCTTCATGGCATATTCGGGCGAGGTCGCCAGATAGAAGCGGCCAGCGCCCGCCACATCGCAGGCGAGGGACTCGATCTGCGGATCGCTGACGGCGCAGGCGCTCAATGCGGGAGTTTCCACTTCGAGCACCCGGCGTTCGGCGAAGAAGGCGCGCGATTCGGCCAGCAGCGCGGCGCGGCGCTGTAGCGCGCCGATGCTCGCGCTGGGGCGCCATGAATCCCGCAAGGAATCGCTCATAGGGCCCGTCCGATCGGCCGGCCCAGCCGGACGATGGCGCCGGCGCGCAAGCTTGTGTCCCAGCGCATGCGCTGCGGCTCGAACAGCAGGATGATGGTGGAACCCATATTGAAGCGGCCGAACTCCGCGCCGACACTCAAGCGCGGCGGCGCGGACGGCGCCGCCGGCACGTGGGCGACGATGCGCCGCGCGGCGGGCGTGATGTCCCCGGCCCAGATGGTGGCCATGCTGCCCACGTTCATCGCCCCGACCATTACCAGGGCGCACTGGCCGATGGCGGTCTCAAACAGGGTCAGCACCCGTTCGTTGCGCGCGAACAGCCGCGGTATGTGCTGCGCGGCGAGGCTGTTGACGCTGAACAGGCGCCCCGGCACATACACGGTATCGACGAGCCGGCCCTCGATCGGCATGTGGATGCGGTGGTAGTTGAACGGCGCGAGATATATCGTGGCGAAACGCCCGCCCTCGAACCGCGTGGCCCAGTCTTGCTCCGCCAGCAGCTCGCGCAGGCTGTAGTGCCGCCCTTTGGCTTGCAGCAAGCTACCCTGCTCGATGTCACCGCATTCGCTCACCGTGCCGTCGACCGGGCAGGCGATGGCACCGGTTTCGGCGGCAATCGGCCGCGCACCTATTTTAAGTGCGCGGGTGAAGAATTCGTTGAAGCTGCCGTAGCGGTACGGATCGGGCTCGCCGGCCTCGGACATGTCGACCGAGTAGAGCTTGAGAAATCCGCGGATCAACAGGTTTTTGAACCAGGGCACGCGCACTCGCGTCAGCAGCAGCACCAATCGCGACAGCCCATGTTGCGGCAGCAGGTATTGCAGTGGCACAAACAGCCGGCCGCCGATTCCGCTGCTCATGCGCCGGCGGCCACGATGCGCGAGAAATCGCCCTTCAAGCCATCAACCGTGAAAGGACCGGTCAGCACCGCGGCGAGCCGGCCATCAGGGTCGAGCACGAAGATCGTGCCGGAATGATCCACGCTGTAGCTGCCGTCGGCGTGCGGCGTGATGATCACGGCGACCCCCATGCGCTTCGCGACGGCCTCAATGGTCGGTTGATCGGCCGCGGTCAAACCGATGAACTCCGGATCGAAGTAGGGCACGTATTGAGCCAGTTGCGCGGGAGTGTCGCGCTTGGCGTCCACCGACACGAAAATCACCTGCGGCCGTAGCGCGGCGGACTCGGCCCGCAGGCCCTTCTGCATGGCGGCGAGCATCGCCAGGGTGCTCGGACAAAAATCCGGGCAATTGGTATAGCCGAAAAACAGCATCGACCAATGACCGTGTAGATTGCTGCGGTCAAACTTCCGGCCGTGCTGGTCAATGAGGCTAAAATCCGCCACTTCGCGCCGCGGCATCAAGTAGGTGCCGGAGACGAGTTCGGCGGGAGGCGGGTGACGCCAGAACAGCGCGGCGCCGACTCCGGCGATGATGACTATGCAGACGAAGGCAGCAGACAGGAATTTCGATTGAACGGCCATGCCTCGATTATCCCATAGACCGCCGGAAACGGTGGGCGCCGCCATCGAGCGCTGCGCGCAGGCGTTGCGCCGCGCGCGCGTTCATTTCGGCCATGGCACCGACAACGCGCGCGACGAGGCCGCGGAGCTGGTGTTTTTCGTGGCGCGGATTGCGCACGCGCTGGGCGCGGCAGCGTACTCGCGCGCCTTGAGCGCGCGGCGCAGCGCCACGCTGGATCGGCTGCTGCACCGGCGCATCGCCGAGCGCATTCCCTTGGCTTATCTCACGCATCGCGCCTTCTTCGCCGGCCTGGAATTGTTCGTCGATGCACGCGTGCTGGTGCCGCGCTCACCCAGCGCGGAACTCATCCTGGCGCGCTTTGCGCCATGGATCGATGCGCGCCGCGTGCGCCGCATCCTGGATATCGGCACCGGATCAGGCGCCATCGCACTGGCATGCGCCAAGTCCTTTCCCCGGGCGAAGGTCGATGCAGTGGACATTTCCGCCGCCGCGCTCCAGGTCTGCCGGCGCAATATCCGCCGCTTGCAGCTGGCGCAGCAGGTCACGGCGCTCAAGTCCGATCATTTCGCGGCCGTGCAGGGCCGCCGTTACGATATCATTGTCAGCAATCCGCCCTACGTTGGACGCGCGGAGATGCGCCGCCTGCCGCGCGAGTACCGCCACGAACCGGCGCTGGGGCTGCGTGCCGGCGCCGACGGTTTGGACTCGGTTCGAGCGATCCTCGGCCAGGCCGGACGTCACTTGAGCGAGGATGGAATTTTAGTCGTGGAAGTCGGCAATACCGAGCGCGCGCTGCTGCGCGCCTTTCCGCGGCTGCCGTTCATCTGGCCGTCGATTGCGATGGGCGGCGGGGGCGTATTCTTGCTGCGCGCGGCGGATCTGCGCGCGGCCGATGTGGAGAAGGCGAGTGGCGGGCAATAGCTTCGGCAGAATTTTCACCGTGACCAGCTTCGGCGAGAGCCATGGTCCGGCGCTCGGCTGCGTGGTCGACGGATGTCCGCCGGGCTTGCAGCTCACGGAGGCCGATTTGCAGGCCGATGTGGAGCGGCGGCGTCCGGGCACCTCGCAATTCACCAGTCAGCGCCGCGAGCCCGATGCGGTGCGCATCCTCTCCGGGGTGTTCGAGGGCAGAACCACCGGCACGCCGATCGGCCTGCTGGTCGACAATGTCGATCAGCGCAGCCGCGACTACGACAAGATCAAGGATCGCTTTCGCCCGGGGCATGCCGACTACACCTATCAGCAGAAGTACGGCTTTCGCGATTATCGCGGCGGCGGCCGTTCCTCCGCGCGCGAGACGGTGATGCGGGTCGCGGCAGGCGCCATCGCGCGCAAATACCTGCGCGAAAGGCTGCGGATAAGCATCCACGGATATTTGGCGCAGATGGGCTCGATCGTGCTCGAGCCTAAGGACCCGATGAGCGCCTATGACAATCCGTTTTTCTGCCCGGATCCCGCGCGCGTCAAGGAGCTGGAGGATTTCATCTGGAAGTTGCGCGAAGCGGGGGATTCGATCGGCGCGCGGGTAACCGTCATCGCCAAGGGCGTGCCGCCGGGCTTGGGGGAACCGGTGTTCGAGCGGCTCGATGCGGATCTGGCCAGCGCCATGATGGGCATCAACGCGGTCAAGGGGGTCGAGATCGGCGCGGGCTTCAGTGCGGTGGAGCAGCGTGGCTCCGAGCATCGCGATGAAATGACCCCGCAGGGCTTCAAGAGCAATCATGCCGGGGGCGTGCTCGGCGGGATTTCCTCGGGCCAGGATATCGTGGTGAGCCTGGCGTTGAAGCCCACCTCGAGCATCGTGCTGCCGGGCGACACCATCGATGTTCAGGGCAATCCTGTCGAGGTCGTGACCACCGGCCGCCACGATCCCTGCGTCGGCATGCGCGCGACGCCGATCGCGGAGGCGATGATGGCGATCGTCTTGATGGATCACTATCTGCGCTTCCGCGCGCAATGCGCCGATGTGGTCAGGACCACGCCGGTGATATGAGTTCGCCGCAGGTGCTGCCGCGAATTGCGGTGGTCGGCTCCTCGAGCCTGATCGGCGAGGCGGTGATTGCCCAGTTGCGCGCGCGCAAGGTCGCTTACGCCGAACTGCACGCGCTCGACGAGGTGCGCAATGTGGGCCGGCCGCCGGCGGATGACGGGGAGGCGCACGCTGCCGGGGCGCTCGCGGTCAAGGACATCGCCGCGTTCGACTTCGCCGGCATCGACATGGCGTTCTTTTGCGGCCGGGCGGCGCTGGCCGAAAGTTACGCGGAGGCGGCCGCGGCGCATGCCTGGGTGATCGACAGCTCGGCCACCTTCCGCGGGCGCGCCGATGTGCCGCTGGTGGTGGCGGATGTCAACGCGGCGGTGCTTGCGGGGAGCGCCGCGCGCGGCTTGATCGCGCTGCCGGGAAGCGCCAGCGTGGCGCTGGCGACGGCTCTGGCCCCGCTGCATACGTTGGCGGGAGTTCTGCGGGTCGAGGTGGCGACTTACCATGCCGTATCCGGCGGTGGGCGCGGCGCCATGGACGAGTTGGCTGGGGAGACCGTGGCGATGCTCAGCGGCAAAAAGCCGCGCGGGCGCGCTTTCGGCCGGCAGATCGCCTTCAATGTCATTCCGCAGGTGGACCTCATCGATACGGACGGCGTGTCGCGCGAGGAACGGCGGCTGTCGGAGGAGACGCGGCGGGTACTGGGATTACCGCTGCTGGCGGTCAATGCCACCGCGGTTCGAGTGCCGGTATTCTTCGGCCATAGCCTGGTGGTTCACGCCAGCTTCGAGCGCCCAATTGACCCTGCCGAGGCCCGCGCCGTATTGCAGCGCGGCAATGGTTTGAGCCTCATCGAGGCCGATTCGTCTGCGGAATTCCCGACGCCGGCCACATTGGCCCTGGCCCCCGATAGGGTATATGTAGGGCGCGTACGGCCCGATCCGAGCCGTGATCGATCTCTAAATTTCTGGGTAGTGGCCGATAATGTTCGGAAATGTGCGGCATATAACGCAGTTTCGGTCGCCCAGATTTTGGTAAATAGAGGTCATTAAGTTATAGTTAAACAGTTATTCAAAGGGCAAGTGAGAATTCGCTTCCAAGCGCCTCATACACAATGAACTTTATCCGCTTGCCGGCCAGAATTCTGGGAGAGAAAATGTTTGTGACGCTGCCTCGCATGACGCTGATGGCGTGCCTGATATGCCCATCTTTCGCTTGGGCGCTGGGCCTTGGAGAGATCCATTTGAACTCGGCTCTGAACGAGCCCCTGAGCGCGGAAATCGATCTCATTGCCGCTGCCCCGGACGAATTGACCGCCCTGCGGGCCACCCTGGCCGGGCGCGACTCGTTTACCCGATACGGCATCGACCGGCCGCCATTCCTCTCGTCGATCACCTTCACCGTGGGCAAGGGCAAGGACGGCCGCGATGCGCTGTTGGTGAAATCCACCGATGCCATCCCGGAGCCATTCGTCACCTTCTTGGTGGAAGTCAATTGGTCGCGCGGGCGCCTGATGCGCGAATACACCGTGCTGCTCGATCCGCCCGTGTATACGCCGGGGGAAAGTTCGGGCAGCTCGGCTCCGGTGACGGCGGCGACCACGGCCAGCGCGCCGCGTAAGCTGGCACCGTCCGCGCCCACCGCGTCCGCACCCGCAGCATCCGCGCCCCCGGTGTCCGCACCGGTGACATCCGGCAGCGCGGCTCGCGCCTCTGCCGCGCAAAGCGGCGCAGGCGGAACCTACAGCGTCAAGGACGGAGACACGCTCACCAAGATCGCGCGCAGCCTGCGTGCCGATACGCCGGCGAACGTCGATCAAACCATGATCGCCCTGTATCGCGCCAATCCGGATGCTTTCGGCGGCAATATCAATATTCTGCGGCGCGGCTCCGTGCTGCGCGTGCCTGGCGGAGATCAAATCGCCGCTCTGAATCAAAACGAGGCGATGAACGAAGTACATCGCCAGATGAGCACTTGGCGCGAGTCGGGCGGCGCGGCGCCGGTCAGCGGACACTTGCGGCTGGTCACTCCGGGCAGCGGCAGCGGCACCTCCGGCAGCGGCGCGCCGAGCAGCGCGGGCAACGCCTCGAAGCCGGGCAATGGGCCGGGCGAGACCCAGGTGCTCGAGGGTCGAGTCAAGGACCTGGAGTCGCAGCTCGCGGAGTCCAAGCGCCTGCTCGACTTGAAAAACACCGAGCTCGCCGCCCTGCAGCGCAGGCTGGGCGTGCCGGCAACACCGGCGCCCACCGCGCCAGCGCCGGTAGCGCCCGCACCGAGCGCGCCCGCACCGAGCGCGCCGGCGCCGACCGCCACAGCCCCTGCCACCCCCGCAACACCTGCGGCGCCCGCGCCCGTGGTGGCGGAGCAGAGCACGCCGCCGTCGGCGGCGCCTGAGTCCACCCCGCCTCCGGCCGTCAGCAAGCCTGCGGTAGTTAAGCAGCCGCCTGCGGCATCGGGTTCGTGGATCGACTGGATCGAGAGCAACTGGTGGGTGGCCGCGGTGGTCATCGTTGTCTTGCTGGCCGCCATCGCGATTGCCGCCCGCAAGCGCCGCGCCGATGGCCCGGCGGGAGCCCTCGGCCGGCTGGACGACACCGATATTGCGGAAGCGCGCGACCCAACCGCGAAGCTCAAGGCACTGCACAAGCGCGACGATGGGATGGTGGTCGAGGAGTCCGGTCCGCATCGAGCGCCCGACTTCAGCAGCGGCCAGGAGCGCACCGGGGAGACCACCGCGGAATTGAAGTCTGCCGACGACACTCTGTCGAGCGAAAGCGCGGTCAACCTCGATCAGGGCGACCCGCTGGCCGAAGCGGACTTTCACATGGCGTACGGCCTGTACGACCAGGCGGCGGACCTGGTCCGAATCGCGCTGGAGCGCGAACCGGAGCGGCGCGACCTGCGCATGAAATTGTTGGAGATCTACTTCGTCTGGGGCAACAAGGACGCATTCCTGCAGACGGCAAAAACCCTGGAAACGACCCGCGATCGCGCGCCCGCTGGCGAGTGGGACAAGATTGTCATCATGGGCAGGCAGATTTGCCCAGACGACCCGATGTTCGCGGCATCGGCCGGCGGCGGCCGCGGTGCCGGCGCCTTGGTCGACTTGAACCTCGAGGGCGGGGAGAACCGGGTCGATATCGATTTGTTCGGCGATCCGGAAGGCGAGCGCAGCAGCCTGGATCGTTCGATCGCCAAGGAAGGCGAGGACACTGCGGCGACCGGCGAATCGCCGCGCCCGCATACCGCATCGGATCATCTGGATTTCACGCTGGACGCGCCGGAGCGCGGCGCCGATGAGTCGCCGACTCGTGAGATGCCGCCGCGCGATGAGCCGACGGTCGAATCCGAGCTGATGAATTTTACGATGGACCCGACGGCGGAATCGCCGGTCTTGAAGACCGAGGATGTGGGCAAGCGCATCGCTTCCAAGCTCCCGCCGGTCAAGGCGGATCAAACCGCCGAAGTGTCGATCGACGATCTGGGCCTGGACCTGGACGCGCTGGATTCGACCGGGACGGGCGAGGTGCCGCAGCTGGGCGAGACCACCGACCATCCGAACGATGCACCCACCATGGTGGCGGGCCTCGACGACCGCTCGCGGCGGATGATGGCCGATGCGGAGAGCCGCGCCCTGCAGCAGGATCGCGATCGCGACATGACCGAGCTGGAGCGCGAACTCGAGGCCTCGTTCATCGCGGATCTGGATCCGGGACACGACGACATCAAGACGGCGGTGCTCGGGCCGGAGTCGGCGCCAACGGTGATGATGCCGCGCGAAGACACCGCCGCGACCTCGCGCTTCCAGTCAGCCGATTTCTCGGACATCCAAGATGCCGAGAAGCCGGACATCGAATCCACCTCGAAGCTGCGCGGCATCAGCGGCGCAGGCGCCGGCGTCGATTCCGAGAACATCGACCTGGATCTGGACCGCTTGGCGACGGCGTTGGGCAGCGGCGATACGCTGGAGCAACCGCGTGCCGCCGAAGATGTGTTCTCGACCGAGGTATTCGAGGCCAGCCAGCGCAACCGCCGGGTGGATCTGGACTTGGGCGATACGTTGACGGCCGCGGACGCGCTCAACGGCACGGCGCAGGTGCGCACCGCCAAGTTGAAGACCGTCGAGGCGCCGGCAGCGGAGCTGGAGCCGGTGACCATGAGCGAAGTGGGAACCAAGCTGGATCTCGCGCGCGCCTACATGGACATGGGAGATCCGGAAGGCGCGCGCAGCATTCTCGAGGAAGTCGTCGCGGAAGGCTCCGCCAGCCAAAAACAGGAAGCGCAGCGCCTGATCGAAACCCTGCCCGGTTGACGTGGCGGATTCGCGCCGCGTCGCCGCGCTGGTCGAATACGACGGCACCGAGTACGCCGGCTGGCAATCGCAGACGCACTCGGCGTCGATTCAGGATGCCATTCAGGACGCAATTTCCTTCGTCGCGGGCCAAAGAATAATCGCAGTCTGCGCGGGGCGCACCGACCGCGGCGTGCATGCGATCGGCCAGGTCATCCACTTCGACACTGAGGCGCAGCGCACGCCGCGCGCCTGGGTGCTGGGCGCGAATACCAGGCTTCCGCCGGCAATCTCGCTGCAATGGGCAGGCTCAGTCGAGACCGGTTTCCATGCGCGCCACGCCGCAACCCGGCGCGTTTACCGCTACTTCATATTGAACCGCAGCGCCCGCTCCGGGCTGCAGCGCGCGCGCGCCGCGTGGGTGCATCGCGCGCTCGATGCGGATGCCATGCACGCCGCCGCCCAGGCCCTGCTCGGCGAGCATGATTTCAGCGCGTTCCGCTCCATCGAATGCCAGTCGAAAACTCCGGTGCGACGGGTCGAGCGCTTGACGGTGCGGCGCGAGGGCGACTATGTGTGGATGGAGATCGCGGCGAATGCCTATCTGCACCACATGGTGAGAAATATCGTGGGCACATTGCTCGACGTGCAAAGCGCGGCCGATCCGTTGGCTGCCATGAAATCCATTCTCGCCGGCGCCGACCGGCGCCACGCAGGTGTCACCGCGCCGCCCGCGGGCCTGTATCTGTGGCGCGTCGAGTATCCGGCCGCCTATGGCATTCCTACCCCAAGCGCAGGGCTATTGCTGCCGCCGGAGGCCTGAATTGGTCTAAACTAGCGCATGACCTGGTTCGAGCGAATCGTCCCTTCCCGCATCAAGACCGAGCGCCGCACGCGTTCGGTGCCCGAGGGGCTGTGGACCAAATGCCCCGCCTGCGATGCCGTGCTGTACCGCGCCGAGATCGAGCGCAATTTGCATGTGTGTCCCAAGTGCAGCCACCACATGCGCATCAACGCGCGCGAGCGCCTGATGAAATTCCTGGATACCGGCTCCACCGCGGAGCTTGCCATCAAGGTTGAATCCGAGGATCCCTTGCGATTCAAGGATTCCAAGCGCTACAAGGACCGGGTGCAGCAATCCCAGAAGCAAACCGGTGAGCGCGATGCGCTGGTGGTGATGCGCGGCAAGCTGTCCGGCCTGGACGTGGTCGCATGCGCCTTCGAGTTTCGTTTCCTGGGCGGCTCGATGGGTTCCGCGGTGGGCGAGAAGTTCGTGCGCGCGGTCGAGCACTGTCTCGAGCATCGCACGCCGCTGGTGTGTTTCGCCGCAAGCGGCGGAGCACGCATGCAGGAGGCCCTGTATTCCTTGCTGCAAATGGCCAAGACCAGCGCGGCGCTGAAGCGCCTGTCGGAGGCGCGCCTGCCGTTCATCTCGGTGATGACCGATCCGACCACCGGCGGGGTGTCGGCCAGTCTCGCCATGCTCGGCGATATCAACATCGGCGAGCCGAAGGCGCTGATCGGTTTCGCAGGACCGCGCGTAATTCAGCAGACGGTGCGCGAGACCTTGCCCGAAGGCTTCCAGCGCAGCGAGTTTCTGCTCGAGCACGGCGCGCTCGACATGATCGTCGATCGTCGAGAGCTGCGCGACCGCATCGGCGCCATGCTGCGGATGATGATGGGCAAAGAACCCGCCGCTGCCTAGGAGTCCCGTGCGGAGTCTCGAGCAGTGGTTGACCTACCAGGTGCAGTTGCACCCGCAAACCATCGATCTGGGGCTGGAGCGGCTGTCGCGAGTGCTGAGTCAACTGCACTGGCACCAGCCGAGCGTGCCGGTATTGACCATTGCGGGCACCAACGGCAAGGGGTCGGTCGCGGCCTATTGCAGTGCAATCCTCAAGTGCGCGGGACTCAAGGCAGGCATGTTTACTTCGCCTCACTTGCGCGACTACCGCGAACGCATTCAACTCGATGCTCGCTGGGTCGAGCCTGAAGCTCTGGTCGCGGCCTTCGAGAAGATCGAGGCTGCGCGCGGTGATGTCTCGCTGACCTTTTTCGAATACAACACGCTGGCGGCACTGCTGGTGTTCGAGGCCGCGCCGCTGGATGCCTGGGTACTCGAGGTCGGCATGGGCGGCAGGCTGGACGCGGTCAATGTCGTCGATCCGACCGTTGCCGTAATCACCAGCATCGGGCTGGATCATCAGGAATACCTGGGCAGCACCTTGGATGCCATTGCGCGCGAGAAGGCCGGCATCATGCGAACGCTGCGGCCGGCGGTGTTCGGCAGCCGCGAGTTGCCGCCGGCAATTGAGGCGATCGCCGACTCGCTCGGCGCGCGGCTCAAACGCTTAGGGCGAGACTACGGCTACACGCGTGAGGACGGGACCTGGCGCTACCACGGCAGCCAATGGCAACTGCCCGATCTGCCGCCTCCGGCGCTGTGGGGCGACACTCAATACGACAATGCCGCGACCGCGCTCGCGGCCCTCGAGGAAATCGAAGGCTTCGACATCTCGCCGGCGGCGGTGGCGGAAGGATTGAGATCCGTGGCATTGGTGGGCCGCTTCCAGCTTGTGCCTGCGCCGGATGCGCACCGCCCGGCGTGGATCCTGGATGTCGCGCACAATCCGCATGCGGCGCGAGTGCTGGCGGCAAATCTGCGCGCGCTCAATGTCCCTGGCAGGACGCTGGCGGTGTGCGGGATTCTAGCGGACAAGGATGCGGCCGGTATCGTTGCGGAGCTGCGCGACTGCATCGACGAGTGGTGGTTCGTTCCCACCGAGGGTGAACGAGGTTCGAGCGGGGCGGCCCTGCAGAAGCGCGTGGCCGCGCAATTGAGCGGACGCGGACGCACGGCGCTCAGCATCGGCGAGGCCTGCGCGGCGGCAAGCGCGGCTGCCGCTGCACAGGATCGGATCGTGGTGTTCGGTTCGTTCCATACGGTGGGGCCCGCTCTGGACTGGCTCGAAGGAGGCAACTAAATGGATCGTCGCGTCAAAGAACGCTTGGTGGGAGCCACGATACTCGGGGTGCTCATCGTATTGCTGGTGCCGGAACTGCTGTCGGGACCGAAGCCGGCTGCCGCGCCTGCGGCCAGTTCGACCGAACCGGTGCGCAATGTCACGGTGGATTTGACCACTCGTCAATCGGTGGCGCCGGCGCCCACCGCGGCTCAGGCAACATCTCCAGGGGAGCCGGACACCGCCGGCAGCGCGACCCCGCCGTCGGCGCCCCCCGCGAATGCGCCAGCGACGGCACCGGTGGCTGATGCGCCTGCGCCGGTTGAATCGCCGAGTTCCTCCCCCATATCCCCGGCAGGCGATACCGCTCATCGGGGCTGGGCGCTGCAAGTCGGCAGCTTCACAAGCAGGGACAATGCCGACAAGCTGGTGCATCAGCTCAAGGCACACGGCTATTCGGCATATGTGATATCGAGCGGCTCGGGTGCGACCATCCGGCACAAGGTCAGGGTTGGGCCTGTCACGGACCGCGCGGCGGCCGAACGCTTGCTCGCCAAGCTCAAGGCGCAGAAGTATTCGCCGAGCATCGTGTTACCGGATTCACGGCAATAGGACCGGGGGTCCGGTAGAATGACCGGCGCCTCGAATCGATTCGCAAAGGTGGAGCTTTGACCGGAGCCGACGTTTTAATTCTGGTGGTAGTGCTGGCTTCGACCATCTACGGATTAGTGCGCGGATTCGTTCGCGAGGCGGTTTCGCTGGTTTTTTGGATCCTCGCCATCTGGGCGGCGTGGAAGTTCGGGCCGCTCATCGAGCCGCATCTCGGCGGACTGCTGGCCGACCCTGCCGTCGCGCCCTGGGTGGGACGCCTGTTGGTGATGATCCTGGTGTTGGTGTTCGGGATGATCGTCGGGATGCTGATGGGCCGTTTCACCTCCAGCGTGGGCTTGGGCCCGCTGGACCGGGTTCTGGGCCTGCTGTTCGGCCTGGTGCGCGGCACCTTGCTGGTCGGGCTCCTGGTCATTGGCGCAGAGCTGTTGCAGTTGAATCACGAACCTTGGTGGACGCAGTCGAAGCTGGTGCCTTACGGCGAGACGGTGGGCGACTGGCTGCGGGCCATGGTCGGCGAACGCGGCGAACCTTGGTCCAAGCTCGAGCGCCTGACCGGAATCAAGGTTAGGGCGAAGTAGACCGGAGGTTTTCCATGTGCGGAATCGTCGGAATGGTGGGCGTGAGCGCCGTCAATCAACGGATCTATGATGCGCTGACTGTGCTACAGCACCGTGGCCAGGACGCCGCAGGCATCATGACCTCCGAGGCCGGCGAGCTGTTCATGCGCAAGGATTCAGGGCTGGTGCGCGACGTGTTCCAGCAGAAGCACATGCTGAAGTTGCGCGGCAACGTCGGCATCGGACATGTCCGCTATCCCACCGCCGGCTGCGACAGCTCGCACGACGCGCAACCCTTCTATGTCAATTCGCCCTACGGAATCTGCCTGGGGCACAACGGCAATCTGACCAATGCGCGCGAGCTGACCGAAGTGCTGGTGCGCGAGGACCGCCGGCATTTGAACACCACCTCCGATTCCGAGGTGCTGCTCAATGTGCTGGCCTCCGAGCTGCAGCGCGTGGGCACGCCGCGCGTCACGCCGGCCGACATATTCGCCGCCGCCAACGCGGTGTATCGGCGCTGCCGGGGCGGCTACGCGGTGGTCGCCATGGTGATCGGGCACGGCATTTTGGGCTTCCGCGACCCGAACGGCATCCGGCCCCTGGTCATCGGCAGGCGTGAGACCAACAAGGGAATGGAGTGGATGCTGGCCTCCGAAAGCGTGGCCTTGGACATGCTGGGTTTCGACATGGTGCGCGATGTGGCTCCCGGCGAAGCGGTGTTCATCGACGAACAGGGGCGCTTCTATGCGCAGCAATGCGTCGCCGTGACCCGGCATACCCCCTGCATCTTCGAATACGTTTATTTCGCGCGCCCGGACTCGATCATCGACAACATCTCGGTGTACAAGGCGCGCCTGCGCATGGGCGAGCGCCTCGCAGAGAAGATCAAGCGCGAGCGCCCGAACCATGACATCGACGTGGTGATTCCGATCCCCGACACCAGCCGCACCAGCGCCGTGCAAGTGGCGCAGCTGCTCGGGATCAAGTATCGCGAGGGCTTCATCAAGAATCGCTACATCGGCCGCACCTTCATCATGCCGGGCCAGGACCAGCGCTCGAAGTCGGTGCGCAGCAAGCTCAATGCGATCGATCTGGAGTTTCGCGGCAAGACGGTGCTGCTGGTGGATGACTCCATCGTGCGCGGCACGACCTCCGCGCAAATCATCGACATGGCCCGCGAGGCCGGCGCCAAGAAGGTGTATTTCGCATCCGCCGCGCCGCCGGTGCGCTATCCGAATGTGTACGGCATCGACATGCCCGACACCTCGGAGCTGGTGGCCGCCGGGCAGACGGTTGAGGAAGTGCGCGACATCATCGGCGCGGATTGGCTCATCTATCAAGATCTGGAGGATCTGGTGCATGCCGTGCGCCACGACAATGCCAAGATCCAGGACTTCGACACCTCGTGTTTTTCCGGCGAGTATGTGACCGGCGACGTGACGCCTGAGTATTTGAAGCGCTTGCAAGGAGAGCGGTCCGACGAAGCCAAGCAGCTGCGTCGCGAAGGCTCCGGCCGTGGCCTCAAGCCAGTCCACAACCGCGCTTGAGGTGAATCCGCGCCTGTTGGTGATTGCGGCAAGCTCGGATCACCGGCTGCTGATCAGGAAACACGTTGAAATTGAATGGCCGGATGCCAGCGTGGTCGAGCATCGGCTCGGAGTGGACGGCCCGTTCGAGGAGCAATTCGCCGCCGCCGGATTCGACGCGGTGATCATTGTCGGCGCGCCGCCGACCGGCGCCGCCGAATCCTTCGCGGCCGAGCTGCTGGCGAGAGCGGAATTTGCGCCCATCGTGCTGGTGCTGATGCAGCAGGCGCCAACCCCGCCGCCGCCGAAGGCGCGCGGCCTGTACCGGCTGTACGGTTCCAAGGTCGACCGGCCCCGGCTCATCGCGAGCATCATGGAGGCCGCGCGCGAGCATCGCATGGCGCTGGCCGTATTGCGCACGCAGCCGGAATTCAAGCAGCGCTATCGATTCGGGTCGGTGATGATCCGCGGGCATCGATGCATCCGGCAGGTCGGCAGCGGCGGCATGTGCACCATCTACCTGGCGGAGAGCGAACGCGCCGGCAGCCTGGTCGTGCTCAAGGTATTCAGCCAGGTGCCCGACGTGTCCGAGCGTATCATCGGCTACGATCGCTTCCTGCAGGAATACGAAATCATCGCCGCGCTGAAGCACGAGAACATCGTGCGCATCTACGATTTAGGGATAGCCGACGATCATGCCTACATCGCCATGGAGCACTTTCCGGCCGGTGACCTGCGCCAGCGGATGAAGGAGCCGCTTGCGCCGGCCACAGCGGTCAAATATATCGGCCAGGTCGCGAGCGCATTGGAGGCGATTCATGCGGTGGGAGTGCTGCATCGGGACCTGAAGCCCGCGAATGTCATGTTGCGCTCCGAGGAGTCGCTGTGCCTGATCGATTTCGGCCTGGCCAAGGCGGATGACTTGGAAGTCTCGCTGACCGGGACGCGGGAAATCTTCGGCACGCCCTACTATATGAGCCCGGAGCAGGGGCACGCCGAAATAACCGACGCGCGCAGCGATCTGTACAGCCTCGGGGTCATATTCTTCGAGATGCTGACCGGCCGGAAGCCCTACACCGGGGGCACCGCCATGGAAGTCATCTACAAGCACAAACGCGCGGACCTGCCCGAGATTCCCCCGGAGCTGGCGCCCTATGCCGACATACTGCGGCGCCTGCTTGCGAAATCCCCGAACGACCGCTTCCAGTCGGCGCGCGAGCTGATCGACGCGGTCGGCAGCATAAAAATCCCGGCGTGAGCGCCGAATCCGCACACCCGTTGCTGCGTGCCGCCACGCCGGCGAGCTGGGTGTCGCGGGCCTGCACGATGCAGGATATCTTGCTGATCGATCACGCCAACTGCGAGAAGAAGGCGGCTTCGACCGCGCTGTCGCTGATGTTCGCCTACGCCGAGGACCTCGAGCTGACGGCCCGGATGTCGCGCCTGGCGCGCGAGGAATTGAGGCACTACGAGCAGGTCGCCAAGCTGCTCACGACACTGAAGGTGGCGCCGCAGCGCCTGGCACCGGGACGTTATGCGCAGCGGCTGCGGCGCTTGGTGGCCAAGGGCGAACCGCAGCGCGAAGTGGATTTGATGATTTGCGGCGCGTTCATCGAGGCGCGCTCTTGCGAACGCTTCGCGGCTTTGAGCGCCGCCATCGGCGGCGCCCCTGCTGAGATGTTTCGCGGGCTGCACAATGCGGAAGCGCGCCACTACAAGGTGTATCTCGATCTGGCGCGCCGCGCAGCGCAGCGCCACAACCTGCCGCTGGACTCGAGAATCGAGGAGTTTGCGCTGCTGGAAGCGCAGTTGATCACCGGCCCGGACGAGTGCTTCCGGTTTCATTCCGGGGCGCCGTCAGCGTTGCAGGGCGGCTAGCTTCGGGCCCGCGCGATCCCAGCGCAGCACACTGCCTTGCGAGTACCAATCGCCGAGCACGATACGCCTGCAGTCGCGGCCGTCGACGATGAGTGAATGAACGGCGGGACGGTGCGTGTGGCCATGCAGAAGCGTGCCGACGCCGGCGGCGCGCAGCACCGTCTCCACGCTGCGGGCATTGACATCGGTGATGGCATATTCGATGGCCGCAGTATGCGCCTGGCTGCCCGCGCGCGCCGCGCCGGCCAGGGCGCGCCGCGCCGCAACCGAGAGGGCCAGGAACTGCCGCTGCCACTCTGCATCGCGAACGGTGGCGCGCAGTCGCTGGTAGGCTCGGTCATCGGTGCACAGCGCGTCGCCGTGCATGACCAGCACGGGCTCGCCGTACAGCGTGACGATGATGGGATCCGGCAGCAATACAGCGCCCGACAGCGCGCAAAACTGCGGGCCGAGCAGGAAGTCGCGGTTGCCGTGCATCACGAAGCAGGGAACGCCGCTCAAGGTGAGGGCGTGCAGCCCGGCAATCGCCTCGCGCTGAGCAGGATCGGCATCATCGTCGCCCACCCAGGACTCGAACAGATCGCCCAAAATGTACAGGGCGTCGGCGCCGGCCGCCTCGCTGCGCAGAAAACTCAGGAACTGTCGGGTGATATCCGGCCGGCTTGCGTCGATGTGCAGATCGGAAATGAAGAGCGTGGTCACGCGCTCAAGGGGCGGGTGATTCGATGCGCTCGATTTTCAGGATCACCACCTGTTCGAGCGGAGCATCTTCCTTGAGCGGGCCCACCTTGCCGGTGGACACGTTGCCGATCTTGTCCACCACTTCCATGCCCTGGACGATCTTTCCGAACACCGCGTAACCCCAGCGCGATTGATTCGGATCGAGCGCCGCGTTGTCGTAGAGATTGACATAGAACTGCGAGTCGGCGCCGTGCGGTTCGGCGGTACGCGCCATGCCGACGGTGCCGCGCTGGTTGGTCAAGCCGTTGCCCGATTCGTTGAACACCTTGTAGGGAGTGCCCTTCAGGCCGTAGTGCGTGTCGTAGCCGCCGCCCTGAATGAGGAAGCTGGCGATCACCCGATGGAAAATCGAGTTGGTGTACTGGCCCTGGTCCACGTAGCGCAGGAAGTGCGGGACGGTGAGCGGCGCGCGTTCGGCATTCAATTCGATGATGAAATTCCCCATCGAGGTGAACACCTGCACCCGCGGCGAGGGCGCGGCCGGAACCACGGGGTTCTTGGCCGCATCCGCTGCCTTGTCGGCGGCCTTGTCAGCCGCCATTCCGGCCTGAAAAACGCTCGATGCGATCAGTCCTAGCGCAAGGAATAACTGTTTCATAATCCGAGATTCTACTCGAATGGGTACAATCTTGAGATATGTCCGAAGCAGTCGTCACGCGGTTCGCGCCCAGCCCCACCGGATCCTTGCATCTGGGCAATGCGCGCACGGCCTTTTTCAGCCATTTATGGGCTCGCAAGACCTCTGGCCGGTTCATTCTGCGGATCGAGGACACCGACGTCGAGCGCAGCCAGGCGCGGTTTCGCGATGAGTTGATGGCGCAGCTGCGCTGGCTGGGGTTGGATTGGGATGAGGGACCGGATATCGGCGGACCCTCCGCACCCTACTGCCAGTCGGAGCGTGGCGCGCTATACCAGGAACTGTTTGCGCGCCTGGAGTCGACGGGGCGGGCCTACCCCTGCTACTGCACGGCGCAGGATCTGGAGCTTTCGCGCAAGTTGCAGCGCATGGCCGGCAAGCCGCCGCGCTACGCCGGCACTTGCCGGCAACTGACCCGGGAGGAACGCGCCGCTGCCACAGCCCGCGGCCTGAAACCGTCGTTGCGATTCGCGGTGCCGGACGGCGCGGTGATCGAATTCGACGATGCGGTGCACGGGCCGCAGCGCTTCGTTGCGGAGGACATCGGGGATTTCATCATCCGGCGCGACAACGGCACCGCGGCGTTCTTTTTCTGCAATGCCGTCGATGATGCCATGATGGGAGTCACACAGGTGCTGCGCGGCGACGATCATCTGACCAATACCCCGCGGCAATTGATGCTGCTCGATGCGCTGGGATTGAGGCGCCCTGGTTACGGGCATGTCGGCTTGCTGGTGGGAGCGGACGGCGCGCCGCTGTCGAAGCGTCACGGCAGCACCAGCGTGAACGAGTTTCAGGAGCGCGGCTTCTTGAGCGCGGCCATACTCAATCATCTGTTTCATCTGGGTCATGCCAGCGATGTCGACGGCTGGCTGTCGCCGCCCCATATGCCGGCGCACTTTCGGCCCGACCATCTCGGCCGCGCACCCGCGCGCTTCGACGAATCGCAGCTCATGCACTGGCAAAAAGAGTGCCTGCAGCGCATGTCCGCCGAGGAGATTCGCGCCTGGCTGGGCTCGAGCGACAGCGCGGAGTTCATCGGCCTGGTGCGCCACAATGTGGTGCTGCCGGCGGATGCCGCGCCCTGGGTGGCCGTGGTGCGCGGCGAGCTGGCGCCGCTGGGTCCGGATGAACGCCGGGTGATCGATGCGGCGGGCCCGCAGTTCTTCGCCGCCGCCGCCGCCGCCTACCAGGAGTCCGGCTCCGACTTGAAGCAGCTGACCAACATTCTCAAGCAGAGTACCGGCCGCAAAGGAGCGGAGCTGTTCATGCCCCTGAGGGTGGCGCTCACCGGCCAGGCACACGGTCCGGAGCTTGCCCCGCTGCTCAAGCTCATGCCCGCGGAAACGGCACTTCGCCGCCTGAAGTCGCATGCTCAAAATCCATAACTCCCTGACGGGAGACAAGCAAGCCTTCGTACCTCTGCGCCCGAACGAGGTGCGGATGTACGTCTGCGGGATCACCGTCTATGACTACATCCACGTCGGGCACGCGCGCATGCTGGTGGTGTTCGACCTGGTGCAGCGCTACCTGCGCTCGCTTGGACTTAAGGTCACCTTCGTGCGCAACATCACCGACATCGACGACAAGATCATCGCGCGCGCCAAGGCGAACGGCGAGCCGTGGGACGCGCTGGCGCGACGCTTCACCGTGGCCATGCACGAGGATTGCGCCACGCTCGGGCTCGACAAGCCGGATCTGGAGCCGCGCGCCACCGACTACATCGCACCCATCATCGCCATGACGCAAACGCTGATCGACAAGGGCTATGCCTACGTGGCGGTCAACGGCGATGTGATGTACGCGGTGCGGAAATTTCCCGGATACGGCCGGCTGTCGGGCAAGAAGATCGACGATCTGCGCGCAGGCGCGCGCGTGGATGTGGATGAAGCCAAGCTCGATCCGCTGGATTTCGTGCTGTGGAAGCACGCGAAGCCGGGCGAGCCGTCGTGGAGCTCGCCGTGGGGCGAGGGGCGGCCGGGATGGCACATCGAATGTTCCGCCATGTCGACCCAGCTTCTGGGCAGCTATTTCGACCTGCACGGCGGCGGCCTGGATCTGAAATTTCCGCACCACGAGAATGAGATCGCCCAATCGTGCGCGGCCTGCGACGCGCCCTTCGTGCACGTCTGGATGCATAACGGCTTCGTGCGCATCAACGATGAGAAAATGTCGAAGTCGCTGGACAATTTTTTCACGGTGCGCGATGTGCTGAAAACGCTGCGCGACCCGGAGGTGCTGCGGTTCTTCCTGCTGAGCAGCCATTATCGCGGGCCCATCAATTATTCCGAGGCGCAGCTCGCGCAGGCGGACGAGACCCTGCTCGGCCTGTACCGGGCGCTCAAGGACTCCGCCAAGCCGGGGGTCGCGGATCCGCTGCGGCTGGCGGAGTTTCGCGCCGCCATGGACGATGACTTCAACACCCCGGATGCTCTCGCGGTGTTGCAGGGCGCGGCACGCGAGCTCAATCAGGCCAAGGCGTCGGGGGATTCGCCGCGGACCGCGGCGGCGGCGGCGACCATGCTTCGCATGGGAGAGGTGCTCGGCATCCTGCAGCAGGACCCGGAGGCGTATATCAAGCGCGGAGCCCACGCGGGCAGTTCGAGCGGGCTGACGGACGCGGCGATCGAGGCGTTGCTCGAGGCGCGCCGCGGAGCGCGCGCTGCGCGGAATTTCGCCGAGTCGGACCGGATTCGCGATGAGCTCAGCGCCAAGGGCGTGCTGCTGGAGGATAAGCCGGGCGGCGCCACAGAGTGGCGCCGCGTGTGAAAACGCTGCTGATCGTGTATCACACCCAGACCGGAGGAACCCTGCAAATGGCGCAGGCGGCCGCGGCCGGCGCCGCTACCGAGCAGAGCGTGCGCGTCTGCCTGCTGCAGGCCGCGGCGGCGCACACGGCGGATGTGCTGAGCGCGGACGGCTATGTGTTTGCAACTCCGGAGAATCTTGCGGCGATATCCGGGCAGATGAAGGATTTCTTCGACCGCACCTACTACGGCGCGCTGGAACGCATCGAGGGCAGGCCGTATGCGGCTCTGGTGTGCGCGGGCAGCGATGGCCGCAATGCCGTGCAGCAGATCGAGCGGATCGCAACCGGATGGAGGCTGAAGCGGATCGCCGAGGCGTTGATCGTCTGCACGCATGCGCAGACGCCCGAGGAAATCCTAACACCCAAGCAGATCGCGCCGGCGCAATTGCAGCGCTGCGAGGAACTCGGCGCCACCTTGGGCTCAGGCATGGCCGCCGGTATTTTCTAGGGCTGGCCCTCGGCGCCGAGCAGCCGCCGCGCGGATTTTAGGTGCGGGATATCGTACATTTTTCCGTCGATTGCGACGACGCCGGTGCCGGAGGCGAAGGCGTCGACAATGCGGCGCGCCAGGGCCAATTCGGCCTCCGACGGGGTGAATGCCGCATTGATCACCGGCACTTGATCGGGGTGGATCGCGAGGCGCCCGGTGAACCCGTCGTGCCGGGATTCTTCGCAGGCCGCGCGCAGGCCGGCGCTGTCTCGATAGTCGACATGCACGGTGTCGAGAGCCTCAACACCCAGGGCGTGGGCGGCGAGAATGCACTGCAGGCGCGCATATTGGTACATCGGCCGCCAGGCGCCATCGGGCAGCCGCGGGGTGCCCGCGCCCAGCGCCGAACTTAAGTCTTCGGCGCCCCAGCTCATGGCCTTGAGCCGCGGGCTGGGTTCGTGCAGCAACTCGCCCATCCGCAGCACCGCGGCGGGGGTTTCCGTGACCAGCGCCAGAATCGACACGCTCCCATCGGCAATGCCATGGGATCGCTCCAGACCCTTGAGCTCCTTGGCCACCGTGAGAATGTCTTCCGGCCCATGGATCTTGGGCAGTACGATGCCGGTGGGTTTCGAGGCGATCACCGACGCCAAATCGTGTTGCGTCTCGCCGCTGCGCAGATCATTGACGCGCACCCAAAGGGGCGTCTCGCCCGCGTGACTTTTCAGATACTCCGCCGCCAGGCCGCGAGCCAGTTCCTTGCGCTCCGGCGCCACCGAATCCTCGAGATCCAGAATCAAGGCATCGGCGCCGGCACCCAGGGACTTCGCCAGCTTGCGCTCGCTATCCGCCGGGACGAAGAGCATGGAACGCATCATTTATTTGGGCTTGCGCAGCATCAACGCCGAGCGCTTGCAACTCGCCACCAGGTCGTCGTGCTGATTGAACGCACGGTGGATGAAGATCACGATGCCGTTCTGCGGCCGGCTCGCGCTGGCGCGAACTTCGTGAACCTCGCTCTCGGCCCGCAGGGTGTCGCCGTGGAATACCGGTTTGGGAAAGCGCACCTCATCCCAGCCGAGGTTGCCGACAGTGGTGCCCAAGGTGGTGTCGTGCACGGAAATCCCGACCATCAGCCCTAGGGTAAAAACGCTGTTGACGATGCGGCGTCCGAACTCGGTCTGCGTGCGGCAGTACTCCTCGTCCAGGTGCAGCGCAGCTGGGTTGTGAGTCAGCGCGGTGATCAGTACATTGTCGCACTCGGTGACCGTGCGCCGAATGGAATGCACGAATTTTTGACCGACGATGAATTCTTCGAAATAAAGTCCGGCCACAAAAGATCGCCTCGTGAGCTGCCGATGCACGGAATCATACTACGGACCCGGCCGCAGGATCGCCACATTGCCGGCCATGCTGAACTCGAGCGGCGGCAAGCCGAACGCGCGCGTCGCGTCGGCGATTTGCTTGAGTATCGCCGCCGCCACGGCCGGGTCGCCGACCAGCCGCGGAATGCCGCTCACCGTCAGGCGCTCGCCGTAGCCATCCTCCACCGGATACAGGCGCAGCTCCGTGAGGCTGCTGCCGTCGAAGGATGAGAGCGCCACGACGCTGCGGAATGTGAAATCGTGCGCGAAGCTCTGGCGGTTGAGAATCGCCGCCAGATCGTAATCCGTGGCCTTCGCGGGGTCAGCCCAGGCCTCGCCCAGCAGGCGGCGGTTGCCTTGGAACAGGTCGTGGGGCAGCGGATCCTGCACATCGCTCCAGAAAAAATTGCCGAGTCCGTAAAACACCGGCCGCACGCCCCTAAGCGGCGAGCGGTACAGCTCGATGGCGCCGAGATTGTGGTTGCCTGTGGTGACGAACAGGTCGGCTCCCGAGTCGATGGCATCGTGGGCAAGCTGCTTGAGGAAATTGCCGGCGCCGCGCGGCTGGTTCTCATCGTCGCAGCCCAGCGTGCATTCGTGCGAATGGATGGAGACGATCACGATGTCGGCATTCTCGCGCGCGGAACGGATGTTCTTGAGAATTTCGGCGAGATCCTCCGGGTCCATGGCGTAGTCGTAGGCGAAGCTCGTGCCGCGCCGGTACTTGACGTCGAACAGCTCGAGCGTGGCCGGTGAGTCGTTGCAGTGGCGCGCATGCAGGCTGCAATCGAGCTTGGCGAGCGATTGCATTGCCGCCTGCGGCAGCACCACGGTGCGGGTCACGTGCAGCGCGCTCAATCCCGGCCGGCCCGGCGCAGCGCCTTCGGGCGGCAGCGCCTCGGTGGTGGGGCGAAAGGTCGAGGCAATGGAAATCAATGCCACGCGTCCGCGGGCGGTCTCGAGAAACTGCGGTGCCCGCGCCTGGCCGCGATCCTCGCCGACCCCGGCGTAGACGATGCCCGCCGCATCGAGGTAATGGCCGGTGGCGCGCATTCCTTCCAGGCCCCAGTCGAGCACGTGATTGTTGGCGCGCGAGACGATGCCAAAACCCATCGATTTCAGGTCGGTCGCCACCGCGGGCAGGCTGGAGTTGGTCCAATCGCCGTCCCAGGAATAGGGGGCGCCGGTGAAGTTGCGCGCATCGAAGATCGTGGTTTCGAGGTTTCCGTACAGCGCGTCGCTGCCCTTGAGCAGGTCGAGCAGCGCCTGGAATGCCGGCATCCGCGCCGCATATTGAGACAGCGGGCGCGAAATGATCAGATCGCCGACCGCCCCCACGGTGAAGCCCTGCGGCACCTCCAACTGAAGCTCGCGTGCGATCGGGCGCTTGGCATCGAAGCGCTCGGAATTCTTGATGACCGGGTCCGCCGGGCCGTGTGCCGGCTGCGCCGCGAGCGGCACGGCCAACACGAGCAGGAGTGCCGCGGGGAGGAGATTGCGCCGTATGTTCATATTGCCCACCCAGAATGCCCACCGATGGGGCGATTGATCGGCGCACCGATGCTCTGATGCCGGTCGACGCTCGGCGCGCAGCCGAATGCGCCCCGATAGGCGCGCGAGAAATGTTCGAGCGAGCGAAAACCCGCGCTGATCGCAATCTCGGTCACCGACAGATCGGTTTGCTGCAGCAGGTTATGTGCCCTGGAAAGCCGGATCATGAGGTAAGCGCGCATCAGCGCGAGCCCCGTCGATTGTTGAAAGCGGCGCCGCAACTGGCGTGCCGAGAGGCCGACGCGCCGGGCGATCTGCGCGGAGTCGAGCGGGTCCTCGATGCATTGGTGCATCAAGGCGAGCGCCGAGCGGATGGCATCGCCCGCCGGATTCCGCGCGGCACTGCCTGAGTCGTTGAGCTGATCCTCGGCGGCAGGCCGCGGGCGCGAGATCAGCATTTGCTGCGCGACTTCGCGACTCAAATCCGCTCCGCACTCGCACGCAATCAGCGCGAGCATCAGATCGAGCACCGCCGTGCCGCCCGCGCAGGTGATCCGGCCGCGTTCCACGTTGAAGCACTGGGAGTTCGCCGCGACCTTCGGGTAGCGCTCCTTGAAGCCCTGCAGATTGTCCCAGTGCACGGCCGCGGTGTGCCCATCGAGCAGGCCGGCGGCGGCGAGCGCCTCGCTGCCGGTTTCGATCCCGCCGACCTCCACTCCGAAGCTGGCGGCGCGCCGCAATGCGTTGCGCAGACGCGGCTCGACGCTATGCTGCTTCGGCTCGAAGCTGGCCAGCACCAGGAGCGTGCGCAGCCGGGGCGTTGCCTCGAGCGCGCCGTCGACGCCGGTCAGCGTGCGGTTGCTGGCAGTGACCGGCAGCCCGTCCAGCGACAGCGTCGACCACTCGAACATGCGCCGCTGGGCGCGCCAATTCGCCAGGAACAGCGGCTGGATCGCGGCGTTGAGGCCGAAAAAGGAGAAATCCGGCAGCAGCAGAAAGCCAATCCTGTAAGGACTCGTATCGGTCACGTCAGCACCCTTGTTCCCGTGCGCCATCCCACCGTAATGGCAGTGCGCTGCTTGATATAAGTGGTCACACACATGGCCACTTTTGTCAAGTCCCAACCGAGCGGAGACGTACATTTCCGCCGTGCTGCAACCGACTGCAAACAATGCCGGAACGATCCAGCTTAAGCGCTTGCTGTGCCCGCGGACGGTGGCGCTGGTTGGCGGCGCGCCGTGCGCGGAAGTGATTCGGCAAAGCCGCCGCATCGGCTTTGCAGGCGAGCTGTGGCCCGTTCACCCGCAGCTCAAGCAGATCGAAGGCATCCCAGTCTATTCCTCGGTCAGCGCCTTACCGCAGGCCCCCGACGCGGCATTCGTCGCCGTCAACCGGGACGCGACTGTCGAGGTGATTCATGCGCTCGCGGTCCGGGGCACGGGCGGCGCGGTGTGCTACGCATCGGGCTTCGCCGAATCCGGTGCAGCAGGCGCCGAACTGCAGTCGCGCCTCAAGCAGGCCGCCGGCGTCATGCCGTTTCTCGGGCCCAATTGCCATGGCTTCATCAACTACCTCGATGGCATCGCGTTGTGGCCGGAGCAGCACGGCGGAACAAGGCAATCGCGCGGCGTTGCCCTCGTGACGCAGTCCGGCAATATCGCGCTGAACCTGACCATGCAAATGCGCGGCGCGCCGCTCGCCTATGTCGTGACCCTGGGGAATCAGGCGCGAGTGGATCTAGCGGCCGCGATCCAAGCGCTGGTCGCGGACCCCCGGGTTACCGCCATCGGCCTGCATATCGAAGGCATCGGCGATGCCGGCGCCTTCTTGAGTGCCGCGGCGGCGGCACGAGAGCGCGGTGTGTCTCTCGTGGCGTTGAAAGCAGGCCGCTCCGCGCTCGCGGCCGATCTGGCGATGAGTCATACCGCCTCACTGGGCGCTGCGGATGCGGTGGCGATGGCATACCTAAGGCGGGCGGGCATCGCCTGCGTGCCGTCGATTCCGGTACTGCTCGAGACCTTGAAGCTGCTGCACGTTCACGGTGCCTTGAAGGGCCGGGAAATTGCCTCGATGAGTTCCTCGGGCGGCGAGGCGGGAATCATCGCGGATGCGGCGGACAGGCATCGGCTGCGCTTGATGCCCTTTGCCAACGCCGAGAAGCAGCAGGTGGCCGCGACCCTGCCGCCGCTCGCGAAGGTCTCCAATCCGCTCGACTATCACAATTTCAACTGGGGCGACGAGGCCGCGCTGACGGCCATCTATAGCGCCGTCATGCAGGCGCGGCGCCATCTCACACTGCTGGTTCTCGACTTCCCGCGGCGCGATCGCTGCTCGGAGGGCAGTTTCGAGCCGACGGTGAATGCCTTCATCCGCGCGGCCCACAGCACCGGCGCCAGGGCGGCTGTGGTTTCCACGCTTCCCGAAACGCTGCCGGAGCACCGCGCCCTGCAGCTGATCCAGGCCGGCATCGTTCCATTGCTGGGATTGGAGGAGGCCATGGCGGCAATTGCCGCGGCGGCGCAGTGTGGTGAGTTCGCGCGCGAGCTGTCGCCTCCGCCCTGGCCTGCTCATGTGCCGGCGCGCGCGGCGCGTCTGCTCAGCGAAGCGCAGGCCAAGCGCCGGCTCGCCGCCTGCGGATTGCAGGTTCCGGACGGCGAGGTCGTCAGCGGCGTGGAAGCCGCGGTCGAGGCGGCGATCCGGGTCGGTTTCCCGGTCGCGTTGAAATCGGCGGCGGCAATTGCCCACAAGACCGAAATCGGCGGCGTGAAGCTGCATCTGCGCGACGCCCTTGCGGTGCGCGACGCCGCAATGCAACTTGCGCACAGCGGCGCGGAGTTCCTGGTCGAGCGAATGATCACCGATGCCATCGGCGAGCTGATTGTCGGCTTCAATCACGATGCCGTCTTCGGCTGGCATCTCACCCTGGGCTCGGGCGGGGTTCTGGTCAATCTCGTCGATGACGCCTGCGTGCTGCACGCCCCGGCGTCGCGTGAGGAAATCCTCGCGGCGATTCGCGCGCTGAAAGTCGGAGCGCTGCTGGCCGGCTATCGCGGCCGGCAAGCGGGCGATATCGATGCGGCGGCGGATGCGGTGCTCGCCATGCAGGGCTTGGTGTACGCGGAACGCGAGCGACTGATCGAGTTGGAAGTAAATCCGCTCATCGTGAGGCCAATGGGATGCGGAGCGGCCACGGCGGATGCGCTGATGCGCATCGGGGAGCCGGCGCATGCATGAGGAGATTGTGCGCACGGTGTGCGACGGGCCTGTTTTCGAGGTGGTTCTCGATCGTCCCAAGGCGAATGCCATCGATGCGGCCACCAGCCGGCAGTTAGGCGCCGCCTTCACGCGCTTTCGCGACGACCCCGAGCTGCGCGTCGCCATCATCAGCGGCGCAGGCAAGAAGTTCTTCTCGGCCGGATGGGATCTCATCGCCTCCGCCGCCGGCGAACCCGGCGACGCCGACTATGGGCCGGGCGGATTCGGCGGAATCCAGGAATTGCCGAATCTCAACAAGCCGATCATCGCAGCCGTGAACGGCATGGCGGTAGGCGGCGGTTTTGAACTCGCGCTCTCGGCCGATCTCATCATCGCTGCGGAACACGCGCGCTTCGCACTGCCGGAGATTTCTGCGGGAACGCTCGCCGAGGCCGCGACCATCCGGCTGCCGCGGCGCATCCCCTATTACCTCGCCATGGAGCTGCTGCTGCTGGGACGCTGGATGGATGCGCGCGAGGCTCAGCAGCGCGGCATCGTCATTGAGGTGGTGGCGGCGCATGAGCTGATGCCGCGGGCGCGGGCCGTCGCCGCCGTTCTCGCCGCCGGTCCGCCCTTGGTGTTCGCCGCCATCAAGGAGGTGTCCCGGGAGAGCGAGAATTTGAGTTTCGCAGATGCCATGCAGCGCATCCGGCAGCGACAGTTTGCCTCGGTCGCGACGCTGTACTCGAGCGAGGATCAGAAGGAGGGCGCCCGCGCCTTTGCTGCCAAACGCGCGCCTCAGTGGCGCGGGCGCTGATATGATCGGGACGCCATGATGGCCTCAGGAGTATTCATCACCTGCGCGGTGACGGGCTCGGCGGACTCGGTCGGCAAGAATCGCCATGTGCCGGTGACACCCGAACAGATTGCCGCCGCCGCGCTCGAGGCGCATGCTGCGGGCGCCGCCATCGTGCATCTTCACGTGCGCGACCCGCTCTCCGGTGCCGCAAGCCGGGACCCCAAGCTATTTCGCGACGTGGTTCAGCGCATCAGGCAGGCAGGCACCGATGTCATTCTCAATCTGACCGGCGGCATGGGCGGCGATTTAATGATCGGGCCGGAGGATGCGCCCTTGAAGTTCAAGGCGGGCACGGATTTCGTCGGCCCGAGAGAGCGCATTCAGCATGTCATCGAGCTTAAACCTGAGATCGGCAGCCTCGATTGCGGCTCGTTGAATTTCGATGAGTCGCTGTACGGCACCACACCGGGGTATCTGCGCAGCATGGCGCGCGCCTACCAACAGCAGGGCATTCGGCCGGAGCTGGAGGTGTTCGAGTTGGGGCATATTGAACTGGCGAAGCAACTGCTCGCCGAAGGGTTGATCGATCAGCCGCCACTATTTCAGCTCTGTCTCGGGATCAAGTACGCAGCGCCCGCCACGCCCCAGGCCATGCTGGCGATGCGCGATGCCCTGCCACCGGGGGCGCTCTGGTCGGCGTTCGGCCTCGGTCGAATGCAAATGCCCATGGTCGCGCAGGCGGTGCTGCTCGGCGGCAATGTGCGCGTCGGGTTGGAGGACAACCTGTATCTTGACCGCGGTGTGCCGGCGACCAATGCTCAGCTGGTCGAAAGAGCGCGCAGGATCGTCGAGCTGCTGGGTGCGCGCGTGCTCAGCGCGGCGGAAACGCGCGAGTGCTTAGGGTTCTGAGTTAGATCAGAGCGAATCGATTTCGGCGGCCACTCTGCGCGCCGCGTGCAGGCAGGACTCCATGCCGCGGCTCAAGGGGTCGGCGTAGGTTCCCGCGAAATAGATCCGCCCGTCCGGATGCATCAGCCGCGGCCAGAATTTGTTCATCTCGCCGATCGGAAAGGCCAGCATTTCACACGATGGCGCATAGCCGTCGCGGATCCAATCGAAGGTCAGGGACTGCACGATGCTGTCGTGCTTGCCCGGATAGGCTGCGCGGAAGGCTGCCAAGCCTTGCTCAGCGGACCGCCCCGAGGTGCCAAAGGCCTTGAGCAGCACCCGGGTGGTCTGCAGCTCGCTCGGCACCTGCCATACCGAGGCGATATCGGGGTGCTCGAATTGCATATTGATGCTCGCGAACCCGTCGTCGAGCCAGAACTTCGAGCCGGCCTCGAACACATAGAAGGGGTGCGAGGTGAAGCCCAGCCGGTCGACGATGGTTTGCATGCCGGGCGACAGGGCGGGGCTCACGGGAATGGTTCTGAAAATCGACAGCGGCATGCAGTTGACCAGCGCGTCGGCGGACATTTCCTTCTCATCCCCGTATCCGTAGGCGTGGTAGCGAACGCTCACGCCGGAGTCGCTGCGCGTGACCGCCACGATGGGATGCTTGAGCTTGACGCGATCCCCTAAGCGCGTGGCGAAGGCCGTGGGCAGCTGCTGATTGCCGTCTTTGAGGCGAAAAGTGTCCCCTTCGGACCAAGGTATGCCGCGAAAACCCATCACGGCAAAGCGCCACAGGGAAAATAGCGCGGATTCATCCTCACCGCCGAGGAAGCGCAGCGCGGCCGCCGAGGCCCCCTGGGTTTTATAAAAAGCCGCCACGGAAATCTTGTCCAGTTCGTCAAGGCCCACGCCGAGCGGCTTCGATTCGTCGGTGAATTTGCCGAGATGGGGTTGCAAATACAGACGCGATAGATCGTCCCACGAATTCGCAGACAGAAACTTGGCCTCCGCGCCATTGAAGCCCAGCTTGTTGAGCACGCTTCTATCTCTAAGCATTTCCTCCGAATAGAACTTGCCGTCAATCATCCGGAGGAAGTGCCCGCCGGGTGCGGCCGTGGAGCCTTCGGCGTTGGGGTAGGGGATTACACTGAGACCGAATTCGGCGATGTACTCAAAAAATGTTTCATAGCCGGGGCGGGTGATGTGATCCGCGCCGAAGTCGGCATACAAGCCGTCGGACAGGCCATCGCGGCCAGTGAGCACATGCCCGCCATGCCTGCCGCTGGCTTCGAGCACCACCACTTCGTGACCTGCGCGCATCAGTTCATAGGCGCAGCACAAGCCAGAGATACCGGCGCCTGCCACGATGACTTTCCTACGCGTCGAGGGGCGGTTCGGCGCGGGCGCGTTCGCAAGGGCCGATCCTGCCAGGCAAAGCTCGGCGCCGGCCGTGGCGGCGCTTCTTAGGAATTCCCTCCGGTCCACCGTGAGCGCCGCTCAGAACTGATAGGAGGCTCCGAGCGTATAGGTTCTGCCGTAGGAACTGTAGCCATAGCCCACACCGCTGGTGCTCTGACCGACGTTTTGCCCGGGTGCCCACGGCAACAACGGGTTGCCGTTGAGGTACGTGCGTGCGATCGAGTTGGTAAGATTCTTGCCCTCGACGTAGAGCTGCAATTCCCTGTATATCTTGTAGTGGGCGCTGGCCGTGAGCCACTGGAAGGGACTGGTGATCGCGGGCCAGCCCGGGACCTCGGTGCACTGCGAACAATAGGACTGAAAACTCGCGGCGTAGTCCCAATTGACATCCAAGCTGATCGGGCCTTTTTCATACAGCAGGCCGGCCGAAAGAGTCATGGGCGGAACTGCATTGATTGCACCGATGCTGTTGCCGTTCTGGTCGTAGCTCTTGTTGTCGGTGCGCGTGTACTGGAATTTGGCGCCCAAGCCATTGTCCATCACGTGCTGCCAGGCGATCTCGATCCCATAAAAGGTGCTCTTGGCGCCATTGGCCGGTTCCGTGATGGTCCACGGGAAGGCACTGCAAGTCACCGTCTTTGACGCCGGCGGTGGCCCGCCCACGCACGAGATGGTGCCCAGATTGACGTTGGTGAGAGTTTCCGTGTAGATGTCATCGCGGATTTTCTTGCCGAACAGTGCCACCGTCAGCGCCGCATGCGGGTGGTAGTACCACTCGGCGGAGAAGTCCACTTGATTTGCTTTGATGGGCTTCAAGCCCGCCGTGCCGCCATAAAAGAGCTGCGGTTCGCCGTTTTGGGCGTTGTTGCTCGAGGTCGGCGCCAACTCGTCCAGATCGGGGCGGGCCATAGTCTCCGCCAGCGCGACTCGCAGCTGCACTTTTTGCGGCACCACCCAGTAATTGAAATTGGCGGAGGGCAGCGGAATGACATAGTGACCCTCGGTTACGGACTCCTGTCCCGCGGCATATTGCACAATGTAAGTCGGTGTCGAGGAGTTTATGGAGGCTGTCCATAGCGACGTGGGGGCAGCTTCGGCGGTGGACGCGGTGGTGTTGGTACGCACCACTCGCAGTCCTAGGTTTCCGCCCCAGTCCGTCCCCGCGAAGGTCAGCTCCCCATAGGCGGAGAAGGTCTTTTCCGTGACATCATACGAATTGTAAGGATTGGCCTGCGGCAGAGTTTCGCTGAAGTTAAAGGGCGCGCAGGTCGGGCCTGGGCAGATGAGCGGATTGGGTTTGCCATTCAGGCTCTTCATGAATGCCAGCAGCTGAGCGACGTTCAGCTGGGGAAGCGTGGTGGGATAGGATCCGCCGGCCCCTTGCATGAAATTCGGCAGATTGACCATGGAAATTACATCGAAACCCTGAGACCCGAAGGAGTACGGGGTGCATTGAACGGGACAGCCTTCCGTTTGATACAACGAGCCATACTGGCCGGAGCCATTGGTCCAGTCGTTGCTGATGTCGGTGCGGTCCTTGTCGCGATTGCTGTAGCCAGCGCCGAACAGGATCTTGTCGAACCAGCCAGCCTCCACAGCGTAACTGCCGTCGAGCGTGAATCCCGTGATCTGGTCGTGCACCGAATAGCCATTGAGCCCGTCGTAGTGGGTCGACCAGTAATTGTTGTTGTTCAGAAATCCGGAGTTCATGAGAGACGTGTAGGAGCAGGAGCCCGGGCTGGTCGAACTGGCTGTGCCCTTGGGGCAGGTAGTCAACCCAAGCTGGCTCGGCGGTACCAGCACATTGAAGTTCGGCAGGCTATTGGGTACATCTGCAAAGATCAGAGTATCCGGTGCGGTGGGTTGGTTGGTGACCAATCCCGCGGTCACGAACGAATCTTGGCCGCCCTCGGGCCGATTGGCTGTCGATCGATACCCATCGGCGGTGAAGCTCAACCTGTCGGTCGGTTTCCATTCGACGTTCAAACCGAACACCGACGTCGTAACCACGCGATTGATGGTGTTGTTGACCATTTCCGGCTGGAATTGACTGACCGTGATACCGGTCACCACGCCGTTTTTGACCACCGGGTTCGACCAGGTGGTTCCTATGGAATCCGGTGAGGGAAAGTAATAGGACTCGTTGTAGCCGATCTGCGGGTCGTTCAAGTGGGTCCACAATCCATCGGCTACGATTTTGAGGGCCGAGTTCGGACGCCACTCGAGGCTGCCCGAGAGCGCGTCGCGTTTCTTGTCATCGAAGATGGATCCGAAGGTGATGCAGCACGGTGTGGCAGCAAGCGGCGACCCGTTCGGGTCGGTGAAGGGGTAGGTGGTCGGACCGTAGATGTTCTGGTTGTTGGCATTCAGCGAATCGGTGCGGATCTTGGTATCCGAAAGCACGCCACCGAGTAGAAATCCCAGTGTATTGTCGGCGACAGTGTCGGAGACGAAGGCGGAAGCCTTATATCCCTTCAGCTCCGACATGTCGTTGTCGTTGCCCTCGGCATGCACCCCGCCGTGAAGCCCGAGATTGTCGAAGGGGCTGGCGGTGCGCAGGTTCACCGTGCCGCCGATGCTGCCTTCGAGGGCGGATGCCTGGGTTGACTTGAGCACGTCGGCGCCGGAGATCACTTCGGAGGGCAGTACGTCGAACGCCAGATCCCGGCTGTCGTCATCACTGGCGAGAATGCGATTATTGAGCGTGGTGATGTTGTACTGCGGCCCTAGGCCGCGAACGTTGACATGGATTCCTTCGCCGCCGGTGGTGCGATCGATAGTGATGCCGGGCAGATGCTCCAAGGAGTCTGCGACGTCGGCATCCGGAAATCGGCCCAGTTCGGTCGAGTTGATCGAATCCAATACCACCGAGGCGTCCCTCTTGATCTCCAGGGACTTCTCGAGGCTCGCGCGAACGCCGGTAACGATGATCTCCTGCAGCTCCTGGGAGTCCGCGCCACCAGCCGCGCCCGTGGCGGCCTCGGCCGCCGAATCGTTGGTACTGTCCGCTGCAAATGCCGGGAAGGCTGAACCAAGCGAGGCGATGGCCACGAGCAAGGCAGAACGCAGACGCATCGTCGGCATAGCTATCCCCTTTTTAAATTCTCTTTCTATGGCCTTGCGCAGCACGAAGGCGGGACGCAGGGTCGGCAGTTCCGACGTTAAACGAAACTAATGTAACTTTCAATAGTGATTGTTATGAATACTTATTCCGCGAACCGCACGCAATTGGCTCTCCGGAATTGACATGACTGTCGATCAGGCTCAGGATTCTGAGATATTAGAGCTAATGAAACTTATTATAATAAGTAATGAAATTAGATAGAACGACCGGATAAGGTACGAAACATAAGGACGAAGGGAAGCGCGGGGCGGCCGCGATTGATCGGTCGCGGGTGTGAATGGATTCTGAGCATGTGAAATCTGCAGCATCGATCGACAATAGTTGGGTTGGTAATCCATCGGGGGCTTTATGACCACTCGCAAATTGGTTCGCGGTCTCATTCTGCTGTTTGCCGGCTGGCTCGCATTTTCCTGTGCCGCGCAAGCCACGTCCTACTACGTGGCCAAGTCGGGCAACGATTCCAACACCGGCCTGAGCAAGCAACAGGCGTGGCTCACCATCGGCCACGCGGCGCAGGTGGTGCAAGCCGGCAGCACGGTGTATGTGGGCGCCGGCGTCTATCACGAGAGCGTGAACTTCGGCAATTCGGGCACGGCCTCGGCGCCGATCATCTTCAACGGGCAGGGAGTCGCCGTGGTTGATGGCAGCAGCGGTGTCCCCTGCTGCTCCACACCGAGCTTTGTCAGCGGCAATGGGTTTCTGTGCTGCACCACCCAGGGACTATTCAACATCGGCGCGGCGGCCGGCGTGAACTACCTGACGGTCGAGGGGTTCGTCGTCCAAAACTTCCGCACCGCCAGTGCCGCCGAGGTTCCTGTCGGGGTGCTGATCGCGGGCAGCGGCACCGGGATCAGCCTGCTCAACAACACAGTCAAGAATATTCAGACCACGGCCGGTAAAAACGGCAACGCCTACGGGATTGGTGTTTTCGGCACCAGCGCGACTCCGCTCAGCGTGGCCGTCAGCGGCAACACCGTGACGGGCTGTCTGACCGGGGAAAGCGAGACCACTACGTATAACGGCAATGTGCAGAACTTCATCGTGTCGAATAACACCATCTATGACAACGACAACATCGGTATGGACGCCATCGGTTTCGAGAAGGTGGGCCCGACCGGCTTTGATCAGGCGATGAACGGCGATGTGTTCGGCAACCTGGTTTACAACAATAGCGCCAAGGACAATCCCGGCGAGGGGCACAGTTACGACCAGGACGGCCTGTACTGCGATGGCTGCACGAATGTGATCTTCGAGCGCAATACGCTGTATGGCAACGACCTCGGGATCGAGGCCACCAGTGAAAACGAGGGCGAGGTTGGAAGCAATGTCATCATCCGCAACAACCTGATCTACGCCAATAACGCGAACGGCGTTTCCGTGGGCGGCTATGCCAAGAACGGCACCGGCGGAAGCACCGACATCACCATCGTGAACAACAGCCTGTACGACAACGACACGCAGAACACGGGGAGCGGGGAATTCCAGATCCAGTACCGCGCGACCGGCATCCTGTTCGAAAACAACATCGTCTACGCCGGCGCGCAGGGCCTGTTCATTCACGGCTTCGTGCCGGGCAGCGGCGTCACCGCCAATTACAACGATTACTACACCACCAGCAAGACCACAAAGTTTGAACTTGACGGCAAGAGTTACGCGAGCTTCGCGGCCTACCAGTCCGCGACCGGGCAGGATGGGAATTCGCTGACCGTCAACCCCGACTACCTCACCGTGCCCACCTGCACATCGACCAAGGAGAGCGCGCCACCGAGTCCCATCACGACCTGCTCGCCGACGCCGGACTTCGACATCCCCAGCACCTCTCCCGCCGTGAATGCCGGCAATGCCAGCCTCGGCACGGCGGACTTCGGCACGGTGGATTTCAACGGCAATCCACGTCTCAACGCCAACGGGCAGATCAACCTGGGAGCCTATGAGCAGTGACTTGAACGCTTGCGTGCGCGTCCCGGGGCTCGCCCCGCTGCTGTTCGCCGGTTTGATCCATGCGGCTGGCGAGCCCACTGCGGTTGCAGTGGGGCCCGACGATGCGGTCATCACCCTGCAGGGTTTCTGCGCCGAGCCGGCGCGCACCGCCGGTGCCTGCAAGACCGTCATCACTCGCGCACAATTCGACAAGCTCATCGATGCGCTACAGCCGGACATGCCGCCGCCCCTCAAGCTCAAGGTGGCAAACGCCTATGCGCGCAATCTGCGCATGGCCGCGGCAGCGGAGCAGCGCGGTCTGGACAAAAGGCCGGAGTTCCAGGAAGAAATGCGCTATGCGCGGATGCAGCTCCTGTCCCAGGATCTTGACCGGCTGCTGCAGATGCAATCCAAGCAAATTACTGACGCCGAACTCAAGGACTACTATCAAAGGAATCAGTCCTCCTTCGAGCAGGCGAGCGTGGCGCGGATTTTCATTCCCCCCGCAAAGTCCGAAGCGGCAATGACGCAACTTGCCGCCGCTCTGCGTGCGCGAGCGGTCAAGGGCGAGGACCCGGACACGCTGCAACTGGAGGCTTATGCCGCAGCAGGCATGCCGAAAAGCAGCGTCAACACCAGGCTGGTGAACGTGCGCCGTAGCACCGTGCCGCCGCGCCACGAGTCAGTCCTCTCGCTGCGAGCCGGAGACGTGTCGGAGGTGTTCGCCGATCCCGGCGGCGCGCACTACATCTACAAAATGATCGACAAGCAAACCTTGACGCTCGACCAAGCCACAGCGGAGATGCGCATTGCCATTGCTAATCGGCGCTACCGCGACAGCATTCAGGAATTCCAGGGTGGCGTCGTGTTCAGCGATGACTATTTCAATCCACCGGCCAAACCGGCAAAATGATATCTATTGAAATTTAAGTAAGTTTCAAATATAACAAGTACCCGGGTGGCCCGGCCCCAATATCCAACCAACAATGCCTCGCCGCAGGAATTAAATTCAATGAGATCAAGAGGATGGCTGGCCTATGCCCTGGTGACCACGGGGTTTTGGGGCGTGTGGGGCGCGTTTACCGGTTTGCCTGCGAATCATGGGTTTCCTGAAACGTTGATCTATGCGGTGTGGGCCCTGACCATGATTCCCCCCGCGCTCTACGCCCTGCGGCGAGTCGGCTGGCGCGTGCAGCACGATGCGCGCTCGGTGATTTACGGCGGATTGATCGGGCTCTTAGGAGCGGGCGGGCAGATGCTGCTGTTCCACGCCGTGCGGATCGGGCCCGCCTACCTGATCTTCCCGGTCATCTCGCTGTCTCCCGTGGTCACAGTGGTCCTGTCCTTGCTCTTGCTGCGCGAGCGCACCGGCAAGCTCGGCACGCTCGGCATCGTGTTGGCCCTGTGTTCGCTGCCGCTGTTCGATTACTCGGGCAGCGTATCGGCCGGCGCGTACGGCGAATTGTGGTTTCTGCCGGCCTTGGGCGTGCTGGTGGCCTGGGGCTTACAGGCCTTCTTCATGAAATTGGCGAATGCGAGCATGGATGCCGAGAGCATCTTCTTTTACATGACCGTCTGGGGACTCTTGCTGATACCCGTCGCGCTCGCCATGACGGATTTTTCCGTGCCCATCAATTGGGGCGCGGATGGCCCCTACCTGGCGGCGGCCATCCAGATTCTCAATGCCATCGGCGCACTGACCTTGGTGTACGCCTTTCGTTACGGCAAGGCCATCGTGGTCTCGCCCTTGACCAATGCGGGCGCGCCCCTGATCACTGCCGTGTTGTCCATCCTGTTGCTGGGCACCGCGCCCACGGCAACCAAATTGATCGGCATTGCCTTGGCGCTGGTCGCCGCCGTGTTCCTGGCCATCGAGCCGGAGCCGGCAGCGGGCGCTGCTGCAGTAACGCAATCTCAGGCCTAGAAGGAGTTCGGCCGTCCATGATTATCCGGCGAGACACCAGCAATCGGCGCGAGCGCATCGTCGCTCTGTTGCGGGAACAGGGCAGCGTGCAGATCCCGGCGCTGGCCGAGCGCTTTCACGTCTCCACGCAGACTCTGCGCAAGGACCTGAACTTTCTCGACGACAAGGGCATCTGCACGCGCTCATCGGGCGGCGCTATCTTAAGGCGCGGCGGTCCATCGCCCACCGAGGTGGCGATCGATGTCAAACGCACGCTGTTCGCCGAGGAAAAAGTGCGCATCGGCCGGGCGGCCGCCGCCCTGGTCAAGAACGACGAATCGGTGTTGATCGATTCCGGCACCACGGCGCTGCAGGTCGCGCGGCATATCGAGGCGTCCGCCTCGCTGGTGGTGGTCACCAGCGACGTCGGCGTCATGAATGAAATGGTGGCACGGGAGAGTGTGCAGCTGGTGTTTCTCGGCGGAACGCTGCGGCGCAAGAACCTGTCCTTCTACGGCACCCAGACCGAGCGCGCGCTGCAGGACCTGCATGTCGACAAGCTGTTTCTGGCCACCGACGGATTCGACATCGAGAAGGGCCTGACCACGCATTTCGAACCCGAGGCGCTGCTGAATCGCCTGATGTGCAAGGCGGCCTCCGAAATCATCGTGGTCGCCGATTCGTCCAAGTTCGGCCGCATCTGCCTGCACAAGATTCTCGAGCCGCAGAGGATATCCAAGGTGGTGACCGACACGGGGATTCCGGATGCCGCGCACGAAGCGCTGACCCGGATCGGTGTCGAGGTCATCATCGCGTGAAGGCGATTCGGGACATCATTGCGCAGCACAAGGCGGGGCGCAGCGTCGGTATTTACTCGGCGTGCTCGGCGCATCCGCTGGTGATCGAGGCCGCCTTGCGTCACGCGCGCCGCGAGTCCGCGACCGTGTTGATCGAAGCCACTTCCAACCAGGTCAATCAGGACGGCGGCTACACGGGCATGCGGCCTGCGGATTTCAATCGGTTCGTGCTTTCGATCGCATCGCACGTCGGTGTGCCGGCGGAGCAGGTGCTGCTAGGTGGAGATCACCTCGGACCCAATTGCTGGCAGGCCCTGCCCGCGGAGGCGGCGATGGCCAAGTCGGAGCAGCTCATCGCCGAGTATGTCGGCGCCGGCTTTCGCAAGATTCACCTGGATTGCTCCATGTCCTGCGCGGATGATCCGACGCCGCTGAGCGACGCAGCCGTGGCCGCGCGTGCAGTGCGCCTGTGCGCAGTGGCCGAGCGCACCTGGGCGCGCGTCGGGGGAGACGCGCCGGTATACATTGTGGGCACCGAAGTGCCGGTTCCCGGCGGCGCGCATGAGGAACTCGCCGATTTGCAGGTGACCGATGCCGCGGCCGCGACCGCGACCATCGATGCCCACCAGCGAGCATTCCAAGCGGCCGGATTGCAGCAGGTGTGGCCGCGCGTCATCGGCCTGGTGGTGCAGCCGGGCGTCGAATTCGATCATGACAAGGTCATCGACTTCCGCGCTTCCCGGGCCGCCGCGCTCGCCGGCGTGATCGAGACACAGCCCTACCTGGTGTATGAAGCGCACTCCACCGACTATCAGACGCCTGCCAATCTGCGTGCTCTGGTGCAAAATCACTTTGCCATCCTGAAGGTCGGGCCCGGCCTGACTTTCGCCATGCGCGAGGCGCTTTGGGCCTTGGACGACATCGAGCGCGAATGGCTGGGAGCGGATCGCTCCTCCGGGCTGCGCCAGGCCGTGCAAGAAGCCATGCGGGCAGCTCCGCAATACTGGAATAAGTACTATTTGTCCCAGGGCCATCAGCTCGAGCTCGACCAGCAGTACAGCCGCAGCGATCGAATCCGCTACTACTGGCCCGTGCCCGAAGTCGACTCCGCGTTGCGGCGCCTGCTCGCGAATCTGGACGCGAACCCAGCGCCGCTCAGCCTCGTGAGCCAGTACTTGCCGCTGCAATACCAAGCGATCCGTGCCGGGCTGCTGCGCCCGCAAGCCCGCGAGCTGGTGTTGCATGCCGTCGAACAGGTGCTGCAACAGTACGCGGAGGCCTGCGCCGACCATGCGAGCTGAGATGAGGACTTATCTGCAACAGGATGAGACGCAGCTCAGCCGCGCCGGCGCCCTGTGGACGGCGCGCGAGATCGCGCAGCAGCCGACGAGCTGGCTGCGCACTCAGGACATGCTGCGCCAGCACGCCGCGCAGATTGCCGGCTTCCTCGCCCCGCTGCTGGCGCAGCAGGATCTGCGCATCATTCTCACCGGAGCGGGCAGCTCGGCCTTCATCGGCGAGTGTCTCGCGCCGCTGCTGCTGCAAAGACTGAACCGCCGCGTGGAAGCCATTGCCACCACGGATTTGCTGTCCGGACCCGCGCAGTATCTGCAGCCGGAGGTGCCCACGCTGCTGGTGTCCTTCGGCCGCTCGGGCAGCAGCCCGGAGAGCGTGGCCGTGGTCGATCTGGCCGATCGACTGCTGCGCCGCTGCCACCAGCTGGTGTTCACCTGCAACGAGCAGGGCACGCTCTACCAACGCTGCCGCCAGCAGCGCAACAGCCTGGCGATTCTGCTGCCACCCGAAACGCACGACCAAAGCTTTGCGATGACCTCCAGTTTCACCGCCATGATGCTGGCGGCCTCGCTGGTGTTCAGCCCTGCCGAGGGAGCAATGCCCGGCGTGTCGCTCATCGCCCGGTCCACGCGCGAGCTGCTCGACCGGCATAACGAGAAACTGCGGGATCTGGCCGCCGAGAGCTACTCGCGGGTGGTGTACCTGGGCAGCAATGGCTTCAAGTCGCTGGCGCGCGAGGCCGCATTAAAATTATTGGAGTTGACGGACGGCAGGATCATTGCCGCCTTCGATTCGCCGCTGGGTTTTCGTCACGGACCAAAGACCATCGTGACGCGCGACACGCTGTTGTTCGTGTTCGTCTCCAACGATCCGTACACCCGCCGCTACGATCTCGATCTGCTGCGTGAGCTGCGCTCGGACGGGGTCGCAGGAAGGGTGATCGCGATCACGGCACAAACGCAGGACGACGTAGCCGGGGGCGACTACCTGCACGTGCCGCATGCGGCCGAGGCCGGCGATGTGGATCTGTATTTTCCCTATATTGTCTGCGGCCAGCTCTATGCCTTTCATCGCGCGCTGTCCTTGGGCAACAAGCCCGATCAACCGAGCAATTCGGGCACGGTCAGCCGCGTGGTACGCGGCGTGACCATTCACGCGCTGTGACCGCCGCCGCCGTGTACCTCGGCGTCGACAGCGGCGGGACCAAGACGGCGCTGGTGCTCATCGATTCCGAGGGCGCCATCAGGGCGACACACCTGGCGCCGGGTGCCTACTACCTGAGCATCGGACTGGACGCGGTCGGCAGCTTGCTTGCTGATGCCGTGGGCAGCGTACTCACCAAGGCCGCGCTGCGCATGGAGGACGTGTCGTTTGCTTTTTTCGGCCTGCCCGCCTATGGCGAGGACAGCGCTCTGATCGGCGATTTGAGCCGGCTGCCGCAGCGCTGCCTGCCGGCGGGCCGGTATCTGTGCGGCAACGACATGATTTGCGGCTGGGCAGGTTCGCTGCTCTGCACCGATGGAATCAGCATCGTCGCCGGCACGGGCTCCATCTGCTACGGCGAGCGCAACGGCGCCACTGCGCGCAGCGGCGGCTGGGGCGAGTTGTTCAGCGATGAGGGGTCGGCGTACTGGATCGCCTGCCGGGGCCTGAATTTATTCTCGCGCATGAGCGACGGCCGAGCTGCGCGGGGGCCGTTGTATGAGATCGTCAGGCAATCGCTCGGCGTCACCGACGATCTCGATGTGTGCGCGCATGTGTTTACCCGCCTGGGTGGCGATCGCGCGCGCATCGCGCAACTCGGCCAGTGGGTGACGCAGGCCGCTTTGGCCGGCGACGCAGCGGCGCTGGACATCATCCGGCAGGCCGCCGCGGAACTTGCGCTCATGGTCGATGCAACCCGGCGGCACTTGGGATTCACGCCCGCCGAGCCGGTCGCAGTTTCGTACTCGGGCGGCGTATTCGACAATGTCGGTGCGCTGCTATTGGATCCGTTCACCGCGGCGCTGCGGGCACATCAGTCCGGCTACGTGGTTAGCGAACCGGTGCTGCCACCGTCCATCGGTGCCGCGCTGTATGCAGCGAAGCGCGATGGCCGACCCCTGTCGATTGCGGCGATCGAGCGCCTGCGCGCGCGAAGCGATGTACTAGGAGTGGAATCATGAAGCCGCCGTTACGCCGAATTTTGGTTTGCCTCTGGCTGGCGTTCACCGCCGGCTGCAGTAGCACGCCACGCACGTTGACGGTCGAGGATTTCACCAAGCTGGACAAGATCGATGTCCATGTGCATATCAACACCACCGGCTCGGAGTTGATCGAGCAGGCGCAGGCCGATCATTTCCGTCTCCTCACCATCAACGTCGATTATCCCGACTTCCGGCCGCTGGCCGAACAGGCGCGAGTCGCGCGCGAGCTGATGGGGCGCTATCCGCAGACGCTGGCGTACGCGGCCGCCTTTTCCATGCAGGGCTGGGATCAGCCGGATTGGCAACAGCGGGTGATCCGCGAGCTCGACGCCGCGTTCGCGAACGGCGCCGTCGCCGTGAAAGTGTGGAAGAACATCGGCATGAGCTTTCGCGATGCGAACGGGCATTTGGTCATGATCGACGACCCGAAATTCGATCCGGTGTTCGAGTTCATTCGCGAGCGGCACAAGGTCCTGATTGGTCACTTAGGAGAGCCGCGCAATTGCTGGCTGCCCATGTCCGAGATGACCGTGAACGGCGACAAGGAATACTTCAAGGAGCATCCGCAGTACTACATGTATTTGCATCCGGAACTGCCGTCCTACGAAGAGCAGATGGCGGCGCGCGATCGGATGTTGGAGCGAAATCCCCGGTTGAAATTCGACGGCGCCCACATGGCCAGCCTGGAATGGAGCGTGGATAGACTGGCGGCCTTCCTCGACCACTATCCCAACGCCGTGGTCGACTTGGCGGCGCGCATGGGGCAGGTGCAATTCCAATCCAACAAAGATCTCGCCAAGGTGCGCCGCTTCTTCATTCGTTACCAGGACCGTCTGCTCTACGGCACCGACCTGTCCCAAAATCCCGGCGACGATCCGCAGGAACTGCGCCGCGAGGCGCACGACACCTGGTTGAGCGATTGGCGCTATCTTGCGACCGCTCTTACCTTCAACGTTCCCGAATTGGATGCGCCGGTGCATGGCCTGAGTCTGCCCGAGAGCGTGCTGCGTAAGATTTACAGCGGCAACGCCGAGCGCTGGTTCGGCGATGTCTGGCATGCCTCTAAACCGCAGCCGCGGGAGTCGAAATGAATCATTGGTTGAAATCCTGTGTTTGCGCCGTCATTGCGGCCGGAGCATCGGTTTGCTGGGGCGCGGCGCCGGCAAACAGCGCACTGGCCGCGATTCAGGGAGTGAGCGGGTCGGTGAGCGTCGACTCCGACGGCAGCTACTCCATTACCTCGACCGGCATTTCTGGCGCGGTGCTGCGCTCGGATGTCGAGGCCGTAGTGGACTCGCGCCTGCTGCGATCCTCTGCCTATCCGCAGCACCAGGTGGCGAAATCCGAGTTTCACGATGATCTCGGCTCGGGAACGAGCCTGACGGTCACTCACACCGGGCTTCCCGGCACCCCGGATCTGGTGTGCATCCTGCGCCTGTTTGGTGACCAATCCTGGGGAGACATCGAAGTCAAGGTGCGTAACGGCACGGATCGAGCCGTTTCCGTCGAGTCGATCCGCGCTGTTCATGCAACCGGAACTCCGCTCATCAATCTGAACGGGCCGAATTCCGCCGACCGCATCCTGTCCGACAGCTATAGCGAGGATCGGCCGCAGCTCGCGATACTCGATCTCGCCGATGCCCCGAAGGGCATGCACCGCGCCGTGGGAAGCCAGCTCATCTATAACCGCCGCAGCGGCGAGAGCCTGTTCCTAGGCGCGCTCACTTCCGATCGGCTGCTGACGATCTTTCATCTGACGGAGAGGACCGCGGGCGGCAAAGCGTCCATCCTCACTTATGAGGCCGTGGCCACGGGCACGACCGAAATCCTGAAAGGCGAGTCGCTCAAGGAATCGCCGGCGGCCGAACAGGTCGAGCTTAAGCTGCACGTCAATCCCGGCGAGAGCCTGTCCTCCGAGCGCCTCATGTTCGCCGTCGGCACCGACTATCACGCGCAACTGGAACAGTATGGGCGGGCGGTGGGGCTGCTGCACAAGGCGCGGGTCAGCGCCGCGACCCCCATCGGGTGGTGGAGTTGGACCGCGTATTACTTCGGGCTCAGCCAGGGGACCGCGGCCACGAATGCCTATTGGCTTGCCCAGAATCTCAAGGCCCTGGGCTACAGCTACTTCCAAATCGATGAGGGATACCAATACGCGCGCGGCGAATACACCAGCGCCGATGCGAAACTCTTTCCGTCGGGCATCGGCTATATCGCAGATTTGGTGCGCCATAGCGGGCTGACCTTTGGCATGTGGACCGCCCCCTTCGAGGTGTCGCAGCGTGCTTGGGTGTTCCAGAATCACCCGGAGTGGCTGCTGCACAACGACGCGGGCCAACTGATTCACATTGGCTACGTTACGGACAAGCAAGATCCTCTCTACGTGCTGGACAGCACCAATCCCGGCGCGCAGGACTACTTGCGACACACCTACCGCACTCTGTTCGAATGGGGCTTGCGCTTCGTGAAAATGGATTTCATGGATGACACGGCGGTCGAGGGCGCCTACTACCGCCCCAACACGACCGCCTTGGAGGCGCAACGCATCGGTCTGAATATCATCCGCAGCGCCGTCGGCGACAGCGTGGTGCTTGATAAAGACGGCAGCGCCATGCTGAATCCGGTAGGCATCGTGGACGCGGGCCGCATCTCCCAGGATACCGGGCATAGCTTCGATGCCAGCCGGGACGCCGCCTCAGGGATCGCAGCGCGCTACTACATGAACCGCAATTTTTTCATCGCCGACCCCGATGCCTTCACCGTGTCCACGCAGACCGTCGATGACCAATCCTGGCATGGAGGCCAGCGTCCGCTCACGCTCGATGAGGCACGAGTGTCGATCTCACTTGCGGCAGTATCAGGCGGTATGTTCGAGATCGGAGACGACCTTCCCACCTTGGGCGCATCGGCGGAACGCCTAGCGCTGCCGAAGAATGCAGATCTGCTCGACATGGCGCGTCTCGGCCGCTCCTCCACACCCGTTGATCTGATGACCTATGGGCCGAATGACAAGCAACCGAGCATCTTTGTGCTGAAAGAAAATGGACGGCAAAGCATGCTGACGGTGTTCAACTGGACCGAGACACCGCGTACCCGGGCCATCGACTTTAAGAGCCTGGGGTTGAAGAGACCGGCAGAGTACGAAATCGTAGAGGAGTTTGGCGATCAGGGCTGCTGCAGCAGTGCGTCGGACACGATCGAGCTGGCCGAGAAGCCGCATTCAGTGCGCATGCTCAAGCTGATCGACAAGTCCGTGCCCGCGCTTCCCCCTCCCTTTGAGATTGGCGCGGCAGCCGGCGCAAGGGCAGGGGAGACGTTGGCGTTCACCGCGGCGGCCTCGGCGTCTTCGCAGGCGCCGGTGCTGACTTGCCACTGGGACTTCGGCGATGGTTCGAGCCTGGACGGCATGCAGGTTAGCCATGCCTTCACGCACCCCGGCCGGTACGAGGTGCGGGCCACGGTGACGGGATTGGACGCCATCACGAATCGCAAGAGCGTGACGATCTCGATTTCCGGGGAGGTGCCGACCCGCTTCGAGGCGACGGAGAAGATGCGCGCCGAGTGACGCGGCTTACAGTCCGCCGTGGAAGCGTCCAAAAGTGCGCGCAAGCATCAGCGACATGATCAGGATGCCGGCTCCGAGTGTGAGCACGTGCGGGCTCTTGCGCAGGTCGAAGCTGCCGACGCGATAAATGAGCAGGTAGGCGATGGCAAGGTTGAACAGGCCCCAGAGAACATTGATCGTTGAAGAGGACAGGCCCTCGCCCGGCGGCGAGGCGAACGGGCTTTGGAAGGCATTGCCCGAGACTCCATTGACCCAATGGGGCACCGTGTTGGCCAGAAATGCGCCCGCAAAGAAGTAGGCGATGTAGTGATACCAGCGCATGGCGAGATCTCTGCTAATTTTTGATGCAATGGTACAGGTTGATTTCCGTTTCGTGTGTAAGCCACACTCCTTGGGTGCGCAAGATTTTCAACCCGCGAGGATTCTGATCGCCATGGAAGGCAGCGCCGGCTGGACCGACTTCCTGGTCGCATCCGCGGGTGCAACCGGCGCGCTCGCGGGCCTGGCGTTCGTAGCGCTGTCGATTAACCTCGCGCGCATACTCGAGTTGCCCGGCGTGGTGTGGCGAGGCGGGGAGACTCTATTGCTACTGGCAGCGGGTCTCATGGGCTCCTTGATGGCGCTCGTGCCCGGCCTGCCGGCACGTGAGCTGGGAGTGCTGCTGTTTGTGCTCTGGCTTCCGACCTGGGGCGCCCCCACCTTCATTCAGCTCCAAGCAGTTCGCCGCAAGCAATACTATCGAGCGCGCTATGCGCTGATGCGCTTTGTCCTGCATCAGGCAGCGACCTTGCCCTTTCTATTCGCAGCACTGTCGCTCGAAGGGCTGATGCCGGGCGGCCTGTACTGGCTGGCCGCAGCCTTGCTGATGTGCTTAGGAGTGGGCATGCTCAATGCTTGGGTGTTGTTGGTGGAAATTGTCCGATGACCGGGCTTTTGGAGGCCAGACACCGAGATCGACACGCCAGGGGCGGCCGGGGCGGCCAATTCGTCAAAAAGAGGGCAAAATGGGCCGCCAGGCGCGCCTGGAGTTGCATGTTATGGCCGAACTGGTACGATCCCGGCCCCATCGTGATGGCGGCGGGCAGGCACGGGGCATGGCGCAGTCTGGTAGCGCATCTGCTTTGGGAGCAGAGGGTCGGGGGTTCGAATCCCTCTGCCCCGACCAAAGCGCCCGTAGCTCAATCGGATAGAGCACCGGCCTTCTAAGCCGGCGGTTGCAGGTTCGATTCCTGCCGGGCGCGCCACCAACGAGACGGACGTACGACGATGGTGGACGTAGCTCAGTTGGTAGAGCCCCGGATTGTGATTCCGGCCGTCGCGGGTTCGAGTCCCGTCGTCCACCCCACCCAAAGTTTCGGTGGGTAGTCGTGACGCTTAAGGTTTTGGGAAGGTTTGCAAGGGCCGTTAGCTCAGCTGGTAGAGCAGTTGACTCTTAATCAATTGGTCGTAGGTTCGATCCCTACACGGCCCACCATCTTATTGAAAAGTAACAAGTTTTTAGCGTCGTTCTCAAGAAACCAAAAATCTTCCCCCATAGACCGGGTATTTCCCCCAATCGATTGGGCAAAATCTGTTCCTTCTTAAGCTTTTCGGGCGCAAAATCGCGGCGAATCGCGTGGCGTTATCCCCCATTCGCGAGACAATAATTAACGCCGTGCGAAATGCTCGCAACGTGAGAATGTCGTCGATTCGAATTTCACGAGTGCGCTGCCGGGTCAGCGGACCGGCTTAACGACTTCGGGCTTGCGCCGATAGTGGCGCTTTGTAATCTCTTTGCTCGCGTGACCGAGCAAGTCGCTGGCCCTTTCAACACTGACTTCATCGCTGCCGACTTTGCCGCGAAGATCATGTTCGGTAAACCGCTCTTTGACGTCCGTTTCTTTTAGCAGCCGAGTCATGAAACGCTGCCACATTGAATCCCATCCAGTCGCTTGGCCGCTATGTTCGCTGAAGTAGCCTTTGCCTTTGCGCGTACAAAAGAGCCAGGGAGAAAAATCAATTGGACGGGCGGCCTTTGCCTGTTCTACGGCTTGCCGGAGCGCGGGCGTCCACTGGAAAATGCGAGCAGTTCTCCTGGAATTAATCGTCTTGTGCGGGCGCACCACAATTCCAACGTCCGTGAGATCACGCATTCGCAGACGGAGCATATCTCCGCGACGAATACCGACTAGAAGCTTGAGCTGTATGTAGGCTTGGATCATCAGCACGGACCCAGAGTTTCGTTTGGGCTTTAGCGCGAGAGCTTGGGCGATCTCCCAGTCCTCCACGTATCTGTCTCGAGCCCTAATTCGTCGCAGGCGTACCTCCCCTTTGAACGGATGGCGATCGAGAATCCCCCACTCGACCGCCTTGGTAAAGACGTGCTTGAAGATGCGAATCTCATACAACCCTGTGGCTCTG
>Ga0302325_10000570_pt1 | contig 101552 bp, 78 predicted proteins | sample Palsa_T0_2_FD_201948 | JGI IMG/M metagenome (GOLD analysis project Ga0302325, IMG submission 201948) | Peat permafrost microbial communities from Stordalen Mire near Abisko, Sweden - Palsa_T0_2 | ecosystem: Environmental > Terrestrial > Soil > Palsa > Peat permafrost | place: Sweden: Abisko...
AGGTGAGGGGCGCCGCCCCCTTCGGAATGACAGGGGTTGAGTTGAGGTGAGGGGCGCCGCCCCCTTCGGAATGACAGGGGTTGAGTTGAGGTGAGGGGCGACCCCCCTTCGGAATGACAGGGGTTGAGTTGAGGTGAGGGGCGACCCCCCTTCGGATGACAGGGGTTGAGTTGAGGTGAGGGGCGACCCCCCCTTCGGAATGACAGGGGTTGAGTTGAGGTGAGGGGCGCCGCCCCCTTCGGAATGACAGAGAGGTGGGTTTGAGATAGAGATCAAAATCCCCACTCAGGCCGAAATCGGGTTTGAATGGGGCACCGGCATCCTGCGATATGTTTCTTCAGGAACGCTGCTTGTTCTGCGGCGTCACTTGATGTCTTTCATGGCGAGGAGGGTGCCGTAGTCGTGGGCGGAGGGGTCGGTGGCGCGGGCGACGATGCCGGCGAAGGCGTCCTTGAGTTCGGGATATTTGGCGACCAGCGTCTTCATCACGGCCACGTTCGAGGCAAAGGCCTGGTTGGTGTTGGAGATGTCGGTGACCTGGTATTTCACGATCAGATCAAGGTCATTGCCGACGGCGGCGGGAAACATGGCGATCAGCTTGTAGGTTGTGCCGGGCGCGGGAGTAGCGGACGGGAGGTCGGTGGTTTTGCCGTTGATGGGAACGTCGGGGGGCTGGAGGGTCTGCAGTTGGGTGTCGAGCTGGTCGGTGGCGAGGGTGCTCATGAAGGGCAGGGGGGCGAGCAGGGTGCGGGCTTCGACGGCGTAGAGCCAGGCATTGTGCAGTTGGCTTTTGGACTTGTAGTCGCGGGCGCGGGCTGCGAACCAGTCGCCGTCGTGTCCGGCCAATTGGGCGGACTTGACGTAGAGCCCACCGAGCTTCCAGGCGGATCCGGCTTGCTGAAGAATGAACGAGACGTAGGTGCGTCCATGCGGCGGGGATAGGTCGAACAGGACAACCGCGTAGCTGGCGGGGGCGAGATGGTCGAGGTAAAAAGCGGCGCTGTTGGCGGACTGGCCACTTTTGCCGAAGACTCCGCAGAGAAATTCGGCGTGCGGCAGGGGCGCGGCGCCTTCGACCTGGAGCAGAAAGAATTTTGGGGACGGGGCCGGCGCGCCGGCAAGGTCCGGCTGGCGCTCTTTGACCAGGGACTCGACGCCGGAGAAATCGGAGGCCAGGGAGGGAACGGCGTTCTGGCGCAGGGAGGCGGCGTCTCCTTTGGCCAGCATGTCGAAGTAACGCTGGGCGGCGGCAAGGATGGGCGCGCGGCTAGCGTCGTCGAGATCGCTTGAGGTCTGGCAAGTCTGTGCGTTGGCTACGGACGCCGAGGCGACTGCCAGGGTAAGCAGGAGCAAGAAGAAAACGAAGCGACGGAACCGACTTGTCATGGCTTCAGAAATAGCCTTATCCATAGATGCAGGAATCGCGGGTTACGCTTCGAGAAAAACAGGCGAAGCGGGAAAAGTCAAATTGCCCATCCTGGGGATCGTGGATCAGTTTGAAAAACCCACTCCCCAGCGGCTAAAGCCGCCATCAATTTTGCGGCACTTACGGCGCGGCTGGAGCCAGGGCGGGACGGACGAATGCGTCCGCCCTACATGTTCGATTTTTTATTCTTCGGGAGCGCTTTTTTCTTTCCGAAGACGCGGTCGAAAATCTTGTCGACGTTTTTGAGTTGGCGCGGCAGATCAAAAGCGTGTTCGATCTGCTTGCGCGGGACTTTGGCGGTGATCTCTTTGTCGGCGAGGATTTCGTCGCGGAAGTTCAAGTTCTCTTTCCAGGCGCGCATGGCGTGGGACTGGACGAGGCGGTAGGCGTCTTCGCGGGAGACGCCGTGCTCGACGAGGTCGAGGAGGAGTTGGCCGCTGAAGATGAGGCCGTGGGTGGATTCGAGATTGGCGCGCATGCGGTCGGGGTAGACGAACATGGTGTCGATTAGATTGGTCGTTTTGTTGAGCAGGTAGTCGATGAGCGTGGTGGAGTCGGGGAGGATGACGCGCTCGACGGAGGAGTGGGAGATGTCGCGCTCGTGCCAGAGGGCGACGTTTTCGAATCCGGCCTGGGCGTTGGAGCGGACGACGCGGGCGAGTCCGCTGATTTGTTCGAAGGTGACGGGGTTGCGCTTGTGGGGCATGGCGCTGGAACCTTTTTGCTTTTCGCCGAAGAACTCTTCGGCTTCGCGGACTTCGGTGCGCTGCAGGTGGCGGATTTCGGTGGCGATTTTGTCGAGTGTGGAGGCGATGACGGCGAGCGTGGCGAGATAGGCGGCGTGGCGGTCGCGCTGAATGACCTGGCTGGAGACGGCGGCGGCTTTGAGTCCGAGGCGGGCGCAGATTTTTTCTTCGAGCTCGGGGGTGAGGTGGGCGAAGATGCCGACGGCGCCGGAGAATTTTCCGACGCGCATGTCTTCGGCGGCGGCGCGAAAGCGGGCGATGTTGCGCTGGGTTTCAGAGTACCAGTTGGCGAGTTTGAATCCGAAGGTGATGGGCTCGGCGTGGATGCCGTGAGTGCGGCCGATCTGGGGCGTGTCTTTGAATTCCCAGGCGCGGCGGGCGAGGACTGCGGCGAGTTTTTGCAGGTCTTGTTCTATGACCTCGGAGGCTTGTTTGATCAGGAGGGCCTGGGCGGTATCGACGACGTCGTTGGAGGTGAGTCCGTAGTGGAACCAGCGGGATTCGGGGCCGACGAATTCGGCGACGGCGGTGGTGAAGGCGATGACGTCGTGGCGGACTTCGGCTTCGATTTCGTGGATGCGCTCGACTTTGAAGTTGGCGCGCTCGCGGATGGCTTTGGCGGCGGGCTTGGGGACGAGTCCGGCGGCGGCGAGGGTTTCGGTGGCGGCGACTTCGACGGCGAGCCAGGTGCGGAAGCGGTTTTCGTCGCTCCAGATGCGGCCGAGGTCGGGACGAGTGTAGCGAGGGATCACGGGGTTCTCCTGTCACAAAGTTCCCACTTCTGGCGCAAAAGGCGCGCGCGAAATGGGGCACCCTAAATCTTGTGGACAGAGGATTCTAAATTGAGTGGGCGGGGATGGGAAGAGAAGGCAGAAGTGAGAAGGCAGAAGGCAGAAGTCAGAAGGCAGAAGGCAGAAGTCAGAAGGCAGAATGCAGAAGGCAGAATGCAGAAGGCAGAAGTCAGAAGGCAGAATGCAGAATGCAGAAGGCAGAAGTCAGAAGTCAGAAGTCAGAAGTCAGAAGTCAGAAGTGAGAAGGCACAATGCACGGCGAGATACGCAACATGGGTTCCTTAGAACATATATCGGCTCACGATATACTGGCGCTTAGACTATCGGGTCACGATATAATTCGGTTATGAAGAAGCTGACTCTGGCCGAGTACCAGGGGCTGGCGGAGTTTCGGCAGCTGATCCGGGGATATTTGTCGTTCAGCGAACGTGCGGTTTTGGCGGCCGGGTTGGAGCGGGGGCAGTATCAGCTGATGCTGGCGATCAAGGGGATGCCGGAGGGGGTGCGGCCGCGCATCCGGGAAGTGGCGAACCGCATGCACATCCAGCATCACAGCGCGGTGGAGCTGATCAACCGGCTGGAGGCGGGCGGGTACGTGCGGCGGGTGCCGGCTCAGGAAGATAAGCGGGAAGTTCTGCTGGCGCTGACTCCGAAGGGAGAGCGGGTGCTGGCAAAGCTGGCGGTGCATCATCGGGAGGAGTTGAAGAACGCGGCTCCGGCGTTGGCGGCGGCGCTGCAGCGGGTGACCAAGGGCGGGGCGAATTGAGAAATTGGGGAATTGAGGAATCGGGTGCTTGGGTTATTGGGCGATCGGATGATTGAGTGATTGGAAAATCTTAGCCGGGTAGCTGACGTCGGGAGGATTGCTGGCGCCGACGTTTATGTCGAGCGCGGCGCTGGGCGGGCTGTTTGCAATGCTCGCGAACCGCGTGTTTCCGGGGGCGCATTTATTCTCCGGCGGCATTTGCCCTGGTGGCGATGGGAGCGGTGTTTGGGGCGGCGTCGCGGGCGGCGTTTTCGTTCATCATTTTTGCGTTTGAGATTACGCGCGACTACAACTCGGTGCTGCCGCTGATGCTGGTGGCGGTGATCGCCGATGGGGTGGCCATGCTGTTCATGCCGAAGAGTTCGATCATGACGGAGAAGCTGGCGCGGCGCGGGTTGCGGGTGCATCAGGATTATGAAGCCGATGTGCTGACGCAGGCGACGGTTTCGGAGACGATGGAGACGAATCCTCCGGTGATTGCGGCGGGGACGAAGGTGGGAGAAGTGGCGGAGCGGATTGCGCGGCATGATCCGGAAGTGGCGCGGCATGAAGCTTTGCTGATTGTGGATGAGGCTGGACGGTTAGCGGGGATCGTGACGCGCGGGGATATTCTGCGGGCGCTGAATGAAGATACATCTGGAGCGATGACGGTGGAAGAGGCAGGAAGCACGGAGCTGGTGGTGACGTATCCGGATGAGGTGATGGCGGAGGCAGCGGCGAAGTTGTTGCGATTCGATGTAGGGCGGTTGCCGGTGGTGGAGCGTGGAGATGCAAAGAAAGTGGTGGGGTATTTGGGGCGGGCGGCGATTCTGGCGGCGCGGACGCTTCGGTTGCGGGATGAGCATGTGCGGGAGCGGGGATGGTGGGGGGCGGGGCGATGAGTGATTGGGGTGATTGAGTCATTTAGCGATTGGGTGATTGGGAAATTGTGTGATTGAGTAATTGGGAAATTGGGAGCTGTGGTTTAGGCATGCTTTCGGGGTGGCTTTGAGGTTAGCTTGCGCCGCTTCGCGGCTGGACGGCCGGAGGGGCCGTCCCCACATAAACCGGGGATGGCTGTTCCTACATAAAGAACGTCCCCCTAGGCCGGTGATTTGGAGATTTGTTGATGGCTGAATCGTTGGATGGGAAACCTGCTGGGGACGAGGCGCCTCGGTTCCGTCTGCATCTTACGCAGGAACCGGTGACCCTTGTTGTGCTGGCGGTGCTGGCGGTGGTGTTGTTTGCCTGGGTGGGGGGATTGTCGCGGTTGTACTATGCGCAGCGGGAGGCGTTGGGGAACCGATGGTTTGCGCGCGGGGTTGAGGACGCAAGAACACAGAAGTATAGCGCGGCGGTGATTGAGTTTCGTTCCGCGCTGCTCTACAACCGGGATGACTATGCCTACCAGCTGAATCTGGCAGAGGCGTTGATCGGGGCGGGACGGAGCGCTGAGGCGGACTCGTACCTGGTGAATCTGTGGGACCGGGAACCGGAAAACGGAGTGGTGAATCTGGAACTGGCGCGCATCGTGGCGCAGAAGGGCGATATGGAAGCGGCGCTCCGTCACTACCACAACGCGATCTATGCGGCCTGGCCGAACGACGAGGAAACGAAACGGCGAGACGCGCGGCTGGAGTTGATCGAATTTCTGTTGAACAAGGGAGCGCGGGCCCAAGCGGAAGCGGAGTTGATTGCGCTGGAAGCCAATGCGGGCGACGATCCCGAGTTGCAGGAACGGATCGGAGACCTGTTCGTGCGCACGGTGGATTACGAGCGGGCGTTTGCGGCGTACCGGGTGAGTTTGCGATCGGAGCAGCACAATCCAGCGATTGAGGGGCGGGCCGGGGAAGCGGCTTTTGAGTTGGGACGCTATCCGCTGGCGCACCGCTATTTGCAGGCGGCGCTGACGGCCAACGCCGAGGATACGCGGAGCGCGGAGCTGTTGAAGACGACCGAACTGGTGCTGGGGATGGATCCGTTTCAACGGCAGGTTTCGGTGGCGCAGCGACACCGCATTGTGGTGGAAGCTTTCAAGGTGGCGGGAGAACGGTTGGATCATTGCAGTACGCAGAAAGCCGGTGAGTGGCAAACGAATGTTGCGCAAACCAGCCTGGCGCAGCGCTGGACGGAGATGAACCCGCAGATCACGGAAGCGACCCTGCGGCGCGATCCGGATCTGGTGGAAAAGGCGATGGATGTGGTGTTTGACATTGAGCGACAAACCAGCACGAGTTGCGGACCGCCGACGGGACCGGACCTGGCGCTGCTGTTGATCGCAGGACTGCACGAGGGAAACTAAATTGGGTTTGCTGACGAACGGGCCGCCGGCCAGGGTCGAGAACGGAAGCGCGAAAGCTGCGGCGCTGCCGGCCGGCCGGTTCCGGACTGCGGTGCTGGAAACCGTGTTCCGCGAAGACCGGCTGTTTCTGATTCTGTCGGTGTTCATTGGAGTGTTCGCGGGACTGGCAGTGGTGTGCTTCCGCTTCAGCATAGACTGGTGCCGTTTGTATTTGCTGGGGACGGGGGCGGTGCTGACGCCTTCGCGGATGATTCTGGCGCCGACGCTGGCGGGCTTGGTGATTGCGGCGCTGGTGATGCATCTGTTTCCGGCGACGCGCGGGAGCGGGGTGAACCAGACCAAGGCGGCGCTGTACATCTACAACGGCAACATTCCGATTCGCACGGCGATTGGGAAATTTATTTGCGCGACGCTGGCGATCGGGTCGGGACATTCGCTGGGGCCGGAGGATCCGTCACTGCAGATTGGGGCGTGCCTGGCTTCGACGCTGGGGCGGCGGGTGCGGTTGTCGCGGGACCGGATGCGGCTGATCGCGCCGGTGGGAGCTGCGGCGGGATTGGCGGCGGCGTTCAACGCGCCGATTTCAGCGGTGCTGTTCGTGATTGAAGAAGTGATTGGGCACTGGACCGCGGGGATTTTGGGATCGGTGGTGCTGGCGGCGGTTTCGAGCGTGGTGGTGTCGCGCTGGTTTCTGGGGTCGGAGTCGTTGTTCCGGATTCCTCCGGTGGAGTTGAAGCATCCGTCGGAGCTGATTGCGTATGCGATTTTGGGCGTGGTGGGCGGGATTGCCTCGGTGGCGTTTGCCACGGGCATTGCCACGTTGCGGCCGCGACTGAAAGCGCTGCCGCGATGGACGCAGTATTTTCAGCCGGCGGCGGCGGGATTGATGATTGGACTGATCGCGTTTCTGGGTGCTCCGCAGGTGATGGGAGCGGGCTATGAGGCGATCGATGAGGCGATGCATGGGCGGTTCACCTGGCAGTTTCTGGCGGTGCTGGCGGGATTGAAGATTCTGGCGACCACGCTGTCTTTTGTGAGTGGAACGCCGGGAGGAATGTTTGCGCCGACATTGTTTATTGGGGCGATGCTGGGGGCGGCGGTGGGGGGAGTGGAGCATCGGTTGCTGCCGCATCTGACGGGATCGCCGGGAACGTATGCGCTGGTGGGGATGGGGGTGCTGTTTGCGGGATTTCTGCGGGCGCCGATGACTTCGGTGTTCATGGTGCTAGAGGTGAGCGGGAATTATTCGATTATTGTGCCGGTGATTGTGGCGAATACGTTTGCGTATGTAATTTCTCGGGGGCTGCGGCCGGTGCCGATTTTTGATGTGCTTACGCGGCAGGATGGATTGGACTTGCCGTCGATGGAAGAGCAGCGCGAAGAAGGTGTGCTGCACGTGGAAGACGCGATGCGTCCAGTGGAAGTTCCGGTGGTGAATGCGCAGGATTCGGTGGAGCAGGCGCTGCGGGAGGCGAATTCGGCTGGGGTGGACGGTGTGCTGGTGCGGCTGAGCCCCAGCGGCTGGAGCAGCATTGCGAAGCAGGAACTGCAGGCGATGGTGGATGCCGAGGTTGGCGGGGCGAGCTTGAGTTCGCTGTTAAGTGACCGGCGGATTCCGTATGTGCATCCGGATCTTCCTCTGGAGACGGCATTGCGGTATGTGGACCGGTGGCCGCTGGTGCCGGTGGTGAGCCGGGCGGATTTCCGGAAGCTGGAGGGCGTGATTTCCCAACGCGATGTGCTGGAGCGGTATCGGGAGTTTGGGGAGACTTAGGTTCTTAGCCACGGATCGGGACGGATTCACACGCAAAAAATCCCCAGCCTCTTTGAGGGGCGTCGCCCGGCTTGAACACAGCTGGGGTATGCTATCGGCATTGCAATGAAGTTCAGAATCGTACCGCTCCTATTCCTTATTCTCGTGGCCTGCGGTCTTACAGCATGGGGCATTACCGGGCCAAAAGCTTTCCGTGTGATTGAGATATTGCAAACACAAGTGAATCCCGCGGGGTGTGAGACGAAATGGCGAGTGTTTGGTCGAGGGATGGTTTGGATAGATGAGGAACACCTGGTTGTACCTCAGTATCATTTTTGTCCAAACGAGATTCCTGCGAAACGGAAAGGTAAAGTGGAAATCGTCGTCTATGACATGGCCGGGCAAACGAAGTCGATGCTGACTGATTCTGGTGGAGAAATTGTGGGTGGGCCGCTGGGCGTGCTGCTGGCAAGACAAGGGAAAGACGTACGCATCCTGGACAGCGAATTGCGGATGCGACAGACGCTGGAGTGCCCTTTGGCAAGCTTGCGTTGCTGGGTGTACACGGCAACCCCGGGATTGTCAGACTCGGATTTCGCACTCTGCTCGGTGAACAAGGGGGAAGAGGATTGTGCGTTCTATCGCGGAGTGCCCGGCGAGAAGATGGCCGAGTGGACAACGGACCAAACTGGGTTTGACGGAGCGCCCTTCAATCCTTATATGTTGGTGCCTCCGGCGACTCGGCCAATCCGCCAGGCATATAAGGTGGGCGAATCGGAGTTCTGGGATTTCGACAATCGCCTCAAGATATTGGCAAGCGTCGATGCCGGCGGAGTAAGTGACGTGCTCTCGAAGCAGGCGTGGACGGGGCAATACTGGTGCACGGGATCGGTATCCGGCTCCGAGCCGCGACGTTTTCTTGAAGCATGTAACGGCGCCGACGTTTACACGGATGGAGAGCTTGACTCGTTATTCGGGTACAGCCGGATCGTGTTGTTTGATGTGACTTCGAGAAAGATGTTGGTACAGATCAAGGGGCGGTCGGGCGCGTCTGCGGCGATGTCACCGTCGGGCAAGGTCATTGCAGTTCTGCGTCGGGGCAAGATTCGTTTGTATCGGGTGGAGTAGGGAGCGGTTGAGACCAGCACACGCTCGCGGGGCGGACGAGGCGTCCGCCCCTACACAAGCTGGCTAGAATTCGAATCTGGCGGCTAGTTGCATTAGCCTGGGCTGGGCTGCGCCTACTACTTGTCCGAAGTGGGGATCGTTTACTTCTCCGTCTACTGCTGCGGGGCCGTAGAACTGGGCGTGATTGAAAACGTTGAAGGCTTCGGCGCGGAATTCGATTGACTTGGTTTCCGTGATCTTCAGCGTCTTGCTCAATGTCATATCGAAATCGTTGATGCCCGGTCCGTAGAAGAATCGGCGGGGCACGTTGCCCAACTGTCCCAGGGTTTCGGTGGTGAACGCCTCCGCAGTGTTGTTGAAGGCAGGGCGTCCATTTCTGGGATTGGTGTTTATGTCGAGCGGTGCTCCGTGATATTCGGGCGTGTCGAGCAGGTAATTGTTCACGCCATTTCCCAGGGTTCCCAGCAGCGAACGGTCGGAGTCATCCATTAGCGTGACCGGGAGTCCCGTGCTGAAGCGTATTGTTCCAGCGAGACTCCATCCTTCGGTTGCGCGGCCGGGGCGCTTGAACAGCGTGTCAAAGGGAAGTCTGGCCTTATAACTCGCGACCAGATTGTGGCGCATATCCCAGGCAGAAATGGCGCGCGTGGCGTGGAGATTCAGAGGATCTAATTGCTCGCCCAGATTCGATCCCTGATCGATGGACTTGCTATAGGTATAGCCAACCAGGAAATCCGAGTGCCGGCCGACATAGCGCAGGTTGGCTTCCAGCGCGTTGTAATCGGAGTTGGCGATGGTTTTTTGCGCGGTCACCTCTCCGTAGTTGGGGCCAAGGCCGGCGCGAGTGCCGTGATAGGTTTGGCCGGCTGTGCTGGTGATGATTGCGTCCTCGCCAAAAGGTCCGCAGGCCGGACTTCCGGGGGCCACTTCATTCGGCTGGCTGAGGCTGAGACACAGGGCTTGATTGCTGGGATTAGAGGAAACCACGCCGAGAATGTGGTGGCCTTCGTTGCCTACGTAGCTCATGGTGAGGCGCGTGTTCGTGGTGATCTGCCGCTCCACGGACAGCATGAAATTTTCCGTATAAGGCACCACGTTGCGATAGTAGAAATACGGGTCGCCCTCGATCGGAGTTACGCTCGCCCAGTCAAACGAGGTGTCGGGATTTTTGGCCGAGACATTATTCGGCGGAAAGGCAAGCGGAAACGGATTCGCGTTCTGGTTTCCATTGGCGGCGCTCACAAAGGGCGTCGCCAGCAGAGGCGGCTGCGGTGTCAAGTAGGTGTAGCCGAAGGGAGGCACGGCATACATGATGCCGGCCGAGAGTCCGGGGAACGCGGTGTAAAAGATGCCATAGCTGGCGCGGATGCTGCTCTTGCCGCTGCCGCCGAAAACCTTATGCAGGATGCCGCTGTCGAACGCCGGCGCATAGGCAACTCCGATGCGCGGGGCAAAGTTTCCTTTTGCGGGCGAAATGGTGCTGGGAATTCCGGGATCGCCGGGAACGACCAGGCCTTCCGGCGCGCCAGGATAGAGGAGCGATTGCCGCCCCGGGATGATCGTCTGGATCTGGTTGTATTTTTCCCAGAAAGGCATGATGTAGTCCCAACGCAGGCCGGCATTGATGGTCAGGCCGCTGCGGGCGCGCCAACTGTCTTGCACGAACAATCCGGCGTAGCGGTCGCGCAGATAAAAAGGCTGGCCCGACGATTGAGTAAAGTTGCTGGGAACTCCGATCAGAAAATCTGCGAAGGCCGATCCGGTCTCCGTGCCGGCAATGTTGAATGTGCCGTTGAACGTGGCATTAGGATGCTCGTTGACCTGATCGGTGTGAAACTGCGCGCCGAACTTCAGGGTGTGCGAGCGCACTACTTTGGAAACGATGTCGCTCAAATACATTGTGTTATTCGTCTGGGTTTCGTTGGTGATGGGAACGCCCATTACGAATGTTGGAAAGACAATGTTCTCCACGCCTGCGAACTGCGGGGCTTGCACGGTGAATCCGGGCTGGCCGGATGTAGTTACGAATCCCTGCTGCGCCAGGCTGACGCCGAGGCCGCCACGCGGTTGCCCGATCACATTGGCATAGCGCAGGAATCCCGCGTGAAATTCGTTGACGGTGCTGTTGCCGAAAGCTTTAACGTCGCCCAGACTGATGAATTGGGCGCGTCCAAAATTCAGAGCGTCGAATCCTGGAACGCTGGCGCCGCCTTGCTGGCCTGGGTACGGATTATCGAGCCGGTAGTCATCGAAAAAGAAATAGGAAGAAATTTGCCCCAGTTGGGTATTGGCGTCGATGCGTCCGGAAAATTTGTCGTCGCGCAGATTCTGCAAATAGGCGGAGGTCGTGAATTGATTGGCGCCGTTATTCGAGGAGGAGTTTGAGGAAAGAAGGTTAGGCGAAGGAATGTACTGCAGCAAGTTCTGCGCCGGTCCGGACCACGCGTTCTGCGGAATGAGCGCGCCGGGAAAAACGCAGGTTGCGCTGGTGCATCCCGCCGAGTAGTAGGGCTCGCCGGAGTAGACCGTGTATCCGAGCTTTTGCGAGAGCATCGCGGCGAGCGAATTTCCGCTGACGTTTCCGGTCAGCGTGCCGGCGAGATCCGACAGATTTCCGCTGCGGTCCTGCAGCGACGGAACCGAGATCAGGCCGGTGGAAATGCCCTGGTTCATCCGTGTGCCCTGATAGTCGGAGAAGAAATAAATTTTCCGATGGATCATGGGACCGCCGAAGGTTCCGCCAAACTGATTCTGGCGAAAGGCGGGGCGGGTGGGATCGAAGTATCCGCGGGCATCGAGCGCCGTGTTGCGCAGGAACTCGAACGTGCTGCCGTGAAACGTGTCGGTGCCCGACTTGGTGATCACGGTGACCATGCCGCCGTTGTAGTTTCCGTACTCGGGATCGAAATTGTTGGTGAGGACGCGGAATTCGTCGATCGAATCCAGATTGGCTACGATCGAAGTGCCGCCGTTCATGTGTTCCTGCACGTCGATGCCGTTCATCATGAAACCGTTGGCCGATTCTCTCTGGCCGTCGATTGACAGATTGCCGGGATTCAGGTCTCCCGAGGGATCGAGGCCACCGGTCACTCCGGCCATGATTACGGAATTCGGCAGCAGCGTACTGACTGGAGTGACTCCGGGTTGAATCGGAAGCAGGTCGGTGTAGCTGCGTCCATTCAGCGGCAGGGACGTCATTTGTTGCGCGGTCACCAGTTCGCCGAGATGGGTGGAGACGGTGTCAATCTGGATTTCGACGGCCGTGCCGCCGCCTTCGACCGTGATCGCTTCCTTCTGCTGGGCGACGGTCAGGGTCGCGTCCAGGCGGAGTGAGGCGTCGGTGTGGATGATCAGATCGGAGGTTTTTTCGCTCATGAAACCTGCGGCTTCGATGGTTGCGTCGTAGTGTCCGACGGGAAGGTCGGGAAAGGAATAAAAACCTTCTCCGTTGGAAATGGCGGTGAACTGCGATTTTAAGACTTGATTGACCAGGGTGATTTTGGCTCCGGGGACGACTGCTCCCGTGGAATCTTTGATTGTGCCGGAGAGGCTGCCGTTGGCTGCGGCGAAGAGCGCTGCCGGGCATAGCAGCGCCGCACAGAGAATCCATCCCCAGAATCTGTTTATGGCGCGCATGATGTGGTGAGCCCAGGCTGTCGCCATTTGGGCTACCAGGTTAAGGTAGGCCAGCTTTGGCGCTCGCGGCGCAGGAACGGTTCTAGGCTAGCACAGGCACGCAGCCCGTGGGTTTAGCGAAGGACGCCCGCGCAGAAGGGCCGACCCGCGGCTTGAATCGGGCTGGCGACCGCTAGGCCCGCTTTAATGCGTCAGGCGGGAAAGTTGCGCCCTTCTGCATCGTGCCCTCGAACCAGGCGCACCAGACCGTCGGAGCCCCATAGGAATCCTTGCCCGCCATGGTGACGGTCATTTCCGGGCCGCCGGATTTCAGTTGCACTACATCGCCCGCCTTGAAGTTATCTGCCATGGGTCAGGTCGTTTTCTATTGCGTAATGCGGAAGCTGACGTTGCTGGTGAGCGTGCCGGTGGGCGTGGTGACTATAACCGGGCCGGTGGTTGCTCCTGCCGGAACGATTGCGGTCATGAATGTATCTGATTTGACCGAGAAGCTCGTTGCCGCCACGCCGTTGAATGTGACGCTGGTTGTGCCAGTTAGGTTTTGCCCGAGAACCTGCGCCGATTGGCCGACATCTCCGGCGGCAAGAACGAATGTTACGAATGGACTGAGCTCCATATCGAGGCTATATACAACACCGCCGCTGGTTCGCCCGCCGGACTCTGTTGTCCCATATAACAGGCCGTTGGTCGCCTGCACAGGTGGCGCCAGAGGGCTGCTGCCTTCCTTGCTACTGAAGCTATAAAGCAGCGTAATATCTCCTGCAGTGGTGAGCTGAAACAGTGTGCCGCCGTTGTACTTCCCCAGGCTCGCGGCTGCTCCATACAGATTGCCGTCCGTGCCCTGCGTCAGGCCGATTGGACCCGCACCGTATTGGCCGCTGTTAGGAAAGGTGTAGATAACCGAGACGTTCTCTTGTTGGTCAACCCTGAAGATGACTCCGTAGCCGAGTGAGCTTCCTCCAACGAGGGTCGCGCCGTAAAAATTGCCGTCGTTCGCTTGCAGAATCTGCACCGGCCCCTCTCCTCCCGGAGCCCGCCCCGCGCAGCTGAACTCATACGACCAGACTAGGCCACCGGAAGTTGTCAGCTCAAAGATTTCGCCGCAGATGCCGCCGCTGATGGTTCCATAGAGATTACCATTCCCAGCCTGAATCAGGCTCGTCGGGTATTCGCCAGTCGTCTGATCAAAGACATAGATTGTCGTGAAAGTTGAGGTAGATGGCGCGTACTTATATAGGGTGGCTGTCGGGTTTGGAAGCCCCGTTGTGATCCCGTATATGCTCCCGTCGGAGGCTTCTATCGGTGCGTACACCGGGTTGGCCCCGTCGGACCCGCCGAGAAAATCGTGCAGGACTGTATACACCCCATTCGGCGATATCCGGTACAGGACGCCCATACCGCCGCTCCCACCGCTGCTCGCAGTTCCGTAAAGATTGCCGTCAGTGGCTAATATCACGCCGCCGTTGGGCTGTCCTCCGGTCGTAGAGTTAAATGAATAAGGGAATCTGAGAATTCCCTCCGTTGAAACCTGAAAAAGTGCTCCGCTTGAGCCCGACTTGCCGACCGTCGTGCCATAGAGTGTGCCGTTACGCCCTTGGGCAGGCGTGACCACCTGCGGATTGGACTGCGCCCCGACGCCGGAAAAGCTGGCAAGCACGCTAAATGTCTGGGACTGCCCTGGTAGGGCCGCGAGAACGGCGAGAATTGCTCCCGCCAGGTAACGAGCACGAGGCTTTCCAGTCCTGCGATCAGGCCGTCGGCTGCATATTGTTTGGATCGGGCTGCTTTGCATATTCATATACATTCGTCTCCTGCCTTCGCTTCCTTAGAAATGTCAGTGTTGTCCGTGGGCATTATCTACGTTCGTCCGGTAGGCGCAGTCGCCATTTCCCTGTGTACCGTTGGGGTTGCAGGACGTCGGGTTGTCACCGACCCCGACCCCTGTGATTCCGCTCCCTCCGCTAAAGAAGTCGAATTGCTGGGCTCTGCTCGCCAATTCATTATCGAGGCTAATCGAGCTTCCGGGGTTGCATGCGCCAGCCAAAATCGAGCAATAGTTCGTGGGATCGTACGCCAAGGATAAATCCCTCCAGTAGATCTCCACATCGGTCGCCGTGGAATATGGGGCCGTTCCCCCTGTGGCAAAGGGGTAAAGAAACGTCGGTAGGTCGCCTGAGTAGTTCCCGCTACCTACGCCGCAGACGGGACTGGAGCAGTCGGTATCGCCCGGGTACGAGAGTGACTCCGGCTGGAGTTCCAGCGGGACCCCTCGGGATTTGTAGTTAGTGAAGAGTGGATACCAATCGGAAGCACTGCAAAGGCCTCCTGTAAGACAACTGGTGCAACTGTTCGGAGCCGTGCAGTTGTACTGGTCGAGCGCCGAAAGCCCTTGGCTGCCGAATCCGTCTCGCACCCCAAAGGCGTTCGACCATCCGACCGCGTATCCAGCTTCGGTTGTCGCGTATACGTAATTCACTGGGTTCTCGGCGGAGTTGATGGAGTGGATTATCCTCCACGGCGGGCCAAGGGACTGAAGATAATTGCCCATCTGCTGGTAATAGTTCGTCCATCCGGACATAGTGTATCCGTATCCATTGGTGAGGCCCGCCAACGTGGCCGTGCAATAGGGGTACCATTCCGAACCTACTGACCCGCCAAAGCGGAAGTAGTTCAGCTGGGGATAATAGTTGGTGCTATTGAGGGTGAAGTTGTGGCCGTAGTGGACCACAACCGCCGCCCAGAATGCTTGCAGCGCGCTCATGTAGGGCAGTTCGTAGGGTACGGCCCATGATTCTGAGGCGCTGATGAAGCTAACGGCGGGCGAACTGCTGCTGCATGACGGTGCTGAGTAAGTGAACGTGTTCGTGGAACTACCCAAGACGGTAGCCTGTGCGCCAGTCGTGCCCGTCCCGCACCCGGTTGACATAGAACTCGCCCAAACCATGTCACCATTTTGAATGGTTGCGCTTTGGTTCCCGCCGGAGCAGCAGCCCGTGCTCGTTACGGTAACGGTACCTGACCCGTACGAGGCGGTCACAGGAGTGCCCGTCCACGGAACCGTGCTACAGGACGCGTTGACGGCGTTGAGGACATCCTGCTGCTGCGGGTTGAATTGATCGTACCACCACGGACTCGTTACGTACCATGGCGTTGAGGTGTTGACGGCTGCGGCGCTTTCTCCGGCAACGAGCAGATTGACTTTCTTGTTCGGGACGCTGATCCACTCGTACACCGGGCTGATCGCTGCGTGGCTGTCATAGTTTGTCCAACTGTAGGTATGGTACATCTGGGGCGATCCTGGGTCCTGCTGGCATACGTCCGAAGGCACGCATGGCGTTGTTGACGGCTGCGACGTCTCAATTGAACTCCAGCTAAGAGTCACAGAAACGCCGTCAATGCTTGCGGTGTTGCTATAGACCGTGGCGAAGTACCCATTGTCGCTCGTGGGAGTAAGCGGCGGCTGGAATGCCCAAATGTGCGTGTATTGGTTCAGCGAGGTGGGGCCTGATGGCGCGATGACCCCGTGGGTTTTCACAACGCCGCGGACCTGCACCTGGGCGGTCAATGGTGGCGCCAGCAAGAGCGCGATCAGGGCGACGATTGCAATGATTGGGCCGGGCTCCGCCATCGACTGCACAAGCTCTCGATCATGAGTGACGTGTTTCACACGTAAGCCGTCTAGCGCACCCAGCAGTAGACGTTATTCGCTGCAATGTTCGCCGTACCCGAGGCACTGCTTGTCGCTGCGATCAGCTGGAACGTGCCGGGTGTGCCGGAATTCCATTGAATGTATCCGAAAATCTGAAAAGGGTAAGAACTAGTGGAGCCGGTACCCGCCGCTGCGCTGCCAGCCGATGCCAGAGTATTGTTTAGGACTATGGGAGCCTGAAAGGTGCTCGCGCCACCGGTGGTAAAGTTATAGCCGATTAAGACGTTGTACCAGATGGCTTGAGGCGCCACACTTGCGTTGATCCCCAGTTCAAGTTTCTCCCCCATGGTCGTGTAATAGTATGCACCGTCACAGTGAAACAAGACCTTGGCGTTGGCGGCGATCGTAGGAGAGGCGACCCCCACGTTGCCTGCGCTTGTACTCGTCGTCGAGAAGAGCGTAGACGGGCCGAAGAAGTTCCCCTGCGAAATGAACGAATCTGTCGCAACGTCGCTTGATGAATCCCCAACACTTTGCACCGTTGCGGTCGTGCCATTGGCGAGCGCCGTTGACACCGACCATGTTCCGGAAGAAACCTGTGCAACGCCCGTCGATGAACTGGAGTTCAAGCCCGTTCCGCCGGAGGCCGCAGCTAGCGGCAGACCAGGTGGAACAATTCCATCAGCGTAGAGGGCAATCGCATAGTTACCCCCACCAGAAGCCTGAGTGCTGAGCACCCGGCCTAGAACCTGCGTGCCGTTCGAAGGATAAGACGAGCCTGCATCATGACACTTTCCGGCAGAGGAGCTTGCCTGGACGTAGTCGTTCGCCGTCGTCGCGGTGCTGTCGAAGGTACAAGTAGCAATGCCCTCCCGGGCAATTTGCGCCGTGCCGCTCGTCCCGCAGTTATTTAAGCAAATCCCCTCGACGCCCGAGGCCTGGCTTGCGCTGGCCGTCTCAACCTGTGTTACCGGGCTGGCCCCGGTGGAAGCGATAAGAGTTACCAAGTAGTACTGTGTCGTCCCTGTCGTGCCGTTGTTTGGGAACTCGCTGACCAGCGCGTTTGACTGCAAGTCGAGGTATTCCGCTCCCCATTGAGGGGCCGATGTGCCTACAAGCAGGGGCACGCCGTTGACTTGGGGAGTCGGAAAGTAAAGGCAGGTCTCCTGGGCGATCGACCCGTTCAATGGAACCGCGCCGGAGTAGACTATTCCCCCAGTCACTAGAGTGGAAGTGCACGGCCAGAACGCTAGATCCTGATTCGCGCCAATCATGCCAAGGCCGTCGTTGCTATTCACCTTCCAGCGGTGGTCACTTGAGTCCGCCCACAAATTTTCGTTATTTGCGCCGGCACCAATGGGCGCAGCTTCAACCGCAGTGATGCCGTTCTGAGCGAAGAGACTCGCGCTGAAGGCGGCGAAGAGGGCCAAGATCGCGAGGAAATGGCTTAGGCGAACTGGGGGGGGGGTACGGACGAATTCATGCATTGGCGACTCCATGTGCAGTGAATTCCAAACATCGGGGCCCGCCTCGCCCACCGAGGCACAACAGGAGTCTTTCCTTCGGGGGGGAGGGGACTCGGGCTCACACCTTATCTATCGCCGAGCCTATCGGAAACGGACTATATCACCGGAGCGCGGCAGGATCAAGAGGTTTCCGCCGCTCTGTCGCCCTTTACTCCGCATCCTCTTCCCCAATAGTCGGAATGCCCGAGAGTATGCCATCATCAACAAATGTCAGCCAACGCCGAAGACCTCCGCACCACCACCGTCCTTTCCCTCGAAGAACTTTCCAACCTCACCGCCGAAGGTGGCCAGTCGGCGGAAACTCTGATGAACGTGGTGGCCTTCATCGCCAAACGTTTTCGCACCGATGTCTGCTCCGCCTACCTGCTGGAGCCCGACCGCGCCAACCTGGTTCTGGCCGCCACCGTCGGGCTGCGCCGCGAATCCATCGGACACTTGCGCATGTCGGTGCAGGAAGGACTCACCGGCCTGGTCGCCGAAGAAGTCCAGCCCGTCGCCGTGCCCAAAGTCAAGCATCATCCCCGCTTCAAATATTTCCCCGAAGCCGGCGAAGACGCCTACCAGTCTTTCCTGGGCGTGCCCCTGATCGACCGCGGCGTGCTGCAAGGCGTGCTCGTCGTGCAGACCATCGAAGCCCGCGTGTTCAGCGAGGACGAAATTCGCATGCTCGTCGAAGCCGCCACCCAGGTCGCGCCCATCGTCAGCGAAGCCCGCACCCTCGCCCGTTTCGTCGCCCCGCTGCAGGAGCGTCTCTGGTCCCTGGCCCGCAATCTCTGGTGGTCCTGGGACCACAACTCCTACAGCCTGTTTCTCGATCTCGATCATCCCCGCTGGACCGAACTCAACCACAGCCCCATCGCGTTGCTCAATGAAATCCCTCTCGCCCGGCTCGAAACCCGCGCCGCCGAACTCGTGCTCAACAGCCGCGTGAACTACGCCTACCGCCGCATGGTCGAGTATCTCGAGGCCGATCGCACATGGGGCACGCGCCACGCCGGCATCCTCGGTCCCCATCCGGTCGCCTACTTCTCCGCGGAGTTCGGCATTCACGAGTGTTTGCCGGTTTATTCCGGAGGCCTGGGCGTGCTCGCCGGCGATCACATCAAAAGCGCTTCCGATCTCGATGTGCCCCTGGTCGGCATCGGCCTGTTCTATCCCCAGGGCTATTTCCGCCAGCGCCTCGATATCGAGGGCTGGCAGCACGAAGAATATCTCGACACCGACGTAACCCAATTGCCCATGGAAGTCGCCATCGGCAAAGACGGGCGCCCCATCGTCATCGCCATCGACACCCGCAGCGGCCGCATTCAAGCCAAAGTGTGGCGCGTCAAAGTCGGACGCCGCGATCTCCTCCTGCTCGATTCCGATGTGGAGGGCAACGCCCCCGAAGACCGCGAACTCACTTCCCGCCTCTACGGCGGCGATCTGCGCATCCGCATTCGCCAGGAACTTCTGCTCGGCGTCGGCGGCCTGCGCGCCCTGCGCGCCATGGGAATTTCTCCCGGCGTCTTCCACCTCAACGAAGGCCACAGCGCATTCGCCGTTCTCGAAGCGGTCCGCCAGCGTATGGAGGACGAAGGCATCTCCTTCGAAGCCGCCGCTCCCCGCGTCGCCCGCCAGGTCGTGTTCACCACGCACACTCCCGTCCCCGCCGGCCACGACCGCTTCGACGCCGCGCTCATCGAAGAACACATCGGCCCGCTCCGCGAATCGCTCGGCCTTTCGCCCGAAGCTCTCATGGGACTGGGCCGTGAAAATCCCGGCAACGCCGGCGAAACCTTCTGCATGACCGTGCTCGCCCTCCGCCTGACCCGCCGCGCCAACGCGGTCTCCAATCTGCACGGCGAAGTCTCCCGCGCCATGTGGACCGGCCTCTATCGCGGCACCGCCGAAGACGATGTCCCCATCGGCCACATCACCAACGGCGTCCACGTCCCCTCCTGGCTCTCGCCGCAAATGACGCGCCTCTACGATCGCCACCTCGGCACCGACTGGGGCTCCCGCTCCAGCGACGCCAAAACCTGGCTAGGCATAGAAAACGTAGACGACGGAGAGCTCTGGGAAACGCATTTGCACCTTAAGTCGCAGTTGATTGAGTTTGTGCGGTTGCGGGCGATGCAGCAGGCGCAGAAGCGCGGCGAGCCCAAGGAAACCTTGCAGCAGTTGGGGCGGGTGCTGAGTCCGGATGCTTTGACGATTGGATTCGCGCGGCGGTTTGCCACTTACAAGCGGGCGAATTTGATTCTGCGGGATATGGAACGGCTGGCTTCGATGGTGAACGATCCCAACCGGCCGGTGCAGTTCGTGTTTGCCGGCAAGGCGCATCCGCTGGATGAGCCGGGCAAGCGCGTGCTGCAGCAGATTGCCGGGCTCACTCGCGATCCGAAATTCCGCGACCGCTTTGTGTTTGTCGAGGACTACGACATCAACGTGGGCCGGCACTTTGTGCAGGGCGTGGATGTGTGGCTGAACAATCCGCGGCGTCCGCAGGAAGCTTCCGGCACCAGCGGACAGAAAGTGGTGCTCAATGGCGGACTGAATCTTTCCGTGCTCGACGGCTGGTGGGCCGAAGCCTACGACGGCTTCAACGGATTCGCCATCGGCACCGGCAAGACCCACACCAACGTGCAGGTGCACGACACGCGCGACGGCGAAGACCTGTTGCGCACCCTGCGCGAAGAAGTGATCCCTCTTTATTACGAGCGCGACCGCGACGGCCTGCCCCGCGAATGGATCAAGCGCATGAAGCGCACCATCCGCACGCTGGGCTGGCGCTTCAATGCCGACCGCATGGTCATGGACTACACGACGAAGTGCTACGTCCCGGCGGCGGGGGGAACGTCGAGCGAGTTGCGGTCGAGCTCGTAGGGGTTTCCGATTTCAGATTTTCGATTGCCGATTCTGGTGGGTGCGGTGGAGTACTTGGGAGATGTTCCGTCTTCTCCGCATTTTCGATTTGCAAGTGTTCTGGCGGCTCGTCGGATTCTCCTCGGAGATTTCAGACGAATGACGCAGCGCCTTTGCCGGGCCGCGCGCCTCGCTTCGCTCCTTCGTGTCCCGGTGCAGGCGATCCCCGCCCGCGCGCCCACTCCGGTGGCGGGTTCCTCACCGAGTCTTTGACTCGGTTCGGAATGACATCGTGTAGATCTCGCTGAGGAATAGTGCTCGACTCCCGACACTCCGTTATGACAATTGTCACGCGTCAGCGTTGACGAAGTGCACTGGCGCGGGCCGGCTGCGGCCGCTACTCTCATACTTGATCACATCAGCTTGATCACATCATCCTGACAGCATCAATCAAGGAGCACTCACATGAATTTCGAAGCCGTGAATTTCAAAGCTATGACTCTCAAAGCCGTTCTTGCTTCAACTTTGGCGTCGGTTCTGCTGGGCGTGTCTGCGTTCGCGCAGATGCCTTCCAAGCCTGGGGCTGAGGTCAAGAAGCTCGATTACTTCGCCGGCACCTGGACCACCGACGCCACGATCGTGCCCGGGCCGTGGGGCAGCGGGGGCAAGTTGACCTCGACTTCGACCAACGAATGGATGTCCGGCGAATTCTTCCTGCTGAGCCACCGCGACTCCAAGTTGCCGGCCGAACTGGGTGGGGAAACTAACTCCACCGTGGTCATGGGATATGACGCCGATCAGCACGTCTACACCTCCGACGAGTTCAACAGCCTGGGCATGCATATTATTTCCAAAGGCACGCTCACCGGGGACACGTGGGTGTGGACCGGTACGAGGAATTTCGGCGGCATGGAGATCGAGCAGAAAATGACGCTCAAGACTGTTTCGCCCACCAAATACAACATGAAGTTCGAGACCTCGGCCCAAGGTAGCGACTGGATGACCTTCATGGAAGGGACCGTCACCAAGAAGTAGCGCGGTTCCCGCAAGACCGACCGCTCACCGCTCAGGGCAGGCCCTTCGGCAGCGCTCAGGGCAGGCCCTTCGACTGCGCTCAGGGCAGGCTCCGGCGCACAGAGGAAGCCAACTGCCCCACTCAAGCCAAAAGATGGCTTGAATGGGGCACTCGTCGGAAGTGTCGGAGTACGCACGCTTGCACGCTCGCTTCGCATGCTGGGCGGACGAATGCGTTCGCCCCTGCATTTTTCATTTTCTTCATTCATGATTTTCTTCTTCTTCATTCATCATTCGCTACATTCATCGCTCATTATTGTTGCGGCTTCGGTGTCACGGTGAGTTTCTTTTCAGCATGGGATTGCTTCGGGTTGGGAGAAAGATGTAGAATTCGGCGCATCCAGCCAACTGACAGAAGAACCGCGTCCGTCTTCCGTTGGGTTATAACCGGGACGAAGGGAACGATGGGAAAGCCGGAGTGACCGCCCGCAAAATCTCAAGCATGCGCACGCTCTACGCCAGCCGCACCGAAATGCGGCCAGGCTGGGGCATCCGCAGTGGATCACGCACATTGGTAGAGCCGAGAAGCAGGAGCCGAGGATGATGAACGGGACAGCCGCGCGGTTTGGAGCAGGACTGTTGAGCCTGGTGGCGTTGGGATGGATCTTGACGGGATCGACGGGTCAGGCAGCGGGAAACCATTTCGCGAGACGTCAGCAGGCGGGACTGCCGACCGATTGGACGCATCAGCACATGATTTTTTCGCGGCCGCGGACCAGCGAGCAGGCGGCGCGAGTGGCGAACGATCCGCGTTACTGGCAGCAGTGGGCGCGGCGCGGACGGATGGTCACGCTGGTAGACAGGTCTGAGTTCAGTGTTGTGCCCGGGCGAAAGTCCGGTGGAGGATTGGATCGAGATTGGTCGGAGAGTCTGGGGAACCTGGGCTCGGTAGGAGCGGGGAATTATCCGGCGAAATATTCTTTCAGTTTGACGACGGCGAATTGCGGGAACGCGACTACGCCCGATTATGTGGTGTATAGCACGGGATTGCAGAGTTCGACCGGGCAGGCCAGCATTGTGGCGTACGACAATCTCTATGCCGGATGCACGGGAATTGTGCCCTCGACGTATTGGGCGTACAACACGACGGGAGCGGCGCCGGGCACGGTGATGACGTCGCCGGTGCTTTCGCTCGACGGGACGCAGGTGGCGTTTGTGCAGACGGATGGTGCGGGGCACGGAACGGTGGTGCTGCTGCAATGGGCTGCGAACACGGGAAGCGTGGGATCGCCGGCCGCTCCGAGCCTGGTTGCGGCGGGGAGCTATCGGGGCTGCACGACGCCGTGCATGGCGCAGCTTAATTTGCGCGACCGGCTGAACGTTCAGACCGACGACCAGACGTCTTCTGTTTATTACGATTACACCAACGATGTGGCGTGGGTGGGAGACAGCGCGGGACTGGTGCATCAGTTTCATCCGTTCTTTTTGGGGACTCCGACGGAGGTGCGCAATTCGTTGTGGCCGGCGCTGGTCAATGGCGGCGCGGCGCTTACGAGCGCGGTCTACGATCGCATTAGCGGCAACGTGTTTGTGGGCGATGCCGGCGGATACCTGTACTCGGTGAGTTCGACGACGGCGGCGGTGACGCAATCGGGCCAGTTGGATTTTGGGGTGGGAGTTGAGCAGTCGCCGGTTGTGGATACGCTGAACCAGTTTGTGTATGTATTTGCTTCGAGCGATGGGAGCGGAGATTGCGCGGAAGGCGTGGATTGCGCCGGGGTGTTTCAACTCACAACTACGTTTGGGGCGGGCGACACCGGATCCGAGGCTTCGGTGGGCAACAGCACGTTCACGGGGACGCCGCCGAACCCGCTGTATACCGGAAGCTTTGACAGCGCGTATTACAACAGCAGCAATGGCACAGGCAATCTTTACGTGTGCGGGAACACGGGAGGAAATCCCCAGCTGTGGCAGGTTCCGATTGCGGCCGGGGTGATGCCCCCAACCGGGCTGGGCGTATTGGTTACGGATGTGGGCAGCACGAGTTCGACGGCAGCGTGTTCGCCGGTGACCGACATTCCCAACGCCACTGGAACGCTCTCCACCGAGCGCGTGCTGCTCGGCGTGGAGGATAACGGCGTGGCGAACGGCTGCTCGAACGCCGGTTGCGCGTTCACTCTGGTGAGTGCTCCCTGGACGGCCTCAACGACTTTTGCTGCTGGCCAGCAAATTCTTGACAGCAAGCTCCACATTGAGACCGTGATCACCGCGGGCAGGTCGGGCTTGACTGTGCCGCATTGGGGAACGACGGCTGGAGGTGAAAAGACGGACGGGAGTGTGGTGTGGATCAATCAGGGCGTGTTGACGGCTAGGACTCTTCCCGGCTGGGTGGCGACGCACCCCTATGCGACCAACGCGCGGATTCCAGATAGCAACGGCTACATCGAAGTGGCTACGCACGGGGGAATGTCGGGAGGTTCGGTGCCTTCGTGGAATACGACTCCGGGCGGCACAACCTCGGACGGGAGTGTTACGTGGACAAATTCGGGAGCATTGCCCTCGGCGCAGATGCAGGCTGCGGGCGGCACGAGCGGTATTATTGAAGACAATGCGGTGAGTACAGGCGTGTTAGCGGGCACGTCTCAGGTGTATTTTTCTACTCTGGCCAATCAGGCTTGCGGCACATCGGGCACGGGCGGGTGCGCGGTGCAGGCTTCGCAGGCCGCATTACAATAGATCGAGAAAGATGGGGTTCCGAATCATGGAAATGAACGAGTCATTCCTGGGAGATACCGCTGCTGAGGATTTGGGCAGTCCAGCTGTTAAAAAGCCGTATGAGAAGCCAGCGTTCCGGCATGAAAAAGTGTTTGTGACGACGGCGTTGTCGTGTGGGAAAGTCGGCGAGATTTCGCAGGGCTGCATCCATCACCAAAGCGCATCATGAGCTCATTACCAGTATTCGAGAGAGCGCACGCTGCCAGGTGCGAACTGGCGGCGGAGACGCTGCGGGCTTCGGGCCGGTTGCGCTTGCGGGTGACGGGATGGAGCATGTTTCCCAGTGTGCGTCCGGGAGACACGCTGATGATCGAGCGTATGGAACTGGGCCGCGTGGACTGCGGCGACATTGTTTTGTTTGAGCGCGGTGCGCTGTTGTTTGTGCATCGGGTGGTGCGCAAGAGCGGCGCGAAGATTCTGACGCGCGGGGATGCGATGCCACAGGCTGATCCGGAAGTGGAGGAGAACGAATTGCTGGGGCGAGTGCGCTTGATTCTTCGCCACGGAAAACGGATTGAGGTTCGCCGGAAACGTTGGGTGGGTCAGCGGATTGTAGGAGCGGTGATGGGGCGGTGGGAGTTTGGGGCGCGGGTGGTGGCGAAGATGCACGGGATGCGGGTTGCGGTTGAGCCGGTGGCTTAGCGGGGGATTTCCGATTTGCGATTTTGGATTTCCGATTTAGAAGGCAACGTCGCTTACCACAGAGGGCACACTTCGGTTTCGCTCAGTGCAGGCGCCGGTACACAGAGAACGGCAAAATCCGGCTGCGTTCTTCGAGGGGCAGCGCTCTAGTGAAATGTCCTTACCAGAATTGATCACCGAAATCGAGCTACTGAGCCTGACGATCACGATCGGGGGGATGGCGGTGCGCGTCCATACGTTGGACGCGCAGTTTGTGAGGATGCTTGAGGATCGGTATGCGGGATTTGTGGGCGCGGCGGATGAGGATCCCGAGATTGAGTTTGATATCGAGTTGGCTGCGCCGCGGGATACGGACCCGAATGCGGACGTGAGTGTAAGGTGCGAAGGGTCGCGGTGGATTTTGCAGCGCGGGGATTTTCGGGCGGAATGGGAGCCTGAGGCGCGGCGGGGATGGATACGGCAGACGGCGAATCCGTATTCGATTGATGCGGTGCTGCGGATTGTACATACGCTGGTGTTGGCGAGGCAGGGAGGATTTTTGCTGCACGCGGCAAGCGCGATTCGCAATGGAAAAGCGTTTTTGTTTGCCGGAGTTTCGGAGGCAGGGAAGACGACGATTTCGCGGCTGGCGCCGCGGGATGTGACGCTGCTGACGGATGAGATTTCGTATGTGCGGCGGAAGGAAGATCGCTACGTGGCGTATGGAACTCCGTTTACCGGCGAACTGGCGAAGCTGGGAGAAAATGTTTCGGCTCCGGTGGAGACTCTGTATTTGCTGGCCAAGGGCAAGGAGAATCGCATCGACGGGGTAGAGCCGGGCGAGGCGGCGCGCGGGGTGCTGGGGAATCTACTTTTTTTCGCGCACGATGAGGAACTGGTGCAGGCGGTGTTTCATTCCGTGTTTGAGTTTGTGAAGCGCGTTCCGGTGAAGCGGCTGACGTTTGTGCCGGATCAGCGAGTGTGGGAGTTGATTGGATGACGAAGATGTATTTAGCGAGGAATCCGAAAGTGGCGGCGCGGTGCCTGGACGGCGAGATGATGATTATGTCGGGGCGGGACTCGACGCTGTTCTCGCTGAACAAGACAGCGACGATCCTGTGGCAGTCGGCGGATGGGGCTACTCCGCTGGATGAGATTGTGGAGAAGCGCATCTGCGCGGAGTTTGACGTGCCGCGGGATGAGGCTTTGCGGGATGCGGAGAAGCTGGCGCAGGAACTGGCTGGGCACGAGATTTTGCAGGTTTCGGAAGAGCCGATTGTTCCGGGCGTTGGGCGTTAGGCGTTTGCGACCCCCAGGACTCTCACCACAGAGGGCACCGAGGGACACAGAGGACGGCAAAGGCAGGCGTGGAGTTCGAGGGGCGGAATCACTATGAGCAGCTTGATGATGGAAGTCGCGGAGAAAGCGGAGCGGCTGGGGATTCCGATCAGCGTGCAGGTGGACTTGACCTACCGCTGCAACGAACGCTGCGTGCATTGTTATCTCGACCACGACGATCATGGGGAGATGACGACGGCGGAGATCAAGCATCTGCTGGAGGAACTGGCGGAGGCGGGCGTTTTTATTCTGACGTTCAGCGGCGGGGAAATTTTTCTGCGCAAAGATTTTTTCGAGTTGCTGACGTATGCGCGGCGCACGCTGCAGTTCTGCGTGAAGCTGAAGACGAATGCGCTGATGATCCGGGAACGCGAGGCGGCGCTGCTGCGCGAGCTGGGCGTGGAATCGATTCAGGTGAGTATTTATTCGCACCGGCCTGAGGTGCACGATGCCATCACGCTGGTGCCGGGATCGCTGAAACGGTCGCTGGCTGCGATCCGGTTTTTGAAGTCGCAGGGACTGCGGGTGATCATGGCGAATGTTCTGATGGTGCAGAACATGGCGGATTATCCGGCGGTGCGGGCGCTAGCGGAAGAGATGGGTGTGGAGTGCACGATGGATCCGACGATCACGCCGATGATGGACGGCGACCGCGGGGTGCTGGATCTGGGCGTGAATGGGAACGCGTTGCGGCAGGTGTTTCGCGATGCGGCGCTGGTGGGGGATGTGGACGAATTCTGCGCGATTCCGGCGCCGGCTGGTGAGGACGAACTGGAGGCGACGCCTTGCAGTGCGGGGCACACGGCCTGCTATGTTTCGCCGTACGGGGATGTGTTTCCGTGTGTGCAGTTTCCTTTGCCGACGGGAAATGTGCGCAAGCAGAAGTTTATCGACATCTGGCGCGATTCGGATCGGATGAAGGAAGTCCGGTCGATCCGGCTGAAGGATTTGACGACTTGTTCGTCATGCTCGCATGTGGGGAGTTGCACGCGGTGTCCGGGACTGGCGTATATGGAAGGGAATATGCGCGGGCCGTCGTCGCAGGATTGTGAGAAATCGTTTGTGAGGACGGGCGTGCCGTCGGCGAATATGCTGGCGAAGGGACGGAGAGCGGGGCTGGTGCAGATTCAGGTTATGGCGGGGAGTGCGGGCGTCGGGCGGCAGGCTTTGGGCGTCGGGCTTTAAGCACCGGGCGCCACACAAAAACCCTCGTTTCATGAAGCTTGGGCAATTCTTCCACCAGCGAGAGTAGTTCCATCCAGAACGAATGGCGGCTGCTGCTGGCAGCTTGTTCCGAGCGGTCCCCGAAAGAATCCCCAGAAAAACTTGAACGCATTCGGGCTCTGCTGCGCGCGCCGATCCGGTGGGATTCGCTTTTTGATCTCGGCGAACGGCATGGAGTGTTGCCGCTGCTGTATCGGGCTCTCGCGGAATTTGAGCGTGAGGTTTCTTCCGAGGCGTTGCTTCAGCTCAAGCAGCGCTATCAAACCAATCTGCATAAGGCGATGCTTTTGTCGCGGGAGCTGATTCGTATTGTGGATCATCTTGCGGCGAGTGGAGTCGAGGTGTTGCCGTACAAGGGATTGGCGCTGGCCGAGGCGGTGTATGGCGACATTGCGCTGCGGCAGACGGGCGACATCGATTTGCTGATTCGGGCGCGGGACTTGGCGCGGGCGCGGGAGGCGGTGCGGGAGTTGGGATATACGCCGCATGCGGAGCTTTCGGCGGCGGAGGAGCGAGCGTATTTGAAGTCGGGATATGAGTGCGCGTTTGACGGCGCGGCGGGACGGAATCTGCTGGAAGTGCAGTGGGCGATTTTGCCCCGGTTTTATGCGGTGGAATTTGATGTGGACGAGATTTTCGCGCGGGCGGTGAGCTTGCCGGTTGCGGGGCGGGCGATGAAGACTCCTGGTGACGAAGATCTGTTTTTGATCTTGGCGGTGCATGCGGCCAAGCATGTTTGGGGCAGGCTGATCTGGCTGTGCGATCTGGCGCGGATTATGGCGAGGCCGGGCTTGGATTGGAGTTGGATTGCATCGCAGGCGCGGGAGTTGGGAATTGTGCGGATCGTGCGGGTCACGATGTTGCTGGCGTCGCAGATGCTGGGAGCGGAGATTCCGGCGGAGATGCTGGGGGATCGGTCGGTGGAAAGTTTTGTGGCGGAGATTCGCGGGGCCATTCCGGGTGGGGAGTTTGATGTGGAGTCGGTGGAGTATTTTCGGTTGATGATGCGGTTGCGGGAACGGCTTCGCGATCGCGTGTTGTTTGCCGGGCGGTTGACGTTTACTCCGGGGCCGGGGGAGTGGGCGGTGGTGAAGTTGCCGGGGGTGTTGTTTCCGCTTTATCGCGTGGTGCGAGGTTGGAGGCTGGTGGGGAGGGTGGTGGACTGGAAATGAGAATGCAGAAGTAAGAAGGTAGAAGTAAGAATGCAGAAGTAAGAATGCAGAAGTGAGATTGCAGATTGCGAGAGGGGACGGCGACCCCTTTTGCAGTGAGGGAGTTTCCTATGTGGATTGTGGGGATTCTGGATTGTGTTTCCAGGGGTGGAGGTAGAGAGCGAACATGCCGGCGCAGAGGATTAGCGGGACCAGGAGTCCGGCTTGGAGGGAGTTGAAGTGAGTCGATGAGACGCCGACTAGCCAGGGAAACATTCCTCCGCCGATGTTGGATAGCGTGAACATGAACGAGCCGATGCGCGGGGAAGGGAATTCGCGCGAGAGAAGGGCGATGGTGATGGGATAGACGGAAGAGAGACCGAGTCCGGCGGCGCAGGCGCTGGCGATGATGCTGGGGAGCGCGTGCGAGAAGATGAGTCCGGCCATGCCGGCGCAGGCGAGGACGAGGCCGAGGCGGGCGAGTACGACGTCGGAGATGGCGTGCAGTGCGAGCGTGGCCAGCCAGCGGCCGAGCATGAGCGATGCGTAGAAAAAAGATGGAGTCATGACGGCGGTGGCGAGCGTGAGGCTGCCGAGGCTTTTGGAATAGGAGGCGATCCACTGTCCGAAGCTGTTTTCCATGCCGACGTAGAGGAAGAAGAGTCCGGCTAAGATCAGAAACGGAGAAAGCTGGTTGCGAACGATCGGCAGCATGGGCGCGGTGGAATCATGAGCGGGCGCGGGTTCGGAGATGTGGCGGGGCATGGCGGCGATGCCTAGCGCGACGGCTAGAGAGAAGATGGAGACTGCTCCGAGAAAGAGCGGGATTTGACCGCGTTTGGCGGCGGCGGCGACTAGAAAAGGACAGGCGACTGCGCCGGCGCTCCAGAAAAAATTCAGAAGATTCAGAGTTGAGCTGCGGCGGTTGGGATTGGCTTCGGCGACCAGGAGATTGGCGGCGGGGACGGCGATGCCGTTGCCGAATCCATAAGCGGCGATCGAGAGCATGGCGAGCCAGCGGGGTCCGGCGAGCAGAAGAGCCAGGCCGGCGGCCACGAGGATGAGTCCGGCTTTAATAGCGAAACGGAATCCGAGGCGCGAGGCGAGTATGCCGGAGATCGCGACGGCGCAGGTGGAGGCTACGTATTGGACCAGGAACAGGGCGCCGGCCTGGGCGTAGTCGAGCGACCAGCGGTAGGAGAGCGTGGGCAGCATGGGTCCGAGGAGGACGGTGGCGATGCCGATGGGGATGAACGAGATGTAGGCGGCGATGGTGAGGGCTCGGAGGTCTTTTGGGTGAGCGGGCGCGAGCATGTGGAGGTCGCAGAGATTCTCTCATAGTGTCTGCAACACAGCAGGTTCCTCACCGGGCTTTTGGCCCGGTTCGGAATGACATCGGGGGGCGTGACCATCGGTACTAGACTCGGCTTCGGCTTCGCTGGACGGACCCTTCGGCTTCGCTCAGGGCAATCTGCGTCCGTCCCTACTGGATCGTTAGGCGTGGCGCTCGCTGTTTGGTTTGGAGCCGCTTAGCGCGAAATAGAGGATGTAGACGTAGCAGATCACTGGGAGGAAGAAGGCGTGGTGGATGCCGATGTGGTCGGCGATCCAGCCTTGGGCTACGGGAAGGATGGCTCCGCCGACGATGGCCATGATCATGACACCGGAACCGTCTCCGGTGAGGGGTCCGAGTTCGGCGACGCCCAGGGTGAAGATGCTGGGGAACATAATCGAGTTGAAGAAGCCGACGAGGATGATGCTGTACATGGCGACGTGGCCGCTGGTGAGCATCGAGGTGGCGACCAGAGCGGCGGCGCAGACGGCGCAGAGGCCGAGCAGGCTTCCGGTTTTGATTTTCTGCAGAAGCGCGGAGCCGATGAAGCGTCCGACCATGGCTCCTCCCCAATAGAAGGCGACGAAGCTGGCCGCAACCTTTTCCGTGAGGCCGCCGATTTCCGGCTGGCCGAAATAATTCACCAGAAAGCTGCCAATGGAAACCTCGGCCCCGACGTAGACGAAGATGGCGATGGCGCCGAAGATCAGGTTGGGATGATTCCAGATGGAGTCGTTGACCCTCTCACCGAGCTGGTGCTGCGCGTGTGGGATCTTCGGGAGCTTGAAACTGCCGATGGCGATGGCGAGCAGGACGAGGGCGATGCCGAGTCCGACGTAGGGGCCTTTTACGGTTGCGGCTTCGTGCAGGCGATAGGCGTGTAAGGCGGCTGGGGCCATGGCGCGGACGTCTTCGATCTTGCGGGCTTGGGTGAGGATGAAGAGTCCGCCGAAGAAGGGAGCGAGGAAAGTTCCGAGAGAATTGAAGGCCTGCGTGAGATTGAGGCGGCTGGATGCGGTTTCAGGATTGCCGAGGACGGTGACGTATGGATTAGCCGCGACCTGCAGACAGGTGATGCCGGCGGCGAGGACGATGAGCGCGCCGAGGAATAATGGATACGACGGAACGCTGGCCGCGGGGACGAACAGGAATGCGCCGATGCCCATGGTTAGCAGGCCGACGACCATGGATCGCTGATAGCCGATCGCGTCGATGATTTTTGCGGACGGAATGGAGAAAAGAAAATATGCGCCGAAGAAGGCGAATTGGATCAACATCACGCGGGTGTAGTCGAGATCGAAGATGGGCTTGAGGTGGGGAACGAGGATGTCGTTGAGGCAGGTGAGAAATCCCCACATGAAGAAGAGCGTGGTGACTGTGGCCAGCGGTGCCGCGTAGCTTTGTCCGCTGGCGGATGATGCGGAGGTGGAAGTGGAAGTATTCGGCGGGGCGATGGCCATGAGTGCTTACCTGGCTCCGGACAGCGGAGATGATGGAACGCTGGCATCATACATCGGCGAGTGGGGTTGTGGGTGGATTCTTTGGGGTGGGGTCATGGCTAGAAGCAGGTTCCTCACCGCGCCTTCGGCCCGATTCGGAATGACAAATTGCAGGAATCACGTTCGTGTGGGGATTGATTTGAAAGATTGCTTCGGAGAGAAAAATCCCCACCCTGTCGCAAAAACCGCGACAAGGGTGGGGCAACCGCTCGGCTTCGCCTTCGCGGGACGGACGAGGCGTCCGTCCCTACACGTTCTGTTTTATGCGCCGTCTTTTATGCGCCCTCCTGGGAGTGCAGGACTCGGAAGGAATTGCCGCCGTTGGAATAGACCAGCAGCAGCGCGTCTTGTCCCGCGGGGATGTTTGACAACGCTTCTTTTACTTCGGCCGCGCTCTGCACTTTTTTGCGGTTGACTTCGAGGATGACGTCTCCTTGTTGAAGTCCGGCGTTGTCGGCGGGGCTGCCGGGCTGGACTTGCTCGATCACCGCTCCTTTGATGTTCTGCGGGGCCTGGATTTGGTCGCGCATTTCGGGCGTGAGATTGCCGAGGCCGAGTCCCCAGCGCATTTTGCCCTGGCCTTCGGCGGAGTGCGAGCCGTTGTCGTCGCCGTGGCTGCCGAGTTCTTCGAGCGTGACCGCAACATTCATGGCCTTGCCATCGCGCAGAACCGTGAGATGAATGGTGGTGCCGGGTTGCTTCTCGCTGACCGCGACCTGGAGTTCACCGGCGTCGGTGACTTTGCGGCCGTCGATTTCGGTGACGACGTCGCCGATTTGGAGTCCGGCTTTGGCGCCGGGGGAATCGGCATCGACCTGGGTTACGACGCCGCCCAGCATGGCGGAGTCGCCGAAGAACTTGGCGTTTTCGGGGGTGACGTCAGCGATGCCGATGCCGATGTGGCCGTGGCTGACTTTGCCGTCGCGGATCAAAGCTTCGACGGTGGGCCGTACGATCTGCGTGGGGATGGCGAAGCCCATGCCGGAGAATGTGCCCGACGGAGAAACGAGGAACGTGTTGATGCCGACGATTTCGCCGCGCGCGTCGACCAGCGGGCCGCCGGAGTTGCCGGGGTTGATGGCGGCGTCAGTCTGGATGAATTCGCCGGGCTTGCTGCGATTGCTGGGATCAGGATTGGCGCGGTTCAGAGCGCTAACGATGCCACGCGTGACCGTGAAACGGAATCCGTAGGGATTCCCGAAAGCGAGCACGGTTTGTCCCTGCCGAACTTCTTTAGAGTCGCCCCAGGGAGCGCTGGCCATGTCAGTGGCGTCAACTTTGATTACGGCTAAATCGGTGAGCGGATCGGCGCCGATGAGTTTGGCTTTGAGCACGCGTCGATTGCTGGTGGTGACGCGAATGTCGACCGCGCCCTCGATGACGTGATTGTTGGTGACGATGTATCCGTCAGGGGAGATGACGACGCCGCTGCCCATGCCGTGCTCGATTTGCGAGCCGCGGTTGTTGGGGCCGAAGAACTGGAACTGGTGTTGTCCGTTGCCGCCTTGACCGAAGCCTTGGCCGAAGAAGCGGCGGAATTCTTCTGGCATCTGGTCGGCGCCGCCGGCTTCCTCCTTGGAGTGCGAGGTTACGGTGACGTTGACCACCGCGGGCGTAACTCGGGCGGCGAGAGTTTCCATGGCTTTGTCGAGCGCGAGAATGGCGCCGACGCTGTCGTTATCGAGCGGGGCGGCAGTGGATGGCGCTTCGGCGGCTCTCACTCGTGAGGGTTTGGCGAATTCATGGGTGGCGAACCCGGTGATCAGCGCGATGGTTACTAGCGGGATCGCGAGACGGCGGATCCATTTGGCTGTGGTTGAGTTGAAAACATTCTTGAGATTGATGCTTTTGAGATTCATGGGACGAACATCCTTTCGAAATTTGATTCCGGTTTTGGTTTACAACTAACCCGATTTACAACTAATTCATTAGTTACATCTGGCGAACGACTGCGAACGATTGCGCTACATCTCTTTAAATCTCCTTGTGTGAAAGTTTGTTCTCGTCCACGGGCGGATGGAAAACGAGGACTTGCCACATCTGAATCTGGATGACGGGTTGATCATCCTCCGAGCAGACTTGCCCGGAGCCAATTTGCTCGGAGCGGATCACGAGGAAAACAGTTTCTGCGTACGGCAGCATCGCTGGATCGAAGCTGGTCAAGTGGACCAGAGAATTTGAAGAGGGTTGCGGTGTCCGGTTCGGCGAAGTTTGCTTCGGTGAAGTCGAAGGCTGGGTGTTACGGCGATGAATCGCCGCCCGGCGTTGAGCCACGGGGAACTTCCAGCTCGCGGGAACGACGGGAACGGTTGCTGAGGTCGGTTCTGATTCGGCGATGACGCGATCTGTGTTGAAGTTGGAGTGATCGCTCTCCCGCAAAGAGTGCGAGAAGTCTGGAGCCGTATTTGTGGCAATGGCTTGGCTGCCGGCTGGCTGAAACGCGATAAGTTCGTGGCTGGTGGAGGCGGCGACGGCGAAGACTACCGCCAGGCCTGTGACTAACGTGGCGGCGGTTCTCCAACGTGGCGCTGAGTTCGTGGAGCGATCGGAGTCGAGAATTTGCGCTACGCGCGTGGACACCTGGCGCATTTTTCCGATAGCGGCTTGAGCGAGGGCGACGCTGCGTTGCACGAAAGTCTTTTCCGCGAGATGGGCTAGACATTCGGCGTAGGAGCGGGCGCTGTGGGTGGCGGCGATGACGGCGTCGTCGCAGGCGATTTCGCGTTCGAGTGAGACGCGGCCTTCGATCCACCAGACTGCGGGATGAAAAAAGAAAACGGCGCGGACGAGTTGCTGGGCGAGGTTGGTCCAGTCGTCGTAGCGGCGCAGGTGGGCGAGCTCATGAAGCAGAATCTGGTTGAGTTCGGCGGGGGAAAGCTCGTGCATCGCCCAGCGGGGGAAGACGATGGCGGGCTTCCACAAGCCCAGAACTGTGGGGACGCGGACTTGATCGGAGAGGCACAACCTGGCCCGGCGATTCTCCGCGTGCTGCAAGGTTTCTTGCAACTCTGACGCCAAAGTTGCGGGATCGAGCGGAGTGCAGGTTTTGCGCAGCTTGCGCAGGTGCCAGAGGGAACGGGCGATGCCGAACAAGAACCATGCGGCGATCAGCGCCCAGGCGGCGAAGAGATATAGCGCCCAGGAATCGGGCAGAGTGATAGCGGGATGGTGCAGGGTGAGGGCTGTGGCGGGGCTCGCGGGCAGGAGTGCCCGCGCCACACCAGTATGAGTCATCCAAGCGCTAAGCAGAGGCACGACCGCGACTGCCATCAGCGCGGAGAACCAGAGGGAGAATCTTGTACCGGCATGGTCGCGGCGATGGGCGCGTACGGCGAGCGCGGCGAAGATCGCGATGATTGTGCCTTCGACCAGCGAATCGGCCAGGCGGAGCGCGGAGAGCCGAGCGACGGCCTGGAGATCGACAATGTTTAAGACGAGGGCGGCGGAAATCATTGCGGACGTTTCGCACTCCTTCCGAGAAGTTGGCGAACGCGGTCGAGTTCTGCGGCATCGATGCTCTGTTCTTCGAGAATGTTGAGCACCAGACGCTCCTCGGAATTGCCGAAGAAGCGGCTGACGAGGTGGCGGATTTCGAAGCGGGTGGCGTCCTGGCGTCCGACTTTCGCGGTGTAGACGTGGGCGCGCTTATCCTTTATATGCTTCACGTAGCCCTTGGTCTCAAGGATGCGGATGATGGTGAGGACGGAGTTATAGGCCAGCGCGGGCTTATCCGGGAGGGCTTCGAGAACTTCGTGAACGGTGGCCGAGTTCTTCTCCCATAGCACGTTCATGATGCGCAACTCGGCTTCGGTCAGGGTTGCGGATTTGGTGCGGGCCACATTTCCTCCAGGGCTCAATTCATCAGACGCGGCAGCGGTAAAAAGGTCAACTAATTTGTTAGTTGCGCCTGAACAACTTCGAGTTGCCCGAGCCCAAGTCATTGACGGAATTGCATTTGCGGAAGTTCTTGAGCGGGAGCACAAAGCTTGGAAGGGGAACGCTCTCCGGTTTTCCATCTGGACGTCTAAGGACTGAGAAAGAATTTTGGTGGAGCGCCGAGAAAGGCAGGTGGCCCTTTGGAGGAACGTATAATAGAGGACGGTCCGCGTCGCGAGCGCTTGAGGATGCCGTTGTCGTCACAATCCGTGAAGGAACGGAACGGGGCCGAATCTACGCCAGCGAACGCGGGCATGGTTCTCGAGCAGTTGCGGCGAGTTCTGGCGCATCCGCTGTTCACCAACAGCAAGCGCTACCCGGTGCTGCTGGCGTACGCGGTGGAGCAGACTCTGGAGGGCAATGCGGGCGAGCTGAAGGAGCGGACAATTGGGGTCGAGGCCTTTGGACGCGAGCCCAGTTATGACGTGAATATCGATCCGGTGGTTCGCATCACGGCGGCAGAAGTTCGTAAAAGACTCATCCAGTATTATTACAACCCTGATCATGCCGGGGAGTTGGTCATCGAACTGCCGGTTGGTTCTTATGTTCCGTCTTTTCGTGTAGCTGCGAGCCGTGAGCCTGCGAGCTCCCAGGCAAACTCAGCCGCAGAGCCAGTTTCGATTCAGAGGACTGAGCCTTCTGGAGATCTCGCCACGTCCGGGGAAGCTGAACCAGCGTCCTCCGGTCTTACCGGCCGCGCTTGGACTGGGATCGCAATTGCTTTGTTGCTCGCCGCATTTCTCGGGTTCAGCATTGGCCGTGTTCAGTTGCGACGGCGGCCATCCAATCTGGAGCGGTTTTGGGAAGCCATCACCGCCACGTCAAGCAGGATCACATACTGTGTTGGGGAGAGAGCTGATTCGCAAGGCGTCAGGACCGCTGAGGATCCCACCGGCGAACTGAATTTGGCCGATGTCGTCACGCTTGCCCGGTCCATCGGTCCACTGGTGCTCGGGAAGAGCACATTTCGCGTTGCTGCCGCATTGGATACCGGGTTCGCGCAATTGCGTGAGGGGCCGGTCGTACTGATCGGAGCGTACAACAACCCCTGGACACTGCGGATTACAGAGAATTTGCCACTCGCATTCGAAACCGACAAAAAGCCTCCCAGGATCGTCGATCGCAAGGATCCCCAGAAGAGATTCTGGACATATCAATGGCAGATTCCGAATAAACAGCTCGCAAACGACTACGCCATCGTTGCAAGGATTCACGACAATGTGACTGGACAACCGGTCATTATCGTGGCGGGTATTCTGGAGGAGGGAACCGAAGCGGCCAGCGAAGTGGTTTCCAATCCTGAGTATCTGAATGCGATGCTGGCAAAGGCTCCGAAGGATTGGGACAAGAAGAATCTGGAGGCTGTAATCGAAACGCATGTGATTGAACGTCACCCCGGCCCTCCGACGGTGGTTGCGGTCGAGACGTGGTGAAGAGCCCATCATTTTCCCGCGAAACCAGGTATCATACGTCCCTCACAATCTGCCTCTGATCAAGCCCTAGCTTCCTGAAAATTATGGATTTATCGTGCCTCGGAAAGATCTGATGCACGATGGAGCTTTTTTCGAAAGCCGACGTTTGCCTAATCTGCCTGTGGTGGCGGAGAGGCAAGTCCATTCATTCGTGGACGAGAGATACAACCGGACGGATTTGCCTTTCCCCCCATATATAAGGAGACTCCATGAAGCGCATTCTAGGAATTACGCTGTTATCGGCCGTGTGTTCCCTTCCGCTGCTCGCGGGGACGAACACGCAGGTGTTCTTGTTGCCCTCCGACGTGAAGATCGGTGATACCCAAGTGCCGGGAGGACACTGCACCGTGGCTTGGACCCAGCCATCCGGATCACAGGTGCGGCTAACCATAAAAACGGAAGACCGGAAGACGATCACGGTTCCTGCGCGGGTGGTTGAAGAGAAACAACCCAACGTAGCGGTGCAGACGTTCGTCGTCAATGGAGTCACCTACCTCGAGGAGTTTGATACGACGAAGGCTCGATTCATCGTGCAGGACCCTCCAAACGGGAAGTGAGAGTTGTGGGCGGCGGCAGTGAAGGGCGAATCCGCGTGCGACAAGCGGATCGCCCGCCGCGGCTTAGAAAGTCGTGGCCCCAGAAAATCGTGGCTTAAAAAATTACAGCTTAGAAAATCAGGTGCACGGTCATGCGGATTTGCCGCGGACCGCCGATGGTTTTGTTGACCGCGCCCAGTCCCGCGGGACAGTTGTAGAAGCCGGCGTTGGTTCCGGTGTTTGCTCCGCTGCAGGGAACCGTGGGCAACGCCGGCGTTCCTACGACCGGGAATTGGTTGTAGAACTGGTTTTGCGATACGTCGTCGATGGGAACATCGAAGCTGGCGGTGTTGGTCAGGTTGAAGATATCGAGACTGTATTTCAGCGAGTAGCGTTCGGTGATCTCGGTGGTCTTCACAAAAGAAATCTGGGCGCTCTTTTGCCAGGCTTGGCGGAAGATATTGCGCTGGCCGTTAGTGAAGTTGGTCTCGTAAAGGTCGTTGGCCGGGATGGCTCCGCCCAGAGCTCCGGGTTGAAGCAAGGGCAGGGTGAAACAACTGGCTTTCAGCGCAGGCGTGCCGAAGGCTCCGGAGGCGCCGGTCAAGGCATTCTTAGGCGTGCAGCCTGGGGCGAGGGGAACGATGGGATTGGTGATGCCGTCGTAGACGCTATAGAAAATGCTGCCCACGGCGCCGGTGTAGTCGATGATGCTGTAGGGCTGGCCGCTCTGCAGAACGGCACTGCCGTTGATGGCCCATCCGTTGGTGAGCTTACTCGCGAAAGACGATCCGTGTAAGAACCTGGGCAGTTCATAGCTGTAGCTGAAGTTGAAAATGTGGGTGCGGTCGAAGTCGGACGATCCGTAGGCGGAGCGCAGGTTGAGGGGATTGTTGCCGTTGAAAAATAATCCCATGCCGCTTTGCTCGTCGAGCGCGTGGGAATAAGTGTAGGAGAAGCCGACGCGCAGGCCATGGCTCATGCGCTTTTCGAGGTGTGTCTGCAGGGCGTTGTAACCGGATACGCCGGCTGCGGTGTAGGATTCCGATTCTGCCGAGTAGCCGATGTAGGGCACGCGCAAGTCGACATTGCCGCCTTCAAAGTTTGCCAGGAAACATTGGTTGGTGGTTACCAGACAAGGCTGGCCGGTAGTGAGGTTGAGAGGCTGAAAGCTTGAATTCACCACGGTGTATCCGTAGGTGTAGGACTGCGGATAGAGCGAGTTGGGGTGGGTAATGTTGGTGGGCGAGGCAATGGCCGGCTGATTAAATGGCAGCGGAATGACGCCGTGACGTCCGACGTTGCCCACGTAGCCCACTTCGATCGTCAGGTCATTGCGCGGCGCCCACTGCACGTCGAGCGTCTCATTGATGGTGTAGGGAAGTTTGTTGGCGCGGTTGTAGGTGGCAAAGGAGAACAGCTGCGCTCCGCTGGCGATTGCGGTTTCATTGGGCAGATATGTGTCGATGTTCGCCGGGTTGCCGGTGGGAGGCGGGCCGAGTGTGGCTCCCCAAGGGCTGGAGAGCGAGTAGCCATCCTGTGGCGGGCACGTGGGAATGTAACCCAGGTAGTAGTAGACGTTGGGATCGCTCTGACACGATTGTGCGTTTACGTAGGGCGGAGTCTGATTGACTCCGAACGGACCGCCGTTGATGACGCCTTCGGCAAAGCCCGGAGAGAGATAAGAGTACAACTCTCCGCGGTCATAGTACATACCCGCGCCGGCGCGAATCACCACCTTGTCATTGAAGCGGCGGGGACTCCAGGCAAGACCCAGGCGAGGAGCGAGTCCCCATTGACGGCCAGTCAGAGTGGTATTGCTCACACCTTTGGTGGGAAAAAGTTTGTTGTTGCCCGCGATGATGAAGCCGTTGAGGCCCTGACCAGTGGGATCGATGGTGTCGGTGGTGTCGTCGTAGGTGTAGCGGGAGGGATCGAAGTTGAAGATGCGGCCGTCTTTTTCCGTCAGGCCGCCATCCCAGTCAAAGCGCAAACCTGCCGTGAGGCTGAGGTTCGGGCGGAACTGAAACTTGTCCTGAATATAGGCGCCGGCTTGTCCGGCGCGGTAATAGCGATTGGCGTTGCCCTGCAGGAATTTGGTGGTGGTGAAATCGTCGTTGGTGGTGACCAGTCCCTGGATAAATTGAGAGAAATCCGCAGTGGCAATGATTCCCTGATTGGTTCTTTCGTCGCGAGTGTTGAGTTGGGTGTAGGCGTAGCTGCCGCCAAAGGTGATGGTGTGGCGGCCGTGCATCCAGATGGCGTTGGCCGAAGGCATGATGCGGTTCTGGAAAACTCCGGTAAACGCGCCTTGAGACGCCGCGCCCTGGCCGATGGTCAGAAACTGCAGGTTGGCAATTCCCGCTGGATTGGCCACCGGGCTTCCCAAGCCCAGCGGATCGGCAATCGTGATGCCGGGGAAAAATGTGGAGCCGAATGTGTTGATCCCGTACTGCTGCGGAGTGAACGGCTGCGCGATGGTGCTGTAGGCCTTTTCGCGCAGAAAGCCGACTACTTCGCTGATGCTCAGGCTGGGATTCAGCGTCTGCGTGTTGGTGAGCGAAGCGACCTGGCTGCCGGCGTCGAGATGCTGCGAAAAGCCGGCGACGTTCGAATATGCGTACGGTGCGATCGTGGGATCGTGCTGGTAGTAATACTTGGCTGAGAGCGTATCTTTTGCGCTCTTGTTCCAATCCAGATTAGCCACGGCTTGATCGGCAATGAAATAGGCCGTGCCCGGACTAATGGCGTTCTCGGGAAATTCCGGAGTGGGGATTTGTCCGTCGGCCGAGGGAATCATGTATTGACCGTTGGGCAGCTTCTGCTGAAAAAGCGCGACAGCGACCGGATTCACCGCGTTGGGATTGGTGGCAAGCTGCTGAACGAGATTCGTGCCCCAGATGTCATCGGAAATTTGCGCCAGACCTAGAGGAGTGCGGTTGGAGTTGGTGAGTTCCGACGGCACCAGCATTCTGGAGAGCCCGATCTCCTGATCGGAAGAATGGAGATGCTGGTAGGAGGCGAATCCGAAAAGTCTGTCCTTGATGAGCGCTCCGCCGAACTGGCCGCCTGCGAGGTAACGATGAAGCTGCGGAACGATATCGTTCGCGGGAATGTTCGGATCCTGCTTGTTGAAGAACGGGGCGGCATTCAGCCAGCCCGTTTCCCGTTGTCCATAGAGTTGGCCGTGAATCGAGTTGGTGCCGGAGGCCGTGCTCATGTCGATGTGAGCGCCGCTGGTTGCGCCCTGCTGCGCGTCGTACATGGAGGCGTTCACGCGCAGTTCCTGCACCGACTCCGGGGCGGGCGTGGGCAAGGCCTGCCCAACCGCCAGGTACACCGAGGCAGTGCTTTGAATTGGAGCCGCGCTGGTGCTGGCGGCGTTCGCCACTCCGGTGTTGTTCACGATGCGGGCCGATGCCACCTGGCTGGTGCTCTTGCCGTTAAACAGATTGCTGGCGTCGACGCCATTGAGCAGGAAGCTGTTGCTGGTATCGCGTTGTCCGTTGGCCCAGATCGGCTGGTTTCCCAAGCCGCTGTTGGCGCCGGTTCCACCGGGCAGTTCCGCGCTGACTCCGGGCGAAAGAATCGCTAACTGGGTGAAACTTCCAGTCTCCAGTGGCACGGCCTGAATCTGCTGATCTTCGAGCACGTAGCCGTTGGTGGTGTCGACGGCGTTCATGGCGGCGTTGGCTTGCACTTCGACGGTGGTGCCCACCTGTCCCACCTTGAGGGTCGCGTTCACGGTGGCGGTGCGGTCGGCTTGCACCAGAATCGATGGGACTTTCTCGGTCTGGAACCCATCATGGCTGATGGTCAAGGTGTAGGTGCCGATCGGTAGGTTCACGAAATCGTAGGCCCCGCTGGCGTTGGTTTTGAGCGTGCGCGTGAGTTTGGTCTGATCGCCGACAATGATCACGGTGGTGTCGGGGAGCACGCCGCCGCTGGGATCGGAAACGGTGCCGGTGATGCCGCCGAGAGTCTGCTGCGCAGCGGCGCACGGAGAAAACACGAGAATCCCAAGCCATGCGATGAGAACGACAATGGCGAATCGTTTGTTGGCCATGAATATGGACTCCTCATCCGGGTCGCAGAAATACCAGTGCAATCCCGCTTTGCGGCTGCAAGCAGCTTGTTTCTACTAGTTCACGGAACTGGTTGGCTCCGCACTGCCAGGCTGGAAAAACCTCTGGCCGAGAAATGTACGCGAAGGCGGGCGAAAGCGGAAGGCGCGCGTGCAATCAAAATTCTTTTGCCCGGAATCAGTAATTCTTATATGGACGATCTCAAGCGGGCCGCGCTCCGGGAGCGGAAGCGCGCGGCATACCAGACGAGCGCGCAGATTAAGTACAGCAAGTAGATGAAGGGCAGCTTGCCGTAGGGGCCCTCGGGAATGGGATACAGATTGCCGATCAGAGCAAGGAGCATGCACAAGGCGGCAACCACGGGAAGAACCAGCGCGGGCGAGCGGAACGCGCCGTGCTGGCGCAGGTAGCCGGGCAGGGCTGCGCACACCAGGGCATAGGTCACAATGAAACCGTAAGTGGCCAAAGCGCCCATCCAGCCGTAGACGTCCAAACCGCTGGCGTGGCGGGCGGCGAGCACGGCGACGGGGGCCAGCGCTGCGATTCCGGTGACGACGACTCCGCGGCTGGGAGTGTGGTTGCGGCCGTGGGTCACGCCCAAGGCGCGGGGAGCGAGCCCATCGTGCGCCATCCGCAGCAGAACGCGGGCCGCTGCGGTGATGCAGGCGAGCGTTCCGGCAAACATGCTGACCAGCGCGCCGATGTCGATCAGCAAGCCGAGCACGGGGACGCCGCCGATTTTGGCCAGCACATACATGGGCGCCTGACTTTTTCCAAGATCCTCACCGGCAGTGTGAAAACCCAATACCTCTGCGTAGGCGCAGATGGTGAAGAATGCGCCCGCCAGCACCGCGCTTTGGATGACTGCGCGCGGAATGGTGTGGAGAGGATTGCGGGCCTCAGTTCCGAGCGTGGTTGCACTTTCAAAGCCGACGAAGCTGAACAGCGCCAGCACCAGGCCCAGCCGCAGGCCGCTTCCAGACATCCCAGTCAGATGCAGTTGGTCCTTGTCCCAAAGCCAGCCGTGACGGACGAGAAGAAGAGCGACCACGACTACGATGACGGTGACAGAGGCGGCTTCGATCCAGAGCATGAGCTTGGCAGAAATCTTTACGTCGCGATAGGCGATCCAGATCGAAATAGCCGTGACCAACAGAGCCAGGAACACTGCAGAGAGTAGATGCCCGCTGGCGTCGTGGATCAGAAGATTTGCATAGTGATAGAAGCCGCCAATCACGCTCGATCCCGTGGCGACGTAGGCCAGGAGCAGACTCCAGGCGACTGCGGCCGACAACCACTCAGGCAGAACCGAAGTGGCGTAGGTGTAGAGCGAACCGGGGGAAGCCGACAGCCGAGCAAACTGCGCGATGCACAGTGCGACGAGCAGAACGGCTCCGGTGGCGAGCGCGTAGGCAAGCCACGTCCCGTTGCCTGCGAGCGCGCAAACCAGCGGAATGGTGGCGGCCGGAGTGGTTGTGGGCGCCATGGTCGAGACCGACTGCGCCAGCGTTTCCAGGGGCGAGAGAATTCCGCGCCTCAACCCATAGTCGGGCGAAGGATCGCCCGCTGCATTCGAAGGCAGGCCGGCTTGCGGTTCGGGGTCAGACATTTGGGCTGCGATTGTACACGAGCGTTGCTTTTACAGCTTTCCCACTATGCTTTTTCCTTAAGCCAGGCCCATTAAGCCATGCCCAGGTAGATGTAGCGCAGCAGGAACAGCACGGTGAGAATCCATACCAGCAGGTTGATCTCGCGGATTTTTCCGGCTGCGATCTTGACGACAGTGTAAGAAATCAATCCGAGGCTGAGGCCGGTCGCGATGCTGAAGGTGAGCGGAGTTGCCAGCATGGTGATGAACGCCGGGACGGTTTCGCTGAAATCGTGCCAGTCAATCAAGGCGATGGACTGAGTCATGAGTGCGCCGACCAGGATCAGCGCGGGTGCGGTGGCATAGTCGGGAATCGCTGCAGCGATCGGCGAGCAGAACATCGCTCCCAGGAATAACAGGGCGACGAAAACGTTGCTGAGTCCGGTGCGTGCCCCGGCGGCGACGCCCGCGACGCTTTCAATGTAGCTGGTCACGGTCGAAGTGCCGGTAAGCGATCCGAACAGCGTGCCCACGGCGTCAGCCATAAGAGCGCGGCCGACGCGGGGAATTTTTCCATCCTTGATGAATCCCGCCTGCTCGCACACGCCGACCAGAGTGCCCACGTTGTCGAAAAGATCGACAAACAGAAAAGCGAAGAAAATCTCAAGGAAGCCGAGCCGAACTGCGCCGCGAAAATCAAGTTTGAAAAGCGTGGCGCCGGGGTGAGGAAGGGAAAAAATTCCGGTGGGCCAGTGGGCAATGCCGCGGGCGATTCCGACCAAAGTTGTGGCGATGATGCCGATGAGGATGGCCGCATTGAATTTCCGCGCCATCAGGACGATGGTGATGGCAAGCCCCAGGCAAGCGGTCTGCAGGGCTCGATCGGAAAAATTGCCGAGTCCGACGAAGGTGGCGGGATTGGCGACGACCAGCTTGGCATTGCGCATGCCGAGGAATGCGATGAACAGGCCAATGCCGGCAGCCGTGGAGTGCTTGAGGCAAAGCGGGATTCCGTCGACAATCTGTTCGCGGACGCGGGTGACGGTGAGCAGCAGAAAAACCGCGCCGGAGAAAAAGACCACTGCCAGCGCCGTTTGCCACGGCACATGCATGCTGAGGCAGACGTAATACGTGAAGTAGGCGTTGAGCGACATGCCGGGAGCCAGCGCGATGGGATAGTTGGCCGCCAGTCCCATGACCAGCGTGGCTGCCGCTGCCGAGACGCAAGTCGCGAACAGCACGCCTTCGACCGGCATTCCGGCCTGCGACAGAATCTGTGGATTGACCACGACAATGTAGGCCATCGTCATGAAAGTGGTGAGGCCGCCGACAAACTCCTGCCGCACCGTGGTCTGATTTTCGGAGAGACGAAAAAAGCGTTCGATCAAGTGTTCTGTCCTCGACTTCCGGGAGTAGACAGCCGTGCAAACGCGCTACCGCGTTTAGTACAAAATCTTGTTCGGTTTTTCCCGCCAAGCGCGGAATACGGCCAGCGCTTGCTCGCGCATCATGGGGATCATGGGAATCGATCGCTCGGGAATTGCCTGCGCAAACTGGCGGTAAATGAACGAATCGTCGAAGCCGGCCTCAGATGCGTCGGCAGCCACGTTGCCAAAATAAATGTGGGCGAGGTGGGCCCAGTAGATTGCGCCCAGGCACATGGGGCACGGCTCGCACGAGGTGTAGATGTCGCAGTCTTGCAGGCTGAACGAGCCAAGTTTCGCGCAGGCCGTGCGGATGGCCACGACTTCGGCGTGTGCCGTAGGATCGTTGCTCGAGGTGACCCGATTGACCCCCTCGGCAACGATGCTGCCGTTCTTCACGATGACGGCGCCGAATGGGCCTCCCTGACCGGAAGCGATATTGTCGAGGGAGAGCTGAATGGCGCGGGCCATGAAAGGGTTGTCCATGCGTCGGTTCACTCAGTGCGAAATGTTCAACGCGTAATGTTCAACGGTGTGCCGGTGGCAGCAACCGCGAATCCGCGCAAATCGTCGACATGGACTTGTTCGCAGCCGCTTCGCTGGGAAGGAGTATAAGCCGGATTGGGGAAAAAGATAAGACCTGGTGGCGAGCAGGCAAGATTTGAAAACCACCGGGCTTCGGGATAGGCTTGCTCGTTATCTTGCTAATCGTGATTTCGGAACGGACAGGAGACTGATTTGCAGGCGCTTATTTCGCGCAGAATCGTGACCCCGCAGGGAATCCGTCCGGGAGCGGTGCTGATCGACGGAGAACGAATCCGTGCGGTCGCGGCGGCAAGTGAAGTGCCTGCGGACGCGACGCGCGACGATTTCGGGGAAGCGGCGCTGTTGCCGGGATTGGTGGACTCGCACGTTCACGTCAACGAGCCCGGCCGCACCGAGTGGGAGGGATTTTACACCGCGACGCGAGCGGCGGCTGCGGGTGGCTATGCCCTGCTGGTTGACATGCCGCTGAACTGCATTCCGGCGACGACGAAGGTTTCTGCTCTCGAGGAGAAACGGCAAGCGGCAAACGGCAATTGCCGCGTCGATTGGGCTGCGTGGGGCGCAGTCGTTCCCGGCAATGCGGGCGAGATCGAGCCACTGGCGCAGGCTGGCGTGCGGGGTTTCAAATGTTTCCTGGTGCATCCGGGGATCGAGGAATTCAGCATGGTGTGCGAATCCGATCTGCGGACGGCGCTGCCTCACGTGGCACGAACCGGCTTGCCGCTCCTGGTGCATGCGGAACTGCCACAGTTCCTCGGGCGTCTCGACATACGGGATAACGATTGGAGCCTGTACTCGACCTACCTGCGCTCGCGTCCGGATCAGGCTGAAGTGGCGGCGATCGAGTTCATGCTGTCGTTGTGCCGTGAATATCGCTTCCATTTGCACATTGTTCACCTCGCAACCGGATTGGCGCTGGAGCCGCTCGCAGCGGCTCGCGCCGAAGGCCTGCCGGTCACGGTGGAAACTTGTCCGCACTATCTTCACCTTGAGGCCGAACAGATTGCCGATCGCGCCACGCAGTTCAAGTGCGCGCCGCCGATTCGCAGCCGTGCGAATCGCGAGCAACTGTGGAACGGTTTGCGGGCGGGCGTCATCGACCTGGTGGTGACGGACCATTCGCCTTGCCCTCCGGGGATGAAGGGGCATGGACAAAACAATTTTCGCGATGCCTGGGGCGGGATCGCCAGCTTATCGATGGCGCTGCCAGTGGTGTGGACGGAGGCGGAGCAGCGCAGTTTTGCGCTCACCGACATTGCGCGCTGGATGGCGGAGAAACCGGCGCGGCTTGCAGGATGCGATGCGCGCAAGGGGAGACTCGCGGCAGGGTATGATGCGGACTGCGTCGTGTTTGATCCCGACGCCGAGTTCACGGTGAGTGCCGATCGATTGCATCATCGCCATCCGATATCGCCGTACTTGGGAGAAACGCTGCGCGGCGTGGTGCGGCGGACGTACTTGAGAGGCGCGGTCGTGTTTTGCGATGGAACATTTCCGGGAGAAAACTTAGGCCGCGAATGCGGGTACGCGAATTTAAGGCGTAATGCGTGACACGGACAACGCGATGAATGCTGACTCCATTGTTGGAATGCCGGTGCCGCGGAAAGAAGGCCGCGACAAAGTAACCGGGCGGGCGAAATACATCGACGACATGGAACTGCCTGGAATGCTTTACGGCGCAACCGTGCGCAGCCGCATTCCGCGCGGCAAGATCCGCAACATCACGTTCGGTCCCGGCATTGCGTGGGACGAATTCGTCGTCGTCTCAGCCAAAGACATTCCGGGAAAAAATTGTGTCGCTTTGATTTCCGACGACCAGCCCTGCCTGGCCGAGGAGGCCATCAATCATCCGGAGGAACCGATTCTGCTGCTGGCGCATTCCAATCGTCACATTCTGCCGAAGGCCGTGGAAGCGGTTGCGATCGAGTATGATCCGCTCCCAGCGCTGTTCACGATGGAAGCGAGCGAGCGCTGCGAGCAAGTCATTTGGGGCACGGACAATACCTTCAAAAAATATCTGGTCGAGAAGGGTGAGGTCGACAGCGTTTGGGCGAAAGCCGATTACATTGTCGAAGGCGAATATGCGACCGGAGCGCAAGAGCAGCTTTACATCGAAAACAACGGGGTCATCGCCAGCTTCGATGGCGAGCACGGCATTACGGTTTGGGGATCGCTGCAATGTCCTTATTACGTTCACAAGGCGCTGATGAAGCTGTGCAACCTGCCGGAAGACAAAGTGCGCGTGGTGCAGATGGAAACGGGAGGAGCGTTTGGCGGGAAGGAAGATTATCCGTCGATGATCGCCGCGCATGCTGCGCTGTTGGCGATCAAGTCGGGAAAGCCCGTCAAGCTTGTCTATGACCGCATGGAGGATATGACGGCGACGACCAAGCGGCATCCCTCGCGCACGCGGCACCGCACGGCTGTTTCGCGCGATGGCAAAATTCTGGGAGGTGAGATTGAATTTGTGATTGACGGCGGGGCGTACGCGACGCTCTCTTCGGTGGTTCTGTCGCGCGGCACGATTCACGCAGGCGGGCCTTACTACTGGCCGAATGTGCGCATCCGCGCCAAGGCCGTGGCTACCAATGCCCCGCCGCATGGGGCGTTTCGCGGATTCGGCGCTCCCCAGAGTTTGTTTGCGATGGAGCGCCACATGGATCGCATCGCTGCCACGGCGGGCCTTTCTCCCGTGGAAATCAGACGGCGGAACTTTCTCAAGCGTGGCGAGACTACCACGACTGATCAGGTCATACACGAAGCGATCGACCTCGATCAATTGCTGGAACGTACTCTGACGCTTTCCGGCTATCGCGCGAAACGAGAACGCTTTCGGATCGAGAATCAGAGCGGGATGCGAAGGAAGGGAATCGGAATCGCGGCATTTCTGCATGGTGCCGGTTTTACCGGATCGGGCGAGCGCTATCTGGCTTCAGTGGTGGGTGTGGAAGGTTGCGCCGACGGCCGCGTGCAGGTACTGGTCTCGAGCACAGAATTTGGGCAGGGTACAAACACGGTTCTCTGTCAAATCGCTGCGGAGGCACTGGGACTGCCGTATGACGCCATTACCATTGCCCAGCCAGATACGCAGCAGGTGCCGAACAGCGGGCCGACGGTTGCGTCGCGCACCGTGATGGTGGTGGGGAAGTTGGTGGAGTCTGCCGCGCGCGGCCTGCGGCAAACTTTGATCGCATCCGGCGTTCTCGGCGAAAAATATTCTCCGGATGAGTTTCGCGCGGCCTGTGCCAGACGTGTGGCCGAACGCGGGGCGCTCAAGTCCTGGGCGCGATACGAGGCGCCCTCCGGCATTTTCTGGGATGACGAGAAGTATCGCGGCGAGGCCTACGCGGCCTACGCGTGGGCGGTCTATGTCGCTGAAGTAACCGTCGACCTGAACGCCTACAGTGTGACGGTTGACGATTTTGTCGCACTGCAGGAGGTGGGTAAAGTTCTCCATCCGGTGCTGGCGCGCGGCCAAATCACTGGGGGAGTTGCGCAGGGCATTGGATTTGCCCTGTATGAAAAGGTTGTGTGGCAAGACGGCCGCATGGTGAATGGGCAGATGACGAATTACATCATGCCTACATCCGCGGACCTGCCGCCGATCCGCGTCTATTTCGAGGAACTGGGGAACGTGCACGGAGCTTTCGGCGCCAAAGGAATCGGAGAACTTCCCATGGATGGTCCGGCACCGGCGATTGTGAACGCGGTCGAAGACGCGCTCGGCATCGGCTTCAGCACGATTCCTCTGCTTCCCGAAGATATCTTCCAGGCGATGAGTGCGCAGGATCAGGAAAGCTCATCCCTTACTCCGCAAGGATCTCGATGAGCAGCACGCGCGCCCACGGCGAGATTTCGCTGACCGTGAACGGCGAGGTACGGACCGTACGCGCTTATCCGATGGAGCGGTTGCTGGATGTTTTGCGGCGCCAGTTAGGACTGACCGGCGCGAAGGAAGGTTGCGGCGAGGGCGAATGCGGATCGTGCTGCGTATTAATGGATGGAGCGCTGGTGAACAGCTGCCTTGTCCCGGTGCTGCATGCGCAGGGTGCGAAAATCCTGACGGTCGAAGGACTGGCGCCGACGGAGCAGCTGCACCATCTGCAGCAGGCTTTTCTGGAGTGCGGCGGCGCGCAGTGCGGAATCTGCACGCCCGGAATGATTCTCGCGGCCTGGTATCTGCTGAGTAAGAAACCGCAGCCGACTCACGAAGAAGTTAAAGAAGGGCTTGCCGGAAATTTCTGCCGCTGCACGGGGTACTCGCAAATCCTGGAGGCGGTGACTGCGGCGGCTCAGGGGAATGCGGGATGAGATCGGACCCGGCCGAGTTCGAACTGATCGCGTTCGGCAGTTTGCCGGCCGTGTTGTCGCTGCTGGCGAACCAATCTGGCGGATGGCTTCCCATCGCAGGCGGAACGGATCTCATGGTGCAATACGCCGCCGGAAAACTTGCGGCGCGCAAGCTGGTGAGCCTGTGGAACCTGCCGGAGTTGCGGCGGATCGAAGTATCGGAGGACGAGGTGGGCATCGGCGCGGGTTGTACGTACAGCGATTTGCGGGAGCACGGAATCGTGCAGCGCGAATTCCCCATGCTCGCCAGCGCCGCGAGTTGGACGGGAGGGATCGCCAACCAGAATCGTGGGACCCTGGGAGGCAATATCGTCAATGCCTCGCCAGCCGCGGATTCCCTGCCGGCATTGCTCGCCTATGAGGCGGAGTTGGCGCTTATCTCGACGCGTGGCGAGCGCAGGGTTTCGTACCTGAACTTTCACACCGGTTATAAGAAGATGCAACTGGCAGCGGATGAACTGATTCGCGCGATCTTTCTCAAGCGGTGTTTTGCCGGGTATATTGTTTATTCGCGCAAAGTGGGCGCGCGTAACGCGCAGGCGATCGCGAAAGTTTGCGTTGCCGCCCTGGGGCGCATTGCGGGAGGGATTCTCGAAGATGTGCGCATCGCGGCCGGAAGCGTGGCTCCGGTGCCGCTGCGTTTGTTCGAGACTGAGCGATTGCTGCGCGGAAAATCTCTGGACGACTCGCTGATTTCGCAGGCGCGCAAGATTGCAGCCGGCGAAATCAAACCCATCGACGACATCCGATCGACGGCAAAGTATCGTTCAGCGGTGCTGGGAAATCTGGTCGCCGAGTTTTTGCTGAAACTTCGCGTGTCCGAAGTTTCAGCGAATCCCGTGCTGGCGCGGTGGAATCAGCTTCTGCTCGAGGATGCCGCAAGTGAGATCCTGCCCTGCTGTGGATCGCAGGCGTGGGCGCACGGACTTGCGGCGCGCAGGCCGTTCGCCGACCTGGCATCGCTCGCCGCGGCTTCGGACCAGATTTGGACTCATCTCGAAGCCAAGGATTGGCTGGAGGCGTTTTCCAGGCACCCACGGATTGGCGAACGAAAAGTGCCGGCCTCAGCGCCGGGGCAATCCGCCGAGTGGTCGGCGCAGGAGCAGCGCAACGTGGAGTCTGCCGCGCAAGAACTCCAGCTTGCGCTGGCCCAGGCAAACCGGCAATACGAGCAGCGCTTCGGGCGGGTGTTCCTTGTGTGCGCCACGGGAAAATCCGCCGGCGAAATGCTGGACATTTTGCGCCGCCGTTTGCAGAATGACGATGCCACCGAACTGCGCGAGGCGGCTGAAGAACAAAGGAAGATTACGAATCTTCGTCTAGAGAAATGGCTTTCGCTATGAAACGCATCACGACGCACATACTGGACCTGAACGGCGGCAAGCCGGCGAGCGATGTGCCCGTGCGTCTGGAGCGGCAAGAAGGAGAGCGCTGGCTTCCGTTACACTCGGCGCGCACCGATCACGACGGCCGCTGTTGGCAGCTCTTACCCGGAGAAGACCTGCCGCCCGGTTTGTACCGGCTGATCTTCGAAACCGAGAGCTATTTCCAGAGGCTGCAAATTGCGTCGTTCTATCCCTTCGTCGAAATCACGTTTCATGTGCGCGAAGGGGATTCGCAGCTTCACATTCCGTTGTTGCTGAACGCGAACGGCTACACCACGTATCGAGGGAGCTAGAGTTGGATTTTTCGATCCGCGAATGGCTGAACCTGGCTTTGCGCTGGTTCCACGTCTTTGCCGGAATCATGTGGGTCGGGCAAACGTATTACTTTACCTGGCTCGACCATCAATTCGGCAGGCTGGAAAAGGAAGCGTCGGGCGGGACCGCGCCGGCCGTGTGGATGGTCCACAGCGGCGGCTTCTACTCCGTGGAAAAAAAGAAAGCCCTCGGCGTGTCGGCAAACCAGGTCCGCTGGTTCCGCTGGGAGGCTTTGATGACGTGGATCGGCGGGATAGCATTGCTGGCGCTCGTCTACTACGTGCCCAGCGGGCTGGTTGATCCCGACGTTGCCGCGATCTCACAACGCGCCGGCATCGCAATCGGAGTTGCCTCACTCATCGCCGGATGGCTGATTTACGACCTGGCTGTGGTTTCGCCGTTGGGACGTTCGCCTGCAGTCTTCGTAACGTTCGCTCTGATCATGACGGCGGCGTTCTCGTGGGGACTTCTGCATTTGTTCAGCGGGCGCGCGGCGTATATCCACATGGGTGCAATTTTCGGCACGATCATGACGGCCAATGTTTGGTTTCGAATCCTGCCGGCGCAGCGTAAGATGATTGCCGCGGCCGCGGCCGGCGAGAAGTTCGATACGGCTCTGGGCGGGCAAGCCAAGCTGCGTTCCAAGCACAACACATTCATGGCCGTGCCCGTCGTGTTCCTCATGTTGAGCAATCATTACCCGGTGGCGACGTATGGGAACCGGCTCGCGTGGCTGGTTCTGATCGCTCTGGTCGTGGTGGGATGGGCCGCCGCGAAAATTGTCCGCGAGGCCTAGCTTTTTCGATTTTCTGGACGCAAACGCAATTGATCGAGTCGGCAAATCTCGCGGCGAAAGTCATGGCCCGGTGCCAGAAGCTGGCGTCGTTTTCCGAAGACGCGACCAGCCTGCGGCGGACATTCTTGTCGCCGCCGATGCACGATGTTCACCGTGAGATCTCCAGTTGGCTCAAGGCGGCCGGCGCGGAGGCGCGAGTAGACGCAGCCGGGAATCTGCGCGCGACGTATCCCGCAGAGGAAACTTCGGCGCCGCACCTGCTCATCGGTTCGCATCTCGACACGGTTCCCAACGCCGGCTCTTACGACGGAATTCTCGGCGTTGTGATTGCCGTGGCATTGCTCGAGGGGCTTGCCGGGAGCAGGCTGCCGTATTCGGTGGAAGTCGTAGGCTTTTCGGAAGAAGAAGGCGTCCGGTTTCGCACGCCGTTTCTCGGTAGCCGCGCGTTGACCGGAACCCTGGACGAAACGTCGTTGAACCTGCAAGATGCTCATGGCATATCGGTGCGCAGATCGATCGAAGAATTCGGGCTCAATCCTGGAGAACTGAAACGCGCGCAGTTGTCCGCCGATGTATGCGGATATGTGGAATTTCACATCGAGCAGGGGCCGGTCTTGGAAAAAATGGGATTGCCGCTGGCCGTGGTGGAAGCGATTGCCGGACAGAGCCGATTGCAGCTGACATTTACGGGACGCGCGAATCATGCAGGCACAACGCCGATGGATCAGCGTTTCGATGCGGTCGCCGGTGCGGCGGAGTGGATTGTGCAGGTCGAGCGCCTGGCCAAAGGAGTTCCGGGGCTGGTCGCTACGGTGGGATCGGTGGAAACGATTCCGGGCGCAGTGAACGTAATCGCCGGCGAAGCGCGAGTGACTCTGGATGTGCGTCATCGCGCGGATGAAGTTCGCAGGAAAGCGGTCGGCGATCTGCTTCTTCTCGCCGGCAACATTTCCGAACGTCGCGGTCTGTCGGTGAGTCATGAGTCGCTCATGGATGAGCCGGCCGTGGCCATGGATCCTTTTCTCAGTGGCCAGATCGAACAAGCGATTCGCAAGGCTGGCTCCCGACCGCATCGCATGAGCAGCGGCGCAGGCCACGACGCGATGATTCTCGCGGAACGAGTGCCGGCGGCCATGATCTTTCTAAGAACTCCGGGTGGCATCAGCCACGATCCGGCGGAGTCTGTAGCAGTGGAAGACGTGGCGAAAGCGATCGAATGCGGATTGCATTTGCTGCATCAGCTGGCATCCTCAGACGCATTCCATACAAGGACATGTCGTGCATAACACTCTGACGCGGTTGGGAGAAACACGCAGCGCGCAGGAAAGCAATCATCTGCTGTTAACGCCGGATACGCTTGTGCGGACCACGCTGCCGGGCATGAAGGCGTGCGCGGCCATCGTGCATGCAGGCCCAGCGTTAGGCGCGGCGTTCACCGAATACACCGCAGAGTTCGAAGCCGGCGGCGAACTGGGCAGCACCGCCTTACAACGTTTTGTGTACGTGATGGAAGGAACGATCGGCGTTGAATCCGAAGGACGCCGCAAGGGACGCCCACAGGAATTGAGTGCTCGCGGTTATGCATATTTTTCGCAAGGCGCGCCGCATCGCGTCAAGTCCAAGAATGGCGCACGCGTAGCCGTCATCGAAAAACCTTACGAGCGGCTGGGTTCGGTTGGGCCGCCGCAGGCGATTGTCTCCAGCGAGGATGCGATTTCTTCGCAAGCGCTCGACGACGATCCCGACCTGCAGGTGAAATGTTTGCTGCCCGACGAGCCGCGATTTGATTTCGCCGTGAACACCATGGTCTACCAGCCGGGCGCAGCTCTGAGCAGGGTGGAGATGCATGTGATGGAGCATGGCCTCATCATGCTGGAAGGTGGCGGCATCTACCGGCTGGGCGATTGCTGGTATCCGGTAAGCGCGGGAGATTTCATCTGGATGGGACCGTGGTGTCCGCAATGGTTTGGCGCGATCGGGAAAGTGCCCGCGAAGTATCTCATCTACAAGAACTCGAACCGGCACCCGCAGGCGGGTACTTGATGAAGATAGCGATCGATCAAGACGCGCTTGCGGGCGAGATCGAAACGCTGGCCGCATTTTCGGATACCGAACCGCCGGCGGTGACTCGCGTCGTGTTTAGCGCGACGGACCTTCGAGCGCGTGCGTGGCTGAAGGAGCGATGCGCCGGTGCCGGGCTCGCGATTCGCGAAGATGCGATTGGCAACACGTTCGCACGATGGGCAGGCACGGATCCGAAGGCGCCAGCGGTCGGCACCGGATCGCATATCGATGCGATTCCTAACGCCGGAAGATATGACGGTGTGGTCGGCGTATTGGGCGGACTGGAAGCGATTCGCGCTCTTCAGCGGGCAGGAGCGCGGCCCCGGCATTCGATTGAGTTGTTGATCTTCACCTCTGAAGAGCCGACGCGTTTCGGGATCGGTTGTTTGGGCAGCCGCTTGTTGTCGGGAACGCTGACGGCGGACGCCGCGCGTTCCTTCGCCGACAACGACGGCGTTTCGCTCGAAGACGTTCGCCGCAAAGCCGGATTCGCCGGCTCATTGGACGACGTGAAACTTCCGGCGGACTACTACAAGGCCTTCGTCGAATTACACATTGAGCAGGGTCCGCTGTTGGAGCAGCAAGGCAAACCGTTAGGCGTGGTGGAGCGAATTGCGGCTCCCGCCAGTTCCCGCCTTCAGGTGGAAGGCTCGGGCGGGCACGCCGGCGGCGTGCTCATGCCGGATCGCCGTGATGCCCTATGCGCGGCGGCCGAACTCATTCTTGCTCTCGAGCACGCGGCGCGCACCAGCGGAGCGATCGACACGGTGGCGACGGTGGGAATCTGCGACGTCTTTCCCGGAGCGGTCAACAGTATTCCGGCAAGGGTGCGTCTCAGCGTCGACGTTCGTGACACGAACTTGAAACGCCGCGACGCCGTTATGCAAGCGTTGGAGAAATCGTGCCAAGCTGTCGCTGCCAAACGGCAAGTGTCGGTGCATTCGGAATTGTTGAATGCCGATCCGCCCGCCGAATGCGCCCCGGAAATCATTCTTGCTTTGAGACAAGCTTGCGCAAAGCACAGCTTCGATTTTCTGCCCATGACCAGCCGCGCCTATCACGATTCTCTTTTCATGTCGCGCATTGCTCCCGTGGCGATGTTGTTTATCCCTTGCCGCAACGGCTACAGCCATCGCCCCGACGAATACTCGTCGCAGGAAGACATTGCTCGAGGCGCTCTCGTGCTTGCGGAAACTCTGGCGGCCCTGGCGGCATAGTTTCCTGCAGCCACAATCGACGCTCAGTTTTTTTGGCTAGCGAGCATTTCCCGTACTCGCGCATAGCCCGGCTTCAGCGTCTTGTAGATCAGGTCGCAGCGCTGGTCGTAGGGCAGAAACGCGCTCTTCATCGCGTTCACGGAGATTTTCTCGAAGTCTTCCAGCGTAAGTCCGAAGACTCTGGCGGCGGCCGCGAATTCCCGCGTCATCGAGGTGTCGCTCATCAGGCGGTTGTCGGTGTTCAGGGTGACGCGGAATTTTTCTTGAAACAGAATCTTGAAAGGATGCTGCTCCAGGCTGGGAGTCGCGCCCGTGTGCACATTACTGATCAGGCAGATCTCCAGCGGGATGCGCTTGTCGAGAACGTACTGTGCCAGGTCGCCCAGCTTCACCACTTTTCCATCGGCGATAGCGATATCATCGATCAGCCTTGTGCCGTGTCCAATGCGATGGGCGCCGCAGTACTGAATCGCCTGCCAGATCGATTCCTTTCCGAAACCCTCGCCCGCATGAACCGTGATATTAAAATTTTCGCGCTGAATGTAGTGGAAAGCGTCCACATGTTTTTTGGGCGGATAGCCGCCTTCCTCGCCGGCCAGATCGAATCCCACCACGCCGCGCTCGCGGAAGTCGACCGCCAGTTCCGCCATCTCGAGCGAAACATTCATGTTCCGCATCGCGCAGATGAGCAGGCCCGACTGAATGCCAAAATCCTGACGCCCGCGGGCCATGCCTTTCAGAACCGCCGAAACCACCTGCTGATGGGTCAGTCCCTTGGTCGTGTGAAAGAGCGGGGCAAACCGCGTCTCGTAATAGACCACGCCGTCACGGCTAAGGTCCTCGGCCTGCTCGTAGGCGACGCGCTCAAGGCTCTCCTCGGTCTGCATGACCGCGATGGTGTGTTTGAAACCTTCAAGATATTTTGCCAGGCTGCCCTGATTCGCGCCGTGGTGAAACCACTGCGCCAGCATCTCCGGATCAGTCGTGGGCAGCTCGGTATATCCGGTATCCGCGGCCAATTCGATCACCGTCCGCGGCCGCAAAACGCCGTCAAGGTGCTCGTGCAGCAGCACCTTCGGCAAAACCTTCAGCACCGATTCCTCAAGCCTCATGCGAGTCTCCGCGGCCAAGAGCCCAAAGAGCGATCGAACGCATGATTGAGATACTACTCTATTCACAATTGCAACTGTCCGACCAGAGTGCGTGAGCCAATCTCTGGGATGGATCCTGCTGCACACGAACCAGCGGGTTCATGCCGGGCACGGCATCATCTCAACGCTGGCTGAACCATCACGCGATGAGGAGCTATCGCAGAAGTATTCGAGACCGGAAGAAGGGAAAGATATTCTCCGGCCTATGTTTCCGAACATCTGGAAGCGGAGTGGCCTGGGGTTGAACGAACAGCGGTCCGTGGTGGACAAAACTGATGCGAAGGTTGAGATGGTAGAAGCGGCAACGGCAACGATTCCTGCCGTGATAAACTGTTAAAAATCGTCGCGGAGAGGTGGCAGAGTGGCCGAATGCGGCGGTTTGCTAAACCGTTGTACGGGCTAACACCTGTACCGAGGGTTCGAATCCCTCCCTCTCCGCCAGTTTCTTAGAAAAATGGTGATCGTTATGTTGCGCCTCGATCCGGCGTAAGTCTTGGTGTTCGACGAAGAAGTCAAGGGCTTTAACCACAGACGCCACAGAGGATCACTGGGGAACCCGACGATAAATAAATGTCGGTGGTGTCTGAAAAGTGCAAGTGGTGAAAGAGCGACGACCGTAATAGAGCGCTATTGGGACTGAGACGGCGCCCTCGTCAGGAGTTTGCTCGCCGACCACCATCCCGAAGAGTGCCGTTTCGTCTCTTTTTCGTTAGGTGGATTTAGCGTTGGCGAGGGAGTCTTTTTGCCGAGGCCTCGGATCCCGGTGGTTCACGGAAAGGCTCCACAGGAATGCGCTGATAGGACACTTCCAGCACGGTCAGGGATTCTGTACCGCCCGGCAATTGAAGGACCACGCTGTCCCCCGCCGCCGACTTCATCAAAGCGCGCCCCAGAGGTGACACCCAACTGATGTGGTTGCGTTCGAGATCGATTTCGTCGGTGCCCACAATACTCACCACTCGCTCTACTCCCGCGCCATTGGCATAGCGCACAGTCGCTCCGAAGAATGCCTTCGTCGCCGCCTGCCCCGTTCTCCGCGCTTCCGGGTCCACCACTTCCGCGGCTTCGATTCGCTTGGTCAGAAAGCGAATCCGCCCATCGATCTGCCGCAGCCGCCGCTTGCCGTACTGATAGTCGGCATTCTCACTGCGATCGCCGTTGCTGGCAGCCCACGCCACCACCTCCGTCACAGCCGGGCGTTCCCGGGTGAGCAGAAACCGGTGCTCATCTTTGAGGCGCTGCAGCCCGCTCGGCGTGATGTAGTTCTTGACGGGCGTCGCGGGGGCGTCCGGCTGTGGTTTTCTTGTAAATCCTTTTCGCATCTCGTATAGCTCTACTATAAATCCTGTTCGTGCACGACCGAGTTATCATGATCCTTGTGAAAATGCATCAAGCAGGCACCATCTACAATGCTTACGAGCAATCGTTCCCCGTGGTGTTGGACTTGGAGGCCACGGACGACGGTCATCTATCTGGCTTCGTGAATTTCCACGGCGGAAATCTACGACCCGATGGCTTTCCAGTAGGCCAGAAATTCTCGATCATCGCTGAAGACCCAAGAGGCGGTATTGTCACGGATTTCATTCATCTCAGCATAAAGTTCGTGCATCATCAGACCGCACAGGTGGCTGGCTACATCGACGGTAGCCGTGCGCAGTTCCAGAACGTCAACACGGTTGCAAACGTTCAAGCTGAACTAGATGAACGCTTCGCTCGGATGGCAATCGAAGAAGCCAAGAAGAGCATGTCGGAAGATACCCAGCCACGTCCCAAGGTCGGTGCGGTCGCAGTGAAGCACGGTCAACTGCTGGGTAGGGACTGTCGTACCGCTGTGATGTCGAACGGCAAGATGAATGGGCAGCACGCAGAATTTCGCCTCAGCACTACCCTCAGTGGTGCTGACCTTGATGGTGCGACGATCTACACGACACTGGAACCATGCCTTAATCGTGGCGATCCAAAGGTGTCGTGCGTTGATCGGCTGATTTCGGTCAAAGTAGCTCGTGTGGTGATCGGTGCTCTTGATCCTGACCACCGTGGCAACGGACTGAGGAAACTCGCTCATTCACCGAGCATCGAAGTTAGTTTGTTCCCGGCACATCTTCGAGCCGACGCCCGTCTGCTGATACAGGAATGGAAGGAATACAGCGAGAAGCAGCAGAAGAAAGTAGTCACCAACCCTGAACGGGATGCGCTGCGAGAACGTATCCTCGAACAAAAGGGTAAAGAAGTGATGTGGCTCAACAAGAAGAGCAACAGCCACGGCACAGGAACAATCGTAGACTGCGATGAGGAGGTCGCAATATTGCGATGTGGCACCGCTGACCCGTTCACCTATTCACTTTCTGAGCTTGAGACCAGCAAGCAATTCATGCACGGACGGATGCAGTTCGCACTGGTGTTCAAGGACAGGTAGGACGAGTGTTCGATCCTTCTGACCTTGTTTTTTGTTCGTGGAGGGTGGGCCACACGCCCAACTAAGGGAATATATGAACGTACAAGAACAAATCGAGAAGTATATTGCCAGCCAACCGGAACCGAAACGGGCGGGTGGCCCACCCTTTGGTTCTTGCTGAGATCGCCACGGCTGAGGGTGCCCCATCCTTGCGTTTTTTTCAAGAGCCTGCCCTGAGCTTGTCGAAGGGGCGGGCGGCGATGCTGGGCGGGTGGCACACCCTTGCTTCTTGCCGAGATCACCACGACCGAGGGTGCCCCATCCTTGCGCACCTGGCAAGGGTGGGTACCACTGACGCGTACGTCTAGCGCTTTCGCAGTTGCCCAGCTTGGATGCGGCGGAACGAGAACGCGATCGCTAAGTCAAACCCGGTCCTGCCGACAGCATCGTGCCCGCCCTTGCACAAAGCGCGCGGACGGGGCACCCTCAGTTGTGTTAGCTTCAGCAATTCAAAGGGCGGGCCACCCGCGAGCAGAACCTATGAACGTGCAAGAACAAATCGAGAAGTATATTACCAGCCAACCGGAGTCAAAACGCAGTGACAAGCGCGAGTTGCATCGGCTCACACTTCAAGTGTCACCAGAATGCAAATTGTGGTTCTTCGACGGCAAAGACAGCAAAGATCATACTGTTTCCAACCCCACGATTGGATATGGATTTCACACAATAAAGTATGCCAATGGAAAAAGCAGGGAGTTTTTTCAGATTGGTCTGAGCGGAAACAAAACCGGTATCTCTGTCTATATTCTTGGTCTCAAAGATAAGAAGTACCTCGCCAAAACCTATGGAAAAAAACTAGGCAACGCGAGCGTGACCGGATATTGCATTCGGTTTAAAGCTCTAAAGGATATAAACATCGATACGATTGAAGCGGCAATACGAGATGGGCTTGCAGCTTAGGAACAAAAAAAGCAAGCTAAATCATCGGGCCGCCCACCTGAGATTGCATGGGGATACCCAAAGAAAAAAACCGCGCTTCCGGCAGCATCGCACCCGCCCTTGCACAGAACGCAAGAGCGGGGCACCCGCTGTGATTTGGCTTTCGTCAGTTCAGGGGCCGGGCCACCTGCCCTTTTCAACACCTATCGGTTGCCATCTCGAGGATGGGCTGTCAGACCCGGAGGGACGCACCGCCTGGGTTGCTTAATACAGTCGTCATCGGCGTTTCTTAGTTCTTCTCCGATACTGCCAAGATTGGTTTCACAAGAAAAAGTCTAGTCCCTTGCATGGGCGCTTTCCAGCTTAACTGTTGCTAACAGGCCTTTCCACTCATTGGAACGATCGACCCATGGCCCACGAGTGAGTGGCGATTTGTCGCCAACTAGACATGGCTTCCGGATAGCCGGCTAATCGGGAGTTGGCTCGCGTTGCACCACAACCAAGAACACTACACCGACAACGGTGAACATTCGGAATGCCGCTTCCTGCCCATTCCATAGTTTCGACTGCCACATCAGAAACCATTCGCCGCCGACATCGAGGAATGCCACCAACCACATCAGCAGGCTCGTCGTCAGCGCAATCACGGTGACGTTCTGCGCGGCGGCGAATTGCGCCCCGTCCGCACGATACGATTTCAGCAGCCGAACACCAGCCCACCAGCATAGAAGCATCGTGACCGATTCCCAAGCGATGATGCCGATGTAGAAGGCCGTATGTATTGGCGGCGAATTGACGGCGCGCCACATGCCGTGGTTCCCCGGAAAGGTTGAGTCCATCATCAGGACGTGGCGGACAAACTGATAGTTGGAGCCGTAATCCGTGATGTTGTTGAGGACCAGAATCGTGTAGAAAAGTGCGATTGCAAAAACGAGAACCGCTTTGGAAACGCGAAGCGCCATGACCTGCCGCATAGGTTCTTGCACGCGGGAATTATATCTCTCGGCGACTTACTGCGACCTTTCTTGGAGTGGAAAATGCCCAGGCTGTATGATTTCTGCATGGCCGCTATGGAGACGAGCGCATGAATGTGAATCGGCGGAGTTTTCTGGTGCAGGCTGGCGCGGCGTCCTTCAGCACAGGGATTTCGGCCACACACGGGTTGGCTGCGGATGGCGTGAGCGCAATTGACCGCGAGCGGATGCGATCCGTGGCTGCTTTCACGGCGGAGACGCTGAGCACGGGTCATCCGATGGCTTTCGGCGCGGACATTGTGAGCACGGCTACCGGTGAGCGGCTGATGCGCGCGGTGAATCGCGTGGGCCCCGACCACGATCCCAGCGCGCATGCCGAAACCCTGACAATTCGACTCGCTTGCGCAAAGCTGGGCTCGGGATCCCTCAAGGGCTACACCCTGTATACGACGTGCGAGCCGTGTGCGATGTGCATGGCCTGCGCTCTCTGGTCGGGCCTGGACCGACTGGTCTTCGGTGCCACGATTGCCGATGCGGGCCGGTTCGTTTCACAGATTAGAATCCCGGCGAAAGAGGTAGCCCGGCGGACCGACCTGCAATGTGTGGTGGCTGGGCCAGTCGAGCGCGAGGTTTGCGTGAAACTCTTTACCGATCCTCGCATGCAAGAAACGTTTTCAATGTGGAAGAAGCATTGAGCCACTGACGCATACGTTTAGAGCTTTCGCAGTTGCCCAGCTTGGGCAGATGCGGCGGAATGAGAACGCGATAAGTCGAACCCGGTGCTGCCGACAGCATCGTACCCGCCCCTTCGACAAGCTCAGGGCCGGCTCTTGCACAAAGCGCAAGGACGGGGCACCCTCAGTTGTGCTAACGTCAGCAATTCGAAGGGTACCCGCCCCCGCCCACCCTTAGGTTTCCGGAACGGACCGGCGTTGCGTTACGTTCAGATGTCGCGCATGACAACCATCAAAACTCCGACTTCTTATTTCGCCTGCGCCAGCTTCGTAACCACTGCGGCAACTTTATCGAGTATCTGGTTCCAGCCCTCCAATTGACCGCTATTTTTCGCGCTCTCCATGGGTTCATTTCCAATGTGGGTGAGTTTCGTCTGGCCGTTTCCGAGATCCTCAAAGATGGTTACGTCGTACGCACCGTCGATGGCCTCATGTTCTATTCCTAATTCCGCGGGGTCAATCTTGTTTCCCTTCGAGTCGGAAAAGTACATGGTGGAAACGATCTTCTCGTACGGAACAATCTCGTGGTATTCCACCGCATTCCAACCGCATTCCTGGCCATCCGGCGCCTTCATGCAGCAGAGAAGTTTTCCCCCAACGCGAAAATCCATTTGGCAAACGGGCGCAGTAAAGCCCTTCGGTCCCCACCACTGCATTATGTATTTCGGGTCTGTCCACGCCTTCCAAACCAACTCGCGTGGGGCATCAAAAATTCTTGTAACCACCATCCGCTCAATCTCGCTCACCGGGTTTTTTGTCATCTTTGGCCTCCTCTTTCTTCATTTGATTTATGACTGCATCCAACTTGTCGAAACTCTCTTCCCAGAACCGGCGATAGCTGATCGCCCAGTCGCTGACTGTCTTGATCGCCGCTGGCCTAAGCGTGCAGACACTCTCTCGTCCACGCTTGGTCTTGATCACAATCCGCGCCCGCACCAGGTAGGCAATATGTTTTGAAATCATCTGCTGCGAAAGTGCAAACGGTTCCGTCAATCCATGCACCGAGGCAGGCCCACGGGAGAGCCGCTCGATCATCGCCCGCCGGGTCGGATCCGACAAAGCCGCAAACGTTGTACCTAATCTATCCACAACCATATGGTAGTGGATTGTTGGGCAATGTCAAGCGTGGATTTTGCGAGCCACGATTTCTGTTCACTGATCCCCAATGTGCCGAGCTTGGCGGGCAATTTTCTGGCCGGGCTTGCACAAAGCGCAAGGACGGGGCAACCTCAGTGGTGTTAGCTTAAGCAGTTCAAAGGGCGGGCCACCTGCCAGGAAACGCCTAGTCACTTCCGAGCACTGACAACGTATTCAAACAATTCCTTCTTGGACGTGCGTTTGCGGATGGCTTCAACCCTGACATCTTTGAAGCCGGCGTTTCGGAACAGGGCAGCGAAAATTTCCTCGACGGGAAGCATCACGTCGTAGAACTTGGAGTTGCCGACCACATAGTGGACGCTACCATTGGGTTTCACAACGGTGAACAGGCCACTGACGTGTGTGACCATGTCACAGAAATATTTTTCGACGTAGCGAGAGAGGACAGCACTCGTCTTGGCAATCGACGTGAGAATGTCGGAGAACGGTTCAAAGGGGACGGCTATGTCTTCTGGGTGTTCCCACTTCATGAGATTGCTCGTTGCACATCCCCATGTCCCGCCGATGGCTTCCCAATCCATTTCTCCGGCCTGCCTTGCATCGTCGAGATAGCCGAGCCAATACATGTACGGTCGGAGTTCCCTGATGTAGCTCATCCGGTTTGGATAGGGCGGAGACGTGATGACGCAGTCGAACGATTCCTCGGAGAAATCTTTGATGAGGTTCCGAGCATCACAATGAACGAATCGAGGCAATGACGCAATCGGGGTCCCAGCCGCATTGAGGACGCTCAATACGGACTGCTCCCAATTGGCAACGACCGTTTCAGCGATGTCTTCAGGGACGGCGAGGGTCATCTGCTGGTCAGTCTTCTTGAACGACATCGACTGGTGGCCGAAACTCACGTTTGCGGTCTCAATCATCGTCCGGCAGAATGCGACCTTGAGAAGGTCAATCGCCTTCTGATTGGCGTTCTTGGAATGTTCTTCAATAACCGCTCTCACCTTGCCGATCTTTTCGAGTAGCGGGGCCTCCCACCACTTGTCGATCTGAAAGAGCGGCGGAATCCACGGCTGAGTCCCGTTGGTGCTCCGAACAGCAGTGACGGCGTGTCCGGCGATCCGGCCGGCGTCAGCGATGTCTTGAGCAGAATAATGCGAACATTTTGCAGCACCGAGCCACAGAAGAAACGGGTTAATGTCTGTTGTTGCTGCCTCTATTCCTTCCTCTGCGCAGACGAGCGCTGTTGTACCAGTCCCGCAGAACGGATCGAGCACACGTGCATCAGAGGGCAGCGAATGAATCAAGTCTGAAATCAGGTGAACGGAAAATGCCGGGGTGAGGCGAAGCCACCCGTAGCGGGTGTGCTTGCTGTTGCCCCTGTAGGTCAGGTGGTCGAATCGTCGGAGCGAAAGTGCCCTAATTGCCGTCATCAGGTTTCAGGAGTGCGAGCAGTACATCCTCAAGTTCTGCCTTGAACCGAGCGGAATTACGTTGAAAGAATCCCGCCAGATCATACCCAAGGATATCGCGACAGAAGGCGTACGTGCTATCCGTTGGGGTTCCTCCATTCGTGCCAGTCAGCATCAACCACCGGGCTTGCGTGTACCTGATGACGAGATCGCCGTCGATCTGTGTCGAAAGCACGACAACCGAAGGCAGGTATCCTGCGACGTATGCGTTAGCAGCGTTGGAGATGTCCGCATTCTGGCGTTTGGAGTCTTTGCTTTTATACCCTTGTCGGACTTCAAAGACCACGCCCTTCTTTGGTGCATTTTCTGTGTTGGGTTCAACGACAACTCTTCGCAGACCATCCTCTATCCATCGTTTGACCCGCTTTCGCTTGGCAGCATCAACGATGTCCGCCAAGTCGATGCGCCCGTCGAGCGATAGATTACGGGTTCCGCCCGTCGTGTTGGGAACGGCATACGTCCAATTCGCCTGCGTCTCCGTCAACCCGAGCGTGTTTTGCAGCACCTTGTTGAAAACCCATTGCCCTCCCATTCCGATCTGGCGATAAATCGAAGTCATCCCACCCGCAGCTTTGTGAGCCGCATACATCATCGGTGAGTTCAAGCCCATCCAGTTGTAAAAAGGATCGGCACCATAGAGAACTTCAAACTCGGCGAGTGTCAATCCCTCTCCCCCTTGTCCGAATTTCGGCCTGTATCTGGCACAAACCCGAACCGCTGAGGCGAGGATTTCAAAGTATTCGGTGTCGTGTGATAGATCGGGCTTCGGATTGGTTCGCATCTCCCCGACTGTAACATCCGAGTGACGCGGGAACCACGGGGCGGGATACAATGTGTCAACGTGAAACTCTACTTCAAACGTGCGGAACTTTTGCTCCATAAAGTCGAAGGACGGCTCGTTCTTGAGATGGCAGGGCAGGTTATCGATTCGTTCACGAGCGAGAAGCGGGCTGTCTCTGCATACAATCGAATCCGGCGTGAACTGGAAGAGAAGCTCCCTCCCGCTCAAGTCACCGATGCCGAGCGCAAAGCGATCATGGAGCGGTATCTCAATGACAATCTTGTTGGTCACAACTCTTGGAGGCCCGAGGAGAAGAAGTCGGGATCAAGCCGCACATTCGGCAATCTCGTGAAGCCCCATTAGGCACGCCAGATGCAGCGAGCACCTAGGTGTGGATTTCGGCATAGTCCGTACCGCCAGTTGCTCCTTCAAAATGATCTCTTTCTCAAACATCAATAAGCAGTATGGCAAGCAGTTGCCGCTGCGACCGTCGGCATCAGTATCGGTTCAGATGACGGTGTCGGGTAGTCAAGAGCGAGGCGCGGCCGGCGCAGAGGTCAGAGATTTCTCTAAGTCTTTCATTAACAACATTAGGTGGAGATCGTTCACGGGCGATGTTTCAAATCCGAACTTCCTATAGAAATTCTTGGCTTCTTCGTCAATCGCGTGAACGAGAATTACCCTGGCTCCGATTTCATTGGCAGCGTTCAGTGATCGTGACAGTGCATCTTTGAGTAAGGCTTTTCCCAGTCCCTTGCCCTGTTCGCTTTTATCGATCGCTAGTCTTGCCAGCAAAATGGCTGGGATGGGGCGGGCGGGTTGACCTTTGGCAGCCCGTTCGCTTGCTTCATTTCTGTTAACGCCAGAAGCACAAAGAGAATAGTAGCCAAGCACGGCATTCTCACGATGAACGATGAACGTTCGAGCTGATTTTGCTTTTTGGGATTCCAGGGCGTACCGTTTCAGCCAGCCGGTAAGAGATTCATGCTTTCCGCAGTCGAAGGTATTACAGATGTGATGCTCTGCCAGCGGCTCCACTGCGGAAAGCGAATTGTTTTTATCGTTCCTTTTATCGTTCAAGGACTGACGGTTCAGACATCAATCGAGCCAGGTTCTCTTTGAGAGTCGCTGGCCTGTCGAGGGCTGTCACAAAAGCGTCCCACTGCTTCGGAGAAATCACAAAACGGTTTTGGTCGGCCAACACCATTTCGGCTTTCTCTTGAGCACTCGACAAGACAAACTCTGTAAGATTCTGCCCGATTGCGCTTGCCCCTTTCTCCAAAAATGATTTCTGCTCTTTGCTGGTACGCAGAGCTATACGATCAGTTCTTGCTGCCGCCGTTGCCATAGTGTTTGACCTCGTCAGCGTACGCACAATGGATGTACGCTATTTACCATAATGTACCAACAACGTACACACATTGCAAGTACTTTTAGACCGCTCGTATTCTCCTTTTATTCGCGGCTGTCGCCGGTGCTGGTCGAACGATTAGCAGGATTTCTCGGCCACGCTACACTGGAAGAGGCCCCTTGCCCGCAAGTTGCTCCTTCACAATGATCTCTTTCTCAAATATCAATAAGCAGTATGGCAAGCAGTTGATCTTCGTGGACGCTTCGTTTCAGTTGAATCCCGGCGAAAAAGTCGGGCTGGTCGGTCCTAATGGGGCGGGCAAGACAACGCTATTCCGGATGGTGGTCGGCGAGGAGACTCCCGACGATGGCACGGTCTCTGTCCCCAAAAAGTTGACGATCGGCTACTTTCGCCAGGACGTCGAAGAAATGCAGGGCCGTTCAGTTCTGGATGAAGCGATCGCAGGCAGCGGACGCGTCGGCGATCTCCACCACGAACTCGAAGCCTTGCAGCGGGAAATGTCCGACCCCGACAAGGCGGATGACATGGATCGCATTCTTGATCGCTTCGGCCACGTTCAGGAGGAGTACGAGCATTTGGGCGGTTACGCGCTCGAATCGCGGGCCCGTGAAGTGCTCCACGGGTTGGGATTCAAAGACGATCAGATTGACGGCGACGTGGGCGCTCTTTCCGGCGGATGGAAAATGCGGGTTGCACTGGCACGGGTCCTGCTCGGTATGCCAGACGTATTGCTGATGGACGAACCGACGAACCACCTCGACATCGAATCCATCATCTGGCTGGAGCAGTTTCTCAAGTCATTTCCCGGCGCGCTGCTCATGACTTCGCACGACCGCGAGTTCATGAATCGCCTGGTCTCAAAGATTGCAGAGATTGATGGCGGCGAAATCATCACGTACTCGGGCGACTACGACTTCTACGAGCGCGAGCGGGCGGTGCGAGAGAGCAACCAGCAGGCAGCGTTTGCCCGGCAGCAGTCCATGCTTGCCAAGGAGCAGCGCTTCATCGATCGTTTCAGGACGCATGCGGCCAAAGCGGCCCAGGTACAGAGCCGGATTAAGGCCCTGGACAAGATCGAGAAGATCGAACTGCCCAAAAAGCGCCAGGTAGTGAAATTCGACTTTCGGGTTCCACCACGATCCGGCGAACAGGTGGCCGTGCTTGAGAATCTGGACAAGAGTTACGGACCGCGTGTGATTTATGAAGGATTCAACCTCACCATCCGCCGCGGAGAACGCTGGGCCGTCATGGGAAGAAACGGCGCGGGCAAGACTACGCTGCTCAAGATGATTGCCGGAGCCAGCGCTCCAGATTCCGGAAGCGTGCGGCTCGGCGCCAGCCTGTATATGGGCTACTTCGCGCAGCAATCGCTGGACGTGCTTAATTCCGATCTCACCGTTTTCGAACAACTACAACAGGATTTTCCTCAAGAGAGTATCGGCTCGTTACGAAATCTGGCGGGAGCATTTCAGTTCTCCGGCGACGACGTAGATAAGAAGATCCGCGCACTCTCCGGTGGAGAAAAGTCGCGGCTGGCAATAGCCCGCATGCTCTACAACCCGCCGAATTTCCTGGTGCTCGACGAACCGACGAATCACCTGGATCTTGCGACCAAAGAAATGCTGGTGGACGCTTTGAAGGACTTTGAAGGCACCATGATCTTCGTATCGCATGACCGCATGTTCCTTCGCGGTCTCGGCTCACGTGTGCTGGAACTGGGCGGTGAGAGCGGCACGGACAGCCATCCCACGGTTTATCCAGGGTCATACGTTGAGTACGTGCAGAAGCTTGGGCATGAGGCGCCGGGGATCTATTCGTAGGTCTTGCGGCTTTTGTACAACGACTGTCGATGGTGGACTCGGCATAGTTGCGGCGCCGTAGTTCCTCAAGCATGATCTGGCGTAAATGGGTCGCAGAGTGTTCCTCTTCTGCGACAACAAACTAGCTCAGATCACCTCGACCCCTCGACCGTCGGCTCGGCGACACGCGAATGCGTCGCCGCAAAGCGGCTTGGTTCAAGTCGGCTTCGAGGACATGATCCCATTTGATTTCCTCGAAGCTGTTTTCAGCCAACTTCCGGGTTGCGAGCGTCCGGACATTGAGCATGTCGCGAACAGAGCCCGGCCAACAAGATGGCACAAAACTCAACGTTCGATTGAAACCAGCCGCACATCCAGATTTTTCGTCGACTGCTCTCCGCTCCGTTGCACCTGAAACGCATGATGCTGTCCCGCGTGGCTCAAGCCGTCACGCAATTCGCGAAGCGTGAACTCACTGGCATTCTTGCCGTCCTTGCCTGAGATCACGTCGCCTTTCTGGAAGCCGTCGGCCTCCGCCGGCGATCCCGGACGCACCGCCGCGACCGTGTAGGTGTGCAAGTCCGCACCGGATGCAAGCAATGACAGCCCATAGGTCTCGCGTTCGGGGAATGGCTTGTTCGCTTCCGGGGTGGGATCGAGGATGATGCGGTAGTTTGAATAGTCGAGATAACAGTGATATCGCGAGTAGATGCTCTCACCCACAGTTCCTGAGAAATTAGTGCTCGCGTATGCTCCCTTCGTGTTCACCGACAGGTTCACCGGAACATGGTTTACGGTCAGGCGTCCGATCGAAAGTCGCTGCAGATTGCCGCGTACGTTGTTCTGTGCAAAAAACTGGCTTTCGAGCCCCGATGGCCGGTTCACAATTGCATTTGTCTGTGCGAGCCGCGTTAGATCGTTCGACTTGACGAACGCCGAGGTCAGTGTCGCGGTCTCGGCCGCTCCGAAGTCCACGACGAAATATGCAGGAATCTCCGGCTTAGTCGGAACTTCAATCGAGCCAGACGCGTGTGGAATTCCATTATCGAAGATCACCGGCACCATCACGCCAGACCCTGAGTACTTCCACGTCCCAGGATCGTGCAGCGTGATTCGCTGATTCTCGTAGTCAATGTCCATTACGAAGCGGCTGATGAAGTCATACCCAAGAATTCCTCCGAACTTCACCCCCAATGCGCGCTCCAGGCCTGTCTGGTCAATGGCCGATACGTGCTGGTTGCGAAGTTCAACTCCTGGAAGGGCGAACGTGGCTCCGGCCGCATAGGCGTATTCCGCGGAGTTTCCGCCGCCGGTGGTTGTCGTCTTAGCGTAGGTCTTCAGACCAAACTCTTCGAGGCGAGTCGAGTTGATAATGTTCTGATCCGCCCCTGTATCGAGGATGAATCCGATTGGAGGCCGTCCATTGACAGACACGTTGAACACAATATGGTTCGCCTCCATCGAGAACGGAATAGGTGGCGCATTGGGAGCCAGCGTCTCGTCCGAAGGCCCCGGGACGAGCGGCGCAAAGGCGTCTTTCGGCAGTGTGCTCTGGGGCTGAACGGTTTTGCAGTCCAACTCGTAGTCGGGCTTGTCTGTCTCGGTCACAACCGCATGGTATGGGATCATTAATCCACCGGCATTGCGCCAATCGGAATACGTGGTTGTGATCTCGCTGTCTTCCCCAGGACGCACGGACTTGAGCGGCAGAAACGCCTTGGCGTCGATGTACCACGTAGTCGTCCAGCCGCCCTCGGGTTTGTAGCTCAGTAGATAGGCCAAATGATCGCTGCTCTCGGACACCTCTGCCGATTCCATCTCCCGTGGTGGACCGAAAGCGATGACCCTCTCTTCACTAACTTCCGTGGTAAATCGCTCTAGCTCCTGTCCTTCGACTTTTCGCACCCAGCCATTCCAGTCGCGACGCTCTTTGCGCTGCTTCGTCAGCAGCAGTTGCGACTGGTCGACGTTGCGCTGGACGTCGCGTCGAAAATCTGTGTTCGAGATCCAATCCTGCACCGTTCCCGGAATTCCGTCCTCAGTCGAGGTTCTCGTGATTACTGCCGAGTGCGAAGCCTTGTCGGAATGCACCGCAGCTCGCCATCGGTCCACCACCTGAGAGGTTTTTACAGTCGAATGCTGAGTATGCAGGGGCGGAGCGGCGAACCAAAGCAGAAGAATAAGGAGTGAATTGTGCGCCTTCATGTCAACAGCTTACACAGATTTTGCGAGAGAAATATTTCAAAGTGCTCGAGGGGGATTTCACCGATTCGTGGCCTGTCGCGAAGATGCGACGGGCAAGGTCGTGGTGCAGTGATGAGTTGTTTTACGGTGAGAGCTTGCCGGAATACAACGCCATTCCCACAACGGCGTCCATCCGCAGCGCGTGGAGTTGGTCGATTTCCTGCTGGGTCGTGATGCCGCCGGCGACCGCGAGCCGCCGCGAAGTGGCCTGCCGTATTGCATTCACAGTGTGCATCGGGATTCCACCCATCAAGCCTTCCGTATCGATGTGGGTGTAAAGAAAAGTGCCGCAGAAGGGTTCCAGCTCGCGAATCATGTCGAACGCGGTAACGGCAGTCTCGCTGCGCCAGCCGTCGATCGCCACCCTCCCACCTCGCGAATCGAGGGCAAAGACGAGGGCTTCGGCGCCGAGCGCGCTTTCCAGAGTAGCAGCGTATTGCGTGTCGATCTTGCCGTCTTGCAACAACGCGGAACCGAGGATGACTCTGCGCGCGCCCGCTTCCAAAAGTTCTCGTGCTGTTTCGAGGCTGCGAATCCCGCCACCCACCTGGCAGTTGAGCTGTTTCACAATCTGGTTGACCAACAGCCGGTTGTTCCCACTCCCCCGAGCCGCGTCAAGGTCGATCACCTGCACCAACGGATAATTGGAGAAGCGCTCGATCCAATCGTTGAAGTTGTCGAATTCAAGCGCTTTCTTCTCACCCTGAACCAACTGCACAATCTTGCCGCCCATCAGGTCGATCGAGGGAATCAGCATGGCCACCTCACGGGTACTCCGGCATCGTGCAGTTGGCGTTTCAGCTCCACGATATTTTCGATGCCGAAGTGAAAGATGGACGCAGCCAGAGCCGCATCCGCGCAACCCTCGCGAAACACTTGGATGAAGTCGCGCGCAGATCCCGCGCCTCCGGAGGCAATCACAGGGATCGAAACTGCCTCAGCCACCTCGCGCACTAATTGGCAATCGAATCCCGATTGAGTTCCGTCCCGGTCCATCGAAGTCAGCAGGATCTCGCCCGCCCCGCAAGCAGCCGCTTCCCGTGCCCATTGAATCGCGTTCCGGCCTGTGGGCACGCGCCCACCTGCGGTGAACACCTCAAAGCTTCCGTTGACCTTTCTGGCGTCGATGGCCACCACGACCGCCTGCGAACCAAAGCAGGCTGCGATCTTTCCGATCAATGCGGGGTCGCGAACCGCAGCCGAGTTGATCGCGATCTTGTCTGCGCCCGCCTCGAAGACCGCGGCTGCATCCTCGAGCTGGCGGATTCCACCCCCGACGGTGAACGGGACAAACAGCGAGCGCGCGGTCGCGCGGACTACGTCGAGCAGAGTGCGGCGGTTCGCGCTGGTCGCGGTAATATCGAGCAGCACGATTTCGTCGGCACCGCTGCGCGCGTGGGCCTGGGCACACTCCGCCGGATCGCCGGCATCCCGCAAGTTCGTGAACTGCACGCCCTTCACCACGCGGCTACCATCCACGTCGAGGCAGGCGATGATGCGTTTGGTCAACACATCAGACCTCGCAGAAGTTCTTCAGGATCGCGAGCCCCACGTCTCCTGATTTCTCCGGATGGAACTGCACTCCGAAGATGTTGTCCCGCTCGACGGCCGCGGTAAACAGCAGTCCGTATTCACTAGCCGCAGTGGTTGCGGCGAGCACGGGCGCGTGAAAAGAGTGCGTGTAATAGACAAATGAATCTTGCTCGATTCCCCGCAGTAGGCGCGAATCCTTCTGGACTGTCAAAGAATTCCAGCCCACATGCGGCGACTTCACCGAGGACGGAAACTGCCGGCACCTGCCGGGAAAGATGCCTGATCCTGCGACCTCATTGCTCTCCTCGCTCCCCTCGAAAAGCCACTGCATTCCCAGGCAGATCCCGAGAAAAGGTTTTCCCGCGGAAGCAGCTTGCAGCAAGGCCTCGCGCAAGCCCGTGCGGTTGAGCGCTCGCAGAGAGGAGAAATGCCCCACGCCAGGCAACACCAGTTTGTCCGCCGCGGTCACGGTCTCAGGCTCGTGTGTCACCGCGACGTCAGCTCCGAGATAGTCAAACGCCTTCTTCACCGAATTCAGATTGCCCGCGCCGTAATCCACGATGGCGATCATAGAAGTCCCTTGGTGCTGGGAAGCATTTTGCCCAGGCGACGGTCGCGGGAGCAGGCTACGCGCAGGGCTCGCGCGAAAGCCTTGAAAAGCGCTTCGATCTTGTGATGGCTGGAGCGTCCGTAGAGCACCCGTGCGTGAACATTGGCACGAGCGCCGCGGGCAAAACCCTCGAAGAAATCACACACCAGTTCCACCTGCAGATCTCCGACTCGCGCCGCACGCACCCTGGTATCGACCACCGCAGCCGCCCGTCCACCGAAATCGACGGCCGCCAGGCCGAGAGTCTCATCCATGGGCATGACAAAGTATCCAGCCCGCAAAATTCCGCGACGATTTCCCAACGCGCGGTCAAAGACCTCGCCCAGAGCAATTCCAACGTCTTCCACCGTGTGGTGCTGATCCACTTCCAGGTCACCCACGGCTTTGAGCTTCAGATCGAATCCGCCGTGGCGTGCAAACAACTCCAGCATGTGGTCGAGAAAGTGGATTCCCGTAGAAACGTCGTACTTCCCGCGTCCTTCGATGGTGAGCGCAATCCGAATCTCAGTTTCGGCGGTCGTACGATGCAGACTGGCTTTCCTCACATCTTCACCTCACTATGCTCCCTGAGTGCCGCGACTACCTCGCGCAGGGCGGCAATCAGAGCCCGGGTATGCTCGAGAGATCCGACGGTCAGGCGTACACAGCCCTCGCACCCCGGATCGGTGTGCCGGTCGCGAATCAGGATTCCGTGGGAGCGCAAAGCTTGAATGAATTCCGCAAAGGCGGGACCGACACGCACCAGAATGAAGTTGGCGCGGCTCGGCCAGTAGCGCAGGCCAAGAGCTTGGAGTTCCTGCTGCAATAGATCGCGGCCGCGCTGCACCTCGCTGACATAGTGTTCCACATACTCCTGATCTCGAAGCGCCTCAGGCAACACCGCAAGCGCAACCGCATTCACGTTGTAGGGCGAAGCGACGCGGCGCACCATTCCTAACTGGGACGCATCTCCGGCAAGAACGCCGATGCGAAGACCTGCTAGTCCATAAGCTTTCGAGAATGTTCGCGCGACGAAAAGATTCGCCGGCCGCGCCGCGTGGTGAAGCATGGTCTCTCCATGAAACTCAAAGTAGGCTTCGTCCACGAGAACCGCGGCGTTGGGTGCGGCGCGCGCAACTCGCAGCAGTATGTCGCATGGGACGGCCATTCCTGTCGGGTTGTTAGGATTCGCCACGGCAATCAGCCGGGTTCGTTGGCTGATCCGGGAGAGCATATCCTCCAGAGGAAATGCGAAGTTCTCGCTGGAAGGAACCTGAACCAGGCGAGCGCCCTCGGCTTGAGCGAAGATCGCATACATGGCAAAGGTGGGGACGACGACGATCGCTTCGTCCCCAGGTTCGAGATAAGTGGAGCACAGCAGATGAATCGCTTCATCGACCCCATTCGTGAGCAGGATCTGAGAGGCATCGAGTCCGAGAAAAAGCGCGACTCCGGCTTCGACCGGCTCGCGCTCTGGATAGCGGGCTAGCGCCTCGGCATCCATTGAGCGCAGCCGTGCCAATACACGCGGCGAACAACCGATGGTGTTCTCGTTGAAATCGAGACGCAGCCCTTGACGGCCCGCCAGGGGCGGGCGATAAGCATGCAAACTCTTGACCGCGGCGCGGGCCTCAAGCATTCGAACACCTCACCCGCAACGATTCAGCGTGTCCGCGCAAACCTTCGGCTTCGGCAAGCGCAATGGCCGCTGGGGCGAGCCGGCGCATGCCTTCGCGGGAGACTTCCTGGCAGGAAATGATGCGAACGTAGTCCAGCACGCTCAGGCCGCCGCGCACGCGCGCCATCGTTCCAGTCGGCAACACGTGACTCGGGCCCGAGATGTAATCGCCCGCCGACTGGGGCGTGAAGTCGTTGAGAAAAATCGAGCCGGCGTTTCGAACCGCCGGTGCCAGCGCCGCGGGGAGCGTGAGATGCTCGGGCGCAATGCGGTTTGCAATCTCGACGGCCAGATCAACCGAAGCAACCAAAAGGATGGCTCCGCGCCGGGAAAGTGATTCGGCGGCAATTGGATTGGCCCGCGTGCGCAAGTGCAGTTCGGCCTGCACCGCTTTCGCCAGTCCACGCGAACTTGTAATCAAGACACAGAGCGCGTCGGGATCATGCTCCGCCTGCGCCACCAGGTCAGCAGCGAGGAACGCCGGATCGCCTTGCTCGCTGATAAATACGGCTTCCGTGGGACCAGCCAGGAACTCAATCGCGCAATCGAACGCAACCAGCTTCTTGGCGGCGGTCACATAGCGGTTGCCGGGACCGACGATCTTGTTGACAGGCGCGATGCTCTCCGTCCCGTAAGCGAGCGCAGCAATCGCCTGCGCTCCACCCACGCGATAGAATTCGCGCACGCCGAGAAATGCCGCAGCGGCCAAAGTCGCCTGGGCCGGGCGCGGTGACACCACACGAATCTGCGGCACGCCTGCAACCTGCGCCGGAATCACGGTCATCAGCAAGGTGGAAGGCAGAGGATAACGTCCGCCGGGAACATAGCATCCCACCGATTCCAGAGGCCGCACCAACTGCCCTACGCAAACTCCGGGATGAATTTCGCGCCGCCACTCCTGCGGCTTCTGCCACTCGCAGTAGCGGCGAATGTTATCTGCGGCCTGGGTGATGGCGTCCCTCAACTCCGGAGGGGTTCTTTGCCAGGCTTCAAGCAGATCAGCTTCGGGCACGCGCATCGGTTCGCTTTTGCCCAAGCCGTCCCATCGCACCGCATAACGGCGCAACGCATGATCGCCACTGCGCCGGAGATTGCTCACGATGCGCCGCACCGCCGGCTCAACCTCGGACAGGTCGCTGGCGCCGCGCTGCTCCAGCGCACGCACAAACCGGTCTTTCTTAGTCCCCTCAAGAATGCGAACCACGCCGCGCATCACATGACCACCTTGTTCAGGGGATACTCGACGATTCCTTGTGCATGCGCTTCTTTGAGCTTCGGAATCAGAGTCCATGCGGTCTGCTCTTCGATGATGGTATTGACCGCCACCCATTCGCCATCCGCCAAGGGCGCGACGGTCGGATTTTTCAACGCGGGCAGCAGCGCAAGAACTCCGGCCAGATCCGGCTTGCGGACGTTGAGCATGAGGCCCACGCGGCCCTGCGCCGCCATGGCCCCGGAGAGCATCACCGCAAGGTTTTCGATCTTACGCCGCCGCATGGGATCGGCCCAGGCTGCTTTGTTCGCGATCAGTTGAGTATTCGATTCCAGCAAGGTTTCGATAATTCTCAGATGATTGGCGCGAAGCGAACTTCCAGTCTCTGTGACTTCGACGATGGCATCCGCCAGCAACGGCGGTTTCACTTCGGTTGCGCCCCAGGAGAATTCAACCCGCACAGACACGTTCCGGCTGGCAAAGTAGTTTCGGGTGAAATTCACCAGTTCGGTGGCGACGATCCGGCCCTCGAGGTCTTGAGGTTTCTGAAACTCTGAATCCTCCGGCACTGCCAGCACCCACTTCACTTTGCCCATGCTCTGTTTGGCGTAGATCAGATCGGTAACGAGGACTACCTCGAGGCCGCTTTCGGCCACCCAGTCGAGACCGGTCAGGCCCGCGTCAAGCGCACCGTGTTCGACATAGCGGGCCATTTCCTGCGCACGAATGAGCAGGCATTCAATTTCCGGATCGTCGGTGGCGGCGAAGTAGGAGCGCGGGCTGGTGTAGACGCGCAGCCCCGCGCGGGTGAACAGGCTGAGCGTTGCTTCCTGCAGACTTCCTTTGGGAAGACCCAGACGAAGTTTCATGGCTGCGTCTCCTCCGCCACGGCCGCAGCCGCCGTACCCAGATGCAGCTCCTGCGTGAAGCAGGATCTCGATCCCGTATGGCAAACCCTGCCCTCGCCCAGGACGCGGACTCGGAACAGCACCGTGTCGCGGTCGCAGTCCGTCCACGCCGCTGTCACCTCCAGCCGATTGCCGGAGGTTTCTCCCTTGGTCCACAGCCGTTTTCGGGTGCGGCTATAGAACGTGACGAAGCCTGTCCGCAAGGTCGTTTCCAGCGCCTCGCGGTTCATGAAGCCCACCATGAGCAGCTCTCCGCTAGCCGCATCCTGAATCACGGCGGGCGCCAGGCCCTGCATTTTGTCGAAGTCGATCTCCATTGGACTCCTTTCGCATCTGTCCCGGTGATTCGAGGCCGGCAGCAGAAACAAAAAGCCCGCTGCGCGGTTCGCGTCAGCGGGCTTGGATTTCCTATTAGTGCTTTAGGCTGTTATCCGTAGTCCTCCGCCGACAGGTGGATCGTGTGGTGATGGTGGTGACGGCGGCAGCTCGACGAAATCATAAAGCGATATTATGACGGTCAGGATTTCTTCGTCAATCGAATTCCACACAGTTGCTGCCTGCAGAAATCAGAAACTCCCCGACTCGGCCATAGGCAACGCTTTGACATGCCTTTCCATAGAGCGCCAACCCCCACTGGAAAAAGGGACTTGGCAGTCTTTGCCTTTTTTGCCCGTCGAATGGCCATATCGCAAACTTGCATTTGTCCCATCATTTCTTTGCGTATTCCCCCGAGTGGTCCGAAAGAACATTTTGGGGTATGCGCTGAGTTTCTGGGGCGTCTACGGGCTTGTTTCGTTGGGCCATGTTTGGCCGTTTGCTGTGCGGTACGCATCTCATTCCCGCTGAAATACCGTGCGGAGCTTCCATTTCGGGAAATCGCTGAACCCGGACATTGCTCCCACGATTACGAACTGGAATCTCCAGCGGCACAGATATAATCTTGTGCAATTCGTAGTTGACAAAGGAGATCCCTTTTGACTGTTGACACGAACGAACAGCCCCACATCGGGCGTGACCATCAACTCACGGCTGATGGTTCGGATTCTCCCCGGCACACGGCACTGTGGACCATCATCGGAATTGCCTTGTTGCTCGTCGTCGTGTTTGTAATCTGGTTGATCTGGCGCCATCACGAGGCGGCAAAGAAGGTCGCGCCTGCGCCCCCAAAGATCACGATTACAACCGTGACGGCCACGAAAGGTAACATCGGCGTTTACCTGGATGCAATCGGTACGGTTACTCCGGTCTATACCGCATCGATTACCAGCCAGGTAAATGGCTTGGTCGTTGCCGTGCACTTTAAGGAAGGCGAGGTGGTCCGTAAGGGCGATCCTCTGGTGGACATCGACCCGCGTCCTTACCAAGCCATGCTCATGCAAGCCCAGGGCGCACTGGAGCGCGACCAGAACCTGCTCGCTCAGGCGCAGATGGATCTGGACCGCTATCGTGCCACCTGGGCACGCAACGCGATTGCCAAGCAAATCCTGGATGACCAGGAAAAGCTTGTCCTGCAAGATCAGGGCACGGTAAAAAACGATCAGGGGACCGTGGATTTTGACAAGATTCAGGTGGAGTACTGCCATATCACTGCGCCCATTGCCGGCCGCGTCGGTTTGCGTCTGGTGGATCCGGGCAACGTGGTGCAGTCTGATGGAACCACAACCCTCGCCGTAATCACGCAACTGGATCCCATCACCGTAATTTTCACCATCCCGGAAGATAGTCTCGGCCCGGTTCAGGCTCGATTGCAGAAAAAAGCTACCCTCCCGGTCGATGCCTTTGATCGCACGGCGCAAACCAAGATTGCCAGCGGGAAGCTTTTGACGCTCGACAACCAGATTGACACTACGACCGGAACGGTCAAAGGGCGAGCCGTCCTCGGCAACAAAAATAATGCGCTTTTCCCCAACCAGTTTGTGAACACGCGGCTGCTGGTGAATACGCTGCAAGGGGTAACGCTGGTTCCAGCTTCAGCCATTCAGCAGAATGGCCAGGCATCGTTCGTGTACTTGATTCAAAACAACTCCACACACCTGCGCACCATCAAGCCGGGAGTGACTGATGGCGGCATGACGCAGGTAGACGGCATCAATCCCGGAGATGTTGTCGCCAACAGCAGCTTTGATAAGTTGCAGGAGAATACCGCGGTCACCGTGTCCAATAACGCCCCGAATAGCGGTTCGGCCAAACCGACGCCAGCCACCACCACAGGGAGCAACACCCCGTGAGTCCCTCCCGCCCGTTTATTCTGCGGCCAGTTGCGACCGCATTGCTGATGGCCGCAATCCTGCTGGTCGGTATTGTGGGCTATACGCAACTGCCGGTCTCCGCCTTGCCGGAAGTGGACTATCCCACCATTCAGGTACTCACCTTCTATCCTGGCGCAAGCCCAACCGTGATGGCGACGACGGTGACGGCTCCACTGGAGCGTCAATTCGGCCAACTGCAGGGCTTGAGCCAGATGACCTCGAGCAGTTCCGGCGGCACTTCGGTCATAGTGCTGCAGTTCAGCCTCACGCTGAATATCGATGTGGCCGAGGAAGAAGTGCAGTCGGCCATAAACGCCGCGCAGAGTCTGTTGCCATCCATTCTGCCCGCGCCGCCGATCTACAGTAAGACGAATCCCGCCGACGCCCCCGTGCTGACCCTGGCCATCACCTCAAGTGCTATGCCGCTTTCTCAGGTCGAGGACCTGGTGGATACGCGCCTTGCGCCCAAGATTTCGCAGCTCAGCGGCGTTGGTCTGGTCACCATCAGCGGCGGCCAAAAGCCTGCAGTCCGCATTCAAGCCAACCCCACGGCTCTGTCCTCCTACGGCATCAACCTTGAAGACTTGCGTACCGCGCTGACCCAGTCCAGCGTGAACGCCGCCAAAGGAAACTTCGATGGGCCACGCCAGGATTACCAGATCGACGCCAACGATCAACTAGTCACCAGCGATGACTATCGGAAGGTAGTCGTTGCCTACCGCAACGGCGCGCCCGTGATGCTGACCGACGTCGCACAGGTGGTGAATGGCATAGAGAACAATAATCAGGCCGCGTGGATGAATCAGACCCCTGCGGTCATCCTGAACGTGCAGCGCCAGCCTGGGGCCAACACGATCGCAGTGGTCAAGAGCATCAAGCAACTGCTGCCGCAGCTTGAGGCCAACCTGCCCACCGGCATTCAGGTCACCACGCTGACCGATCTTACGACTGCCATCGAATCCTCGGTCTCCGATGTTGAGTTCGAATTGCTGCTGACGGTCGGCCTGGTCGTGCTGGTTATCTTCCTCTTCCTGCGGAGTCTCTACGCCACCATCATCCCCAGCGTGGCTGTGCCGCTTTCGTTAATTGGCACTTTCGCGGCAATGTACATCCTCGGCTACAGCCTGGACAACTTGTCGCTGATGGCCCTGACCATCTCCACCGGCTTCGTGGTGGACGATGCCATTGTGATGATTGAAAACATCTCCCGTTATATCGAAGAGGGCGAAAAGCCCATGGAGGCGGCGCTCAAGGGCGCGGAGCAGATTGGCTTCACCATTCTCTCCCTGACCGTCTCACTCATTGCCGTGCTGATTCCCCTGTTATTTATGGGCGATGTAGTGGGCCGCCTGTTCCGCGAGTTTGCCGTGACCCTCGCCGTCACGATTGTGGTTTCGGCAGTAGTCTCCCTTACGCTCACGCCCATGATGAGCGCGCGAATCTTGCGGCACCAGCCCAAAGAGCAACAGGGGCGCGTCTATCGAGCTACGGAGCGTGCCTTCGAGGGGATGATCGCTTTCTATGGCCGAACCCTGAAATTTGTCCTTGGCTTTCAGACGATTACGCTCCTGGTCGCTCTGGCCACACTGATGCTGACCATATTCCTGTACATCATCATTCCCAAAGGATTTTTCCCGGTGCAGGATACGGGCGTCATTCAAGGCATATCGCAGGCACCGCAGACCATCGGCTACAAGGCCATGGCCGCAAAGCAGCAGGAGTTGGCGAAAGTAATTCTGGACGACCCGGCCGTCGAAAGCCTTTCGTCGTTCATCGGCGCAGACGGAACCAATACAACCACGAACAGCGGCCGCATATCGATCAATCTGAAGCCGCTCGACCAGCGCAAGATGAGTGCCTCTGACGTCATCCGCCGGCTCACTTCGAAACTCGATCAGGTTCAGGGTATCCAGCTGTTCATGCAACCGGTCCAGAACATCAGCGTGGACGATCGGGTGAGCCGCACGCAGTACCAGTTCACTCTGGAAGATCCCGACGCGAACGAACTGGGTGACTGGACCAATCGCTTCGTCGCCCGGCTGAAACAACTGCCGGAACTGGAAGATGTTGCCACCGATCAACAAATGGGAGGGCTTGCCGTTTCTCTGGTAATTGACCGGGTGACGGCCTCGCGATTTGGCATCGCGCCGACAACCATCGATAACACTTTGTATGACGCCTTTGGCCAGCGGCAGATCAACACCATGTATACCCAGGTGAACCAGTACCACGTGGTGCTCGAGAGTACGCCGCAGTTTCAACTCGACCCCAACAAGCTGAACCATCTCTATATCCAGTCCAACGCGTCGTCCGGCGCGTCCGGGGCCGGTGCATCGACCTCATTCGCATCCTCAGGAGCATCGTCCGCAGGGTCGAACGCATTGACCGCTTCCGCGCTATACACGCCATCGGCGAATACGCTTGCTCCGCCGGCGAACGCGCTTTCCCCGAGCGCTGCGACTCCTTCGAGTACTGGAGCGAACTCGGCGGGCGCGACCAGTTCGGCGATGAGCAATGCCGTACCGCTGAGCGCGTTTGCGCACTTCGAGAAAACCACCGAGGCGCTCTCCATCAACCATCAAGGGCAATTTCCGGCCATCACGGTGTCGTTCAATCTGGCGCCGAACGCAGCGCTGGGCGAGGCCATTACGGCGGTCGACAAAGTGCAGAAAGATATGCACATGCCGGCCAGCCTGCAGGCCGGCTTTCAAGGAACAGCGGCGTCCTTCACCAATTCGCTCTCCAACGAACCGCTGCTCATTCTTGCCGCGCTGGTCACGGTGTACATCGTGCTGGGCGTTTTATACGAGAGCTTTATTCACCCGATTACGATTCTCTCGACCCTGCCGTCAGCGGGCGTGGGCGCATTCCTTGCGCTGATTATCTTCCGCCAGGATCTGAGCGTGGTGGCGATCATCGGCATCGTCCTGCTGATCGGCATCGTGAAGAAGAACGGCATCATGATGGTCGACTTCGCGCTGGAAGGTGAGCGGAAGCACGGAAAGAACGCAACGGACGCAATCTACGAGGCCTGCCTGCTGCGCTTCCGCCCCATCATGATGACCACGATGGCCGCGCTTTTAGGTGGCCTGCCGTTGGCGCTTGGCACCGGTTTTGGTTCCGAGCTGCGCAGGCCGCTGGGCATCGCCATGGTGGGCGGCCTGTTGCTGAGCCAGGTGCTCACGCTGTACACCACGCCCGTCATCTACATTTTCTTTGACAACCTGGCGCAGCGCTTCGGGCACAAATCGCACTCGCAGCAAAGCGAAGACGCAGCGCCCACGGGAGACGCGGAACAGGCAGGGCCGGCATGAACCTTTCCCGACCTTTCATTCTGCGGCCTGTGGCGACTACGCTGCTGACGGTGGCGATTGCGCTTGCCGGGGCGATTGCTTTTGAGGTGCTGCCGGTGGCGCCACTGCCAGAGGTTGATTTTCCGACCATTTCAGTCAGCGCAGGCCTGCCGGGAGGCAGCGCCGAGATTATGGCATCGTCGGTCGCGACTCCTCTGGAGCGGCAATTTGGTCATATTGCCGGAGTCACGGAGATGACCTCCTCCAGCACGCTCGGCAGCACCTCGATCACCATTCAATTCGACCTCAGCCGCGATATTGACGGTGCGGCGCGCGATGTGGAAGCCGCCATTAATGCGGCACGAACCTATTTACCTGCCAATCTGCCGGGCAATCCGACTTATCGCAAGGTCAATCCTGCAGATTCGCCGATCATGATCCTCGGCCTTACCTCCGACAAGTACGGTCCCGACAAAATCTATGACGAAGCCTCCACCGTGCTCGCGCAAAAACTTTCGCAGATCCAAGGAGTAGGCCAGGTCAGCGTCGGCGGAGGTGCGTTGCCCTCGGTGCGAGTAGACGCCAATCCCACACAATTGGCCGGCTATGGACTTACCCTGGGGAATTTGCAGTCGGTGCTGAGCCTGCAGAACTCCGACCTGGCCAAAGGCCAAATCACCGATGGCGACCACGCCGCCGACATCCTCGCCAACGACCAGATCTCCCACGCCGCAGACTACAAGCCCCTGATCATCGGCTATAAGAACGGCGCTGCGATCCGCCTGTCCGACGTGGCGCAGGTGACAGATTCGGTGGCTAACGTCCGTGCTGCCGGCTACTTGAACGGCAAGCGCTCGATTACGGTCATCATCTTCCGTCAGCCCGGCGCAAACATCATTGATACGGTCGACCGGATCACCGCGCAACTGCCGTCGATCCAGGCCTCCATTCCGCTCGGCATCGAGACCACAATCGTTCTGGATCGCACCATAACCATCCGCGCCTCGGTCAGTGACGTGGAGCGGACGCTGCTCATTTCCATCGGCCTGGTCATTCTGGTGGTATTTTTCTTCCTGCGCAACGGCCGCGCCACGCTCATTCCCGCCGTCGCCGTGCCGGTCTCGCTGGTCGGTACGTTCGCCGTGATGTATCTGTTCGGGTATACCCTGGACAATCTCTCGCTGATGGCCATGACCATTGCCACGGGATTTGTGGTCGATGATGCCATCGTGGTGATGGAAAACATTTCGCGCCACCTGGAAGAAGGGATGAGGCCTTTTGCCGCAGCCCTGAAGGGTGCGGAAGAGATCGGCTTCACCGTCTTCACCATCAGCATTTCGCTCATCGCTGTTTTTATTCCCCTGCTGCTAATGGGCGGGATCGTGGGCCGTCTCTTCCGCGAATTTGCCGTCACGCTCTCGACCGCCGTCTTCGTGTCCATGATCATCTCGCTGACCACGACGCCGATGATGTGCGCCTACCTTTTGAAGAGCGAGAAAACTGAAAAGCATGGCCGCCTCTACATGGCCAGCGAAAAGTTTTTCGACGGCGTGCTGTCGTTGTATCGTGGCAGCCTGCATTGGGTGCTCGACCATCCCACCCTGACCCTCATAGTGCTCTTCCTGACCATCGCGCTCAATGTGGTGCTGGGTTTTAAAATACCCAAGGGCTTTTTCCCGACAGAGGACACTGGGGCCATTTCCGGCAGTGTGCGCGGGCCCCAGGATTCATCCTTTCCGGCGATGGACAACTCCATTCGGCAGATTGGCGCCGTCATCAAGGGCGATCCCGCCGTCGCCAATGTGATTGCCTTTACGGGTGGCGGCGGAGCCACAAATACGGGCTCGCTCTATGTCGCTCTGAGGCCGCTGGCGCAGCGCAAAATAAGTGCCGCTCAGATCATCGACCGCCTGCGCCCGAAGTTAAACCGCCTGCCTGTGGCCTCTTCATTCCTTCAGGCCGTGCAGGATCTGCGCATCGGCGGCCGATCCAGCAACGCAATGTATCAGTACACCCTGCAATCCGACAACGTGAAGGAGTTGTCCCACTGGGCGCCAATTATCCTGGGTCAGATGCAGCATCTGCCAGGTCTGCAGGACGTGAGCTCGGACCAGCAGAACGGCGGACTGGATGAGGTGATGAACTATGATCGCGTGACCGCGGCCAAGCTCGGCTTTACCGCACAATCGCTGGACTCGGCGTTATACAGTGCATTCGGTCAGTCGCAGGTGTCCCTCATCTACACCCAGTTGAATCAGTATTACGTAGTGCTGGAAGTGGCCCCGCAGTATTGGCAAACCCCGGAAGGATTGAAAGACATCTATCTTCAATCCAGCGGCCGCAACATTCCGCTGCTCACAGTAGCCAACGGTCATGCCAACACCACGCCTCTCGCGATTAACCACACGGGATTGTTCCCCTCGGTCACCGTGTCTTTTAACCTGGCGGCGAACGTGTCCTTGAGCGATGCCACCACGGCCATCGCCCAGATGCAGAAGCGGGTGGGCGCGCCCTCTACGCTGCAAGGCTTTTATGCGGGCACGCTGCAGGCTTACCAGCAATCTCTCGGAACCGAGCCCGTGCTTATCGTGACCGCTCTTCTGGCGGTTTATATTGTTCTCGGTATTTTGTACGAAAGCCTGGTTCATCCGCTGACGATTATCTCCACACTGCCGTCGGCGAGCGTAGGCGCGATGCTGGCCCTGATTATCTTCAAGCAGGATCTGAACATCATCTCCATCATTGGCATTGTGCTGCTGATTGGAATCGTAAAAAAGAATGCCATCATGATGATCGATTTCGCCCTGCAGGCAGAACGCGAGGAGGGCAAATCGCCCTTCGATGCGATTTTTGAAGCCTGCATGTTGCGCTTCCGTCCGATCCTGATGACGACGATGGCTGCGTTGTTGGGCGCGCTCCCGTTGGCGCTCGGTACGGGCACGGGATTTGAGCTCCGCCGCCCGCTGGGCATCACGATTGTTGGCGGCCTGATCTTGAGCCAGTTACTTACGCTCTATACGACGCCGGTTGTCTATCTGGAGTTCGACCGGCTCCGGTTATGGATGGAGGGGAGAAAAGCACGGCGTCCTTCTCTGGCTCCTGAGGCCGGCTAGCACGGCAGACTGAGATGAATGGTTGCTTAGTTAGGAATGTTATGAAGATCTTCACGCGAAAACCAGCGAACGGCACGATTCGGCTTTGTGCGGCTACGCTGTTGCTCATGTCAGCCGGCTGCGTAGTCGGACCAAAGTACCATGCACCAGCGCCGCAGGCACCTGCGCCGGAGTACAAGGAATCACCCGCTCCGTCCCAGGAAGCCGGACTCTGGACGCCTGCAAAGCCTGCGGATGCCAAGCTACGCGGCAAGTGGTGGGAGATTTTCAGCGATCCCGAACTGAACGCACTCGAAGAGCAACTCGATATCAACAACCAGAACATCAAACAGTACTTTGAGAACTTCATGGAAGCGCGCGCGGTCGTACGCGAGGCCCGTGCGCAATACTTTCCCACGCTGTCGGCTGTGCCCTCGGTTACGCACTCGCGGGCTTCGGCGAATGTGGGCACGACTAGCGGCAGCACGAGCGGTACGGGCACTACTGCTGCTCCGCGGTTGCAGAGCACTCTCTACACGCTTCCGCTCGAAGCCTCATGGGAGCCCGACCTATGGGGCAAGGTCCGTAACACGGTGCGCCAAGCCCAGTACTCTGCCCAGGTCAGCGCGGCCGATCTCGAGAACGAGCGCCTCACCGAGCAGGCCAGCCTGGCGGAATATTTTTTCGAGATTCGCGGCCAGGACCAACTGCAAAAGATCTATAACGACACCGTTGTGGCGGACCAGAAAGCCTATGACCTGACCCGCGCCCTGTATGAAAATGGTGTCGATAACGAAATCTCCGTAGTCGAGGCCGAATCCACGCTGCAAAGCGCGCAGGCGGGCGCAACCAATGTGGGGATCGCACGGGCGCAGTATGAGCACGCGATCGCCGTACTCATCGGCAAGGCCGCTTCCGATTTCTCCATTCCGGTGAAGCCCATGACGGTTGCTCCGCCGCCGATTCCGATCGGCATGCCTTCGGAACTGCTCGAGCGCCGGCCCGACGTCGCCGCCGCGGAGCGCACCATGGCCGCAGCCAACGCGTCGATCGGCATCGCCTATGCGGCCTATTATCCGAACCTGACGTTGACCGCGGAAGGCGGCTTCGAGAGTTCCTCCTTCGGTCATTGGCTGGCGTGGCCAAACCGCTTTTGGTCCGTCGGTGCCTCGCTTCCCGAAACTATCTTCGACGCAGGCTTGCGTCGCGCCACCGTCCAACAATACGTCGCAACCTACAATGCGGATCTCGCCGGCTACCGACAGACGGTGCTCACCGCTTTTCAGCAGGTGGAAGATTCTCTTGCAGAAGTTCGCATCCTATCCAAGGAAATCCAGCAGGAACAGCAGGTGGTGGAATCCGCTCAAGCCTACCTCAAGCTTGAACAGGCGCGCTACGACACCGGGGTCGACCCCTACCTCGACGTGGTAATTGCCCAGACCACGGTGCTGGCGGATCAGCAGATTCTGAATAATCTTCAGGTGCAACAGATGACCTCAGCCGTGGCGTTGGTAGAGGCGCTGGGCGGTGGCTGGGATCGTTCGCAATTGCCGAACCCGCAGCAGGTCACCCAGAAACCTGCCAAGTCGGAGACAGCCATCGAGAAGTAGGACACGTCTGGGGCGGTTCCTCGACCCGCCTTGGCTTCGGCTGGTGGGGCACACTGGAAGCTATCTCAGCAATCTCACAAATCCTGCTCCCTCTGGCGACGGTCGCAACTTCCATTCGCATCGAGCCACTCCAGCAGAGAGCGGACGCTCGCGCGCGCCAGGGCAATCGCGCAATCCGCCGCTCCGTAGTAAATGTTGAGCGTGTCCCCATCGGCATCCATTGTGTACCCACAGGGGAACACGACATCGTCAACGTCACCTTGGCGTTCGTACGACTCTTCCGGTCCAAAGATCCACGAATCCCCCCGCAGCAAGCACTGCTCCGGATTCCCCAGATCGAAAAGGGCCAGACCTAATCGGTACAGACAACCCGACGGCGTATGCCTCACTCCGTGATAGAAGACGAGCCATCCTCGGGAGGTCTCAATGGGCGGCGGTGACAACCCAATTTTATTTGCATCCCACCAGGCCCCGCGGCGAGCTTCCAGCATGAGCCTGTGCCTGCCCCAATAACGCAGGTCGGGAGAGTAAGAGATCCACATGTGTGCCCCGAGCGTGGTCATGGGGCGATGAATGAGCGCCCAACAACCGTCGATTCGCCGAGGCAGAAGAGCGGAGTCTTTGTCGTCGGGCGGCATAATGACGCCGTATCGTTCGAAGATGCGAAAGTCTTTGGTCAGGGCCAACGATACGCCGGGACCACCGCGCGAATAGGACGTGTAGGTGACAACGTATTGCTGCAGTTCAGGCACGAACGTGATGCGCGGATCTTCAATGCCCCAGATTTCTTCCGGATAGTTCTTCGGGTCGGGCATCAATGTGGGCTCGTTGTCGATCAGCCATCCATCGACGCCGTTGCGAGAACGTGCCGCGCAAAGATGCGACAAGCCACGTCGGTCTTCCACCCGGCACAGGAGAAGCGTGGTGCCATCCGCAAGCAGGGTTGCACCCGCATTGAACACACTGTTGATGGGATAGGGCCAGTCTTTACTCGTCAGGATCGGGTTCGAGGGATGGCGAAGAAGCAAGGGCTCGAAGCGAGTGCTCAACAGGCTCGCTGGCTCTTCTGCGGGTACGGTCATGAAAGGATTTCCTTTTGTTCGGTCTCTTGCACAGATCGCATTTCCAGCAGTGCCGTCAGGAACGAGAGCGTTGATTCTGCCCCCTGGTTTTCGTTGGCGCGGTCGGGATGGAGGCCGTCGCGGCAGCCGCCGCTGACGGAATCATAAAGAGGAAGTTGCAGATCGTTCTCGCCGAGGAACCAATTGAAAGCCGACCAGGCCTGATTGCGCCAGCCGCTGTCACGGGTGACACGGTACGCTTGCAAGCACGCAGAGACCGCACCAGCGGCTTCGATCGGTTGCTGATCGAAGCGGGCCTTCTGGCCACCCTGCCGATAAAAGCCTTGCGAACCGATGGGAACAAAGTGACCGCGAGCTTCGCACCGTTGCATTTCCAGCAGCCACTCCAGAGATTCGAGGCCGGCGGAGACCATGCGATCGTCGGAGCAGGCGGTGCCCACTAAGAGCAAAGACTGCGGCAATCTCGCGTTCCCGTATGCTAGAACGTCTTCAAACCATTTCCAGTCCGGCCTTCGAACGGACTGATACATTTCGAGCAGACGCTGACTGAGGGCAGATTGTATTTTCTGGGCGTCGCGGTCTCCGGGATACGAAATGAGATATTCCTGAATTCCGAGCAGCGCATAGGCCCAGGCTCGCGGACTGTAGAATTCCAGCACCGCGGGGAGAGAAAACTCGAACAAACGACCGGCAGCGCCCCTGCATCCCTGATTGCGGGATCGCCCTAGAACCGTCCCCAGAGCCCACAACGCGCGCCCATGACTATCTTCGGACCCTGCCGATTCGTTCCACCGGCGGTCATAGCGAAGAAAGTTCTTGAATCTGCCTTTCGCTGGATTGAAGGCATGCTCCAGGAATGACAGGTACAGATCAGGGGAACGCGCGGAAGATGATCCTGCCGTTCCACGCCGATCATAATCCGAGTGTTCCAGATCCCACTGCTCCATCAGCACAGCAAGTATCAGCGCACGGGCATTGTCGTCCGTGGTGTAGCCCTCTCTCCGGTTCGGGACCGTGAAGATCGAGTGCTGCAGCATTCCGGTATCGTCGGTCATTCGATGCAAGTGATTGAGCTTCAACTCAGGCAACTGCCCCAGCGATTTTTCAATCAGGCGGGCGGAGAACTGGACTTTTGGATTTTTCATGCGATCGCTGCGAACCCGCGCAAAACTTTCCATGTAACCTTGGGCCACTCGCTTCCAAACCATCTCTCGCGCAAACAGGTACGCGCGTTTTCGCATGGCGTGACGAATCGCAGGAGTGTCAAGGAGTTCAATTGTCTTCTGCGCAATCGCGTCGGGATTCTGGAATGGGACGAGCGCGCCTCGGCGGTTGTCCAGCAACTCGATCGCGTGCCAGTAGGGCGTCGAAATGATCGCTTTGCCCGCACCTAGCGCGTAAGCCAGCGTTCCGGAAACCACCTGCGCTTCATACCGATAGGGCGTGATGTAGATGTCTGCGGCGCCAATGAACTCGACCATTTCCTCGGGACTGACGAAGCGGTTGTCGAAGATCACTTGCGATTCCACTCCCATTTCCTTCGCCAAGGCCTGCAAGCTGGCTCGATACTTATCGCCTTCGCGACGCAGGATGTGAGGGTGAGTTGCGCCCGCGACGATGTATGCAACATTCTTGTGCCGGGACAGAATCTGCGGCAGCGCCTGGATTACGTTTTCGATTCCCTTGTTTGGCGAGAGCAGGCCGAACGTAAGCAAAACCGCTTTTCCTTCCACGTCAAAGCGGTCCTTGAAGAAATTCGGGTCTAAGAAAGGCAGATCGGGAACGCCGTGCGGAACGATGTCGATCTTGCTGCCGGGCACCTTGAAGATTTCCTGTAGAAACTGGGACGAAAGCTGGGTCATCACAATAAGCCGATCCGAGAGTTCCGCGATCTCTTCTATCACCCTCAGTTGGTTGGGATCCGGCTCACGCAAAACGGTGTGCAGAGTCGTGACGACCGGCATTTTTAGACCGCGTAGTAGTTCCAGGATATGGCTTCCGGCCGGACCACCGAAGATTCCATATTCGTGCTGCAGGCATACCATGTCGATGTTGTTGAAGTTCAGGAATTCGGCGGCCTCCAGATACGATTTCACATCGTCTTGGGCGAGCGACCATCGCACCCGGGAAGGATAGTCATATCCTTCCTTGGTGTCGTTGACGGGGAGCGCCAACAGGCGAGCAGTCCCGTACTCTGCGGAGATGGCACTGCACAAGTCGGTGGTGAATGTGGCAATGCCACAGTGCCGGGGAAGATAATTCCCGATGACCGCGATCCGACTGGGCAAGGATGGCTTCGAGTGCGGCCTGGCCGGTGCGGTCCCTTCCAGAATGAGTGGGCGCGGGCTGGCTACTTCTAAGACAGCGCCCGATAGCATGTTCGGCAGCGACATTTGTGTTCCTGACTCGATGAACGGTGGCGGTTTAGTGAAATACGGGCAATGGTCAGACGGCAAAGAACAACACCAGCGCTGGTTGGATTTCTATGTTCCTAGTATTCACCGAAGTGGACTTGCGGACTGGTCACTATTGACCATCTTGTCGCCAGGCAACGGCGCAGGGTGTAACCCAAGGACGCCAACCGGAAACTGGCCAGGCAAAACTGGCCCTGTCGGTTCGTTGTCCAGCGTGTGGCGCGAAGCCCAGCGCAGAAACCTTAGCTGCGCGTCGTGACGAGCCCCGGTTCAGTTGTGAGTTGCATGGTCAATGACCTTGGCTGCGGCTGGTGGAAGCGCGGACGGTGCGAAGTAACCGGTTCGAGTGCGCACCGCTAAACGTCCATGGCCCGGCGCACTTGCTTTCACCTGTATGACTCGATACGTACCGTCGCGCTTTCTGTTTGTGGGAACGTAGGCGATGGTGTACTGGCTACGGATGTCGCGAGCAATGAGTTCGCAGGTGGGTGTAACGTCGGCTAGCGATTCTGGAAAAAATGCCTCGCCACCCGTTTGCTTCGCGAGACGCTTGAGCACTTTGGGATTGCGATCGGGATCCTCGTCGTCGAAAATGCCGATCGTGTAGATAATTGCGTTAGGCTGCCCGGCCAGGGCCATGATTTCGGCCAGCGTATGTTTGCTGGCGTTGTCGCCGCCGTCGCTGACCACGATCAGCACCTTCTTGTCCCGGTCTCCCTTCTTCAGGTGATCGAGAGCGACGGCAATGGCGTCGTAGAGCGCGGTCTCACCATCGGCGGCGACTCTGGATAGGGCAACTTGCAACTGAGCCGCCTGGTCTGTGAACGATAGGTTGTCCGGAAGGCCGAACGAAACCTTCTCGTTAAAATTGACGACGAACATCTGGTCCTGCGGGTTGCTGGAGCGAACAAACGCCAGCGCTGCGGCGTTAACGTCGTGGCGCTTCGTTTTCATGCTTCCACTGTTATCCACAACCAGGCCGACCGTAACTGGGATATCTTCGTGGCTGAAATACTTGATCGGCTGAAGTATTCCATCTTCATAAATCTGGAAATCGTCTTTGTTGAGTCCGGAGACGAGCATGTTTTTGCCGTCCTGCGCAGTGGCTCGCAACACCACCAAATCCACATTTGCATTGATGGTGTATACGCCTTCCTGGCTGCTTGGCAACGGCGAAGGTTCCTGCGCCAGGGCACAACTCGATAGTGTAATCAAAAAAAGAAAAGCGGCCCGCCGCCGGGAGAAATGTGGAGTGTTCTGCAGCGTCAATTTACTTTGCGTTGGTGGCGCGGATAGGTAATGCTTCTGCATCCCGTGTTTCCTTCATCTCATACGGAATCGGCCCGAGCAGCCGGACGAGCGCAGTACTTAGCGTCGTCCGGCATCCGGTCAACCGAAAAGGAAAGGATCTTCCCGGCCGATCCACCTCTTCACTTGGTGTCAAACGGCTCGCTTCGAAAAAGCCGACAGAGCAAAGCCGGCGCCAATCATCAGCAGTCCAATCAGCCCAATCAAGGGCAGCGAACTGGCGGTTTTCGGTAGAGGATCGGCGGCAGCCACAGTCGTTGGTTCAGCAGCAACTGGAGGTGCTTCAACAACCTGAGCTAATTCGACTGGCTCTCCGGTTGGGGCGACGGCCTCGATAGGCGCCGTCTTCAAAGCCTCGATGGGAGCCGCTGCCAGCTCGATCGGCGTGGCGAGCACGGGCGTGTTGGTTTCCTTCGCCAACTCGATGGCTCTCGGTTTTTCGTATACAAATTCCTCGCCCCATTGGCGCCCGGGATAGAACCATGCCCTCAACGACTCAGGCTCTCCGGCGGGACGTTCGCGGAACGTGATTACCGTCTTGCTAGTCGACTTCAAGCGGTAATTCGGAATTGCCAGGATTGTCGTGAGCACCTGGGTTTCGTCCTGATTGAAAATCTGGACGATGTGACGGTCGGATTGTGAATCCAGAAGCTTGAAGACATAGGTTCCGGCCGGCAAGTTATGTTGGCCCACGCCCGGAACTTCGACAGGTCCGCTGAAGGTTACAACCGTCTTTCGGTTCCAGTCATCTGCCCTTGCTGCGGGCACGACGAGTAGACAGAGAACAGCGAGGCAGAGTGCGATTCCTATTCCTTTGAGTAGTTTCATGATATCTCCTGATAGTTTTCTCCGACAAACTCGCCCGGTGGTGGTCGTGCGACAAGAGCTCTTTATGCTGTCGGTTTCACAAGAGATCTATATAGCCGGAAAAGCCGGCTTGTTTTTCCGAATTGTGGAAATCTGTTCGAGGCCAGTATGGAGCCTGGGAATTCCGATTACTGGTCAATATTGATCGTCATGCATTTTGCGTGCTGCTTGTGGGGTTCCGCTCTCTGACGATCCTCCTGGCGCTCGATCAACATTGGAATTCGGCTTCTAACGATACTTCTACTTCGACAAATCTTTCTGGCGCGTCGCTTTTACCGCGGACAGAATTCCAAGTCCCAACAGCACAATCGCGCCAACGGCAATCCAGTGCGCCGGCATGTGCATCAAGTGCGCTCCGTACATCAGTCCGCAGATCATGATTGCGAACCCACCAGCATAAATTCCAAAGGACATGGCATCTCCTGTTCAATTTCGCTATGACCGATTGCGGCTGGAAGCTCGCCGATCACTTGCCGTGCTACTGAGACTGGCCCCGCTTCACCAGCCAGGGATCCATTTCGTTGCCGCTACGGTGACGAACTGGCTTTCTGATTCTTGACCTGGAGGTCGTTCACCACTTGCTGTACATTCGGAACTCCGGTCGCCACTGTCTCCGCGCTCGAACGCATGGCTTCCGAATTCACTTCCCCGGTCAGCGTGACTACTCCGCTCTTTACTACGTAATTCACGTTGTCGTGCATCTTGTTTTGGATCAGCGCAGCATCCAGATTGTTCTCGATGCCGTGATCCAGGTCAGAGTTCACGGCCTTTGCTTCTTTTTCTACACCCACCGGAATCACCGCAATCTGGTTCGCGACGACCTGAGCTCCAGCGAAGGACTTTGCCAGGGATTCGGCCTGGGCCTTGTCATTTTCACTGGCGACAAGTCCGTTGAGGGTCACGATGCCCTTGTCGCGATCCTGACTCACGGAAACGTTTCTGAGGCCTGCCTCATCGAGCGATTTACGTATGCCGTCCACAACGTCGGGTGACTTTGCGGAGGCGCTTGAGCAGCCCAGCGTGCTCCCGAGTACGAGGAGGGCAAGCAACGGAAGGAGCAACTTAATCGTTTTCATGATTTTCCTTTAATCGGATCTGCATTGCATCCGCAATCTAGAGTCGCTCAGGCGCGTCAAACGGTGCTGTGCAGAATCGCTCACTTTGTTAGGAAGTGTGCGGCCGGGTTGAATTCTGACGGCCTTTAATGTCTTTGACCTCGCGCCATGTCTTTCGCCCGACGCCGCAGCATTCGCGCGCAAGGCGGTCAATTGTGACCAGTATTTCGAAGCCGAAAGTTCGATACTGACGACTCAACAGGGTTTCCACGATGAAGCAAAGATCGTGACCTGGTTTTGTGAACCTGGTTTTGTGGAGGATTTCGATGAACTGGAATTTGACGGATCCGAGGATTCTTGCTCTGGCCGCCGCGGTAGTTGTGATCGTCGCAATGGGTGCCTGGCTGTACGTGCGAAAACGAAGGGATACGACGGCGGGTCTGCGACAGAAATTTGGGCCCGAATACGACCGCGCGGTGCTGGCGCATGGTTCAAAAGCAGAAGCGAAATTAGCGGATCGCGAGAAGCGGATCGAAAAGCTTAATCTGCGCGATCTTGATTTGCTGGAACATGAACGTTATTCAAAGGAGTGGCAGGCGGTGCAGTTCCGCTTCGTCGACTCTCCGAAGGGCGCCATCGTGGAAGCGGACGACCTGGTGTCTTCTGTAATGAAAGTTCGGGGCTATCCCGTAGCCGACTTCGATCAACGTGCGGCCGACATTTCTGTCGACCATCCTCGGGTCGTGGAAAATTACCGGTCCGCCCACCAGATTGCGCTCCGTGCTGGAAAAGAAGGAGCAACTACCGAAGAACTCCGAACCGCAATGATTCACTACCGCTCTCTGTTCGAAGAATTGGTGCAGGTTCCGGTGACTATCGAGAGAAAAGAAGTCGCGTAGCGGTTGATCGGAAGAAAGGGAAAAAATGATGAAACCCAGTACGGAAGATCGAACCTCGGGCAAGCTTCACGAAGTAAAAGGCAAGGTCAAAGAGGCGGTCGGCAAGGCAACGAATGACCCCGATCTGGAAACCTCAGGCAGAGCGGAGAAGCAAGCCGGCAAGGTTCAAAACCTGATCGGCCGCGTGGAAAAAGCAGTCGGGGAATAGGAGAAGAGCCCAGGCTGGCCAACACAATGTACGGCACAACTGCTGCAGAACGGCTGAATCCAATGACTTGCTCCGATAGCTGCACAAAAATTAGGGATCTCGGTTACACAGCGCCGTGGCACATAAAAATGTATGGCGAGGTCTTCGAACTTGTTTCCGATCCTTTTGATGAAGCCGGTTGCATAGCAGTCCTGGCGACCAGCGGAGGTAATCCAGAGATCCGCACCCTGCGGCTTCCGGTTGCGATTCTCGTAGGCCCGGCAGATCGATTTCTAAAGCACCAGGGTGACCGAACGCCAGGGAATCTCGCGGCGCTGGCGGAGAGCTAGAGACAAGAAGGCGGCAACAACAAGCGTGCTGGAGACAACGATACTTGTGCCATTAACTTTCAACTAAGGAGAAACCATGATGATGGCAACCGATCAGACGAAGTGTGCACACCTTCCGTGCAAGTGCGTAGCGCAACCTGGCGAGAAATACTGCGGTCAACCCTGTAAGGAAGCGGGATCCGGCGAAGTTGAAATCGCTTGCCAGTGTGACCATGGAGCCTGTCCCCTTACGGTATAAGAATCGGGGACTTTTTCAGTGGCCGATGAGCCTCCAGGAGAATCTCGAGTGAAACTGCGCATCGCTTTGGAATTTGTCTCCATCCGCTCTCATTCCGCTCCTCATTGCATGCACTTGAACAACGGGAGCGGAGCGCCACATACGAGTCCAAACCAGTGACCGGCGGGAATTCAACAACGATCGAAAGCATTCCCGCTCCCAGCCTGGGGCATCGGGACTTGCCTCTGTTCCCTACGGTCAATTCCTCCGTGAGTTTGATCAACGAGTTCTTCGAATGGTTCGGAGATCTCGGCATCTTTTTCGCGCGAGTTGTGCGGGCGGCAGTGACCCCGCCATTCGAATTCCGCGAACTGTTTCGCCAGCTCGATGAGATCGGATCGAAGTCTCTGACGCTGGTCGCTTTGGCCGGTGCCGCAACCGGCGTCGTGCTTTCTTTGGAAGCCCGCTACAGCCTGACTCGATTTGGGGCCAAATCGCTGCTTCCCGCCGCCATCGTGTTCTCGATCATCCACGAGACTGGGCCGATTATCACGGGTCTGGTGGTGAGCGGCCGAGTGGGAGCTGGCATTGGCGCGGAATTAGCCTCAATGAAAGTGACCGAGCAGATCGACGCCATCGAGGCGTCTGCGGTAAACCCTTATCGGCTGCTGGCCGCGACCCGCATCCTGGCTTGCATTCTGATGCTGCCTCTGCTGACCCTGGCTGCCGATTTTTCGGGCTTGCTCATGGGCTGGGTTACGCAGGCCTTGGTTGAGCCGCTCTCGCTGCACCAGTTCATCAGCGCTGGTTTTAACCACGCCAGCTTCAACGATTTTCTGCCACCAACATTTAAGACCGCAGTGTTTGGCCTGATCATCGGGCTCATCGCGTGTTTTCAGGGAATGCGAACCCAGGGCGGCGCTGCCGGCGTGGGCCGAGCGGCCACGAGTTCGGTGGTCTTGTCTTCACTGATGGTCATCATGGCCGATGTCGTATTGGTGAAAATCATCCTCATATGTTTTCCGTAATTGATCGGAAGCTGGCCAACCAACATGCACACGATCGATCAAGTCGCGACGAAGCAAGACGAAGTCGAGAAAGACGGCGGTGCGCCGGCTGTTGCCGTCGCGGACCTGCATAAGTCCTTTGGAAGTCAAAAGGTTTTGAACGGGATTAACCTGGCGGTGAAACGTGGCGAGACCCTGGCTGTGCTGGGCCGCAGCGGCACCGGCAAGAGCGTATTGCTGAGGCTCATCATCGGACTGGAGAAACCCGACTCGGGATCGGTTTGCATCCATGGGCAGGACATTGCCGGCCTGGCTCTGGACCAGCTTGGTGAGATCAGGAAGAAAATGGGGTTCTTGTTTCAGCACGCCGCCCTTTACGACTCGCTGACCGTCGAGCAGAACGTAGCCTTTCCGCTGCAGCACCATAAGAAGATGTCGAAGTCTGAGCAGCGCGACCGGGTCCACGCCTTATTGGCTGAGGTGGGGATGGAAAGCGCCGTTGCCAAAATGCCTTCCGATATCTCTGGCGGCATGCAAAAACGAGTAGGACTGGCGCGCGCACTAGCGTTGGAGCCGGATATTCTGCTGCTCGACGAGCCCACCGCCGGTCTTGATCCCATCAGCTCCGCCGAGATTGATGATCTGGTCCTCAAGCTCCAAAAGGAACATCACATGGCGTCGGTCGTGGTCACGCACGATCTGCACAGCGCGAAAACGATTGCCGACCGGCTGGCTCTGCTCAACGAGGGAGATGTGGTGATCGAAGGCAGCTTTGAGGAGCTTCAGAAAAGTGACATCGAGTTTGTCAGGGAATTCTTAAAGCATTCGTAGGGGGACATTATGTCGAGAGCGGCGCGGCTAGGGGCGTTCATCGTTGCGACACTCGCAATTCTGGTTGCCGGTATCTTCATCATCGGAGGCAAGCAGTATCTTTTCAGCTCGACGTACCGATTGAAAGCGCAATTCGACAATGTGGTGGGCCTGGATGCAGGAGCCGACGTGCGCGTGGGCGGCGTCCATAGCGGGACTGTGCACGACATCGTGCTGCCTCACAAACCCGGCGAAAAGGTCACTGTCATCATGGATGTAGCCAAATCGACGCATGAGATCATCAAGCAGGACTCGGTGGCCACAATCGAAACGGAAGGTTTATTGGGCAACCAGTTTCTGGCGATCTCGTTCGGATCCAATCGATCGGCAGAGGTGCGCGATGGCGATCTGCTCGCCAGCCAGGCTCCACTCGAAATGGCGGACCTGCTGCAGAAGACGAGCGACATTCTTGATAGCAGCCAGGCGGCCATACAAAATACGACTCGGGCAACCGCGCATCTAGACTCGATCAGCGCCAAGATCGACAAAGGTGAGGGCACGGCAGGAGCGCTGGTCAACGATAAAGCGTTATACACAAATCTCGAACTGACTTCGAGCAGCTTGCGTGACACGATGACCCACGCGCAGGCGGGTGTTACCGACTTCCAGGAGAATATGGAAGCGATGAAGCACAATTTCTTGCTGCGCGGGTATTTCAAGAGCCGCGGCTACGAAGATTCTTCCGAGCTCGCCAAGAATGAGATCGAGCGGTTGCCGCAAGGCACGCCGACCAAGCAGTTTACCTACTCAGCTAAACAGCTTTTCGACAAGCAAGATTCGGCCAAGCTGAAGAATCAGAAATCTCTAAACACCGGCGGCGAGTTCCTGGCCAATAACCCCTTCGCCTTTGCCGTCATCGTCGCGTCGGCAGGCATGGAAGGCGACACTCAGAAAGACTTCGTGCTAACGGAAGCTCGGGCTATGGTTGTGCGTGAGTATCTGGTCGAGAACTTCGGATTTGACGATAGCCAACTCAAAACCCTCGGAATGGGCAAGCAGGCGGACACGAATTCGGACGCGGGCTGGGGTTCGGTGCAGATTCTCATCTATCCAGCCGGAACCGAAATTCCGCCGAGCAAGCAAATACCGGCGGGCATTGCATCCAGCACGAACTCAACCCAACCCGCTGAGGCTTCGGCGGCCGTGACGGCGCAGCCGAAATGACCGGCGCTGTGACCCCTAACCCGCCTGCACTACTACCTAATCGGTGACCCTATGAACAAACTCTCGTGTTTTCTCTCTGCTTGCGCACTCTCTCTGCTGTTCGCGCCATCTGTGGTTGCCCAGACCCCACCCCAGAAAATGACGTTGGTGATGAATGGCCGCGCCATCGATGGAGCGGTATCGCAGATCGGCGGCCGTTCGTATGTCGATGTCGAGACGCTGGCTCGCATCCTGAAAGCCACGCTAACCTTTAAGCCCGGTCGCGTCATATTGACAGGACCGGCGGCCGAAACGATTGCCAAACCCGAGCCCATCGCACAGGGATTTTCGAGAGAGTTTGTCAAGGCGGGCATTGCTCAGTTGGCGGAGATGCGGGAGTGGAAGGGCGCGATTTCATCTGCGATTCGGTCTGGAGTTGCCGGGGGCAATTGGCTCGCGCCCCTGCTGAAGGCGCATCGTGCCGGGGCAGCGGAGGGCCTGAACCTGGCGTCGGTGGCGGCGAAAACGGATTCCGACTTGAAAGCTCTCGAACTGCTCAAGAGTGAGTTCACGAATTTGGGGGAGTGGGACACCGAGTCCCAAGCCACGATCCTGTCCCTGAATGCCGAGAAGAGTCTCAATCCGCCCTCAGCTCAGAACGATCCCCTGCTGGCGAAAATCTCAGAGTGCAGTAGTTTCCTCAATGCCATGCTCGTTGACGGCGAGTTCACCGACAGTGTCAGTTGCCACTGAAGCCCATCGCGTCCGCCACTCTCCTTCCGTCGCGCGGGCGCCTTTCGGTAAGAACCCGTGATCGCAGCAGCGATCTGCAAGGGTAAGTCCTCAATGAACTAGTGCGTAGTGTGCGTCAAACAGATCGACGTTTATTTATCCTCGGTTTCCCCTGTGATCCTCTGTGCCCTCTGTGGTGAAAGCCCTTGACTTCTTCGTCGAACACCAAACTTCCGCCGGATCGAGGCGCAACATGACGATCACCATTTTCGACGCACTACACTAGAACGGGTTGACCTGGGGAAAATGAATCTTCAGCTTGTAGCAAAGGAACAGAACCAGGATCGCGCCCAGCGTGGAAAAAATCAGGCCGGCGGGATGGTAACGTTCGTTTCTGGGTCGCGAAACTATGTGCGTAAGCCCGCCGAATAAGACCGATCCGATGATGCCGAGCACGATCGTCCAGAAGATCGTCATATGCACGTGCATCACCGACTTCGCGATAAACCCCGAGACCAGCCCAATGAGGATGTACCAGATCAGGTGAAACATAGTTTTCCTCCAGACGTTTGTCTTCTATCAGAATCTTCAACCAGCTTCAGCCCCAAGTAGCTCATTAACAATTTCTCAGATCTTCGGCACGGGCGACACGGCCTGAAGTTCCCATAGCGGTCCCTAAAGGATTCCAAGCATGGGATCCCGGTTGCCATGAAAGAAGGCTCCAAGATACAAGCGGTGTCCCAACGAGTCTGTTCACTATTGATCATCTACCAAAGACTCGGAAGTGTCTGAGTGCGGATCGGAAGAAGCGCCGCCGATCAGAGTCGGAAGAAGAGCAGGTGTCGCTTCCTGTCGCACTCGCCAGAATGGCGTCCATGTGGCCACCCATCGACGAGTCTACTCGAATGTCCGTTATGAATTCCTAAGGTGTGCAATATTGACCAGAGGCGGATTGAGGATTGCAGTAGGCTGCTGTTTTCCTCGATCCAATGGTCACTTCGAACGATTACCGTTCAGGCAGGCATATACGGCGCGGCGGCTTGTGCGCCGCCATCGCTGCTGGCGATCTTCGCAGTCTCGCAAATCACATGCTCCAAATCATGCCAGTCTTCTTTTTGTTCTTCGCCGTCTTCGCTGCTGGCCAGACTAGTTCGCCAGCTCCGGCTAAGGCGGCTGCGACTGTTGAACCCGCCGGCGCACCAGCCGCCAATAAACCTTCCCCCGAAGATTCCAAATATGTGGGCGCGGAGACCTGCAAGACCTGTCACGAGGAGATCTACAACGCCTGGGAGAAAACGCCCCACTGGAAGACCACCTTGAACACAAGAGGCGGCCCGTCCAAGCAAGGTTGCGAGGGCTGCCATGGTCCTGGGGCCGAGCACGTGGCGGGCGGCGGCGACGTGAGCAAGATATTCAATCCCGCCAAGCACTCGGCCAAAGAAGTCGACGCCATGTGCCTGACCTGTCACGCGGAAACGCACCCGAACTTTGACCGCTCACCCCACGCCAGGGCGAAGGTCAGCTGTATTAGCTGCCACAGCGCCCACCAGAGCAAGGAAAAAGAAAATCTGCTGAAGGTTGCCCAGCCTACGCTCTGCTTCCAGTGCCACTCCGATACCAAGCCGGCGTTCAATATGCCTTTCCACCACAAGGTGAACGAAGGCTTGATCGTGTGCAGCGATTGCCACGACGTGCACGGCACCTTCGGAGCCAACAACCTGAAGTCCACGGCCGACCAGAACGCGATCTGCACCAAGTGCCACACCGAGACGCGCGGGCCGTTCGTCTTTGAACACGTCGCGGTCAAGGCCGAGGGGTGTCTGGGATGCCACACGCCGCACGGTTCCCAGAACGCCCGCCTGCTGAACATGCCGGCCATCGCCCCGCTCTGCAACCAGTGCCATAGCGGCGTAGCTAACAACAACGTTCACGGCATGGGCGCGGGGTCGTCGGAAACCATAACTTGTACGAACTGCCATACCTATATTCATGGCTCGAACATGAATGCGGCGTTCCTCAGGTAGGAGTCATCGGTTGCAACGCGCCTGGAGAATGGCGGAGGCGCGGGCCGCGTTTCGATTGCGCGTAGGGACTCAAGGTCTCGACGAGCAATGTTTTTCCAGTGAGGCTTTGAAAATGAACCCAGGATGGATTTTCCGCCGGTTGATTGAAAAGCATTTTCTTGCGGCGGCTCGATCCATTGTCGGGGGCATGGCCGCAGCCATTTTGGGCTTGACGGCGGGCACTGCGGTCGCGCAGGTTCCGGTACTTGTGTCCGACCAGGCCGCTCCGGAGGGCTACACGCTTCATGAGTCTGTCGATCTGGGCGGACGTGTGGCCAATATCGACGGCAGCGGCGCCATGTACGACACTCTGGTCAACCTGCAGTCCGGTCCGCGCATACTGGGCGAGACCTTTGAGCTGCGCGCGCTGCCCAACACGAAGAACACTCCCGTCGATCGCTTGAAAGCCTTTACCAACGGGTTCGGCGGCGATCCGAACAACGTTGCCAAGCTGGATTTTTCCAAGGGCAAGCTCTACGACTTCTCCGGCCTGTTCCGCCGTGACCGCCAGTACTTCGACTACAACCTGCTGGGCAATCCGAACCTTCCGCCCGGCCAGTCGATTCCAATCGGTCCCACGGCGGCGCCGACGGGTTCCTATGCTTGGCCGCAGGTGACGCAGTCGCCGTTTATGAACAACTCGGTGCGCCGCATGACGGACACCAACCTCACACTGCTTCCGCTGTCGCAGGTGACCTTCCGGGCCGGCTACTCGCAGAACGTCTTCCAGGGGCCGAGTCTGACGCCTAGCGGTTATCAGGTTGCCGGCGCCTACGACCTGCTGCTCCAGGAGTATCAGCGCAACAGCACGGATGACTGGACGGGGTCGGTCGAATGGAAGCCCATTTCGCGGACCCGGTTGACCTATGAAGAGCAGGTCACTCACTACAAAGGCGATTCCTATTTCAGCATGGCGCCCCAGTATTTCAACCTGCAGGAAGCGGACGGATACAGGGTCGCAGTGCTCCAGAACTACGACAATCCGATCAACAAGCCGGTCGGCATCACCTGCAACGCCG